>OGCU01000021.1_pt1 | contig 197040 bp, 160 predicted proteins | sample 1570251 | NCBI WGS metagenome assembly OGCU01 (sample SAMEA2582182, study PRJEB24529) | metagenome | biome: Human gut stool | place: China | collected 2011
AATCAACACTATTTGTATGCGACTTTGGATAATAATCTAATTGGGATAATAGTGGACTGCTTGCCCGAATATCTCCCCGTCCGTGAAGCCGTTGCAACCGCTCCGCTGCACATAGTTGAGAATGTAGGTGACGCAATCGTCTATGTTCTTGGCAGGGTTGCGGTAGTTCTTGGCAAAGAGCGTATCTTCCGCCGCACGTTGCTCCAAGTACATCTGTATCGTTCTCTTGAAATGTTCTGTTCCTTTCATATCGCTGTCGTTTTTATCAGTTATACATTTTTCCGTTTCCCAAAAACTCGTAGTCGTTGGCTGCGCAACTCTCCTCAAAACTCTCTTCGCTGCACTGGTATTCCATATCGTCACGGCACGACTTGAAGAAGCTGTCAAGGCACTTGTCCATGAGGTCGTACAGAGTGGTTCGGGTGTCGGGGGCTTTCAGAAAGTCGTAGATGGGTCGCAGGATGTCCTCGTCTGCGCAATAGCCTGTCAGTACGCAACAGTTATCCGTGAATATCCGGCTTCTACGTTGCTTATTGAAATTTCCTTTGAGGTAATAGGTTTTCGGCTTGAATAGGATGTGCCAATAGTTATTGACGATGTATTTCAGAAGCCGTATGCCGCAGAGTTCCTCCTCTTTTCCGCTGTAACGTGAGGTGAAACGGTAGGAATAACGGCACGTGTCGTAACTCCAATCGTTCACTTTGACTTTGAACACACTTTCAAATGCTTCCAGCGTGTTGCGGTTGTCACTGTCCCAACCGTATTCAAAAGTGCGTAGCCATTCATTGTATGCGGTATCTCTCGCTGCTGCGGAGAGTTCGGCTAATTGGAATAGGTCGTATGTCCTTGTTATCGTTCTCATATCGCTGTCATTTTAGATGGTCTGTTTCAGTATCTCTCTCCAATAGGTCGGCTGCACTTCGCTCAAAAGGAAGTCTGTAAAGTCCCTCCGTGCGTCCTTGTTCAGTTCTCGGTAGAGTTCACGGAACACGGATATGTTGCCGTTGATGTACGTTTCCACCATGTACACGAAGATGTTGTCCACCTCGTAGTATCTGCATTGCTGCGCTGCCGTTTTGCTGCTTCTCTTTGCCATGTCGGTAAGGGTTAAAGGGTGAATAACCAAAGGATGAAACCGAAGAAGGCGGTTGCGGAAAGGATAGCCACGATTACGCCTATCGCCACTCGGAACACTCCGTTTACAATCTCTCTAATGATGCCCCAAAGGATGCCGAACACCACGAAGGCGGTGCGCACAATCAAGCCGCATATCGCAAGCCCTATGTACTGCGCCATTTGTCTGAAATTTGCCGTTGCCGTCATATTTTCGCTGTTTTTGATTTTTTGTTTTTTTAATGCGGATTCAAGAGTTGAGGGAGTTGAGTTTCAAACTATCTTATCTGCCTCTCGTTTATCCGACATTTTTTTTATGCGTCTTTCTGTCGCATCGGTCGTTTTCGTTTCGGGTGCTTGAAAAGGTAGGGATTAGGGGATGCAAGGTTTTTCGGGAAAAATACTACCCATAGGGCTGGAGATTTTTTCCGAAAACAGGAGGCTTGACCTTGCATTCCCGTCCAATCCCGGAATTACCTTTGCGCCCAGAACGGAAATGACAACCTGATGCGCTCCCTGAAAGATGCGAAAATGGAGGTAAACGGAAGTGGAGGCAGATTGGACAGGAAAACTTCGAAAGAGAAATCCGTGAAAAAGGGAAAACGCCAAAAGGAAAAGGGACACTGCCGGAGGCGTGAAACCGGGCAAACCACCGGCAAGGAAGTATGATTTTATATGTTTGGCCGAGCGTGTCCGGTCTGACGGATAAAATCATTCTTCCCGGTTTGCCTGCCGTGTGTGACGGCTTGTTCCATTCATGGATCGGGCGGTCAGACACGGCTTTCCGCTTACGGCTCAAAGGAACAGCAAAAAAGAAAAATCGTCAGAAACCCGTAAAAGCACCTCTTTGGCATAAGCACAAAAGAAATGGGCCTTGCATCATCAGTCTAAACTGTTGTTTAGGCGTGATGCAAAGCCCTTTTCTCCGCTTATGCGGCAGTCGGCACACGTTCGTTCAAAATCTTTTTGGGCGATGGTGTGCTGACGGATAAAATCGCTTTTACGGAAAAACTTGTGTGAGAAGAAAAAATCAGGAGATTCATTTCTAAATCTCCCGTTTTATTGTTACTTTTGCATACGAAGAGTTCTTTGAAGGTTACGCAACGCGCAGAAGGATGATGCAGTAGATAACTAACTAAATCGTAACCTATTACTATCATGAGCAATTAACCTACGCTCAGCTCCAATAAATTACACTCTTTTCGTAACTTCGCGCTACCAATATACATAGCACGCGGATGAATATTACTTTTATCTTTGTGGGCATGGAATACAATACGAAGTTTTCCCTCTTTATCAGTGAACATGGCGCTATGCCCTACACCTACCAACCCACCAGGATTTTGCAATAATGGATTTTCGTCGTATTTAGCCCATTCCCCCATTATATCGGTAGCTGTAGCACAACCTACACCATAGAATGGACTTTCATAACTATTCGCAGAATAAGTCATATAATAAATTCCATTGTGTTTGAGAATATAAGAACCTTCATTGACTCGAGGCCACACTTCCTCCCAAGCCTGTGAAACATGAATACAAGGGCGCATCGTTTCTTTCTTAAGGGTTATCAAATCTTTTTCCAACTTGGCTATCCATACATTATTCCCATCATTAAAACGGACAAATGACAAATAAGGAGTACCGTCATCATCCATGAAAAAAGAATTATCAATACATTTCTCCTCAACAATCATAGGTTCTTGCTTATTTTGTATAAATGGTCCTACAGGGGAATCTGCCACTGCTACACAAATATGCTCATCTGCCGAATAATACATATAAAATTTACCATTCACTTCATATACTTCCGGTGCCCAAAACCAACGGTCTGCCCATGAATCCTTCTTATTCAAAGCCAGCCCTTTATATTTCCACGTTTTTAAATTATCCGAGATATAAACCTCTATTCCTTCATCCGAGTGAGTACCATAAGCATAATAAGTCCCATTGTGCAACAATATAAACGGGTCACCCAGTGGAACAGGTATTTCCAGCTCTTCCACAATTATTTCATTCACATTCTTATATTCTGAGGAACATGACTGACAAGAAGTCAATGTCCCCAACATCAATAACCAAATAAAAATCAATTTTTTTTTCATAATACTAGTCAGTTTCCTATATGATAATACAATATTCCTTTATATACCGGAGAATAATTTCCAGAACAAAATCCTACACAAGAAGCAGGATAATGAATATCCAATCTCCCTAATTCTCTTCCGTCAACAAAAAGATAGAGCTTATTTCCCCTTCTCACCGCACGGAAATTATAAGATTCCTTTAATTGTTCTTGAATTCCCAACTTATAAATATGCCGTTCCAAATCCTGAGCGTCTTTATTAATAAAACGAATACCTTCCGTTTTTATCGGAGTAAAAGACAAACGATTATAAGCCGGATGCTCTGCCACCGTCGCCCCGCTGTTATTCAATGGATACCATTCTCCCTCATTCAAATATTCTATTGTAAATTTACTAAACATATCGTCTACAAACTCCGCCTTATTCTCTACTTCATGACGGTTCAGGTAAAGGGCATTTATCCATGAAGGCGATATAAAACGATAACATTTTTCGACAAAATCAGTATACTTCACATCAGGATAAACCATTTGTAAATGTTCCAACGGATATTTTTTATCAAGTATCTGTTGTCCTTGTTTTACAACTACCACTTCCAGCATACGCGTGATACCATTAAATTGAGCTTTTACATAGTTATCTTTATCCACATAAACCGGATAGCTTCCTGACATCTTACAATCGGACAAACCTGAAAGTTGAAAACTAAATTCATAATGATCAAGAAAATCACCTTTCAATATTTCTGAATGTTCTTTTAACTGTATCCGGTCATCATCAAATCCGATAGTATAAGTCACCCCTTCGAACAAAGCTTTTTTAGTCCGATCAAATACTCCGGGAACACCGGGTTCCGTCACAGGAATAATCTTTGTAAACAGATGTTTTTGAGGAGATGGTATTTCATCCAACCATACTTTTAAACAATCCTGATTACGTTCAATACGTAAATGATGATAAACACCCCAACGAAAATCTTTAGGCAAAGTGAAATATTCCTCCTTTTCTTTACCATTAATAATGGTACGCAAATACCAATTGTGGTTCTTTGTATCGAAACCGATATAAGCATTATTATCCACATCTTTCCACCACGCAATGATACCAGCATCTCCATCTGTTTTGACTGCTGTTTCAAACATATAAGTTGTAGAAGGTTTCACTTGTTGCAGCACTCCAAAAGAAGGTGTTTCCCCTTTCATTGAAAAAGTGGGCAAAGAAGGTTCCGGATGATAGCCATCTGTACAAGGACCGGTTATTCCTTCAACAAATAATGTTTTATTAAAGAAATGAACACGGTTAATATACTGCCCCCTACGCTCATTATTTTTATTAGCCATATATATAAGCCACCATTCAAATCCATTGGGCCCCCTTAAAATATTAGGTTGTCCCGGGGTCATCAAAATATCATCCGCTGTTTCACTCCTCATATCAAACAAAGAAACATCAAAAAATTGGGCACGCCCTTTATTTGTTTCTACAGCAAGCAAGTTCTCTCCTTTTTTCAGAAGCTCTCGTTGCTTTTCATCAAGGTTTACCATACAATAATCCCGTCCCTGTTTTTCGTAAATCAATGTTCCATTCAAATATATTTTTGTATCTCCGTCATGAGCAACCCTGAGTGCTAAATTTCCCACCTGTTTGCCAACAAAAAAAGATTTACGTAACCACAATGAAGGAGATGTCCACCAAGTACCTAAATGACGAGTGGTAGATCCTTTTATCTCTTTAGATGAGAATCCACATTCTCCTTTCTTCCAATCGGAAGCCTGATATACCGGAAGCATCCAACCGACTCCAGGATTATTTTCTGTATAATCAAACAATGGCTCATAAGTGATGCCATATCGTAAAAGATCCACATAATTCTCTTCCAGTAGAATTTGATTAGAATTTACTACCGGATAGCTATATTTATTCCCATTTTGAAAACTTAAAGGTGAGTCTGCCTCCGCAACCCCCAATTGATAATTCCCCCACTCAGTAGAGGTATGATTGGCATTATACATCAAATAGTATCGGTCTCTGTATTTCATCACCCAAGGTCCCTCTGCCACTCTGTTATCCATGGTCTCCCATGTATCCGGCAATGATGCAAACAAGCACACTGGTTCTCCGGCAAATTCCGCCGGATTCTTCATTTTACGTCCCCAAATAGTATTTCCATCAGTAAAACGCACCATATACATATATAATTGTCCGTCATCATCTTTAAAAACCTTAGGATCAATGCGATTATCCATCCAAGTTTTTTTATCAGGCTCTATATAGGGCCCCAACACATTTTTACTTTGAGCATGTACAATGTGAACAGCATGCTTATCCTTACCCCAATAATTGACAGACCAATATAAGTGAAAATCACCATTCAAACAAAACATATCATTGGCGTGAATCTGCTCATTACCGGCACCACTTCCTTTACTCCAGACATTATCCATAGTCACGACATGAACAGGTTTACCCCAATGAACCAAGTCGTCGGAAACATAAAAATCCCCATTGGTAAATACTCCACCTATATAATACTTACCATTATATTTCATCACACCGGCATCCGCTACTCCGGGAAGCACCGGATTCTGTATGTTTTGCGCGAATAAAGTACCGCAACAAGCAAAAGCACAGAAGATCAGTATTTTTTTGCAGACAAGCATAAATGATACTAGTTAAATAAAGACTATGCCGGAAGTATTATAAAAAGAAAAAACACTCCGACACAGTCTTTCTTTTTTATTAATAATTAGGATTCTGAGTTAGTTGAGGAACATCATCAATCTTACTGATTTCAACTTCCGATGTAGGGATAGGCATACGTTTGTGTTTGCCAATCACAAAATTGTTGAAGTCCTTGTCACGAGCTTTCAGCTCGTCAATACCAGCCTGTGAATCAAGCAATCCCCAGCGCTTCAAATCCGCCCAACGCCAGCCTTCGAAACAAAGTTCCAAAGCACGTTCCATCTGAAGACGTTTGATAAAGACCTCCTTTGAACTTAAACAATCCTTCCACCGACTATCTTTCAGTTTGGATAACCCTGCACGTTCTCTTACCTTATCAACATAAACAGCCGCATCAGAAGCCGAAGTTCCAGTTTCAACCAAACACTCCGCATAACTCAATAAAACATCAGCATACCGCATAATACGATAATTATTACGTGCGAAATAGTCTTCACGTTCACGATAGTAAGAAGTATTGTATTTGCGAATATAACAATCCTCTGTATCCTGTCCCCACTCATCAAACCATTGTGACGCATCTTCATTGGCATAGTATTTTTTTGACTGATCAGGAAAATCATCTCCAAAATGTTTATAAAGAATACTATTGTATAAACGCAAGTCATTTCTGCCATCAACCCTTCTCTCTTTCAAGAACTCATCTACTAGCCAACGACGCGCTTTACCATCGCCCCAACCCGTACCATGAGTGCCACCGGGTGCATAAAACTGAGTACGCTGGAAACCAAAGGCCATACTGGCATCATTGCCTGTGCCCCCCTTATTTTGATCATCAAACTGAATTTCAAATATTCCCTCCTGATTATTTTCATTCAAATCGGTAAAATTGTCTTCACGGTTATCAAGCAAACCATACAAAGAGCCTTCCCTATCAATCAGCCATTGCAACTGTTCTTTGGCCCTATCATATTTATGTTGTTGCATATAAGCCTTGCCCAACAAAGCTTTAGCAGCACCTTTTGTCGCTCTGCCTAAATCTGCCGCATCCCATGCCTCCGGCAAATTCTCCATTGCAAACGTAAGGTCTTTTTCTATCTGATCCCAAATTTCCTGTTCTGAAGCGTCCTTAGGTATGTAATCAGCATTTTGAGGTTCAAGAACTAATGTCCCTTTCTCCCACAAAAGATTTATCTGAAAATACCACAGAGCACGCAAAAAGGAAGCCTGTGCTAAAAGTTGGTTCTTTTGAACCTCATCCATTTCAATCGCAGGCACATTAGCCAAAACCTGATTACAACGAAAGATCCCTACATAAAAATGCTCCCAATGTACCTTATTACCCTCATAGAAATCATAATTATTATAAAGAAAACGCGTCCAGTCACCTAATTCTATCCAAGGAGACGAACTCCATCCTTCATCTGATGACAGATCGTAACGAAAAGACAACCAACGCATCCAAGTCCCTTCTTTATATAAGAAACTGTAACAAGCATTTACTCCAGCTTTTGCATCATCCGCCGATTTCCAAAAAGTAGTATTGGTTACTTCATTCGGATTTTCTATATCCAATAAACTTGAGCTGCATCCAGTAGCACACAAAGCCAAGACACCAGCAAATAAAAATCTATATATTTTCTTCATATCAGTATACTAATTTATAAGTTAAAAGGTCAAATCCAAGCCAAACATAACAGAACGAGTATTAGGATATGAAAAACTATCCGTTCCACTATTCCAAATATTAGTGTTTATAAAATCAGGATCAAGCCCGGAATAGCCTGTAAAAGTGAGCAGATTACTACCGGTAGCATATAAACGAAGTTTGTCAATACCCAAATTCTTCAACCATTCCTTTTTAAGATTGTATCCGATAGAAATATTTTTCAGTCTGAAATAAGAACCGTTTTCAAGGAAACGATCCGCATCCCATGAATTACGTTGGTCACCATAAATTATACGTGGCGTATCAGAATTCTGATTTACCTGATAAGGTTCTTCTCCCTTCTTGAAGCGAAGATAATTGGAATTGTCCGAGAACAAACGTCCTTGCCATTTGGATACATTATAAATTTTATTACCAAATTGCCCATTCCACATCATACTGAAATCAAAGTCTTTCCATTCAGCATTCAAGACCAATGACATTTGCATCTTTGCCCACGGACTTCCGCAAAATTGACGGTCATCCGCCGTAATCTGTCCATTATTATCCGTATCAATATATTTCACATCACCTAATTGCGGACGTTTCCCAGAAATCATAATAGGTTCGCCATCAGGAGTTACATAATTATCTATTTGTTCTTGTGTTTTAAAAATCCCATCGGTTTTATACAAAAAGAATTCTGCCAACGGACCATTCAACCTCGTTCTTGCCTGACCTGAATCAATAAAAGGTTTTTCATATCCTAAACTTAATACTTTATTACTCAAAGTTGTAATATTCAACAATGCACCATATTTGAAATCTGAAACTTGATCTTTCCACCCCAAGCTCAATTCAAATCCACGATTGCGCAAACTAGCCGCATTTGCTTTAGGTGCCCCTTCTTGATTACCGGTAGAGATGGCAATAGGCATTTCCGTCAAAACATCCTTAGTCTTTGAATGATAATACTCGGCACTGAAAGTCAAACGTGAATTGAGAAAACTAGCGTCAAAACCAATATTTACGGTTTCTTTGGTTTCCCAAACAAGATTGGTATTCACTAATTTTACTTGAGTGGCTCCAGGTACAATAGCTCCACCAAATACCGTCACAATGCTTTGATTAATAGTACCAACATAATCCCAATCACCGATAGAAGCATTACCCAAACGCCCCCAATTTCCCCTGATCTTCAAATCATCAATCCAAGGTACCTTAAAGAAACTTTCCTTAGAAATTCTCCAGGCAGCAGAAACAGAAGGAAAATTACCCCAGCGATTTTCCTTAGCTAAACGAGAAGTACCATCCCGACGGAAAGTAGCTGTCAGATAATATTTGTCATCATAAATATAATTAACACGTCCCAAATAAGAGATCATGGCATTCTCACTAATACTATTAGTATTCTGTTGGTTACTTTGTCCAGCATTTAACACTGTCAGATAATCACCATTACCTAACATAGGAAAATTAAGACGGGAAGCCCATAACCCCTCCCACTCATGATGTTGGTAAGTAGTACCTAATACTGCATCGACATGATGTTTTCCAAAATCCTTGTTAAAATTCAACGTGTGCTCAATCAGCATATTATAAGTATTATCACGTGCTTTCTGGCTCTCCGGATCACGATGTTCCTGATTTTGTTGCCAATTACCTTCACCACGAAACCATGAATTTTCATAGAAATACAAGTCAACGCCCCCATTGAACTTATAAGAAAGAAACTCGAAAGGTTTGAACTCCAACCACAATGAACCATTCAGACGATTTTGTCTCATATGGCGTTTTTCCAAATTTTCACGTGCAATGGGATTTACACCGAAAGTATTATATTTAGCCGCATCTCCATATCCATAACCACCTGGATTATTCTCATCATAAACCGGAATAGTAGGCATCATACGTAAAAAGTCATTATAAGTATTTGTCTGGTTCGGATCTGTATTAGTTAATGAGTAGGCCAAGTTCTCACCGAATGAAAACCAACCTTTTTTCCCCTGTGTGTTAACACGGAAACTATAACGATCAAACGTATTTCCATAAGATACACCATCATTATTATAGTAACCAGCTGAAACAAAATAACTACCCGAATCTCCACCACCGGATAAAGATACATTATAATCCTGTACCAAAGCTGTCTTCAATACCTCATCCTGCCAATTGGTATCATATTCGGAATGCTTCTGAGTTGTTGTTATGGAGGCTATACCATCTTTTATCGCTTCTTTATAAGCTATATCATTATATTTAATGTACTCTGCCGCATTCATCAAATCAAACTTCGGACTCCATTCCAATGTTTCTTTCACACTTACATTCACCTTCATAGGACCACTCACCCCTTTCTTAGTAGTAACAATAATCACCCCATTAGCAGCACGAGAACCATATATAGCGGCAGCGGAAGCATCTTTCAAGATCTGAATAGATTCAACGTCAGCCGGATTAAAGTCAACTCCCGGATCAGTTATCATCCCATCGACCACCCACAACGGAGCATTATTACTTAATGAACCCACACCACGAATTTGAATAGAAGCATCCTCACCTGCTCTACCACTACTACGAACGTTTACACCTGTAGCAAGCCCCTGCATCTGACTGACAAGTGTTCCAGCTGAGCTTTTTTTCATCTCTTTGGTATCAACTACTGCTACTGCACCCGTCAGATCAGATTTCTTCACAGTCTGATAACCAATTATAACCACCTCTTCCAAAGCCTTGGAATCATCCTTCATTATCACGTGCAAAGGTTTTCCCTTGTAAACAATCTCTTGGAGGGTCATCCCTATATATGAGAAAACCAATGTTTGTCCATTTTCTCCAGTAAGAGTAAACTTACCATCCAAATCAGTAGTAGTACCGGTAGAAGTACCCTTAATAACCACATTCACACCAATTAAAGGCAGGTTGTCTGTGTCTACTACGGTTCCGGTCATTGTTACGTTCTGCGCATAAGCAGTCATCGTAAAAATAGTCAGAAAGAAGAGTAATAATTTTTTAATCATTTTTTATAGAATTAGATTTGTAAAATTGTGCGGAGATTTCAGTTCCGCTTTTTAATTAATCACAAGTATGTATCATAAATATACATACAACAGATAGAATTTGAAGGTCACATTCTTGTTATGTCATAGGCATTTCTTTTTTCACAGTATTACATGAATCATATTCTCAACTTTTTGTGATGCAAATGTATTCCAAACTCCCCGAATGTGCTAGAACTATTCAACCAATTAATAGAATAATACATTCAAAAATAGCCCTCAGAATAGTTCCTGAGGGCGATTAGTTCTATTATTCTATTTCATGCGCCGAAAAAAATCATTTCACAAAATCTTTTGGTAAAATACCAAATTGCTTCTGAAAACATTTAGTAAAATAAGAAGGAGTATTGAAGCCAACCATATAACATACTTCATTTACCTTACATTCTCCTTCCCTTAATAATTGAGCAGCTTTTTTCAATCTCTCTAAACGGATATAGTCATTAGGGGTCATGTCCAACACTCCTTTTATTTTGCGGTTCAAACTGGAACGGCTCATATTAAGCAAACTCGCCATATCGTCCAGACAGAAGTCCGGATTTTGCATATTGGCAACAATCACTTCATTCAAGGTTTTCAAAAAAGTTTCATCCGCTTTCGTCATAGCCATAGAATTGGTCTGTATAAACGGTGAATGTGCAAAAGCCGCATGCAGCTTTTCATGATTACTTAATAAATTGGCAACAGACACTTTCAAATACTCCACAGAAAACGGCTTTTCAATATAAGCATCCGCTCCAGATTTCAAACCATCTATTTTTGATTGTAAAGTGGTCTTAGCCGTCAACAGTACAATAGGAATATGACTGTAATCCAAGTCTGATTTTATACGGTCACATAATTCCAACCCATCCATTTCGGGCATCATTATATCCGATACTATTAAGTTCACTGTATGCCCCTCCAACACCTTTAAGGCCTCCACTCCGTTAGTTGCAGTCAATATTTGATAAACAGGTGACAATTGTCTGACAACAAAAGCCAACATTTCAACATTATCCTCCACAATCAATACAGTGTAACGCGGCTTCTGTTGCAATTGTCCCGGATCCTCTTCTTTCGGATCCTCTTTCAACTTAATCTCACTCTTCGAAATGGCAATAGTATGTTCATGCTTTACTGGCAATGAAAGAATAAAACAATTCTGCTTTTGTGAATCATCCATAATTAAGTTCCCTTCATGCAACTCAGCTAAAGATCTTGCCAATGCCAAACCAATTCCCGTACCCGAAACCTTACGGGAAAATCCGTCCTTATACTGTATGAAAGGCTTAAAAATCTCTTCACGCATTTCCATAGGAATTACATTGCCATCGTTACAGACAGACAAGAACCAACAAGTATCCTCCATCCACAACCGGACATGAATATAAGTTTCAGAATATTTAATGGCATTAGTAAACAGATTACTAATTATCTTAGTCAACGCCTCACGATCTATCGACGCATAGATAGATTCCGAACATTCAATAACAAATTCCAATTTCTTTTGCCGTGCCAATGGAGTAAACCGCATATAAATCTGCTGTAATATATCCGAAATATTACACTCTACAAAATTCAGTTGAAACCCACGTGTTTCAGTCTTTCTGAAATCAAGTAACTGATTAACCAAATCCAGTAAACGGGTAGTATTCAGATTCATTATTTCCAAATCATCACGGATATCTGCAGATACATTCGGAGAAACAAGCACATTTTCAAGCGGACTTTTGATTAATGTCAAAGGAGTACGAATCTCATGCGCCACATTCGTAAAGAAATCTATTTTTGCAGTATAGAGTTCGCGTTCCTTTTCCCGTTCGAATTTCTCCATGGCCTGTTGGTGTTTCTGCTCATTCCTTTTCCGGAAATAATAAATGATACCTACCACAGACAGAATTCCTAATAGCAAATAAATAAAATAGGCCCACCCTGATAAATAAAACGGAGGTAAAATATGAATCTTCAATATACGCTCTTTTTCATTCCATTTTCCGTCACTATTCGATCCTCTTAAATGGAAAATATAAGTTCCATATGGTAAATTGGAATAATTGATTACCGAATTCCGCCCTACATTATACCACTCTTTATCAAATCCTTCCATTTTATAAACCAATTGATTCATTTCCGGTGCCTGATAACCTAATGCCGCCGCATGCAATGAAAAAGAATTTTGATCAGATTCTAACTCGACCTCATCAGAAAAGACGATGCTTTCTTTCAATGGAGAATCCTTACTGCCGATCTGCATTCGTTTATTGAATAAGAAGAAATCTGTAATGACAACTGGTGGAACAAAAGTATTTTCTACAAAAGTAGATGGATCAAAAGTGATAAAACCATTTATACTACCTAAATAGATACGTCCCATCTTATCTTTATACCCAGACTGATAATTAAACTGGTTACTTAGCAATCCGTTTGCTGTAGTATAAACTCGTTTATCATCTGTTTCCGGATTGAAACAAACCAAACCATTATTAGTTGTCAACCATAAATTCCCCCGATTATCCTCTACCATCCGATAAATGATATTACTAGGAAAACCTTTCGACATATCAAAACGAGTAAAGCTTTCATTTTCCGGATTAAAACGGCAAAAACCCGCCCCTTGTGTCATAAACCATAACCGCTTACGACTATCTTCACAAATACTGATTACTTTATCATAAGGTAATGAAGTGGAATCGTTCTTGTGAAAAATAAAATTCTTCCATTCTTTCTTATTCACATCATAACGAAAAACACCGTTAGAATAAGTTGCCAGCCACAAATTCCCATTAAAATCCTCCAATATTTTATAAACAAACATATTAGCTAGTTCCGGCATCCTAGTAAAGTCATCTGTATCACGATTATATCGCAGCAATCCAGATGTAGTGCCAATCCATAAGTCACCAGATGTAGTTTTACAAATAGAGAATACATTATTGGCATCCAAAGAATTTGGGCTTATACCTTTTTGATAGTGTCTTACTTGCTTCGTAAGCAAATCAATACGGCTTAAACCTCCGGAAAAAGTGCCTACCCACAAATCATCACCGTCCAAACATAAACCATGAACATTTTGATAAATAGAAGGATGTGAGAATTTTTCAATCTTTCCACTTTCCGGATAAAAATGAAATAATCCCTTATCTTCAGTGCCAATCCAAACAGTACCATCATTACTTTCACAGAATTCACGTACCCTACGCCCAAAATTTTTAATATCATCACGAGGGTAGAATTTTTCAAAATAAGTCCATTGACGCGGATAGTAATTGACCCCGCCAAAATAAGATCCGATCCACATTCCTCCCTCATTATCACGGCATATAGAATAAATAGCATTATCGGCTAAAGCATAAGAATCATTCCCGTTTGAAACAGTGAGATGAGCTATTTCACCTTTTTCCAAATCATAAATATATAGCCCCGACTCCGTACCTACCCATAATTCCTTATCCGATTTAAAGCCTAAATCACGCACATAATAATTCAACAAACGCCTTACCCGCCCTGTTGTCAGATTAATTTCAGTCAAACCATTAGAAGAACCGATATACCAACAATTATGGGGACCCATAATCCAAGTATTAATGATATCATCTTTAAAAGGCTCTTTTCCTTCAGAATCCTGAAAGGGAAACAATGTCTTAAAATTATCTTTTGTATAATATAGGTTGTCGTCATATAAACTGACCCAACATAGTTTTTCCTCAAACCAAAAACGCGTAACATTGGCCAATTGGTTCTTACGCTTATCTCTATGCAGACAATTAATTAACCGATCTTGCACACGATCAAAATGAAACAATCCTTGATAATCCACGGAAATCCATATATCACTATCTTCATCACTTTCAATACGAGTCACAGCACGACTAATCATATCACCTGTGTCACTAACTCTATCAAATACTGTAAAGTCTTCTAATAAAGGATTATACACATAAACGCCTGCATCTGTTCCAACCCAAATATTTCCTTCTTTATCCTCATGAAGTGCAGTGATAAAATTATTTCCTAAAGCAGAATTCTCTTTTTTGAAAATACGAAAACTCAGGCCATCAAAACGATTCAAACCATCTTTTGTTCCAAACCACATGAAACCTTGTTTATCTTGCAAAATAGCGTTCACCGTGTTTTGCGAGAGTCCGTCTTGAATATCCAATGTTTTGAAATAATATCGGATATTACTTTGAGAGTAAAGAGTAAATGCATATAAAAAAAGAAGTCCTATTATGAATATTCTTTTCATAGTATATCAATTTAGTTTAGAGAGTACAAAATTAAAGATTAAATTCTCCATATCAATAATTATCCGGAAAAAGTCCCAAAAGAACCAGTGTTTGCCCTCACCGCTTCTTTCAGGACTCTTCCTCTCTGAATCTTATTTATCCCAAATGTTATATTCCACAATTCCTTCTACCTTAACATACATTATTTATGTACCGAAAACTTGTAAATACAATGACTTTGATATTTTTCTCCTGGTCTCACTACTGCCGTAGGCCAGTCTGCCTTATTAGGTGTATCGGGATATTTTTGCGTTTCCAAGCACACAGAGGCCCGAAAATTATATATTGTATTTTTTTTACCCGTCAATGTCCCATCTAGAAAATTACCACAATAAACCTGAATACCCGGCTCGTCAGTATAAACATTGAGTACAATCCCCGTAACAGGTGACTCCAATGTGGCACAAACTTGATGAATATCCCCCTTAGTATTCAATACCCAATTATGATCAATGCCATTCCCATATCTTAATTGTTCAAAATCTTGATTAATACGAGTTCCAATGACAGCAGGAAGTCTGAAATCCATAGGAGTACCCTCAACCGGAACAATTTCTCCAGTCGTCATAAAAGTACTGTCAACAGGAGTATAATAATCCGCGTTCAAAGTCAATAAATAATCAGAATTATCTTTTGACGGATCTCCATCTAAATTAAAATAAGAATGATTGGTCATGTTTACAACAGTCGGTTTATCCGTTTCTGCTTCATACTGAATATCAATAGCATTATCGTCCGTCAATTTCATTATAACAGTACAATTCAAATTTCCAGGAAAACCCTCTTCACCATTTTTAGACAAGTAAGTCAGTTTCACCTCTCTGTCACTCACTTGAATACCTCTATAAATACGATATTGAAATCCTTGAGGACCTCCATGCAAACAATGTCCGTAATTGTTTCGAGGCAATTGGTATACTATCCCATCCAATGAAAAACGTCCCTGATTTATACGGTTGGCATAACGCCCTATACTTGCTCCAAAATCCGACGGATATTTGATATAGTCCTGTATGGAATCAAAACCCAATACTACATCCCTCATTATTCCATCTTTATCAGGAACCATAACAGAAACAATACGACCGCCATAGTTAGTGATACAAACTTCCATCTTATTTTTATTCTTCAATACAAACAGATCAGTTTTCTCACCATTTATCTCCGTTTGAAAACGACTTTTACTTAAACCGGATTCAGTCAAGACCTCATCATTTTTATAAGAAGTACATGCAGTCATAAGGACTGCACATACCCAAAAGAACAGCTTATTCATATTCCTTACTTTAATGATTTACAGATACGTGCGTTGGCTTCTCTCACTCGTTTTTCATCTACTTTAATCACCTTACGATCATAAGTCATCAGTCCGTTCACTTCCACCTCCACATCCGTAGTCTGAGTATAAACAGCCGCCGAGAATCCCCTGGTTATCAGGTCATAAAGCATATCTGTATATTTTATATACTCATCAGTTACTTCTTTGGAAGAATTAAACTGTATATATCCCCAGTTACGATCCGGTTCCCAAATATGATTTTTCACTACCCAACCGATACCACCGTACTCTCCCAAAACATTCGCTCGCTGGGCATCATACAGATACATTTCGGGAGCAGGATAATTATGCAAGTCAAGCATATCGCCACAAGTATAATGGTTACCTCCACTTGCAGGATTTACCAGACGGGTCGGATCATATTCTTTAGTCCATTCTGCAATTTCCGGAGTCTTGAATTGCCCCCATGCCTCATTGAACGGAACCCATGTTCCGATACATGGATAAGAATACAAGCAATCCATAATTTCTTTCCATTCTTTACGGTAACAAGCCTCAGAAACCGCCGAACGCTTTTTTTCCGTACCTTCAAAATATTTGCGGTTCTGCCACTCCGGATTACGATCACCGCTAGGCATATCCTGCCACACAATAATTCCCAATTGATCACAATGAGTATACCAACGGGCCGGTTCCACTTTAATATGTTTACGTATCATATTGAATCCTAAGTCTTTAGTCTTTTGTATATCATATACTAAAGCCTCATCAGTGGGAGCGGTATACAATCCATCAGGCCACCATCCCTGATCCAATGGTCCGAACTGGAACAAAGGTTGGTTATTCAGTTCTAAACGTACAATTCCATTAGCATCACGTTTCGTAGAGTATTTGCGCATAGCTGCATAACTGTTCACCTGATCCAATATTTTATTATCGCTTTTCAACATAACCTTTAAAGTATACAAAAAAGGAAAATCAGGACTCCATAATTTAGCATCTTCCGGCATAGGTATGACCACAGCCTCATCATTAATACTTTTCCCAGTGGCAACCAACTGATTGCCGTCATATACGTTTACTTCAATCAGATCGGAAGGTGCCCTCATATTCAAATGGGCTTTTACAGTCAGTAAGTGTTGGTCAATATCCGGTGTGATTCGAAGTTCTTCAATATGCCTGGCAGTAACCGGTTCCAGCCAAACAGTCTGCCAAATGCCAGTCACAGGAGTATACCAAATACCCTCCGGATTATTTACCTGTTTACCTCTAGGCTGATACCCTTCATCCGTAGGGTCCCAAACTTTTACTACTAATCTATTATTTCCCTTACCAGACAACGCTGCAGTGATATCAAAAGAAAACGGAGTAAAACCACCAGTATGACTACCAACCTTCACATCATTTACCCAAATATCTGCTTTCCAGTCCACAGCACCGAAATGAAGTAATACATTTTTATTTTTCCAAGCAACAGGCACTTCAAATGAACGGGAATACCATAATTCCTTTTTTGCACCGACTCTTTGTCCCACACCTGATAAAGAAGATTCCACTGCAAAAGGTACCAAAATCTGCCCGTCAAAATGCGCCGGAACATTTCCTCCCAAATCGGTGATAGCATACTCCCACAAACCATTCAAGTTCTTCCATTCATTACGTTCCATTATAGGACGTGGATATTCAGGCAATACGGCAGAGGTATTTATTTTATTTGCCCACTGTGTTTTGATCTTGTCACCAGCCGGTTTCCACTGCGCACATACTTCCGTAGTCAAAAAGGCTAACAACAGAGATAAGATAAGAAAATTCTTCATAATAGTGTAATTTAATGTTTTTCTCAGTATGGCAAAGATAGAAGCAATATGCTTTAAAGGATAGAACAATTCTTCCAATAATTAAAATAATCCGCTCAAATCCTCCATTTCAACGGCAGAGTGATCTAATTATTCTATCTTCTATGTATAATCTTACAAGCCATTTCCATACAGAATAGACTAAAAAACAAATGATACCTACTCATCACGAGCAAGTATCATCTAAATTAAAATCTAAATTCTCTACGAGAATAAGGTGGTCTCGCCTTAAATCTGAACACAAGCATCCAACGAGACCTCCTAAAAGTATTGTACGCTTACAATACTTATACGTTTTGATCCTTTTATGTCTATTTTATCAATAAATTTCTTTTCTGAATAATGGTACAAAGATAAACTTTTAACCTATCCGACAGAGAATAAGTTCTCTAAAAGGAAAACATTAGAGAAATATGGGTCATGCATTAGATTTATTTAAAAAATAAATACAATACGGAATACCACTACCTATAATAAAACAATATCATTCCTTCAAAAAGCTCCATATTTCATAAAAGAAAAAACAGTAGACTGGACATTCCCAGCCTACTGCTTTATTTGTTAAAAAACACATTTCTTTATTTTGCTCCGTTTACAAACTTTTTGACGGTATTATAAAGATCATCTCCACGCAACTCCTTCGCTACAATTTTACCTTCCGGATCTACTAAAATTATATGTGGGAAACCGACAATACAATATGATTCCAACACATCCTTCACATCGTCTTTCCGCAACAGAACCTGATTCCAATAGCTCTTGTCTTCTTCAATAGCCTTTTTCCAATCTTCCTCACGACGGTCTGTAGACACACCATAAATAGTAAATCCTTTATCTTTGAAAGCATTGTACGTCTTCAACAGATAAGGAGTTTCCTTACGGCACCAACTACAACCGGCAAACCAAAAATCGACTAGAACATATTTACCCTTGAAATCGTTCAAACTGACAGAATTTCCTTTCAAATCAATTCCTGTTATAGCAGGAGCAACACTGCCGGTAGCACACTTAGCAAATTTATCCAAACCTTCTTGCATTTTTACATATATACCACTTTGCTTGGACACCTCATCAAAACCGCCTATGAAGTTACGTGCCTCATCAATCTCTTTAACTGTATTAAAAGTATGATTTTGGAAGCGATAGGTATAATAAAGATACAAACCGAAGTATGAGCCTTTATTTTTAGCAATTTCCTCATTTATCAGTTTACGGGTCTGTTCCGAGGCACTCTCATAATAAGGACTGGAAACCTCCCGGATACGCTCCATTTCCTCACGATCTCCTTTTTCACGAGCCGCATAGAACATATGATCCAAAGAATCGAGAACCGTACGATTACCTGCTATATATTTCGCTTCTAGCAAAGCTTCGTATTGCTCCTGCAATGCAGACCCTGTAGCATGTAAACTCAGTTGGTCATACTTATCCTTGCCTAAGGTAAGCTGCATGGATTTGGGTTCCAAAAACAAATTAGCGTATTGCTGTAAATACTCCCCACGCTCCATATTCTGCAAAGAGAAACAATAAAGACCGACTTGTATAGAATCAGTGGGATAAGCAAATCTACCATCGGTAACAGCAATAGATTTAATCAGTTTCACACTACCATAATGCTCATTGTCCACTTGATATAAATAGATAGAATCAGCCTGGATTCCATCAAGACTACCCTCTAAAGACACAGACTTAGACTCATTGCAAGCATTTAACATGCATAAAGAAACGCCTAATAATAGATATTTTTTATAAATCATAAATTTACTATTTATTAAGAACAGAATCAATCAAAGTACCAATCTCTTCACTTGACGGACGTGGAGCGTATGCATTCACAATATTGAAATCCTTGTCAATCAAAATAAAACGAGGAATATACATGATAGCCCAACTTTCTTTTAAAGCAACATCATTGGAATGATATTGAGTCAATTCTTTCTTATGTCCATCCAAGTACCTTAACCAAGGTTTCGTTGTAGTATCTGTAGAAACCGGAAGAAAAACAATATCCTTACCCGCATATTTCTTACCTAAAGCCTCAAATGCCGGAGATTCCTGAATGCAAGGACCACACCAAGTTGCCCATAAATCAATATAAATCACCTTACCCCTAAAATCTGCAAGATGCTTCACATTGCCTTCCACATCCAACATCTCAAAATCAATGGCAGGTTGTCCGGGAAGCAACTTGGAAGCTTGAACAATCTTTCCTTCAATTTCTGTCACGAAATCAGCATTCTTCACTGTTTGCAAAAATGCCTTCGCCTCATTCACAGTCTGTTCAGAAGCTTCATTTCTCAGATTATCAACTATTTTAGCACAAGCATATAATTCCGTAGTACGCGCAGGAATGGAAATATCTTTAAACCAAAGAGAAGCTAATGTAGAATCTTCCTGATAAGACAAAACATCGCGCACCACAGCTACATTCAGCATATCTTCATTCATAATCTCCTTATATAGCGGAGTTACATCCTGAGTTAATGAAACATTAAATTCATTCCATTTAGCCCGCATCTCTTCTTCATTCTTCACTCCGGCAAACATCCTTGAATAACTTGCATAACAGATATAACTATTAATAATATCCGCTTTGATCCGTGCTGTTTCCTGCTTTTTAAATGCATCAGACACATTACTTAACGTATCCAATGTATGCATACGTATAGCGGCCAAGCTGTCAACCAACGCTTTAGTGGATACAAAATCTCCACGCAAGTTACCACCGGCTTCCAGATAAGAACCTCCTTTCGGGAAAAGACGGAACTTCATGTAATTATTGGCTTCGGCTCCGATTCCCGAGAATTCCGCTTCTGTATTTGTCTGAGTTACTTTGATAGTCATGTCATCTCCTGGAGTAAGATACAATGTGTTGCGGCTGATAGTATAATATGTCGGTTCTTTAAGTACAAAAGTAGTATCAAAATGACCGGAAGCATCCGTTTTCAACAAAATATCCCGGCTATCGCCTAGCATAGATGCCGCTCCGTCAAATCTCATACGCACATTCTGGCTACCCATATCAAGCAACTGACCTTTCAAATGAACAGTATTCGCCAATTCTTGCTTAGTTCCACTGTTGCAGGAACCCAGGCAACAGCATAATGCTGCTGTTGCCATCATAATCGTTAATTTTTTCATTAAAATATCTTTTATCTTATGTTAGGAATCATATCAGGATTAAAACGAAGTACAGTGGGTGGAATAGGCAAAATATATTTAGGACTATTGGGTTCCAATTTGTACTCTACACCATTCACCTCATGCACAATAGTCTTTGCAAATTCAGGTTCACGATTCAAACGTTTCAAGTCAATCAAGCGGGTACAGCCAAGCATAGGCATTTCCCGTCTTCTTTCCTCCAAGACTTTTACCAATGCATCCTTGTTATCATTTGCAACCAAAGGTACATTATCAATAATACGACTATCACGCAAGGTGTTAATATATTCCATAGCTTTGTCTTTACTACCTATACGAGCTTCACACTCTGCTGCTATCAGATACATTTCCGGAGTAGACATAGCCATGTTGGCATAAATATAAGGTGCCCAAAGAGGATAATCCAAATCTATTCCACCTAAATATTTCGTAAAATACAACAGATAACGCTGATCCCTTTCCTGATCATACAAGGACGCCAATTCTTCAGAAGCATATGCAGTAGCACTAAATCCAAAAGTCCATGGAGCCAAACGAATATAAATATTTTCCGGATTCTCATCTCCATCCGGAACATCGATCCTACCAATATATTTATCACGATCCACTACTTTATACGGGAAAAGACTCATCAAAGTTGAATTATTCTGTAATGAGATCACCGCATTCTCCAAAGCTTTTTTGTAATCTCCCATATAAAGATACATACGTGCCAACATCCCGTACCCCACCGGCTTAGATGCACGATAGGCATTCAACACCGGTTTTTCCGGTAAATTAGGAGCAGCCTCATCCAGATCTGTCTTAATTTGATCATATACTTCCTGCACTGTAGCGCGCTGCAAATTTGTTTTATTGATATTTTTATCCAACATCAATGGAACGCCAGGATCTGTAGCAGCAGTCGACGGATCGTAATGATTAGCATAAGCATTAACCAAAGTCAAATACTCAAAAGCACGCCCAACCAATGCTTCAGCCCTCAATTGCTTTTTATGTTCTTCAGTATCTTGAGTAGCTCCCATTATATCATCAATAACTACGTTATAATAATAAATACGATTATAGGAGTATTCCCAAAGACCGTCACTCTCTCCTTCTCCAAAGATTTCACTATTAAACGCATATAAATGCTGGTTCGGCAACTCCAGAGAAACAAATCCTCCAGTCATATCATCTTCATAAGGCATGAAAACATCATCTGTCATAAAGTTAGGATATGATTCTGAAGCTTTTAGCAATTGAGCATAATTCAATAAACGTTCATAGTCTTCACTCTTTTCCGGAATTACAATCCCTTTAGGTTGTATATCCAAATAATCATCACATGACATTATAGGTAACGCCAAACATGCACAAAGTAAAAATTTATATAATTTCATATTTATCTATTCAATCATTTAAAAATTAAGGGACAAACCAATTGTATAAGTAGTAGGATTCGGAAGAGTCAATGCTCCCCATCCATACCCCGATGTAGTATACGCTTCCGGATCAATATCTCCGTTAGCAGCCCACCACCACACATTACTAATTTGACAAGTCACTGCGGCCGATTCTATAAAATATTTCCTCAACCAATTCTTTGGCAAATTGTAACTCAATGAGATATCTCTCAATTTGATATAATCTGCCTTTTTTACATGAATGTCTGCCGAATACCATGTCTGAGCATCTGTATAATAAATATTCCTATTGAAAGACGGAGCTACTCCTGGAATATTTTCATCCCCCGGTTTCCTCCAATGGTTTAAAGCCTTACGAGTAAGATTCGCACTCGGTGCACCACCCATATATCCAGCTACAACATCACGTAACACATGACCACCATAATATACAAACATAAATGAAAAATCAAAATCACGATAAGAGAAGAAATTTTTCAATGATGCCGTATACTTTGGAGTACGAGTTCCAGAATACACCATATCATCAATAGAACTTACTTTTGAAACTTTTTCTCCTTCTTTATTATACACCAACACATTCCCATTTGTCGGATTAAGTCCTGCATAACGATAACTAAAGACACTATTAATAGGGTAACCAACAGCTGCTACATTATATGCACTATAATAAAAAACCGTTTCTTTCGTACCTTCTAAATTAGTCAATTCATTTTTATTATAACTAAACATTAAATTTGTCCCCCAAGTAAAATTCTTATTTTGAATATTTACACTCTGTAATGACAATTCTACACCTCTATTAAACATCGAGCCATAATTTTGCAATAAACTTGCCCAACCTAAAGTCGGATCCGCATTACGATTTCCTAACAAGTCCGTCGTTTTCTTATAATAATAATCAATACTACCGCTTAAACGAGAATTGAATACAGAAAAATCAAGCCCCACATTGGTAGAAGCCGTTTTCTCCCAACGAAGTTGAGAATTGGGTGGATTCTTTATATACGAACCAAAATCTCCAACCCAATCATTATATCCGCTATCAACCACAGTCATATACGGTCCTGCATTTTTAGGAACATTACCACCCACACCATAAGTCATACGCAAGTTCAAACGATTCAACCACGTGCAATCTTCCATAAAAGGCTCATTAGCTATCTGCCAACTACCACCAACGGACCACAACGGACGATACTGATATTTAGGATCAGTACCAAATAAATTAGATTGATCGATACGAATACTTCCAGTTAATGAATAACGTTCGTCAAATGTATATGAACCATTAGCATAAAAAGAAACATATCGGTCTTCTGTATGAGTCAATGCATTATATTCACCATAGACCCAATTAAACGACCCCAACAAAGCTTCAGTACCATTAATAGGAGACATAACTAACGGATTTATAGGTTTTACTCCCAAACTATTATCATCATATCCCATATAATAATTCTGCGCACCAGTACGACGCACCAACCGACGTTCAGCACCACCCAACGCAGATATAGCATGTTTTCCCAATATACGATTAAAGTTCACCTGAGCACGCATTGTATACGAATAAGATTCATAACGACTTTCATCCAATTGGCCACCTTTAGGGACATTCAGTGTAAGGCTTCCTGTTGCCGCATCATATTGAGCTGCATCATTTATCATATTACGCACTTTATATGACATATTACTATATAAAGTACGATTTTTATCATAAGTCCCTTCTGTCTGATATTTTAAATCAATATTAAGACCTTCTAGAATTTTAAATTTCAATCCTGCATGCAAACGATAATAATTGGAATTATTATGATAGCTTTCTTCTGCACGATTCTTTATCGGACTATATGTTTCATCCATCAAACCTATACTTTGCAAACGTTGCAATTCATAATCTGATTTAGTACGTTGAAAATCTAGTGGATTTCCCTGTAAATCCCTTAACATATAATAACTAGGATAACTACTCATCAAGCTGCTATAACTACCTGCTCCATTATCACCCTTTGAACGATAAAAGCTTCCTGTAACTCCAAAATCAGCCGATAACCAATCAAAAAAATCCACATCATCTTTTAGGCTAAATCCAATACGATCTTTACTTTGATACTTTTGATTACCATAATCACCCATATAATTAACAGTAGCCATGTATCGATTTTTATTAGATCCACCAGAAATAGCTAAATTATGCTGATGAACAATACCTACACGCGCAAATTCATCTTCTATTTGTTTACGATTATCATTTGTACGATAAGGTAACAGAGCATCTGCCAATTGACCATCTGTCAGTTGACCTCGTTCATGCTGATACAATAAGCTAACTACCGGATTTACAGCTTGACGCTTATTCAAATTCTCATAAGCCGTATGATAATAATCAAACCCCTCAATCTGCATATCTACCAGCTCGGAACTACTCATCAAATTCAAATAATCAAAATCCGGTTTTGGAGACAACTTAATACTACCATTATAACTTACTTTAGTTTTACCTTCCTGTCCACGTTTAGTTGTAATAACAATTACACCATTAGCCGCACGGGCACCATAAATAGAACTTGCAGCAGCATCCTTCAATACTGTTATATTTTGTACATCTGTAGGATTTATTGATGCTAAATCACCTTCATAAGGCATACCATCAACCACATACAATGGCTTTGTATTTCCCATATAAGTAGTAATACCACGAATAACAACATCATTACTGTTGCTTGAAGTTTTATTTATACCTGCTACCAATCCTTCAATACGTGACAACACATCCGTTTCCAGTTTACCCTTCGTACTTTTCTCTGAAATCACAGAATAAGATCCTGTTGCTCGTTCTTTGGACAAAGTCTGATAGCCAGTTACTACAACATCCGCCAGTGCAGTGGCATTAGTTTCCATTTTCACATTCACCACTTTCTTACCAGCTTGTACCTTGACTACTTTATCTGCCATTCCAACAAAAGTAAATGACACTAAATCACCAGGAGTAACCCGCAAACTATACCGACCATCTATATCGGTTACAGTACCCTGACTTGTACCTCCAATCATAATGGTAGCTCCAATAATACTTTCTCCGGTTTCATCCATAACCACACCTGTCATATAAAAGGGTTCATGTTTTCCGGTTGTTTTCTCAGCCTTTGAAGGTAAAATAAGAATCAAATTTCTTTTTACTTCATATCGTAATGAAGTCTGTTTACAAAAATCGTCCAAAACCGCATTCAAAGAAGTTTTGGTGTAAAATAAACTTACCCGTTTTCCTGAATCAATATTTTCTTCATCGTAAACAAAATGGATCTTTGCTTCCCTTTGCAGTTGATCCAAGGCTGTTCTGATTAAAACATTGTTCACATTGATAGTCACTTTAGTATCCGTTTGGGCAAATGCTTCACCCACCGAACAACAAAATACTATCAATGCAACAAAGCATTTCACCATGAGGCCTTTGCGACAGATAGTTTCGCTCAAAAGTTTTGTACTCATAATTGTTTGTTGATTTATTATTAAAAAAAGTCAATTCTCTCCTATCATTTTACTTTCTCATTCGTGCTTATCTTCAATGTAAATCGTTTCTCCTTCGCGGGTAAAATGTACATTAGACACTCTCTCAATTACTTCAATAGCAAAATTTAACTCTTCATCCCTGAAGATGATACCTGCAAATCTTTTATCTTTCAAAGATTCATTTTTAAAATAGATATCTACATTATACCACCGTGACAGTTGGGCAACAATTTCAGACAAAGACGTATTACGAAACTCATAATTTCCCTTCGCCCAAGAAGTAAATAGATAAGCAGGCACATCACGTGTCACTATATCATCATTATCCAGTTCAATAACCGCTTGTTGGTCAGGATTTAACACAACCGAAACTTTAGCTGTACTTACTTTAATACGCCCTTCTGCAAGAGTTGTATATACCTTATAATCAGGATAAGCAGATATATTAAAACTTGTACCAAGTACCTCCACCGAATGTCTGTTTGTATGAACTATAAAAGGATGTTTAGCATCTTTCGCCACTTCAAAAAAAGCTTCCCCTTCTAGAAATACTTCTCTTTTTTCTCCAACGAAAGAAGTTGGATAACGTAAAAGACTTTCAGCATTCATCCATATCCTTGTTCCATCCGATAAAATCAACTGATATTCCCCTCCTCTTGGAATAGCCAGTGTATTAATCTGAGGAGTTGAAGAAACCTCTTCCACTTTTTTATAAGTCAATAATTGATTGGCATTATTATTGATTACAGTAGAATTTACATTAGAAATAGTACCTTTTTTAACAGACAAGTCCACTTTTTCTCCATTCTCTAAAGTAAGGATAGCCTTGCGGCTGCCTGTTTCCGGAAATGAAATCACAGCAGCCACTACAGCCTCCTTGTTTTGCGTGTTATTGTGGAGAGAGAATATATGACTAATTCCTAAAATAAGAAAAAGAAGAGCCGCTGATGCCGCTACACAATATAAACTGATACGGCGTTTCCTTCTTTTTTCAAGCTTGTATTGCAGGTTTTCCCATGAACGTTCATGATCATATTGACAACGAAATTCTTCTTTTCGCTGCGCTATATAATACTCAAAAGACTTTTTGTTCTTTTTTGGATTCTCTTTGTTCATCGATTACTTTCTTTTAATAAAAGAGAGCCCAAATTAATAAATGGGTGACAGGAAAAGAAGAAAAATTTAATTTTAGTAAAACAGTGAGTGTAGATTGTATTCTTTTCTTAATTGTCTCAAGGCTCTTGTCAGATGAGTTTTTAGGGTATTCACAGAAATATGGAGTTCTTCAGCCGCTTCTTTATATTTCTTATTTTCCATAATGACAGCTCTCACTACTTGTAATTCCTGACGAGGTAATTTTTGTAATTTTTCCAATAATAACTTATTTCGTTCCTCTTGCTCCTCTTCATCTATAGACTCTTCAGGAATACTCATATCAAGACCTGAGAGTTCCTCCATAGATAACATGTTATTTTTCTGTAAAGTATTGATTGCCGCATTCCGCACAGACAAATAAAGATAGTAACGAAGATTTTGATTTATTTTCAAGTAATATTTCTTCTCCCAAAAATAGATAAAGAAATCCTGCACAATATCTTCAGCCATCTCAAAAGAATCGGTCAGTTGCACTGCATATATACATAATTTCATGTGATAAGCATCAAATAATAAACGAAAAGCCTCCTTGGGAGATGTCCGGAACAACTCCAAGATATACTTATCCTTTTCGCTATTATCTTTTAAATTTATCACCATGATAATACACTAATAGATATAAAAACTGAAAAAAGGTTCTATAAATCATTAGATTTACAGAACCTTTCATATGTTAAAGGGTGACTAGTGGGATTCGAACCCACGACATTCAGAACCACAATCTGACGCTCTAACCGACTGAACTATAGTCACCATGTTAGGCTTTCCTTTCGAAAGCGATGCAAAGGTACTGTTTTTTTTTATATCCGCAAACTTTTTGAGGAAAAATTATTCAAAAAAATACTCTTTTATGCCTCCATTCGATTTCCCTAATAAATTCTCAGTTCCTTTCAAGAAACGTTTCATCACATTAAGTTCCTCATTATGAATGGATTTATTTATAAAAGTAACAGGATATAATTCAAAGTTCTTTTTTTTACTTAAAACTGGTCTCGAAGTCCAAACCAACGCATATTCACAATTCACTAAACGAGTTATTCGAAAAATCCGTTGCAACTTCAATCTCACCATAGCTCCTCCATCCGTTTTTTCTTTCGACATATTTGAGATAAAATTACCTAATGAATAAACAATGACATGCCGGGCAGGAGTCCGGGAGTCTTTTACAATTTCCATAGGCTGGAGTACATGCGGATGCGAACCTATTACATGATCAACTCCTTGTCCAATCAACCAGCCAGCCAGTTCACGCTCCGATCGTTCAGGGAACGAACAATATTCCACTCCCCAATGCATACAGGCTATAATAACATCAGGAAGTTTCCTGCGCGCATCAAGAATATCTTTTTTTATCTGTTCCCGATTAATATAATTAACCATATTCGGAGCATCAGTCTTCAAGCCATTCGTTCCATAAGTATAGTTCAACAATACAATTCTAAAACCATTTTTCTCAATCAATAACGGGTAGTTCCTATGGCGTTCTTCCGGGTTCCTATAGGTCCCAGCATGATGTATTTTCAAAGAATCCAGCATCAGGATAGTACGTTCCAGCCCCAGTTTCCCCTTATCCAGACAATGATTGTTAGCGGTCAGCAATACATCAAATCCGGCTTCCTTTATGGCATAAAGATATTCGTCCGGAGCACTGAACACCGGATACCCTCTATAAGGCTTTCCTCCCAATGTCACCTCCAAGTTCCCTATAGCCATATCCGCCTCACTTATTTCTTTCTTCACATGACGGAAACAATCATTATAATTATACCCGTCTCCTTGCCTGGCTGCATCAATTTGAGCCTGATGTTGCATCAAATCACCGACAAACAACAAAGAGATCTGATCTTGCGCCGATAGCGACAAACCAAACCATAGCAAAAAAAGAATGAAGATCTGTTTCATCTATTCTAATATTAAAGGGTACAAGATAGGAAAAAATTCGTAAAGAACAAAGTTCTACACTAATTTACAGTTTTCATACGCTTGAATTCCGTAGGAGCAACCCCGAACTGTGCCAACAGGCTTCACTAACCTGTACCCGTTCTGAAACAGCAGTACCATCGTTTTTTTCAAGCGAATAATACAAATAAAAATTAGAAAGAGGGTCTACAAGCATTTGCAACAAATCTTTATATATCACACACATGCCTTATTGATGACAATGACCCCAACAGAAACCACGTCAGCAAGCATGCCAACCGCCAGTCCAAAAGACAAGGACATTTAAAAAAAAGACCAAGACGTTTTTAAAAAAGACGGCGGCCTTTTAAAAAAAGCTCGTCACCTTTTTTAAAAATGACCTGATCTTTTTTACCACAGCCGGAATCCGCCATATTCCATAAAGGTACAAATCCTCTATGCGCACTTCTTACAAGAAAAAAAGCCTAAAAATAGCCTACTTTACATCAAAACGGAATAGCCTATAAAAAGAATATATATAACTGTTTTCAAGCCTCTTATGCAAAATTCAGCTTCAAAATATAATGAGGGCATAAGAGCATAAGTGAGAGCAATATTTTTTACCCTCACCATCTAAATCTTTTATAATAAACCTATTATACATGCAGTGAGAGCATGAGGGCATAAATGTCCCGAACTTCCCAGCGAGAAAGACCTATACATCAAGGACACTCCCGAAAATATAGTCATTCCGAAGAACAAAATAATCTTTTAAGAGCGAAAATCCTTCCTTATAATTTTACAGGTAAGTCCGAAAAACAGGCATAACTTTTGTTCATGAAAACAAGTGTGTCAAAAGCAGGTCAGCTTATCCTGTAAGCATTACCAAACTTTTGACACATTCTTTTTTATCCAGCAAGCTTCGCAAAGCATGTGGCACTTATTTGTAAATGGCCTTTTTTCCAGCCAGCAACGTATTCTTCATTAAAGATACAATCGTCATAGGTCCCACACCGCCCGGCACCGGAGTGATATAAGAACATTTGGGAGCCACTTCATCAAATTTCACATCCCCGGTCAGTTTGAATCCGGATTTCTTTGTAGCATCCGGCACACGGGTAGTACCTACATCAATAATGACCGCACCTTCTTTCACCATCTCAGCCTTTACAAAATTAGGCTGACCCAGTGCAGCAATGATAATGTCAGCTTCCTGACATTCTTTTACCAAATCCTTGCTGCGGCTGTGACAAACAGTTACAGTGGCATCACCCGGATAAGCCTTCTGCATCATCAGACTTGCCATAGGCTTACCTACAATGTTACTGCGGCCCAATACCACACATTTTTTTCCTTGGGTTTCAATGTTGTAACGCTTCAGCAATTCAAGAATACCGTTAGGAGTAGCAGATACATAGCAAGGAAGACCAATGGACATACGGCCTACATTGATAGGGTGAAAACCATCCACATCTTTCCGATAGTCAATGGTTTCAATCACTTTCTGCTCGGAAATATGTTTCGGCAAAGGGAGCTGTACAATGAAACCATCCACGTCAGCATCCTCATTCAGTTCTCTGACCTTTGCCAATAATTCTTCTTCCGTCACATCCGCTTCATAGCGAATCAGACTGGATTTGAAACCACATACCTCACAAGCCTTTACCTTGGCCGCTACGTATGTTTCACTTCCTCCGTCGTGTCCGACGAGAATTGCAGCTAAATGGGGACGCTTGCCACCTTTAGCCACGATTTCGGCAACTTCCGCAGCAATTTCCTGCTTCACCAGTTCCGAAATAGCTTTTCCATCAATTAGTTGCATACTATCTATTTACTTATAAATTATTCATTGAGCAACAAATGTAGTATAAATCAGCCATGCAGCATAATAAAAAAAGGAGAAAGTTTCACACTTTCTCCCTTATCTGTTTATTTAAGCATCACTTTTTAAGTTTCGGCATCATCTTACCCATCTTACTGCCGGTCACCATCTTCATCATCTTGCGAGTCTGGTCAAACTGCTTCAACAGACGGTTTACCTCCTGAATGCTGGTTCCACTACCTTTGGCTATACGTGTACGGCGCGTTCCGTTCAGAATTTCAGGATTTGTACGTTCCTGCGGAGTCATGGAATAAATAATCGCTTCAATACTCTTGAACGCATTATCATCGATATCAATATCTTTGATAGCTTTCCCCACACCCGGAATCATGGATGCAAGTTCTTTCAAATTACCCATCTTCTTAATCTGATGAATCTGGCTCAAGAAATCATTGAAGTCGAACTGATTCTTGGCAATCTTCTTCTGAAGACGCTTTGCCTCTTCCTCGTCATATTGCTCCTGCGCACGCTCTACCAAAGACACGATATCACCCATGCCGAGAATACGGTCTGCCATACGTGCAGGATGGAACTGGTCGATAGCATCCAACTTTTCGCCGGTACCCACAAACTTGATAGGCTTGTTTACCACGGTACGGATAGAAAGAGCAGCACCGCCACGGGTGTCACCATCCAACTTGGTCAGCACGACGCCGTTAAAGTCCAGACGTTCATTAAACTCACGAGCTGTATTCACCGCATCCTGACCGGTCATTGAATCGACCACAAACAAAGTTTCATCCGGATTTATCGCTTTCTTGATAGCCTCAATCTCGTTCATCATCTGCTCATCGATAGCCAGACGGCCGGCTGTATCGACAATGACCAAATCATACCCTTTCGCTTTTGCTTCATGAATAGCGTTCAATGCAATCTGCACCGGATTCTTGCTGTCCAACTCACTATATACAGGAACCTCGATTTGTTCTCCCAATACTCTTAACTGTTCGATAGCAGCGGGACGATAGACGTCACAAGCCACCAACAGCGGCTTACGGTTCTTCTTGGTTTTCAGCATACGGGCCAGCTTACCGGAGAAAGTAGTCTTACCGGAACCTTGCAGACCTGACATCAGGATAACTGCCGGACGACTTTCCAACACCAATTCGGCAGTTTCACCACCCATCAATGCGGTCAGTTCATCATGTACAATCTTTACCATCAACTGGCTGGGCTTCACAGCCGTAAGCACATTCTGCCCTAAAGCTTTTTCTTTCACTGTATCAGTAAAGCCTTTGGCGACCTTATAGTTCACGTCAGCATCCAACAAAGCTTTACGCACATCCTTCAACGTTTCCGCTACATTAATCTCGGTGATTTTTCCCTCACCTTTCAGAATCTTAAAAGACCGTTCCAGTCTCTCACTTAAATTATCGAACATATATCTTTAATTATAAATTACGAATTATGATTGCCTGTCGTTCTTTACTAACCTTCAGAATAACAACAGGGTGCAAAAATACAAAAAACTTATGAACCTTATATCTTTTTATTCTGCCATTTTGCTTTTTTCAAATAAATAACGCTGCTAAGCAGTAACAAACTATAGTACACCACCTCTATGGAGAAACAAACCGAAACCGGTGCTTTCACTACCATGCCTATCCACAGAATGTAAAGGGTATAGAACACCAAAGTCCCCATTTCAAGTATCAGAGCAGCCTGCGTATTTCCAGTTCCCGAAATGGCATTGAAATAGACATTCGCCACCGATGCGATGACCATTGCCACAGCAATGACATACAACGAAGGCACGGATTCCACCAGCAAGGCCTGCTCATTGGTATAAACCGAAAGCATAGCATGAGGGAAAAGTACCACTATGGCCACACAGACTATCATGATGAAGAACGACATCCGTGCGATACGCCAAATCAAGCGCATGACATGGGCTATCCCTCCCGCACCGATCAGATTGCTGACCAAGGAATTGGTAGTAGTAGATAGTGCCTGAACCGGAATGAGCATCACGATATAGATACTACGTACGATATTGGCAATCGCCAGCTCGCGTTGCCCCAACCGTTCTATCGCGATGAAAAAGACAAACCAAGTAGCCATGGCCAAAAAATATTGTACCATGGTAAAACACGATATACTCAGAATCCTTCCCAATAAAGAGAAATCAATCTTCTGCCAGTGATTCAAGCCGAATTTCTTAAAATCCACCTTTGCGTAGGTATAAATCAAGAAGAAAGCCAATGAAGCGGCTTCAGCCATCACCGAAGCGATAGCTGCTCCTTTAATCCCCATCTCCGGCATTCCAAACTTACCGAAAATCAAAATATAGTCCAACAACACATTCACCAATGCCATGACCACCGCATTCATCGTCAGCACTTTAGTACGTGTAATGCCAATATACAGCGCACGGAACATCACGTTGATAAAAGCGAAGAAAAAACCAAAGATACGCCAGTTGAGGAATTCCATGGTGGCGTCAAAAATGGAATCAGATGAGATGAGCAGACGGACAACAGATGGAGCCAACAGATGAGTCAGCCCGAACATGAGCACCGCCAGCCCCAGCAAGAATGTCCCTCCCTGTATCATCACAGGGCCTACATCTTTGTAACGCCCTTCACCATTACGACGGGCAATCAAAATTTGTGAACCGATACTAAAGCCAAAAGCAATAGTAAAGACACAGATATAAAACAATCCACCCATGGCGGAAGCTCCCAGTTCGACTTCCCCCACTCTACCCAGGAAAGCCGTATCCGTCACATTTATAATGTTTTGCGCTAATAATCCGAGAAAAATCGGATAACTCACGTTCCATATTTCTTTGTTAGTATACATATAAAAAATTTGTATTGCGTAAAAGGGTTACAAAGATACAACATTCTTCTCAATCCACCATGCTGAATGTGGTGAAGAATCTGTAAACAGGCAAAGAATTTATTCCTGGAAATAACCATTCCGGAACAAAAGGCATATCATGTCCAAACTATGCTGGAAACTTCCGGGAACTTCCAGCATAGTTGGCAAAAGTTTCCAGCATAGTTTGAAAAAACGACCCGAGCGTTGACAGAACATGACGGACGTTTTTTTCAAAGAACCCTTAAGGGAGTTTTTCTTTGTTTCTTTCTTTGTTTTAATATAATAAGGTAGAAAATCCACGATAAGTCCACAACTTGTCCACAGCATAGGCATTAACCTACTATAAGACAAAGAATTAATTAAAAAAAGTTCGTCCACAAGTAATCCACAAGGCACTCAACAGCTAAAAAACACTCAGAAAATCATGGGTCAAAAGCCTTCTGAAATAAACGAAGAAAATTAAATAGTTTCTACTGAAACAGTTGATTTTTTCAATAGATTATGCAAATAATTGCACAAAAGGTTTGTCCGCGTGTTATTTTATCCTACCTTTGCGTCCGCAAACAAAAAAATTAAGTAATAAATGAAGAAACTATTATTAATTAGCGCAGCGACGCTAATCGTTTCAAATTCAACTTTCGCAGGAGGTATTTTAACCAATACAAATCAACATGCAGCTTTTCTCCGTATGCTATCCCGTGGTGCTACTACAGAAATAGATGGTGCTTTGTCTAATCCTGCCGGACTGGCTTTCTTACCCAAAGACGGATTCCATGTAGGATTGAGCATTCAAAGTGCTTATCAGACTAGAAATATTGATGCCAGTTTTATGACATACAACGGGGTTAGCGCCACAGGCCCTACCGTTGCAGACAAGCCTTTCGAAAAATATTATGAAGGAACGGCAGCCGCACCGGTTATTCCCAGTTTATTTGCAGCCTATAAAAAAGACAAATGGACTATTTCAGGTTTCTTCGCTATTACCGCCGGAGGTGGAAAAGCATCTTTCGATGACGGATTGCCTATGTTTGAATCTGCGGCCATGGCCGGTATTTTTCAGAATAGCGTGAAAGCACATCAGGCAAACCCACAAAGTCCGATAATCGTTCCCGGCATGTATGATATCACAAGCGCCATGGATGGTAAACAATATATTTACTCTTTACAGTTGGGATTATCCTATAAAGCTACCGAATGGCTTTCTGTATTCGGTGGAGGACGTATGAACTATTTTACAGGCGGTTATAAAGGATTCTTGAATGCCATTGTGAAAGGAACAGATACCAACCTGTTGCCACTCGCTCTGAACTGTGACCAAACAGGTTGGGGACTCACTCCTGTAATCGGTGCAGATGTTAAATTGGGCAAACTGAATATCGGTGCTAAATATGAGTTCAAGACCAATCTGAATATCGAAAACAATACAAAGAACTTACAATATCCACCCAGTGCCAAAGATATGGTAGCCCCCTACGAACACGGTGTGAATACTCCCAATGACATCCCAGCCATGCTCTCCATTGCAGCCGCCTACGAATTCCTTCCGGTACTTCGTGCTTCTGTAGAATATCATTTCTATGATGATAAAAACGCAGGTATGGCAAACGGTAAACAAAAATATCTGACTAAAGGAACCAATGAATACTTGGCAGGTATCGAGTTTGATGTAACCAAGCAACTGACCCTCAGCTGTGGTGGACAGATCACTGACTACGGACTATCAGATAACTATCAATCAGATACTAGTTTCTCTTGTGATTCTTACTCTTTGGGAGTCGGAGCCAAAATAAAAATGAACAAGCATCTCAATCTGAATGTCGGCTATATGTGGACTAATTATGAGGATTATACCAAGAAGTCAACCAACTATAACGGAACCGGATTACCCGGAACAAATGTATACAGCCGTACTAACAAAGTATTCGGTTTAAGTGCAGATTATAGTTTCTAATCCCTGTATATGAAATAAAAAAGAAGGCCATACCTAAACAACTGAGGTATGGCTTTTTTTTTACAAAAAACTCCAAAGAAACTGATAATCTTTCAGCCGCACCCGCAACTGTTTCAACGACCGGGTGATATGAAATTCCACAGTCTTTACAGAAATATCCAATCGCAAAGCAATTTCCTTGTTCGGTAAATTTTTCATCCGGCTCAAAATAAACACCTCCCTGCTTGTAGGAGGCAGTTCACTAATAGCTTCCTGCACCAAAGCCTGTATCTCATCACAAAACAATTTATCGGGATCACAAGCCTCCAAAGTCGAGATACGCAAAGCCAGCTCTTTCTGCCGTATATCTCCTATATGCTGCTCGGCACGCATACGTACCTCCAAGTGTTGCAAATGATTCAGTGAACGATTTTTTATGGCTGTCAACAACAATGCGGAAATATTCGTATCCTCCCGCAATTCATTCCGGTGCTCCCACACATTGGTAAACGCCCCCATTACAATATCCTCAGCCTCTTCCTTGTCCCTGACGTACGAGTAAGCAAACTGAATAAACTGTTGCTGACGTTTACTAAACACCTCCGTCAGTTCTGACATAAAAATATTCCCCGTTTCTTTCATCTAACTAATTTTCTGTATCCGTTTCTAAATCTTGATATAGATGCCTTTTTTATATAAAATATGAACAATGCTCCAACAGAATATAATATAGATCAAAGCATAGACTAATGAGCTGGGATAATCCCCCAATGCCGGAGCCAGCATCTTTTCATAAATAAAGGCACTCACGCCCGTAGCACCCAATGCGATTCCCATTGTTTCCGCAAACACATAAATAAACAAAGGATTCACTCCGAATGACCGGAAAAAAGCACACCAGTTCTGATATCCTTTCATATCAATAATCCAAATGAGCAGAGCCAAAAAACTGGACGCCAATCCACAAGTTATAATAACAAAAGTAGGCGACCACACTTTTTTATTAATAGGGCAGCCATAACTTAACAGAAAGCCGGCAAATGTAAGTATAGTTCCTATCAGAAACAACCGCTGTATCTTTTCGGCATTATCTTTAGCGGAAAGCAACAACTTTCCACAATAAAATCCTACCATCACATGGCACACCGCAGGAACAGTACTCAGCAGCCCTTCCGGATCAAACGCCATTCCGCCCTCATGGTACATATGGGATGTGCCCAATGCCCATGCGTCAAAACGAGCCACAACATTGGTTTCCGACTGGTTGAAGCCGTCTCCCGTAGCCAATAAAAGAAAATAAGCGGCCAAAGTCACCAAAATGATAGCAGGAAAATATTTATGCTTCACCGTTATAGCAACCAGACTGGTCACACCGTATCCTATAGCGAGCCGTTGCATGACTCCCAGATAGCGCCATTCTTCAAAATTCAGATGATGTGTAAAAACAGACTTAGCTAAAAGATTCAACAATAGACCGATACAAAAAATAATGACTGTACGCTTCATTATTTTACGCAACGTGGCATGTGAATAAGTAAAATTATATTTCCGCAAAGAAATATAAGTCGAGATTCCCATAATGAACATAAAAAAAGGGAAAACGAGATCGGTGGGGGTCAATCCGTTAAAGGCGGCATGCTCCAGCGGAGCATACACATACCCCCACGAACCGGGGTTATTCACAAGAATCATGCCTGCAATGGTGATGCCTCTCAAAATGTCAAGAGCGAGCAATCGTTTGGGGGTATTTGCTGTCATGTGTGTCAGATTAATAAATTGGTTAACTCGGACAAAGATAACATTCTATTAGCAATAAAGAAACAAATCTGTGAAAAATATTTTTATATTGTAAACATATTAATCTCTCTGAAAAACATGTTTATTCCGTTTTTATTGCTATTTTTGTCCGCAAAGAATTTCTATACCCCCTTTATTTAAAAACTTAGCACAGATATATTATGAAAAAAAAGAGTCTGCTAGTATTTTTCGTTGGGCTATTAACGTGTGGGTGCCAAATGAAAGAAGTAATCAATGAGTACAATGTAGTTCCGCTGCCTGTTACTATGAATGAGCAGCCGGGACGTTTTTATCTGAACAGCGATGTTCCTGTCGTTGTGAACGCCTCACAAGAAGTGAAAAATATCGCTTCCAGTCTATCAACTACCGTATTGGATGTAGCCGGTATCAAATTGAAACCGGGTGGTGAATTACATGAAAATGTACCCACCATTGTTTTTGACAGCATTCCGGGTATGGAGAAAGAAGCCTACAAATTATCAGTCACCCCCCAACAGATAAAGATTACAGCATCAACACCTAACGGATTTTATTACGGACTGCAAACTCTGTATCAACTGTTGCCGGTAGCTATTTATAGCAAGGAAAGAGCACGCAATGCCGAATGGAGCGTACCTTGCGTCGAGATAGAAGATACTCCGGCGTTCCGATATCGCGGAGCAATGCTGGATGTATGCCGTCATTTTGCATCGATAGATTACATCAAAAAATTCATTGATGTATTGGCCGTACATAAGATGAATACCTTCCACTGGCATCTTACGGATGATCAAGGCTGGAGAATCGAAATCAAAAAGTATCCCAAACTGACCGAAATCGGTTCCCAACGTTCAGAAACCATGGTGGATTATTTCTATACCCACTACCCGTTTAAATATGACGGCAAACCTCATGGAGGTTACTATACACAAGAAGAAATTAAAGAAGTGGTAGCATACGCCCAAAGCAAATATATCACCGTCATTCCGGAAATAGAGCTACCGGGACATGCCTTGGCAGCCATTGCCTCTTACCCCGAATTATCCTGTACTCCGGACAGCACCTACGAAGTTTGCAAACTGTGGGGTGTGTTTGACCAGGTATTCTGCCCTACCGACACTTTCTTTCAATTTATGGAAGGAGTCATGGACGAAGTGGTGGAATTATTCCCAAGTTCTTATATACATATAGGTGGTGACGAATGCCCCAAATACGCATGGGAACATTGTTCCCATTGCCAAAAACTGATACGAGACCTAGGGCTTAAAGATGATGTCACTCCTAATCCCGTAGACGGCAGAAAGCATACCAAAGAAGAGAAGTTACAAAGCTATATCGTAAACCGTGCGGAAAAATACCTGAACAGCAAAGGACGCAACATCATCGGTTGGGATGAAATTCTGGAAGGCGGGCTTGCTCCCAACGCCACAGTAATGTCATGGCGTGGTGTGGAAGGCGGAATGACCGCAGCCAAAGCCGGGCATGATGCCATCATGACTCCCAATCCTTACGCTTATCTTGATCATTATCAAGAAGAACCGGAAATAGCCCCTGTCACTATCGGTGGGTATAACACATTGAAGAAAACATATAGTTACAATCCTGTACCGGCTGATGCAGACAGTCTGGTAAAACAACACATCATAGGCGTACAAGCTAATTGCTGGGCTGAATATATGCCAACCGAGGACAATCGTGACTATCAAATCTTCCCACGTTTAATCGCCATAGCCGAGACCGGATGGACTCCGATGAAGGAGAAGAATTTCACTTCATTCTGCAGCCGCATGGTAGAAGATTTCAAACGTCTGGAAATAATGGGGGTAAAACCATGCCTCAACTTCTTTGATGTAAACATTAATACCCGTTCCACTAAAGAAGGAGTACTGAATGTAGAACTGGAAACATTCTATCCGGGAGCACAAATCTATTATACAATCCACGGTGAGGAACCGTCTGTAAATGCCAGCTTATATAGCCATCCATTCCCATTGGAAGGTACTTACGACTTGAAAGCCGCCGCCTTTGTTGACGGTAAGCAGATTGGTAAAGTTACCCATAAACAACTTTACAAGAATTTAATCAGTGGAAAGAAATATGAAATAACTCCGGAACCCAAAGGAATGAAGGGGGATATTTTAGGAGAAAATGACATATTAGGGGCCGATACGGTGACTTTAGGACTAACCAACGGAAAACGTGGGAACAATGCCTCTTCCACTCCATGGGTAGGTATCCGCCCGGACAATAATGATAAAGTGACCTTCGTGGCAGACTTTGATAAAGCTACAATCAGTAAAATCAGATTTGGTACGCTTTATAATGCAGCCGGCAATATATTACCGGTAAGCAAAGCTGTGGTGTATGTTTCCGCCTCAGGCAATAAATTCGAGAAAGTGGCCGAAAAGGAATTTACCTATGACATCAAAGAAAACACCTTCAAAGGATTCGATGAAGAAATAGAGTTCCCGGCACAAGAAGCTGTAAAGGTGAAAATAGAATTTACAAGCGGAGGCAAAATACGTAATGGTATTGATTGCTATAGTCCGCATGATAAGAGCGAAGTGCCCAGTACAATGGCATTGGATGAAATAGAAATCTATTAATTCCACGAAAGAAGTAAAATAAACAACTGTCCGGAAGCTATCTTTTGCTTTCGGACAGTTTCTTTTGTGCAATTCAATGCAGGCTGTTCCATCCAAGCGCGATATGACACTTTTATGAGGAACCACACAGCCTTTTTCAAATAAATTATGTAATTTTGCCGAATGTTTATAACAACCCTTTAAATCATGAGAAAATATTCATTCTTATTCACACTTTTACTGCTATCGGCAAGCAGTTTTGCCCAAAACAAAGATTTCAGTTATAAGTTTTACGGACAAGTTCGCACCGATCTTTATTACAATAGCCGTGCCAACGAAGAAACTGTGGACGGACTTTTCTATATGTATCCCAAAGACAAAATATATGATACAGACGGAAAAGACCTGAATGCAACAGCCAATGGAAGCTTCTATACCTTGTACACTCGTCTGGGAGTCGACGTTCAAGGCCCTAAACTGGGCAGGGCAAAAACCTCGGCTAAAGTGGAAATGGACTTTCGCGGTTCAGGAACCACTTTCTCTACCGTTCGCCTGCGCCATGCATATTTGAACTTAGACTGGGGAAAACCGTCCTTGCTGTTGGGTCAAACCTGGCATCCGCTGTATGGTGACGTCGCCCCACAAATCCTGAATCTGAATATGGGAGCTCCTTTCCAACCGTTCAGCCGTGCTCCGCAAATACGTTTCCGCTACAAGACAGGTGATATACAGTTGACAGGTGCAGCGATCTGGCAATCTCAATATCTGTCACAAGGCCCTGATGGCAAGAGCCAGAAATACATCAAAGAAAGCTGTATCCCGGAAGTCTATATCGGTGCAGATTACAAAGGTAACAACTGGTTGGTAGGTGCAGGTATTGAAATGGTTTCATTAAAACCCCGTACTCAGTCTGTGGTAGAGGATAAAGTGTATAAAGTAGATGAACGTATCACTTCTCTGTCTTATGAAGTTCACATGAAATATACTTCACCTGTATGGTATATAGCTGCCAAAAGCATATTAGGTTCCAATCTTACACAGGTTTCTATGTTGGGAGGCTATGGCATAAAATCAATAGACCAACGAACAGGTGAACAAGAATATTCCCCCAACCGCAACTCCAGTTCTTGGTTGAACATTGTGTATGGCAAAAAATGGAAACCGGCTGTTTTCTTTGGTTACATGAAAAATTTAGGCACCAACGATAAGGTTACCAAAATGTATGGCACAGGTACAAATGTAGATCAATTGATCAGTGCCAGTGCCGAACTGACTTATAATGTTCCTCATTGGAAAATCGGTGTGGAATATAATTTCAGTTCTGCATGGTACGGTTCACTAGATAAGTCAGATGGAACAATCATTGATACCCATTCTGTTTCAAACAACAGACTGGTAGCCACCGTGTTGTTTATGTTCTAAGATATAGAATTCACTACAAAAAACAAAATACTAAAAAAGGCAACTCGAAACCGGGTTGCCTTTCTTTTATATAGAGAAGTACCAATTATTCACCTTTGATCGCTGCAACACCCGGAAGAACTTTTCCTTCGATCGCTTCCAACAAAGCACCACCACCGGTAGAGATGTAAGATACTTGGTCAGCCATACCGAACTTGTTGATACAAGCTACAGAATCACCACCACCAATCAATGAGAACGCACCGTTCTTAGTTGCTTTAGCGATAGCTTCGGCGATTGCACGTGAACCGGCAGTAAAGTTATCAAACTCAAATACACCGGCAGGACCGTTCCAAAGAATAGTCTTAGCATCTTCAATAGCTGCTGCAAATGCTTTCTGAGTTTCGGGACCTGCATCCAAGCCTTCCCATCCGTCAGGAATATTATTTGCAGGAACAACCTGAGTATTAGCATCATTAGAGAATGCATCAGCAGCTACACAGTCTGTACCTAATACCAAATTCACACCTTTAGCCTTAGCCTTAGCGATGATATCAAGAGCCAATTCCAATTTATCATCTTCTACGATAGAATTACCAATTTTACCACCCTGAGCTTTAGCAAAAGTATAAGTCATACCACCGCAAAGGATCAAGTTATCCACTTTATCCATCAGGTTTTCAATGATACCAATCTTGGTAGATACCTTAGAACCACCCATAATAGCAGTGAACGGACGTTTGATATCTTTCAGGATATTATCAACAGCTTGAACTTCTTTTTCCATCAAATAGCCCAACATCTTGTTGTCTGCATCGAAATAGTCGGCGATAACAGCTGTAGAAGCATGTTTACGGTGAGCAGTACCGAATGCGTCATTGATATAGCAGTCAGCATAAGAAGCCAAAGTCTTGGCAAATTCTTTCTGAGAAGCCTTCATTGCCTTCTTGGCATCTTCGTATGCAGGATCTTCTTTGTCAATGCCAACAGGCTTTCCTTCTTCTTCAGGATAGAAACGCAAGTTTTCCAACAACAGGACTTCACCCGGTTTCAAAGCAGCTGCAGCATCACCGGCTTTTGCGCAATCAGGAGCAAATTGAACAGGTACACCTAATTTTTCAGAAACAGCATCGACAATCTGACTCAATGAATATTTAGCATTTACCTTACCTTTGGGTTTACCCATGTGTGACATGATAATCAAGCTGCCACCATCAGCCAACACTTTCTTCAGTGTAGGAAGAGCACCGCGGATACGAGTATCATCAGTAATTTTACCATTTTCGTCCAAAGGTACATTGAAGTCCACGCGGACAATTGCCTTTTTACCGGCAAAGTTGAATTTGTCAATTGTCATCATAATCTCTTATTTTTGTTTATAGTGTATAAATACAATCTCGCTTATTTTGGGTGTTGCAAAGTTACTAATATTTTTTATTAGCAGTGTGTCAGGGCGGTAATAATTTTATCTGAAATGAAAAAAGAGGGTAAAAACCACTTTTTTTGAGAAAATCGAAAAAAAATCATTTTTCCGCTAGGGTTGTTTCCCACTATCCTGTTCTATATACAAAATGCGGAAAGAATGAAGACAGAATTGCTACATAAATATTTCAGAGGAGAAACCACGGAAAAAGAGGAAAGCCAAATTGTGGAATGGACGGAAAGCAGTGCCGAGAACAAGGAACGCTTTTTGAAAGAACGAATGTTGTTTGATATTACCCTCTTTTCCGATGATTCGAAGATACAGCGGAAGCCGAAAGGACATCTGTATCTGTATCCGCTGATTGCCATTGCCGCCATGTTGGCTATTGTTTTTGTCATGGATTTGCCACATATGCACAAACCCAAGCAGCAATTGTCACAAACCATCCGTATTCCGGCGGGGCAACGTGCGCAGATGGACCTCCCCGATGGTTCGGTAGTATGGTTGAACTCCCAAACTACATTGACTTATGATGAAGATTTCGGTAAAAAAGACCGTAAAGTCACATTAGACGGAGAAGCCTATTTCGAGGTGGCACACAATAAGGAAATTCCTTTTTATGTGCAGACAGAAAACATAAAGGTACAAGTCACCGGAACAAAATTCGATGTATGTTCTTATAAAGGTTCAAACAGCTTTATAGCCAGACTGATAGAAGGTTCCATCAACTTGCTTACCAACAGTGCAAAAGAAGAAAAAACAATTACCAGCCTGACGAAAGGAAAGTATTTCTCGATGGAAAACGGCAAATATAGAACGGGCGAAATGAGCAGCAACAATGCTTTAGCATGGATGCAAGGCATTTATTATTTCGATGATGTTCCGTTTAAAGAATTACTGGACAAGATTGCTCTATATTATAATTATAAGATAACAGTGAAGAATCCTAAAATCTTAGAGAACTACCGTTGTACCGGTAAATTCAAAGATTTGGATGGCATAGAGCATATACTAAAAGTTATACAAAAAGACCATCCGTTCAAATACGATATTGATAACGAACATAATAAGATAACTATAGAATAAAATCACAATAGAAGTTTAACCTTAAAAATTAACCATTATGATTACATAAGAACCTTTGAAAAAAGAATCGGAAAGTACCCCCATACTCCCCGATTCGACAGCTAACAATTGACCTTAATCAAATTTATTAACTTAACACATTACAAAGATATGAGAAAAATTTCTTTGGAAGGGTATTTATGCCCAAAAAGTTTAGGCTTTAAACAAATATTACGAACTATGAAGATTACCTTATTTCTTCTTTTGGCTACTACATTCAGCGCATTTAGCGTAAATGTACACTCTCAAAATGCAAAAGTTAGTTTTGATACCCACACCATGAAGGTAGCTCAATTAATCTCGACCATTGAAACACAGACCAATTATCTGTTTGTCTATAATAAAAAGAATGTGGACCTTAACCGCAAAGTAACTGTTAAAGCCCGTAACAAAGCCGTATCCGAAATTCTGGATGAAGTTTTTGCCGGAACAGGAATCTCTTATGTAATGGAAGGAAAGAATATTGTTCTGACTAAAGAAAGCAACATAGCCCGTGAAGAAGTGAAGCAGCAGAATACGATCACTGTAAAAGGTGTTGTAACGGATATGCAGGGTGAAGCCATTATCGGTGCAAACATACTTCAACAAGGTACTACTAACGGTACTATTACAGATATTGACGGCAACTTTACCCTGGAAGTTCCCACTGATGCACAACTAGCCGTTTCCTACATCGGATATAAAAAAGTCATTATTCCCGTAAACGGAAAAACCAACTTTACCATCAAGATGGAAGACGACGCCCTGAAATTGGAAACTGTTGTAGTAACCGCTATGGGTATTAAAAAGAAAGAAGCTTCTTTGACTTATTCTACACAGCAATTGAATGGTGACGAGCTGAATAAGGTAAAGGATGCGAATATGATTAATTCACTAGCCGGTAAATCCGCCGGTGTACAGATAACAAAGAGTTCATCCGGTCTTGGAGGTTCGGCAAAAGTATCTATCCGTGGTGCGCGTTCAGCATTCGCCAGTGGTAACAACCAACCGTTGTATGTCATTGATGGTGTTCCCATGCTGAATATCACAACAGAATCAACAGCCACCGTTATGGGAGGTGAAAATGACGGTGTCAACCATGACTCTGGTGACGGTATTTCCAATCTGAACCCTGACGACATTGAAAGTATGAGCATATTGAAAGGTGCATCCGCAGCAGCTCTTTACGGCTCACAAGCAGCTAATGGTGTCATTTTAATTACAACAAAATCCGGAAAAGCCGGTATGTCAAGAATTACATTTTCTTCCAACCTGACAGTAGACCATGCTATCAGCCTGCCCCAATTCCAAAACAATTATGGACAAACTGCCGATGGTACCAGCAGCTGGGGTAGTAAAGGGAACCTGACAGACTATGACAATGTGGACAATTGGTTCGGAAACGGGATCACTGCTATCAACTCTTTAACTTTCCAAACAGGCAATGACAAGATGCAAACCTACTTCTCTTATGCTAATACCCGAGGTACAGGTATCGTTGACTCAAACAAACTTCAAAAGCATAATATCACTTTCCGTGAAACAGCCAGTTTTTTCAACGATCGCTTGAAATTGGATGGAAATGCCAGTTTGATGACACAGACTATCCGGAACACTCCTGCCGGAGGCGGTTATTATCTGAATCCGCTAGTTGGTCTGTATTCTTTCCCCCGTGGCGCCGATTTGGCTCCGTATGCTGAAAATTTTGAAGTATTCGACACGGATCGTAATATGAATTTACAGAATTGGTACACAAAGAATGAAGACGGCTCATTCAGTGAATGGGATCAGAATCCGTACTGGATTAAAAACCGTGTGACCAACAAGAGTAAACGTTATCGCGCATTGGCTTCTATCAGTGCAAATTTAAAAGCTACTGATTGGTTAAGTTTCCAGGCACGTGGCAATGTAGACTACGTAAGTGATAAATTTGACAACAAGATGTATGCTTCAACAGCTGCAAATATTGCCGGCAAGAATGATGAGACAGGGCTTCCCAACGGACGTTATGTATGGTCGGATGAACAAAATTTCCAAGTATATGGTGACTTCATGGCCATGTTTAACAAAACATTGGGTGACTTTTCTATCAACGCAGCATTGGGAACCAGCATCAATGTGAGCAAAGCCAATTCTTTGATGATTGACTCCAAAACAGCTTCTTTATATCGCCCTAATGTATTTACCGTTTCCAATATCATCTTCTCTTCAAAGGGATTTATCAACCAGACGATTGATGCGAAACGTACTATACAATCCTTGTTCGGCACAGCGCAAGTAGGTTGGAAAGATGCTCTTTATCTGGATGTTACAGCACGTAATGACTGGTCTTCCACTTTAGCGAATACAGAAAGTATGAAAAATGGATTCTTTTATCCGTCAGTAGGTTTGACTTGGATTATGAGCAACAGTGTCAAACTGCCGGAATGGATCAATTTCTCAAAATTCCGTGGTTCATTCGCACAGGTTGGTAATGACCTTCCTATCGGAATTACAAACTTAGCGGATATTATTCAATGTGGTGGAAGTATCCAGACCAATGACATTGAGCAACGTGGTGATTTGAAACCGGAAATCAGTACTTCCATTGAATTCGGTACAGAATGGAAATTCTTCAATAATCGCTTCGGTATTGACTTTACATGGTATCGTACTGATACTAAAAATCAGTTGCTGAAAGTAGCCAATCCGGCAGGTTCACTTTATGCATTCCGTTATATCAATGCAGGTAAAATTCGCAATACCGGTATTGAATTAACCGTAGAGGGTACTCCTTTAATGAATGAAAATTTCCGTTGGAAAACTGCTGTAAATATGTCCATGAACAGAAATAAGGTTGTTTCCTTACACAAGGATTATAAATCATTCCGTTATGGTTCGGAAGGGTTCTCCATGGCATACGATATGTGGGTAAAAGAAGGTGGAAAACTGGGCGATATCTATGGTAATGGATTTGAAAGAGATGAAAATGGCAAGATCAAAGTAAATGAGGCAGGAAATCCGATTAAAGTAACAGGAAACAACACTTTATTGGGCAACGCCAACCCCGATGCTTTATTAGGATGGAGCAATACCTTTACTTACAAAGGATTTACTTTATATTTCTTGATTGACGCACGCATCGGAGGTGATGTTATGTCATTGACTCAAGCACACCTGGATGCAATGGGCGTCAGCAAAGAATCCGGAGAGGCACGCGACCGTGGGTATGTGGAATATGAAGGTATCCAATTCAAAGACGTTCCTAATTTCTATGGTACTGTCGGAGGCCGTAACGGTATTTCAGAATACTACATGTACGATGCAACGAATGTACGCTTGCGTGAATTAACACTAGGTTATTCATTCCCGGCATCCATTCTCTCCAAAACCAAATTTATCAAAGGACTGGATCTTACATTGGTTGCACGCAATTTATTCTTCTTGTACAAAGATGCTCCATTTGATCCGGATGCAACTTTGTCAGTAGGTAATACTCTGCAGGGCGTTGATGTGTTCGGCATGCCGACTACACGTAACATCGGTTTCAACGTTAAGTTCACATTCTAACCTTAAAAACAAAGACATTATGAAAAGTTCAAAATATATTTCAATTTTATGCATGGGCGGCCTCCTGAGTCTTGCCTCATGCACAGACGGATTCGAATCTGATAATAAAATCAACGGTAGTTTTGATGATATCGTAAAAGAATATGATTTCCAGAAATACACCACTAATTTTGAGACCATTCAAAAAGGTATTTATTTTAACTACGACTGGGGAGAAGGAACCACTTGGCCCTGGCAAACATTCCAAAACCTGAATCATGATATGTTCGCAGGATATTTCCATGATTTTGCTTCTAAATTCTGCGATAAAAATACGGTATACGCATTAGAGGCAGGATGGACGGCCAGTGCATGGAACTATACCTATAATTACATTTTCCCGGTAGCCCATAAATCGACGTTGATTACACAAGATGAAGCCAAGTACAAGCATTTTTATGGTGCCACCCTTATTCTGAAAGTAGAAGCCATGCATCGCATTGCTGATACTTATGGCCCCATTGTCTATTCTAAATTCGGAAAGAATGAAGCAAATTCCGTTGACACTCAGGAAGAAGCCTATAAAGCTTTTTTCAATGACCTGGATAAAGCCGTAGAGGCATTGGATGCTTATCTGAAAGAAGGAGGTAAAGAAGATGGAGTAAAAAGTATCAATATGTCCAATTGCCCGACTGCCAGCAGGTGGATTAAATTTGCAAATTCATTGCGCCTTCGTTTGGCCATGCGTGTATCTAATGTAAATAAGGCACTTGCCGCCAGCGAGGCCAAAAAAGCATTGGAAAACTCTTATGGTGTTATTGAATCATCCGCAGAGAACATCCAAATCTCCGGTAAAGGATATCAAAACCCACTAGCAGGTGTCGCCGGCTGGGGCGAGACCTACATGGGAGCAACAATGGCTTCTGTTTTAAACGGTTATGAAGATCCACGCATCAGTATATATTACAGTCCGGCGACATTGGCAGACCACACAGAGGAATATTTAGGAGTGCCTCAAGGAGTATATGCCAAGGATGGTGATCCCAATTACTATCAAAGTTATTCTTTTATCAATACTAAAACAATCGCCGCATCCACACCCGCCGTTCTTCTGACAGCAGCGGAAGTTTGGCTCCTACGTGCCGAAGCATCTTTACGAGGTATCAATCCGAAAAGCGAAAGTGCAAAGCAATGTTACGAAACCGGTGTTCAAGCTTCATTCGACCAATGGGGCGCCGGAGATGCAAGCCTCTATCTGGCAAGCAAAGGCAAACCGACGGATTACATTAATTATGCAGCAGGTCCCGGAAAAGATATGAAAGCATTGATAACCACTACTCCCGATTTTGACGATGCAGCCAATCAAGAAGAGCAACTTGAAAAAATTATCACTCAAAAATGGATTGCCTGTTGGCCGGAAGGTATGGAAGCATGGACCGAACAACGCCGTACCGGATATCCGAAATTATTCAAAGTCCAAACCAACAATAGCAACGGTACAATTGATACGGACATCATGATTCGTCGCCTCCCCTTCTCACAGGATGATGCCAAGAAAGATCCGGAACAATATAAGAACCTTTGTACGGCTCTTGGCGGTGCAGACAACGGCGGTACACGTCTATGGTGGGATACAGGTAAAAACAACTTTTAATTCATATTTCAATAACAACTATCACTTATAAGAGAGAGTCTAAATGTTTCGCTTAATTTAAGGTATTAGCATAAGGCGAAAAGACTTTGCAAGACGGGGAGCGCGATGTTTCCCGTCTTTTTCTATTTTTCAGATGACATTCTATATTATTTTCCTATCTTTGTCCGAGCTATGAAATAACATACACATACAGCAAACTTTTTCCGGATATTCATCGTTTAACTGAAAAAAATATATGAAAAAGTTTCTAAGTAACACCATCGTGCAACTGCTTATTGCCGTAATTATCGGACTGTCGGCAGGTTTCGTCGTAAACGACGCTGTGTTGGAAGCCATCGTTTGCATAAAACACATTACGGGACAAATCATTTTCTTTTTAGTTCCTCTTATCATTTTAGGATTCATCGCTCCCTCCATCGCACACTTGCGCAGTAATGCGTCAAAGATGCTTTTATTTGCTTTTGGCATTGCTTATCTCTCCTCCATCGGGGCTTCTTTCTTCGGGGCTGCCGTAGGATACAATGTAATTCCTTTCCTGCATATAGCCGATGATGCCAACTCACTGAAAGCATTACCGGAGAATCTGCTGAAGATAGATATTCCACCAGTCATGAACGTAATGACTGCACTGGTACTGGCCGCATTGATAGGGCTTGCCACTGCTTGGGTAAAATCGGACGAAATATCAAAGTTGTTGGACACTTTCCAAAAAATGGTACTTGAATTGGTGAAAAGGGTGTTGCTTCCTGTACTTCCTGTGTTTATTGCCGCCAATTTCTGCATTCTCAGCTATCAGGGAGCTGTTACGAAACAATTACCTGTATTCCTCTCCATTCTGATAGTTGTTATTGTTTGCCATTTCATCTGGCTGACACTACTCTATTTCATTGCGGCGGTTTATTCCAGAAAGAATAGCTATCAAGTACTGAGATACTACGGTCCTGCCTACCTCACGGCATTAGGTACGATGTCTTCGGCAGCCACATTGGGTATAGCATTGGAATGTGCCCGTAAAAGCCCGATACTGAGAAAAGAGATCAGCGACGTAACAATACCTTTATTCGCGAATATACATTTGTGCGGCTCTATCCTGACAGAAACCGTATTTGTACTCACGGTATCACAAATGCTTTATGGAAGCATGCCCAGCATATTGCAAATTACTTTATTCATCCTGTTATTAGGATTATTCGCCATTGGTGCACCGGGAGTACCGGGTGGAACAGTACTTGCCTCTTTAGGGCTCATCATCTCTGTCCTTCACTTTGATGAAGCCGGAACTGCACTACTACTTACGATTTTTGCATTGCAGGACAGTTTTGGAACAGCTTGTAATATTACCGGAGATGGGGCACTAACGCTTATTACGGATACTTTCGAAAAAAAATAGCATCGAAAACTTCATAAAAACAACTATTTTTTCACTACAGGTTACACAGATTTAAATCAAAATTCTAATCTGTGCAACCTATGATGGGAAACTTATTTCAAGACTTCTTCCAACTTTTGTTGCAAAGCCTCGCCTTCCAATCCTACCGCCAAAATCACTCCATTGGGGTCCAACAAAAAATTCATAGGAATCCAACGAATAGCATACTGCACGGCTGCATCCGACTTCCAGTCCTTCAAATCTGAAACATGAGTCCATGTCAATTGATCTTTCTCGATAGCAGCCAACCAAGGTTCTTTCTTACGATCCAGAGAAACTCCTAAAATAGTAAAATTCTTATCCTTGAATTTATTCCAGGCAGCAACAATATTCGGATTTTCCTTGTGGCAATCAGGACACCAAGAAGCCCAAAAATCAATCAATACATATTTTCCTCTCAAACCGGATAAGGTGACGGGATTACCATCTACATCGGGCAATGTAAAATCCGGAGCTACAGCTCCCACTTGAATATTTTCCATCCGCTTGATAAAATCATCTATCTGATTGACGTACATGGTTCCATCCAATGAGGCATCTAATTTGGCACGTAATGCCTTCATTTCCTCCAGATTCAACTTATAAGCGAAATCTTTCACAACAAAATAAGGAGTAACGGCCGATGCAGGATGAGCAGATACCAAACTATCTATGCTATATCCATCCTGACGAGTCAAAGGAGCATTCTGTGCATACAAATCATTCAAAGCAGAACCTGTCACAGTCAATACCTTTTCCGATTCATTCATCTTCAACTGCATCTCTTCGTTATCTAAAAAGAATACCAACGGACGTTTGCTATCCTTGAACGTAGTCAACCCGTATGCCAACGGCTCAGTACAAGCACCTTCAAATTTGAAAACACCATCCGTAATTACAGCCGAATCCACATCTATGAAAGATTTATCCTGATACTTCTTCAGATACACCATTCCATTCTTTACATCTGATATTTCCCCATTCAGAGTATATCCTTTTTTCTCTTCACTACATGAGAGTACAGTCATAGCCAGTACACCCGCAAAAAGCACATTTACAATTCTTTTCATCTCTATTTTCCTTTATATTATAACTTGCCAAAAATAAATATTCCTCAGGAATTATGCAAACTACATCACTCCTATTTGGAAATTAACTCTCCCTGAGTTACCTTTGTAACTTCAACTAACTATTATATAACCTATGAAAAAACTCCTATTTCTAGGCGCTCTCCTGTTGTCAACAGTATGTATGAACGCCCAAACTTCCGAATATTATCAGGAAGCAGCCAATCCTATTGCCACCAACCCCACTTTATGGGCGAAAGTTACAGCCCCACAAATCAGCTGGGGAAGCACAGACATCCGCTATAAGAAAGAGGAACCAGCCCCTATCCGTAGTACACAGAAAAGTATAAACCTTACTGCATGGAAAGGTGAAAAGGTTTCGGCCCAAATGGTAGTATGGACTCCTAAGACACTGAATGATTTGACTCTCACAGTCAGTGATCTAATCTCTGGTGAAAATACCATCAGCAAAGATGATATCCGTACCGGCTTTGTACGCTATGTCATGACTGATGAACTGAACAAAGACGGTTTGGGCGCATGTGGCTACCGCAATAGCGCCGACTTTGATTCAACTTTAGTAGCAGATGTAATAGACCACATCACTCCCGCTCTGACTCTTCCCGCCAACTCCACCCAAGGGGGATGGATCCGTATCAACGTACCCCAGCAGACTAAAGCCGGGAAATACACAGGAACAGTTACAGTAAAGGCCAACAATAGTACACTGGCCGAATTGAAACTGAATATCCAAGTGAAAAACCGTACGCTGCCTCCTCCTTCCGAATGGGCTTTCCATTTGGATTTATGGCAAAATCCATACGCAGTATCCCGTTACTACAATGTGGAACCATTCAGCAAGGAACATTTCGACTTGATGCGCCCATTAATGAAATTATATGCTGATGCAGGCGGTAAAGTAATTACAGCCTCCATTATGCACAAACCTTGGAACGGACAGACATACGACGCTTTTGAGAGCATGGTTACTTGGCTGAAAAAAGCGGATGGAACATGGTACTTTGACTATACCGTGTTCGATAAATGGGTGGAATTTATGATAGACCTTGGAGTCAAGAAGCAAATAAGTTGTTACTCGATGGTTCCCTGGCGTCTTTCTTTCCAATATTTTGATCAAGCCAGTAACTCTTTCAAGTTCTTGGAAGCCAAACCGGGCGAAGCCGCTTATGAAGAATTCTGGATAAATATGTTGCAAGATTTCGCAAAGCATCTGAAAGCAAAAGGCTGGTTCGATATCACTCACATTGCGATGGACGAAAGACCGATGAAGGACATGCAGGAAACACTGAAAGTAATCCGTAAAGCTGATAAAGACTTTAAAGTGTCATTGGCTGGAACGTATCACAAAGAGTTATTGGATGAGCTGAATGATTATTGTATCACTATCGCCGAGAAGTTCACACCGGAAGAGATTGAAGCACGCCGGAAAGCAGGCAAAGTGACCACTTATTATACCTGTTGCACGGAACCCCGTCCCAACACTTTTACTTTCAGTGAACCTGCCGAAGCTGAATGGCTGGCATGGCACAGTGCTAAAGAAAATCTGGATGGGTATCTCCGTTGGGCTTTAAACAGTTGGGTGAAAAATCCTCTGCAGGACAGCCGCTTTACCGCTTGGGCTGCCGGGGACACTTATATGATTTATCCGGGCGCCCGTTCATCTATCCGGTTAGAACGCCTGACAGAAGGAGTACAAGCATTTGAAAAAATACGCATCCTGAAAGAAGAATTTGAAAGGAAAGGCAATAAAGGGGCTATCAAGAATATAGACAAAGCCCTGAAAATGTTTGATGAATCCGGTATGGATAAGATTTCTCCTACCACTGCCGTAAACAAGGCAAAAGAGGTTATCAACCGATACTAGAATAAATATTGAAAAAAGAATAGGGACCTTAGAAGCAATCATTTATCATATTGCTTCTAAGGTCCCTATTCGTAAACCATTCTTGATTCTGTTTTAATCTTCCTCATTCTGAATATACCACGTCCATCCATTAATGTTAATCTGAACAGCATTCCATGCAGTTGAGTCAGAAAAAAAGAATATGATTTTATATTCATCCTCACGATCTAAATATTCCTGAGGTTTCATCTTATTCCCTTCCATACTTGTCAAAATAAGAAAATCCGTCAGATTAATATCAAAGACTTTCTTCCCGGTTGCTTTCTCCGTCACAACAAACCGTGCAGGCCTGTCCTCCATCAACCGCATAGTGTTCAATTCGACCGCCGCAGCCGACGGATTCTTCTGTTCCATAAAATAAGGTTGAAAACTCAGCACATCATCGTCCAGCAAGGAATTATCATGTCCTAAATATCCATTGGATTCTATAATCTCATAATCATAGTCATGCATATTGATGGTCCATCCGCTAGTATCGGTACTGCGGGATTCCCCCGAGGAAGAGCCTTGGAATATAAAACGTATCTTATTAGTATCCTTTATCAAATTGATTACCTCCATCTGATTTGCAGTACCTGTGAACTTCACATGATTGATACCGCCATACCACAGTGGTTCCAACTCTTTATTAATGACAAGAGACTCCTCACGCATCAACTGGAGTTTCATTTCTGTAAGGGTTGTTCCACCGTTAGGAATAGTTATCTCATAGGAATCATGTGCCCCTGCCCAAGCCAGCAACTGGTATTCGCCTACCGGAAGTTTTACCTCCATAGTATAGTATCCTGTAGCCAAAACCTCTCCTTCCTCAACCTGACTGAACAAATACCTTCCATCCTTATCAAAGATGTACAATTCCACTCTGTCTACCTGTGTATGGAAAGCATCTGTATGAAGCATATTATAATCATATTTGAACTTTACCAACAATCTACATTCCGGCAACCTTTCGTCAAAGCTATTGCATGAGAACGTCAATAAAGAGACAGCCAACAGGACTATCAAAGTAGCGGAAGTTCTAAGGCTTTTTAGTTTCATATTCATCAGTTTAAATGATTTGCTTATGTATTATTTCCTGCAGGAGCAGATTGACTCTGCCTGGGAACGGTTTGCTATACGTATTCAGGCACATTCAATGCAGCCCTACAGGAATCCACTCAGTCTACACATCTCATTAACAATCGTCTTCCGTACAGTAATGGGATATATAGTTCCCAGTATCTTCAATTCCAAGCCGCCCTTATCTTAAAAAGAGGGAGTTAAAGTTTATAATCCGCTTCTTAAAATTCTTCTTCCTGAGTGTACCAAGTCCATGGATTGACATTAATCTGGATCGCCAGAAAAGAGCCGTCCTCCTCATCGGGATCAGTACCGGGCGTAGGTATTTCCGGATATCCCGGATTATTGAACTTATTAACATTGATATCATAAACGGAATTTCTCACCACCCCAAATTCACCGAGTTCATTCAAGGCCTTATCCGTATCATCATGTTTAATCATGATTTTATAATAACTGATACCATCGGCATAATAATTGAAATTTTCCACTGCCCCTGCACCTTTTCCTTTTATTTCATCAATTTTACCATTGAATGTGATTACCAAAGCATCTACATTAACACCGGAATCCAGAAAAGATACTTTACCTATTCCTTTACTATCCAAATACACATTCAAAGCATCTGTCAATGTAGTAGTAACAGAAGGTTTACTAGTACCGATGGCGTCATATTTACTTCTCAATTCAGCTTCAATCCATTCTTTCAATGTATCAAAAGTATAAAAGCCACCATTAATTCTCATAAAATCCTTATTCGGATCAGGTGTTCCTAAATCTGTTGTATGAGGCTTTTTAAATGCTTTCGGCAAAAATTCCACTTTCAATAATACTTGCGTAGTATATTGATGAAGATTATGAATACTGGTCTGAGTATTTTCAAGACAATACTGGCTTTCTCCCGAATCATTGACTATTGCCACATCATTACTAATTACCATATAATCCAGACCTCCATTCTGATTATCATAATTAGGGTCTTTTCTATATGAACCAATCTTATATTGATCAAAAGGAGTAATACAAGTTCCACGTCCACCGTTGGCCGGATCCTCATTCCAAGTCAATATTCTTTCGGATACAGGAAAAAACTTTGTATTCGTAATATTCAAAATCCATTTGGGATTTGCAATAGTAGCCACATCACTCTCCTGCTTTACATATACACGCACCTTGGCTACGACACGGTCAATGTGAATAGCCAACGGACTGTTCTTAGCCAATTCTTCAGTTTTATACAATGCAAGGTCAGCATCGGTTCCATCTGTTGTTGAAACTGAAGGTTCCAGCCTTCCTTTTGCATTCGACATCATAAAGCTGCCATTCTTCGCTACATTTTGTGTCACATCCGCTCCTAACGACAAGGCAAGAACACCATTGACCGTACTATAAGAAGCCCCTGTTCCAAAAGAGCCTTTAGCCGGGAAACCTGCTCCGGGATTTGCTATTATCAAGATACGCTTTGATTTTGCATCCACTTTGAAAGGCTTACTTACCCCTCCGTTAGGCTGTCCTGGATTACCGGCTTCGACACCTGTCAACTCAATATCATCCGTCAGTTGCTCACTTGCATCAAAAAAAATAGCTCTGACAGTAGAAACCGATGACTCCTCAGCAGTACCGTCCTCCTTATTAGGATCATGCAATGTACGAGAAGATCTTGATACAGAAGGTGTCTTTATACCCAATGCCACCCATGCATCTCCTGTTGGATTCGTTACAATCCCGGTATCTTGTTCCAGGAGTACATCATCACTGCTACATGCCGCAAATGCTAAAGCCGCAATTGCTGACATTAATACGTTTTTCTTTCTCATTGTTTTACAATTTATTAAAGTGTTTCTAACTAAATTATTTATCTCTTCTCTGTTCCATTTTAATAACATCCGACTTCTTTTCCGCTAATTCCAACAAATTCTTTTTGGCGGCATCAAGTCCGGAATCAGCAGCATTTTTGAAATACTTTTCAGCTGATTCATCATCTCCTTTCAGCAACATCCAGACTCCCATCGCATTATCATATACCGGCTGGTTTCTTTTTAAATTCACCCTTTTCAGATATCTTTCCGCTGAAACCAGATCATTACGTGAAAGGGATGCAACAGCAGCATTGATACCCGCCACTTCATCTTCCGGATACATACGGGCAGCAGTCTCAAAAACCTCCAGAAATTCAAGTGAATTTTCCGGATAACTATTGGCCACCAAAAACATTTCATCCAAACTTAAATTCTGCGGACGCTTCTTAAACACTTCCCTAGCCTCATCAACTTTGAAATTCTTCACTTCATAGTTTACCTTACATATGGCGACACGGAGTTTAGGATAAACACTCCTCAACAAATATTGATAGGGGATACCTCCACGAAATTCTCGCAACTTCAATTTTAAGGTTTGGTCATAGGGGTTGTTTGTAATCATGTTCAATAACTCTTTTCGGTAATCAATATTTGTATGTTGGAGTGTTTTTACCAAGCCTGCCCAATTTTCTCCACCAAACAAGATATTGTATTGGGAACGGGGAAAGTCATATAAGCCTGCCAAATAATCACGAAGCGCCAAAGCGCGTCCTTCAGACAACCGTTTATTATTTGCCAACGAACCTTCCGGTGAGGCATAACCGATAATATCCAAACTTTTCACTTGAATATCAGCGTCTGCTTTCAGTTCGTCAATCATCGCACGAAGCTTGGCCAGTTCCTGCGGATTATTCATATATTCAGGACGGATATCCACTTTATTCACTTCAAAATCTAAAAAACATTCCGCCTGTACATCTCTCTGTTTTACCTGTTCTACAACAGGCCTGATATAGGCCAGATGAGGAGTTATCACATAGGGAATCAGAGGATACTCCAATGTTACTTTTTCCATCAAAGGTTCTATTTCCATCCAGGCAGTTTCACCGCAACCGCACTCGTCACGCCGTATATTCAGACAGGCATCTGCCATCCATGCCTCGTAAGGCAAGTGATATTGATAAGAAATCATCGCATTTTTCCTTCCAACTATCTTTTTCACAATATAAGGGAAGTCATAACTTGCTTTTTCCCGGTTAGTCATAAGAGTCAGATATCGTTCATAAGCTTTGTATTCATCTCTTCCTTTCAATGAAATACGCGGTAAATTAAGAGTACATGATGCAGAAACCAATTGAGGAATCCAATCAGCGCCACGAGATGTGTTCATCTTTACATCCTCCAACACCATATCCATTTCTATATAGAGTGAATCACCCACCTGTTCCAAGCGTACGGGATGTATAGTGACAGTACCTGTAAAAGAGCGGTTCTGTCCTACAACCGGATGCTTGATAAAGCAAAAAGCAAGCAGTACATATGCTATGATATATCTATTTCTTTTCATTATGGTTCAATTATTTGATTATATAAATAAGTGATATACTTGCCTTTGTAGGACCAAAATAGTTTCTTCTGCCTGATTTCAGTTTAGTGCCACATTCCGCACAAGGATACTTATCATATACAATATGCGCATATCCTATTCCCAAAGACGCCTCCAAACTCCAACGTTTCTTCAAAATCCATGAATGTCCTATTGAAATGCCTCCGCCATACAGGTATCCCTGATAACGATTGTCTTGCATATTCTTACTGATGAATCCCCAATCAGGAAATCCTCCTACATTGAAATCGGCATAATGACCGTGCAAACCCACAAACGTGCGATTGAAACGCTCACAAAACCAATAACGGGCTTCCGGTTGTATTCCCCAATGACGCAAACGCCTGCCATTACCCGGTTTCCAAGGATTATAGTTGAGGGGGACATCCAAAGTCCACTGACGTGACAATCCCAATTCCACTCCCATATTTAGAGTTGAAGTGGCATCATAGAGCAGATTGCTCTTCACTGCAATACTCTGTGCATTACTTCCGGTCAGAAAACAACCCGATATAAAGAGAATGAATAGTATTTTCTTTTTCATCTACATTACTTTTAATTTGAGACAATCGTTTTACCTTTCTGAGTGATATTAATCTTAACACGTTGTGTGGTACGGATACCGGAAGAATTATCAGGAGCTTTTATAGTGGTCAGATACACCAAGCCGTTTCGGGATGCCGTCCCTTCATTAGCTGTTACCTCCATATAAATTTTCCCATCATCTACTGTTATCCGATCTGTTATATTCCGTCCATCGCTTGATGAAGGACGTAGTTTTATCCAAGTCTTGGGATTATCGGCCCCATCCTCCACATAAGCAGTCAGACAATAAAAATTCATATCATAACTATCCACATCTTCAGTAGTAGGCATATATTTCAAAATCAGCCCTTCTTGGGGTACAGCAAGTCTTTGCCTGACGCGAATCTTTTTCTCCAAATTGCCTAATTTCAAGGTGATGTATGCGTTCTTCCTATAAATTCCTCCCTCATCCGTCTGATAATCTTCATGCAGCCTCAATTTGGAAGTGATTAAGGATTCTACCTGAGTAATATTAGGGTCAGGTGTACTCCCTTCCACTATAGGTATTCTTGCCCCATCAGCCGGGTTAGTCAGTGAAAAAGCATCATCCACTTCTATATGATTATCACCAATACGACATGAATTAGGAAAGTTCGTTTTACAATTAGTAGCCACACTAGTTACTTCATAAATTTTATCTTCACTGGCATAAGCTATAAATACTGAATTACTTACCCCCAAATAAAAATCATTGTTGGATATCATTTCATAAGAGTAACTATCATCAACTGATAACTTATAATCCAAATCAACATTGGAAGCTTTGGATGCCTTGGCATCCTCTACCGTATCATAACCGGGCCCCTTAGCTTTAATAATGGTAAATGTGTATGAATGATTGCGTAAAATATCCATGAGATTATATTTTCCGTCAACCAGCACCAACTTATAGAAATAGTCTTTATTTTCATAAGTTCCTTCTACAATCAAGTAGGTATTGTTCTGAATATCGGACTCATACAAATATAACGGTTTCATTTCCGTACTTTGTCCCACCGCCGAATTATCCGTCACTACCAAAGAAGAACCATAACCAGTCTGACAATATTCCGTCAAGTTTGCCATATTATTCATAACTGTACCATCCTGATTATGCAATCGCCCTTGTCGAGGTACATTGACTACTGCTGTAATTCCTTTCAAATAAAAGTTATCGGCTTTATTAGCTACCACCACTTTTGCTGCTACACGAATGAGCTCTATAGTACTCCCATCACTATTTTCAATCCGTGTTGTAGTATCTATTTTGTCTACTCCAAGCAAATAACTCATAGGAATAGTCTTTCCGTCATTACTAAAAGGAATGACAGAGGTTGCAGGGCTTTCTAACGGTTCAGTCAGGATTTTGGCACAAACTTCGGACAATGTCGTTATCCCCGGTATCATATTCATCCGTAGATCCGATTCTGTAAATAAATATTCAGTCACATTATTTCCATAATAAAACTTATCATTCAATGGATTCGCCAATATCAGTAACTGATACTTGCTATTGCCGGACTGTTTGGTCAATATGACATACCTTTTTCCCACCATCTCAAAAGCCTGTACCGCCTCTACAAAGGTGGCATTTGCATTTTCTCCATTGAATACCAATATCCATGGAGTCTTCCCTACCCTATCTTCATCATCCATGGTACGGACTGTAGGATAATGATATGAATTCGCACGGGCAAAGATTTCAATCTGCACCTTATCTGCTTGAGGCTTATTATTATCAGGCCGCTCCGATAGGTGGATAGAATCTTCACAGCCTGACATTAGAAAAGCCAGACACCAAAGACAAACTATATATAATACAAATTCTTTCATTTTCTCATTTCATTAAATACATATCATCACTTTCTACTAATTACTTCATCCCTGACGCAACGGATAGACTGACCAAAGGTCGGCAACTGATACATCAAACCGGGATTCGGCCACTTACCCAGAGACATGCTCCACACAGCATGAGGATCTTCGGCAGAAGACGCAGCTATAGAAGCGGTATGGTAATAGCCGGTCTGTCCTGTAAATTCCAGACTACTATCCTTATTCTGGCGTCTTCCTGCTGACGGAAAAAAGACAGAAGCATTATTCGCCTCATTATATACTAAAATTCCCAAATAAGCTGCCTGTGCGTTACCCGATGATACACAATAAGGATAACTACCGTCAGCTGACCCCATCTTAATAGGTCTGCGGTCAAAAAAGCCATCAGCATAGAAGCCTATCAAGAAGGTTATATGCTCTTGCGCTTCATCCACATCAGTCCTACTTTGCCAAAAGTTCTGATATCGGTCTACTTTAATCCCTCCTACTTCCGGCGAACCGTCATATCCGCCAATATTCTCATTTAATCCAGCATCTCCACTCAGTGGGTTTTTAAATAAGGATTGCCGCAATTCAGAAAATGCTATTTCAACGCTATAATCCGTAAGTACTGTCTTTATGACATCCTTGTTCGTATTTGCCTTCACAATGACATGATCGCCATCCTGATCTATATTATTAGGATATGGTCCGTTATAAGCTATTCTGTCAATATATCCGTCAGAAGGACGATGGTATCCGTCAGGACAAGTTTCAAATATTTCCTTATACCCATAGTCATAAATATCTTCTGCTGGTATAGGCGCTGTTCCCCATACCGGTAAAAACAATTCGGATGTACTATTAAAAAACTGTATATCCTTAATCCAATGGTTCACAGTATAGGCTGTAGGATGGTAAGCCAAACGGAAATAGTCCTGATCAGCATCCTTCGGAAGCCCCCATTGAAAAAATGCTCCTGCCTGAGTGGGATATTTCACAAACCTTCCTTGTTTCACATCAACTTTTGCATAGGGTTCATTTCCACCATTCAGATAAGCAGGAGCCGTCAGATTGAAAGGCGATATTTTGCGAGCATAATCACGTGCTTTCCCCTGTGACGGTCCCTTGGATATGGCATCTACAGTTCCAGGCCTCATGATGTAATCATCCGCTTCTCCCTGCCGGATATACATATACTCGGTATTATACCACAATTCATCATCTCCTGTCCCATATCTTCCTCCATACCATTGAATTTTCACTTTAGCATACCTAGGAGTCGTTCCGGCATTTTTTCCCGTTACTCCCATACGGAAATAGATACGTCCCCTACCTTCCACATAAGTTCCATTTTCTCCCTTATACTTATTAGGAAGCACCTTATAATGCTCTGCGACTCCCGGATTATCAGTCCCGACATTCGGATCAAAGCTTGGAGTAGAGCTCAGAACAATGAAATTCCCTTCTTCCACTTCCGCTTTCCATAGACCGAGTGTACCTAAATCCTGAGGACGTTCATTTGTTCCGTCCCTCCTTTTCTGCTGTCCGGTAATAATTCTTTCACCCTGTTCATCATTTCTAAAAAAAGCGCCTATATAGCCGGTTCCATACGGATTAAATTCAAAACGTTTCCCGTGTTGACTGGCATGAACTTTTATCTCTCTTTGCAGGCTACCTCCGTCTTCATCTTCAGCAGACAAAAAAATCCGATAAGTTTCCTGTGTACCCATTATGTTTTGCTCATCCAACAACACATCCATATAGCCCGTTCCGGTTTGAGATGCCTTATCATAGATATATGAGAAACGAGAGGTAGTATAGGTTATCGTGGTTCCACTGTCTTTCACATCTCCATTTAGCAACACCAAATCATTGAATACCTTTTCTGTTTCTGCTGCTAATCCCCCGGCTCCCACATAAAGTTGAGGCATCACTTTGACTACCGGCATATTAGAGGTAAAGGAAATACGTGCTCCATTAAAATCAGTAATACTGACCTCCAAGTCCGATACATTCAGTACCTTAATACCTGATATATTCCAATCTTCATCCACATTCTCCCATTCAGACGCCTCTATGTTCACCATCAACGGCTCCTTAATATATCCGGTCAAATCCAATTTTGTATTCTTGGGTAAACTATAATTTACCGGATTCGAAGCAATCTTCAATTTGCAAGACGGATTATAATTATCCCCCATATCTATTGTAAAGTTTACAGCCTCACTTTCATTAGTAACGGAAAGAGGGTCATTGGCAGGCAGGATGATACGGTTCACCTTTTTCTCCCAATCCCATTCGGCTGTCGGGGTACCTTGGGTGAAATAACTTCCGTCATCAACCACAGTAAATGTACGTATCACACTCCGTTCAATAGCCGGACCATCATAAGTGGCTGTCAGCGGAACAAGATTCGGCAAATTACTGAACATTATTCCTTTAAATGCCTGGTCCAAATCATCTTCAGCCCTCAATATGACATCTACCCGTACCCCCATTCTTTCAAGAGCCAATTGCAATATAGATACTGTTGTATTATCTTCCAATGTCGCTCCCTGTCCGCCGGATAACACGGTCACATTCTTTATTTCCTGCATCATTGGAATAATTTGTTCTGATGAGAAAAAATCAGCGGGATAGGCTATATGATTCAAATCACCATAATGAGTGATAGCATCCAATAAAGTCCGGACCGGTTGATAAGCCGGCTCATTGGCCAAAAACACAAAATCGTAACTTCCTGCATCAATGGGATGACGAATAATATCACCGGAATGTGCATTATAAAATAGGTTGGTTACTTTATCACCCGTCGTTTTGTCAAATGCCAAAACACGGAGCGTATGAATGATATAATCTTCCGGAGTCCCAGAATGCACACTACCCGTATGAGGTGCCATTCCCCTAATAGATATAAATGTACCTTCCACATCGCTAGCGGTGAAAGTTTCATCCATACAAGAAGTAAAGACAGCCAGCCACAGTAAGCAGAGCCAGTTTCTATAGGTTTTATTATCTCTTTTCATCATTCATTATCCCCTTCCATCTAACATGAATACTCATCTAATTCTTATACTGCAAATATCGGGAAATAGAGTGAGGCTGTGAATTATATTCATTTCTGAAACAGACAATAATCCAACTGACTGACAACTTATTATGCAATGAGTGCAAGCGGCTGTTGCAAAATATAAAAAACAAGCTCCATCCAAATAGATTTTTGCATTGTACGCACTATCCGGATAAAAAAGTTGCGATATTCGTAATTCGTGGCAAATGGCACTCTTTACAAACTATCGATAATAGCTTGTTGTTTTTGTAAAAAATCTATGCGCTGCATCTCGCCACTCTCTGAAATCAAGATAGAATGACGCTTTAATGATTGGATCCAGTTACATTGCATCCGGCAGATATGAAAACTTTGTGAATCCATTGAATTGATGGAATACACCCGCAATAAACTTATTTGAAAATCCCGTTTTTCTATATAGCTATAGGTAGCCTCAAAATGAATATTAGAAAGATAAAAACAAACTTTTCCGCCTTCACTGAATTCTCCCGTTACCGAAAGTTCCTCCATCATGGCAAGCAACTGATACAGCTCGGTTTTCAAATGCAATACATCATCATCGGTTATCAGTTTAAGAACGGCAAAGTATTTTATCTCCTTTACAAAAGAATAAAAGATGTTCGTGTCCCATATAAAATGCGTTTTCCGGCATTTCTTCACGCTTTCACATAGTTTCTTATGTGCACTCACAATCCGGTCTTCCACCTGCATATCTCTTAAAGAATTAGGAGTCTTGATCTCACCATTCTGATAAATCCAACGGCAAAGACGAAATTTAGACAGATACTCATATTCAGAATAAAGAGTAAACGGCAGCAAATTGGAAGCAGTATAAACTTCTGTTGTTTCATCCTTTTTCACATAATCAAAAATTTGCAGATAACGATGGATTATCTCATAATAGCCTTCCATTGAATCAGAAGACTTCAATAAATTCAAATCAAAGGTCACTCTGTCCGAAAGGTGATTTCCTATAATCTGATCAATGGAAATACCCAGTCTTCGAGAGATCAAGGCAACTTCTTCAAGGGTAAAAGAAACCTCTCCCCGTAGCCTGCGGTAAACGGCTTCCTTTCCCATACATAATGTATCTGCCAGATAGCCTGCCAAATTCTGCTTTTCAGGAACACGTGCCTTCATGGCTGTAATCAGTTCATTCACAATCTTATTCTTCATTCTTTTCCCCTTCTTTGGTTATTAACAAACAGACTGCAAATTTAAGTTATGGAAATGGGAATTCTATGCTCTAAAACAGAGATGAAAGACTTTCTATCTTTCTGATTCACGACCAATTGAGGAATAAGAAAACAGATAACGAAAAAAAGTAAATAAACAGATTATTTACTTTCATTTTCAGTAAACAGAATTTCTTTCCTATTTCGTTTTTCGTAAATAGGAAACTATTATAAAGTGCTTATTATTTCACGTTGTTGTTGGAAAAACTGTATACGCTGCATCTCTCCACTCTCTGAAATCATAGTCGAGAATTTCTTCAGTGACTGTATCCATTCTTTCAAACTGAGGAACATTCCACAATCCTGCGTAGTAATGGAGTTGATAGAATACACCCGTATCAAACTGAGTTGTACCGAATCAGCCTCCAGATAGCTGTAGGTGGCTTCAAAATTAATATGAGACACGTAAATATGTACACTGTTACCTGCTTCTGTCTTTCCCTTAGAAGCCAAGTCTTCCAATTCGTCGGTCAGTTGCAATAGTTCTTCTTTAATCTGATGTTTGTCCTCTTCTGTGATAAGATGAATCCCGGCAAAATACTGTATGTCATTTATCAGATGATGAAAAATCATACTATCCCAGATATAATCCACAGAATGTATATGTCCGGTAGCAGATACAAAATCATTTTGAATATCATATATTTTTTGAGGAACTTCCACCTTGTCAAAATGCTTGCACTGAATATGCTTGTTTTGATACATCCATTTAAAGAGGCGAAACTTAGACAATGATTTATGTTTCAAAGAAAGTGTTTGGGGGATAATATTGGAAGAAGTACCCATGGAAGAGGAAGGATCGTTTTGCAAAGCATGTAACACATTGACATACTTTTTTAATAATGAATAGTAAGTTTCAAACGGATCTTCATGATCCACCACATTCAAATCGAATACGGCATTGGAACTGAAACAGACTCCTATTACATTATCTAATGAAACACCTAACTTTCTTGATATCAAAGCAGCTTCCTCTAATGTAAAAGGGACCTCACCACACAACCTCCGATAAATAGCCTCTTTACCGATATACAAAGTATCTATTAACAGATTGGCCAGATTTTCTTTAAGTGGCAGTTTTTCTTTTACAGCTTCAATCAAGCTCGTGTTTAGTTCATTTTGCATCATTATAGTTCTTATATGAGTGAGTTATTTGTAATAATAACAAATATCAAAGGAGAGTTGTTTCGAAATGCGTAACTAAACGGACAGACCGCTACTTGTAATCAGTAAATATTCAAAATAAAAAGAGGCGTAATACTGAATATGAAATACAGCCTACACCTCTTCGATTGAAGAAGAAAAAATCAATCAACCATAACTCCCCAATCAATCTTCGGGCACATAAATAATTTCCCCATTATCCAATTCGTATGCAATCCCCACCTTTCTACCCTTCTTTCCGCTTTTGGCATCCTGATCCTCAGAAGGTGTATAGCGGTTTATCTTCTGCCCTTCCTTGGTTATAATTTCCATGTTTTCCTTACCCGGATTCTTCACCATCGTAAAATCCTCCTGACTAAACATTTCAGTCATATTATAACGGGTAACCAAGGCTACCATTAACGCTACCGCAAACACCATCGCCACATCAAACAGATTGCTGACCACGCTCATCGGGTCACTATCCTCCTCTTTTCTTAATAAATTACGTTTCATCTCAAGCTGTATGTTTTTCAGTGAGCAATTCAGAAAGGAATTCCAGATTAGTCATATCCTGCAAATACCAGCGTTGCTTCACCTGTTGAGTTATGAAACCGATGGCACTAGAAAACAGACCAACTACAGTTGTAGCAAAAGCGACTTGCATATTGTATGCCATAGAAGCGATATCACCAGTAGAAAGTCCCACCAAAGCAGGTCCCATTGGAATCAATGTACCCATCAATCCAAGCATCGGTCCCATCTTAGTCAATGTTTTTGAAATAGCCAAATCCTTATCAGCAGTAATTTCAAAATCAGCCAACAGACGCTGCACATGTGCCGGACGGTCTTTTGACCCCAACACCCGACGGATATACACAATGACCAACGAGTTCGACTTCACTGGAAGTTTGCTTTCCAATTCGGGCAAAGTATCTATAGTCAGTGCATCAAGCTGTTGACGCAACAACGCATCTGTACGCCGAATAGCCAAATATTGCCCGAAAAAACTGCCTATCAATAATAGCGAACGGATGAAAAGAACAATAAGCAATACAACAACAGGAACTAAAAGTCCGTTCGAAATCCAAAACAGAATGTCTGATATAAGATTCATAATGTCAGTAAGTTTTAAATGTTTGTTTTTATTCGTCTATATTTATATATAACCAATCCAATGAGTCCTCCACCTGCCAGCATAATTATCAAGCCGGTCAATGCCCCCCAATCCACCTCGCTTATACCTGTTACGGCGGTACGACCATTTACAGTAGCAATAATTCCCAATATGGCGGTCAATGCATTAGTGAGGAACAATAGTTCCAACCGTAATTCCTTTTCCGGCAAGAGATAACGAAGAAACAATGTGCCTACAGAAATTAATATCAATACACCTACCGCCATACTCCATGCGACAAGAGAAAAGGAAACACCCGGAAAAGAGAAGATAAGATATACCAATCCGCTAAACAAGACAGGAAATATCAAAATACCCGGAAACCAACATAAAGCACGGTAAGCCCAAAGAGTACGTTTCTTAACAGGACCTGTAGTAAGCACATGAACAGCCAACATACAAAAAGCCATCTGTAAGGCAACTTCCACTGTAAGCACCACCGAAGTGTCAAGCATCAATTGGACATCTGCCAGCCAATCAGCAATCTGTGTCTTAGACTGCTGAATTGCATATGGGCACATCAGCCCCACAAAAAGGGCGGCTACAACAGCTATTGCTGCAACCGATCCTCGTTTGCGGAATGTCTGTTTCATCATAAAATTGAAACAGACCAATATCATAAGAACAACTACAATTGTTTCCATAGCCTGTTATTCCTGCATTTTTTTACGGCGACAACGCACCAATACAATTAAAACAAGAACAGCAGCCACCACTACAACACAAACAACAGTATTGCTTACCGTATTCGTCTGTTGTTCCGTACCGACTGTATTCATCTCTTCTTTTTTCATCACCATACCCTTTTGCTCTTTTGAAGCAGCAACTTCACGTATCTGACTGATGTTTTCCTTATACCGGGATGCAGTCTGTGCATCCATTTTAGAAGCTATGAACTGACGTAATTTTGCATTATCACAAACAAAACCTGAACAAGACGGTTTATATTTATTCACCAAATCGGTATGTAGTTTGGCAATATCCGCTATCTGTTGCTCGCTAGCCTGCCACATTCCTTTACGGATAGTTTCCATCATTACCGCAGTCATTTCTTCCAAAGCAGCAGGGTTCTGCTTTTCAAAATAACCCTGCACTCCCAAGTTAAATTTATCCTTTACATACACATCATATATCTCATTCCACATTTCCTTATCAACAGCCTGAGGTTTCATGACATTCCAGCCATACGTATTTTGCACAATCTCAGCAAAAGTATTAGCTGCGCCGGCCTCCCCTTTCATTTTTTCCTTAATATAAGCAGGATTGAATATTGTGGTACGACTCTCTATGCCAATAGCTTCTTTCACCTCTTGCATACGGGCATTGTTACGATTACGATAGTCGCTCAGATACGCATCGGGATCTTTACCGGTCACATTACGGACAGCAAGATTCATACCTCCCATAAACTCATACACATGATCCAGGCTTAATGCACCCCATGTATTGCTTTGACGTGGCTGAATAACCGCATCCGTACGTGTCAAAGCAGCTTCCAAAGCAAATTGGCGGACAGTTTCCCAATTCTTTTCACTACCATAAAAAGCACCCATATTATTCAAATAAACATCGGCGATTTCCTCTTCACTTTCCCAACGGTCACCAGATTGCACCATACTTTGTATACCCGTACCATAATTGCCATTCACTCCTCCAAACACACGAAAAGTAGACATTTCGCGGGCTTCTTTCGGAGTCAGACCTTTTTCTATCAATACACGTTCAGCTTCCACAACACCTGCCGCCACTTGATTTTCAAATTGATCCTCTTTAGCATTGGCAGCCATCTCTACGGCACGGTTGATAAGGAACAGGCGTGAAGCGGCAATATCTCTCAACTGCCCGCTAGTTTGCACCACAACATCAATACGAGGACGCCCCAATTCTGCCGAAGGGATCAAACGAAGATCCGTCACGCGTCCGAACGTATCACGAATAGGCTCTACACCTAACATATACAATACCTGTGCAATAGTAGCGCCACCGGTTTCTATAAATTCTCCACTCCATAATGTATAGCTTACTTTACGGGGAATAGAGTCATTATGACGACGACGATACATTTCGATAGTATTGTCAGCCAATTGTTTCCCTTTCTCCCATGCAGATTCCGACGGAGTTTCTTCAGCATTGATAGCAAAAAGATTTCGTCCCGTAGGTAAAGTATTAGGATTGGCGATAGGATCGCCACCCGGTGAAGGTTGTGTATATCCTCCATTCAACGCATTAACCATAGAGGTCAATTCTCTTTCCGGACTTTCCAAAAGAGCACTCTTATAATTACCCACATTCTTCAAAGTGCGTTCTACTTCCATGACAGCCAAAGCAAAATTTATCTCCTCTTTAGAGTATTCTTTTTTCTTGGACATCATAACTTTCATCATCGCTTCCATGCCTCCGAATTTATCACTATCCGCTTTTTCACGTTTTCCTCGAGAAGTTGTTTTCATTGTAACCGTATCTTTGGCCAGTGTATTCATACCTACAGCATGGCTCTTGTACATTCCTGTTTCCATTTTCTTTAAAGCTTCAGGGCTTGCACCCATTCTTTTTGCAAGTTCCATAGCTTTCTCAGGATTCATACCTTTCGCTATTTCCTTCATTTTCTCTTTCATTGACTCAGATATGCTATTCCTTTTCGAACGTACGCTTTGGTCAGCCTGCATTATTCCACCGCTCATATCAGCATGTGTTTTAGCCTCAGCCGGAGCCTCTTCAGCTAATGCCATCATCATGGCCATCATGCCTTGGGGAGTATTACGGGATTTATTGATTTCATGTGCTTTAGCAAGTTCATCGGAAGTAATGCCAGTAATACGACAAATCAATTCGTCAGAAACCAACGACGGATCAGCCAATAAACGAGTGACCAAATCACGTGCAGGTTCCAAATAACGTTGAGTAAAAAGAGTGCGATGTTTCTCTACCTGTCCGTCCGCACGATTACGTAGTTTATCTAATGCCAACAGACTATAGGCTATCGGCTCGGTAGCCATAGCATACACACTGGAAGTAATACGAATGGGTTCGTAGGGAATCCCCATTGTATACAACTGACCTGTAATCTTCTCATTTGCCAGCTCCTCAGCAAAATTTTCTATACGCTGAATATCTTCTTCAGCATAAGGAACAGTAAGAAGACTATCCAATCCCAATTCACGATGGATGCCCAGTTTCACCGTGAGTTTCTTTACCATCAATGAAGCACGGTTCAAAGCTTCTTTATTTCCAGTAGACAGTACAGCCTGCCCATCAGCCGGAAGCAAATTATTGTATGTCTTGACAGCCTCAGTCAGTTCACGATAAATGGCGCGGACACTACTTTCCATAAAAGGTGGAGTAAGGTAAGATTGCAATCCCGCATACGAACGACGCTTAGCAATCATCCCTTCGCCTACATTGCCGATGGAATAAATATAAAAATGAGGTAATGCACCTACCAGACGGTCGGACCAGTCATTGCTACACAAAGCAACTTGTTTGCGCGGAGTGAACTCTAAACTGCCATGAGTGCCGAAATGAATCAACGCATCAGCTTTAAATCCAAATTGTGTCCACAGATAAGAAGCAATATAAGTATGTGGAGGAGCTGCATTGGTTCCATGTACAACTTTAAATGCATTATCCCCACTACCGGCTGCATTCTGTGGCAAGAGCACCACATTTCCAAATTGCAAACGAGCTACTCCTAAACGGCCGTCTGAAGTAGTCATATATGCTCCGGGAAATTCACCATTAGCAGCTACTACTTCGGCATACATATCAGAACGAATGGATTTCTTTATCCAACTTTCATATTGTTCTTTTGTAATGAGTTCGGGCTTGCCGGTTTCCATAAACCGGTCAAAAGCTCCTTCGGCATACGGACCAAATACGGCTCCTTGAGATTGTATCATCTGTTCCAATTCTTTCGGAGAGGTAGGCAAACCGTCCACCTTGTAGCCCTCGCGTTTCATACGCTGCAACAAGTTATAAAGTGAAGGAACCACTTCCATACCACCCGCAGTCAGTGCATTCTGACCAGGACCCTTATAATAATAAATAGCTACGCGTTTCTCACTATTGGATTTACGCTGCAGAGTAATATAGTTATTAACTGTTTCCACAAAAGTTTCCAAGCGTTCTGGAATAGCATAAGCACGTTGTAAACCCTCCTCATCCTTATAATGTCCAAAAAGAGCGAACGGACGGATAGCTCCATCTATTTCGGGGGTAACAATACTTTGTGACATAAAGCCGCCATTCATACCCATCTTGTCACTCTCCCACTCCTCTACCAAGCGATTTACATTCAATGGGGAGAAAAGCGGTATATTCTGTTTCGCCAAATAATCTACGATATAATCGCCCATACGTCCATGCGCCATATTGATGATAGCAGACGGACGAACAGAATCAATTCCATGGTTCTGAATAAAAGAATGCATGGAACGTATAGGATAAACCATATTGCCTGTTTCCTCCAATTTAGCAATAAGTCCGGAAGGTTCACCCATCGGACCGGTCACAATAATACGCGGAGCATTCTCTTTCCACAAACCGTTGTTTTGCAGAAAAATATTGTATCCGGCTACCGTATTGAAACCCAACTCTTCGTCTTCGGGACTCTTTGGGTTCATGTGATAAAGCACATCATCGGCACGTTTCACTACGGCTTCCGGTTCAGACACAGAGAATCGTTTTTTATCAATATACACACGTACATAGTTCAGCATACTGCGATAGTTACGACGTCCTCCATTAGACAGATAATGTTTCAATGTATCCGCTTGGATGGAATCCAATGAAATAATCTTGTTTGCAGGATTGGTAGCGGCAGTAGTCAATATCGGAAGACCACCATCGGCCGCCTTTTGTATTTGCGCACGTTGCTCTTCAGTAATCCTTAATCCCATGGCATTGATAAATATCATATCATAACTGGTCAATCGGTTCAGGTCATCTGTGCTCAGTTCACTGATTTTAATAAATGAGTTGTCATTAGCCTTAGATATCTGCCCTAAACTGATTACCTGATAGTTGATGAAAGCCACTTTAGTTGCACTGAACCAAAGATTCCATACACCAAACAAAAGCAGCAAGATGACTGCTATCCCTCCTCCAATCAGTAATTGTTTCTTCTTCATATCTTTATTTAAATCACGTAGTTTATTTAGTATTAGCAGCCAACTTTCATTTGAATAATTGTTCTATATTTAATGATAAACCGGCTGAAAAAGTTGTTCCTTTAGTAGCAGGCGAATTATTATAATAACGGGAAGGAACATAATTAAACAAGTTGTCCACCGCCAAAGTCATATCAACACCTTTCCATACTTTTTGAGACAACGTAAGCTTCCACATTGTATACGCCGGATAGGTCACCTTCTCAGTTTCTTCATAAGAAGTGTTCGACGTATATTCCTCCGTATTCACCTTGGAAAGAAAACGTCCGTTCAAAGCAATATTAAACGCATAGTTCTTCCAATGCTTGTCATACTCAAGACGGACAGTAGCCGTATGCGGGCGAGTACTTGAAATGACAGGTTGCCCTTTCTTGATATTCTCATGTGTATAAGCATAAGATAAACGTGCCGACAGTCCACAAGGATATTTGGCGGAAGCATTTGCCTCGGCACCAGATATCTTGATATTTGATATATTGGTATATACCTGTCCTTTCAACGCCTCACTCCATGCCGTAGTGATACGATTATCAACTATATTATAGAAACCTGTCACCGTCAAATTATAACGACCTTTAATATATTCTGCCGAAAGAGAAAAATTATGGCTGGTTTCAGGCTTCAAGTCAGGATTACCATAAATCATAAAAATACTTGCCATATCAAAATTCATATACATTTCTTTCAAAGTAGGGGCTCGGAAACCACCGGCATAGGAACCTCTCAATGAACAGTTTCCTATTTTATACATCAGTCCTAATTTGGGAGAGAAATGATTAATATCGGAATCCGAATAATAATCAAAACGTAATCCTGTGATGACATTGAAATATTTCGTCGGGTTCCAGTCAAACTGTGCAAAACCGTCCACTGTATACTGATGTTTACTTCCATTATTGACAAACTGATAGGACATTAAATAATCACGCATATAATCACCACCCAAGGTGAGAATATGCTTACCGACAAAAGTATGATTATAAAAAGTACGAACCGAATGTTGTACATTACTATAATCACGTACATCATTAGCATCTTGTGGCAAGTAATCGCTCTTATCATACTGGTCGAAAGAATAAGCTATTTCCAGATCTTTATCTTTATCAAATACATAATTTCCTTTCACCCCACCACTGAAGTCGCGATAACGGTCTTTACTAGTCTGTGACTTCTCACGTTCACGAAAAAAATATCCAGCACGTGCCGTCAGTTTCAGATGATCATTAGCAGTATAGACCAAACGTTCTTTGAAATTCCAAGTTTTATCACCATACACCTTTTTAAATGCCCAATCCTCCGTTTCCTCATTTGTTTTTCCATCGGCCAAATCTTTTTCATCTACTTGGGTATGCTGTACATTAGTCACACTATTGAATTTTCCGGCATTGAAACCTATTGTTCCTCCATAACGCTGCTCATTATAAGCCCCGTAACGTCCATTGAGATTCACAGTCCAAGGCTCCGCAGACACTTTACTTATGATGTTTACCACTCCTCCTACCGCATTCGAACCATAAAGTGAAGAAGCCGCACCCTTTACAATCTCAATACGCTCCACATTGTCCATATTCAAGCGGTTATAGTCTATATTATCCAAAGTCTCACCTGCCAGACGCTCACCATCAACCAGAAAAAGTATAGCATTTCCACCAAATCCTTGCATATTGAGAGAAACTTGCTGGTCCATGGAATAAGAAAATTCAATTCCCGGCAGTTCTGCCTGAAGCAAATCTCCAATATGGGTGGCATCTACTTTCTTTATTTCATCGGCAGTAATGACCCGAGTAACAATAGGAACATCTTTCAGGAGTTTCGGAGTACGGGTTCCTGTTACAACTATAGTTTCCATATTTACAGCATCTTCTTTCAGTATAAAATCAACTTTACCTGTTTTGCTGACAGACACTTTATGAGTTTGCGAGATATACCCCATGTATGAAACCTGCAGAGTATATTCTCTATTATCGGGTAATTTCAATGTGTATTTTCCCTGTGTATCCGTAGTGGTTCCCAAAGTTACTTTTTCTTTTACGGAGACTGTTGCTCCCATCAGAGGTTCTTTATTTTCATCAAATACAGTTCCCGAAATAATTCGTTGTGCTGATACTGGTATCGCCATCAGCCAACACAATATCAAGCACACGTTTCTGAGTAGTCTATGCATATCGTATGTCGGTTTACAATTCAAACGGATAAATATAGTCAATAGTCATGAAGCCTTTTACACCACTAGCATTCATATAATTTGTGAGACGAACAGCCGCATAAGTTCCATCTTTCAGCTTTACCATATAAACCTTGTTTGAAAGAGTATAGGTAGGTGGCATATTACTTTTATCAACATTCAACCATTTGGATAGTTCTTCATTATAATAGGATTCCATATAAACAATATTGCCATCCATCATACCTGACATATCAATGGCTACCTTAGCGGTAGTCCAAACATCATCCACATAGACTCCTTCGGGCATCGCACTCGCATTCTGTAAAGCGGAAAAACCTGTGAAACCGGTTTCCAATACTGCTCCAGCATTGGTTTTAACGTCATAACGATGGACAGCAATATCCCATTCCTCCGGTTCTTTCTGGTCAGAATCTGTCACATTCACAGAATCTACTTTTTGTGTATGGAAATCAATAAAAGTCCAACGTCTATAATCAGTAGCATCAATATAAATAGTACCCGAATGGGTAGAAGGGTCTGTTCTTATGAAACCGAATTCATTACTATCCGAAGCAGCAGGACTATCATATATTCCTTCCAAAATACCATCACATGCCGAGAATGGCAAAAGCATCATTCCCAGCATGGATATAATAAAGAGATATCTTTTCATGCTATTTAGTGCCTACAAAAGTCGCAGTAATAGCCATAGGCATGGCTCCCGGCTTTAGTGTAAAGATCAGATCAGCTTTTTCATCCTTAATCGTTCCTTGTAAACTTCCTGTATATTTTACAGTACCAACAGTTACATCAATAGCACTTTCCGGAAAAGTATAAGTAACATTATCGGAGGTCTGTACTTTAATTCCAGGTATAGCAATATCCGGCAATGACATCATTCCTTCACCAGCACCACCAACTAGAAGAACTTGAACAGTTCCTCCTTCTTCCGCAGTAATTTTCACCTGACTGTCTGACGTTCCTTGATCATTTCCTGATACTGAGAGTGATAATGTTCCATTGTAAGTACCAGCAACCTCCTGAGCCGGGATCACGGTATCTTCCTTTTTATTATCATCATCACTACATGCTACTGCACACAATGCAATAGCCATCATCGCTAAATAGTTTTTCAATTTCATAATACTTTTGTTTTATTGATTAATAGTTATTATTTTATGTTTTAAAATTTGTTGCAAAGTTACCCTTACTACCAAGGGTACACAATACCTAAAAATTGGGGTTTTATTGCTAATAATCACATATATAATAAAGTACACAAGTACTTATTTTTAGGTATAAAACTGGATTTTATCACCATTAATAGGTATTGTCAGTATATACTTCTATAACTAATTTTGCAAAAAAAAGCAAGCATGGTTAAACTGGTACATCATGAAATGCCTGTGAACAAGACACTTCATCATAGAAAGATAGAGATTCTGGCTGTACTAACCCTACTTATAGGTAGTCTGTCATTCCTTATTTACTCCTATTGTTCCCACGACGCAAATAATCCATTGTGCCGATGTTTGCTTTGCACTTTGAACCATACTCCCGAAGATGGGGAATATTTATATAATCGATACTTAGTAGTAATCAGTATCACATGGGCGGCACTTATATTCGGAACTTTATTTGTAATTTTATATCACATAGAAAGAAAGAAGAAAAAATGAAACTAAAAAAAAGAAATGTGTTTATCGGTATCACCTCATTCCTAATTGTATTGTTTACCATGCCGCTAGGACATGCATTGATGATCTTAATGGAACACCTGATGGAACCGGTAACCATGCATTACGCAACCTTTTTCATGGGATTAATAGGCTTAATAATGGTCATAACGGGCGTATTTGCCAAAGGAGATACTCAACAAACTCTTTGGGGGCTATTCGGAGGTCTGTTATTTTGGACAGGATGGATTGAATTCATTTATGTGTATTACGCACATCGTTTCGGAGTACAGCCACTCATAGTAGACGGAGAAGTGGTAACCAAACCAGAATATCTGATCATGCCCTCTTCTTTCGGATTTTGGATTATGTTCATGTTACTCTACTTATTCAATATAAAAAGCGGATGCGATTTTTTCAATTATCTGCAACGGGTATTTTTCCGCAACAGCAAAGTACAAGTAGAAATGCGTCCCATGACACGCCACACCTCACTGGTTACTTTCATGGAGCTGAATCTTATTTTATGGACCAATTACATGGTATTGCTATTCTGCTATGATGATAATTTTATAGGTGACCGCCATCCTATCACCGCATTGGTTGCATTCGGCTGCCTTGTAGGATCACTATTTATGTTCCGAAGATTGATAAATATCAGTCAATGGGGATACGCTCTCCGTTTTTCTATTGCTACAGTAGTCGTATTTTGGACTTTCGTAGAAGTTATGGGAAGATGGAATGCCTTCCACGAAATCTGGGTGGAACCAATGACATACCAATCAGAAATGATTACCATTTTCCTTGCATTTATCGTGCTAGTCACCTTTTTATGGTATAAATCCATCAAAAATAAGAAAACATTATAATCTTTCAAGCGCTCCTTTATTTATTTTTTATGCAGATAAGCCGAAGGGGGTGCTCCAAAGTGAGATTTGAAGCATTTACTAAAATAAAGAGGGTCATTCATTCCTACTTTATAAGCTATTTCACTTACATTGTATATACCCTCCTGCAAAAGTTCCATAGCCCTTTTCATACGAAGGATACGCATATATTCATTAGGTGTATATCCGGTCACTCCTTTTACTTTCCGAAAAAAAGCAGCACGGCTTACCCCCACCGCAGATGCAAAATCCTCTATAGTGAATTCCGGGTTGTCCAATTGTTTTTCCAAAATAGTCTGCAATTTTTCACCAAATTTCCTATCCAGTTCTGTAGAACATAAAGCCTGACTTGTCATAGCAGGGTCATTAGAGAATTTTCGTTTTAACTTTTCCCTCTGTTCAATAAGTTGAAATATACGTGCTAATAACAATCTGGAACTGAAAGGCTTCGTTATGTATGCATCCGCACCACTTTCTACCCCTTCAAGTTTATTTTCCGAAGTGCTCATAGCAGTCAGCAAAATAATGGGAATATGACTGGTCTCAAAATCACGTTTCAGTTTACGTGTCACATCAAAGCCATTCATACCAGGCATCAATACATCACAAATAATCAAATCTACCTCAAAAGACTGAGCTTTTTGTAAACCGGAAAGCCCATCCGGTTCACTTATGATCTCAAAATAAATACCAAGTTCCGTTTCTAAAAACTTACGCACATCTCCATCATCTTCTATTATCAATATTCTTTTTTTATTCAAAGGGTCCGGGGTCACTGAATCATGATTTACTGTTAAATAGGTATCACACTGCTCATGAACAAACGATTCTTCCTGAAGGATGCTTGATACTAGGAAATCGTTTTTTCCATAAACACTGGAATCTAACGGTAAGATAACAGTAAACACAGAACCACCTCCCTCATTTTCATCAAATGAAATGCTTCCTTTATGTACATTTACCAGTTCATAAGTCAAATGTAAACCGATTCCCACACTGTTATGTGAAAAACCACTTTGCATGAAACGGGAAAACAGCTCTCCTTGCTTCTCCTTAGGAATCCCTACGCCGTTGTCACTAACCGATATAAATAATTTCCCCACTTCCTCATTAACGATAATTGCAAAAACAACCTTTCCTCCTTTAGGAGTATATTTTAAAGCATTCGAAAGAAGATTATAGACTATTTTATCCAATTTACTTTGATCAACAAACATCTTATAAGATGACGTAGAAGGAGCAAAATGAAAATCAATCTGTTTGTCATCTGCCGTTTCCTTGAAACTTCGATAAATATCATAAAAGAACACCATCACATCTGTTTCTTCCAGCATCAAGGAAAGTTTATTGTTCTGCATTTTACGAAATTCCAACAATTGATTAATCAGACGAAGCATCCTATTCGTACTTTTATTCATCAACTGTATGGAATAAACCATCTCTTTGGGAATCTTATTCAAGCTCTCTATTTTTTCCAAAGCTCCCTGAATCATTGTCAACGGAGTACGGAATTCATGTGAAATATTAGTAAAAAACATGAGTTTGTACTCTGTCAACTGTGTTTCTACCTGAATGCGATTCCGTAAATTATTGAAATTCCGTATCAAACAAAAAGCAACATACAACACAATAACAACGACAAGAAAATAAAAAAGATAAGCCCAAGTGGTTTCCCAAAACGGAGGCGTGATAACAATATTGAGCACAGTTTCTTCATCACTCCATATCCCAGCAGAATTACATGCTTTTACATGCAGATGATAAGTGCCGGGAGAAAGATTTTTATAAGAAGCAAAATTCAAAGAAGAAGGGGTACTCCATTCATTATCAAAATGACTCAATTTATAAATAAACCTTGAAGGAAATGCCAAAGAATAATCCAATGTTGAAAATTCTATAATGAATGAATTCTGGTCATAATCTAATTTTATATTCTGTGTATAACTTAACGCCTGTGTCAAAGGAGAATCCTTCTCACCAACCTGTACTGTGATTCCGTTCACTTTCAAATTAGTTAGAATAACATTCCGGGTCATAGGAGATGAAGTTACTTTCAAAGGATCAATGACTATGACTCCATGATTTGTTCCAAATAGCAAAAGTCCATCTTCAGTTATGGCAGCGCCATGTTCGTTATATACATTTCCTTGCATAGAAGCTGAAAAGAAGAAATTTTCAAAAGTTTCCGTATCAGGTGAAAAACGAGATAAACCATACTGAGTGGCAATCCATATTTTTCCAGTCTTATCTTCGATAATAGACTCTACCATGTTATTGACCAAACCATCAGTTGTGGAATAATGGACAAATTTCAAGTTCCTATAATCCTCACTAGGGTTACAAACAGAAAATCCGCCTCCCAACATTCCTATCCACATACGATTCTGACTATCACGAAAAATACATTTAATTTCATATCCGGGCAAATCTCCATTTTCATAATTATAAAGTTTATAATTATGAGCATCAGCAATAATGGAATCTCCATAAAAAACACATAATCCCTTATTAGTTCCTACCCATAACCTTTTTTTATTATCCTGAGTGATCATCCTGACTTCCTGCAAACGACCGGATCCAGTCAGGAACTTACGAAAAACATACCTGTCTTTTCGTGAAACCGCCAAATTCAGTCCTCCCCCAAAAGTTCCTATCCACATCCTATTTTTATCATCACGATAAATATCGAATATATTCTCATGTGCCAATGACAAGGTATCACCTGCCATTTTATGATACCAACGTCCGTCAATACATAAACCCATCGTACGGGTTCCCAACCATAATTTACCATCTCCATCACAAGAAGCCGCATAAATATAATTGTATGGCATCTTATAACAAGATGCAGCCTCCAAATTTTTATCATAAGCGTAAACATTCCCTTGACGCGTACCAAACCAGAAACCACCATCGGGCATCTTTACCACTGTACGTATAGCATTCACATAATCATTTATACTCTCATGTTCCGGATAAATACGATAAGATCCTTCACTTAATACGGACAAAAGTGTAACACCGGCAAACTCCGATCCTACCCATACATTTCCCGAGTGATCGAGTAATAAGCTATGCAGAAAATTGGAATGAACTAGATTTTTACCAGTCTCCTGATAAGTGTAATGGCTGATTATATCTTCTTGGGGATTATACACAAATAAACCATAGCCAAAAGTAGATATCCATATCAATCCTCTGTTATCCTGTATTACTTCATAGCGTTCCTCGGCAGCAGGCATCATCTGAGCGGCATCTATCAATGACAGTATTTTACATATTCCGGTTTCCTTCTGAAAATAATGCAACACACCGGTCTGATTAAAAACATAGAAATCCCCCTGATTATCTCTGACAAAACGAGCGTTGGGGATATTAATCGGGTTGTCTAATCTTACCTGCCGGGTAGATAAATGAAACCTGTAACTTCCTTTTGTTGTAAAAAGCCACCAATCATCTTTCGTGCCAAAATGAGTAGTAAAATGAAAGTCAACGTCATCCTTTCCGATTCTTTGAACAAAATGTAGTTTTTCATCCTCATCATAAACATAAATATCACCATTATCAGCAAGAAAAAAGCATGCGTTCTCATAAGAAAATGCTGCTCTGAAATTATGCATATCAGAAATTACTTCGATTTTGTTTCTTGTTACTTTCACCAATCCTTCCTGAGTACAAATCCAAACATTCCCTCTAGAATCTTCAATCAAACTATTCACTTTATTAGAAGGTAGTTTGCCATTTTCACATTGAAATGTCACAGAGGAAAAATGTTCATTTTCAAATGAAATCTTTCTGCAACCTTTTTGTCCATCCCATAACCAATTATCACCATTAGCAGTTTCTACACGATAAGCATAAGCTTGGTCGTGTTCCCCACATCCTGTAAAATCCACAAAACAATTATGTCTTAAATCATAGCAACTGAATACATTTGAAGTAGAAAGCACCCATAAAAAACCATTTTTATCTTCATCAATCTTCTTGACATGATAATCCGCTAATGAAATCGGACTATCCTTTTCCGGTAACAATGTTATAAAAGAGTGACCATCATACCGGCTCAGTCCATTAGTGGTACTAATCCAGATAAAGCCTTTCTTATCTTGAAAAATATCTCTAATTGTATTATTGGCCAATCCGTCACTGGATGTAATATGAATAGATTGTATATCAATAACTGCATATGCATTCCATTCCAGACAAACAAAGAAGAGCAACAAAAAAAATATACGATTTTTCATATCATTCGGTTTAACATCAGAATAATACCGCAAAATTAAAAAAGGTATTTTAAAAGTGATTTTTAAAATACCTTTTTTAATTAGGAAGCCTTTACTAACCAACAAGCAGAACAAGTTCCTGCGATGCCATTCCTTCGACCTCCACTTTTACTTTGAGCTGTCCCCGCATACGCCCTGCCTGTACTACTATTTGGGCACGACCCAAATAAGTGGGTAAAGTATGACTGCTAAAACGTTCACTACGACGCATCTCGCCACTATCTATCCCCATCAAACGTCCGTTACCCTCCACGGTCACTTTCACTTGTCTGTCATCTATCCGTATGGGGATGCCTTGTTCATCATATAAATTCAAAGAGATATGAGATAAATCCTGCCCGTCAGCCTTTAACTGTTCCCGATCCGCTTTCAGAGTAAAACGGACAGCTTTATTTCCGGAAGTCTGTATACTGTCACGGCACACTTCTATCCCATCTTTATACCCTATCACCACCACCTTACCCGGACGATAAGGTTGATTCCATTTAATCGTATTATTTATATAATCCCGTGGCTTTCTAGGTCCATATACCTTTCCTCTAGGATCTATCAACATCACTTCGTCACAATTAGACGGCGTTTGAATCTGCATGACACGCGCATCCTGATAAGGAAAAGTCCAATCGTGTACCATTCCCGGTGCTTGCCAATGGTCTTTACCCGGATCTTCATCCAAATTATAATCTATGACATAAAGTCCCAAAAAAGGCTTCTCATTCCACAAAGCCCGAAAATATCCTCCTCTAGGTTTTTCAGACATACACATGTCAAACGGAGCAGAAGGCCATCCCTTACTAGGCCAACCTGAACTCTCCCCAATATAATCCACACCGGTCCACATGAAAGAGCCACAAATATATTCATGTTCCATTACATAATTCCATGGATTTTTCTCATCATAATCACGTGAATCAAATTCACGTATGCTACTATAATAAGGATAGCTCTCACTGATCAGGCAAATACGTTCCGGGTATTTCTTTTTATCATAAATCAACCGAGGTTCCATATAATTATACCCTAGTACATCTGTCACCGAAGCAAATTTATCTTCAAATCCCGGCTGCAAAGCGAGCATAACAAGACGGCTCGGATCCAGTTGATGTACAAAATCCTGCAACATACCAGCACGTTCAATCCCTGTATCATCTTTTAATTTTGCCTCAGCCAACTCATTACCTATACTCCACAAGATAACAGAAGGATGATTACGGTCACGAATTACCATATCGCTGATATCCTGCTGCCAGCTAGAATCAAAAAATTCTTCATAATATCCCGATTTCCATTTATCAAAAGCCTCATCTATAACCAAAAAGCCAATAGAATCACAATAGTTAAGAAATTCCGGAGAAGGAGGATTATGCGAGCAACGGATAGCATTCGTGCCAAATTCCTTTAAAATAAGCAAACGGCGTTCATAAGCCCTATCCGGTACAGCCGTTCCCAAACATCCTGCATCCTGATGAAGGCACATGCCTTTCAGCTTAAGATGTTTGTTATTGAGAAAAAAACCCTTGTCTTTATCAAATTTCACTGAACGTATTCCAAAAGGAGTCAGATATTTATCAATTGTCTTTCCTCCTTTTTTTATAATGGTTTCCACCGTATAACGATAGGGAAAATCCAAATCCCATAATTTAGGATGGCTGACTAACAAATTCTGAACTACTTCAGCTGTTTTTTCTTTATCAAGTTTCAACGTAGTCCGGGCCATCACCTCTTTACCTTCTGCTTTTACAATTTTTCCATCACCATCCAACAGGCGTTGCTGGACAATCACTGTTGTCGGTAACTCCATGGAGTTTTCGATAGTAGTGACAATCTTGACCGTTGCCTGGGATTCAGTTATCTCCGGTGTCGTAACATAAGTTCCCCACATTTTTACATGAACAGGGTTAGTCACTTGCAACCAGACATGCCGATAAATGCCGGAACCAGTATACCAGCGAGAAATTTCTGAATGATCTACCTTGATTTTCAAGTCATTACTCTCTCCATATTTCAGGAAAGGGGTCAGATCTGTTTCAAACGAAGTATATCCATAACGATGATAAGCAATCTCCTTTCCATTCAAAAAAATAGTAGCTTTATGATAAATACCATCAAAAACAAGACTAACTTTTTGATTTTTGTAACTCGCCGGAATCATAAAAGATTTGCGATACCAACCTATGCCACCCGGCAAATAACCACTCGCTCCTCCTGCTTTTTCATCAAAATCCAACTCCACACTCCAGTCATGCGGTAATTGTACCTCTCTAAAATCTCCATTTTCTCCTAATCTAAACTGCCAGTCAAAGTCAAAATTCTGCCGAATGCGATTAGCAGCCCCCGGCAAATCAAATACAAATATGCACAAAATGGCAATAAGCAACTTTTTATTTTTCATAAATAATCTACTTCTCTATTTTCCGATAAAAAGAGGGTGTGCCACATAACAAAGCAATTATCAAAAATAGCTTTTGACACACCTCTTTACCTTTTCACCTTCAAAACTAACTTTGTTTAACTTATATACTTAATATCCCTCATTTTGTTTATATAATCCCGGAGTCACATTTAATTGATTCAATGGAATAGGATATAAATAACGTCCTGTCTTTACATTATTCTTATCGGTACCATCCGGATTATGATAACTATCAAATAAACTTTGAATTTCCGTTTGCCATTCCCCCCAACGCACCAAATCAAACCAACGCACTCCTTCTCCCATTAATTCTATTCTACGCTCCCGTTTTATCAATTTCAAAGCATCTGCAGCACTTACCGTATTCACCTCATCACAACCGGCTCTTTTACGGATATCATTCACATAAGCTACAGCTTCCATTATTTTACCTTCTTCAACCAATAACTCAGCATACATCAACATCATATCTTCCAAGCGTAAAATAGGAAGATTTACAGGCCAGTCATTATCGTCTTTCATTGTGACTTCCGGAGTCAGTGACATCCCAAGTTCCGCTATCTTCCGTTTACTAGGCATAAACTTATAAAACATTGATTTTGTATAAACATCCACTTGCGAACCATCTTCCAAAATCAATTTCTCTTTTGTATTCGTATAAGCCGGATAATTAGGCTCTGCCTCATATCCTGTCAGAACAGAAAAACCATTCCCTCTTCCATCTTTTTTCCCATCAGAATAAATTTTATCAAATTCATACATCAAACTCTTTTCCACATAAATTTCATTTCCAAAGATTCTTCTATTCGTATAGGAAGGAGGTAGAGCCATACTGAAATTAAACAAAGCGCTGTTGCCTGTTCCTCCCGTACGATACTGAATAGCAAAAATAGAGTATTTATTATAATAATCCGTGCTCGGCATCCACTGCTTTCTCCATTCATCAAGTGTCGGAGCCCAATATTTATTCTGATTGGATTTTGAGTAATTCAACACAATTTCCAATTGCTTTTTAGCTAATATCTTGGCATCGGAATCATAATATGGGAAACCCGCCAAAGTCATATACACACGTGCCAGCATAGCTTCTGCCGCCATCTTGTCCGCACGCCCCTGCAATACAATCGAAGTTCCATTCGCACTCACCATATTTTCTTTTAGAGGAAGCATCGTCTGCGCATTAATCAAATCAGGAACCACTATATTATCCAAAACTTCCCGTGCAGACGATTGAGGTACTTTCTTCACTTCACTAGGCGATAAAGGAGCATCAATAATCGGAACATTACCAAAAAGGCGTGATAACTCAAAATAAGCCCATCCTCTCAGAAAATAGACTTCGCCCATAAACTGCTTTTTAATCTTATCATTCGATTCAAAGTTACATCCTGCTATTTTGGCAATAGCAGTATTCGCATCATAAATTACTTTATACCATGTATTCCATACACTATTAAAAGTTGCCAAATCACTGGTAGCTCTGAATGTGCTTATCTCTGAAAAATCTCTCAACCCATTAGGTCTTGGTTCTGTCCATGCATTATCCGAACGACATTCAGACATCAATAAATACTCTGAATTGGCAAGTTCACGCAAATCGGAATAAATACCTACCACCCCTTGTTCAGACTGACTGGGAGTCTGATAGAAACCATCAGAGGTCATTAAATCAGCAGGAGGAGTTTCCAAATAATCATCGCACGACATAACAAAGAACATCAATGCACTCAATTGCAATATATTTTTCAATTTGAACATAGCTCTATATTTTTATTAGAAATTAACGTTGATACCCAAAGTGTAAATTCTCGGTGAAGGATAACCACCATAGTCCAATCCCAAAGCACTGCTACCTCCGGGTGAGGAACTGGCTGCCGTATTGGCCGCCTCCGGAGAGTACCCTCCATAATAACTATCCCATTTAGCCAGATTTTCAATGGATACATATACACGTGTATAGGAAATAAATTTAGGATTAATAGGTAATTTATACCCCAAAGTCAAATTCTTGATACGCAGATAATTGGAAGAATATAACCATCGGGAGTCTAACGTAGCACCTGTAGTAGAACTTAAAATATAAGGTACTTTTCCATTGCCCGGCTCATCTTCCGACCACCATGCCTCTCTCCAATGTCCTAAAGCATTCCCTTTAGCCCCCATACCCGGACGGTCAATGGCACGTCCCAATACACCAAAAATCTTTCCTCCTGTCTGAGCTGTCATCAAGATAGACAAATCAAAATTTCTGTAAATAAAAGTATTCGTCATTCCAAATACTAATTTAGGAGGAGGACTACCTAAATAGTCCCTGTCATTATCTTTATCGAACACACCATCATTATTTACATCTTTGTATCGGATATCACCCGGTACAATTTGTTTTCCTTCAAAAGTAACCGGCTTTCCTCCATGGGCAGCACTGTAAGCATCAATTTCAGCTTGATTTTTCCATACACCTATTGCATCATACATATAGAATGTATTAACAGGCTTTCCCACAGTCAGAATATTAGACGGATTGTTCTTATCAAATCCCGAATATACCGGAGTATTATCTTTCCCTAGAGCTTTCACCTCATTTTTATTATATGACATATTGAATGACGTACTCCATGAAAATTTTCCTGTGAGATTATGCGTATTCAATTCGATCTCAAAGCCTTCATTATGGATATCTCCTAAATTATCCCAAACGGTAGTAAAACCGGAAGCTCCTTCCACAGGTACCTGATATAACAAATCAGTCGTATTCTTGGTATACCAATCCAGCGACAATTGAATTCTATTATTGAAGAATCCTAAATCAAGCGCAACATCAGTACTATGTGTTTTTTCCCAACCTAAATCAGCATTACCTAAAGAATTTGCCTTATAACCGGGAGCACCTGCATAATTTCCTGCAGACAAAGTAGGATAAGCAGCCGTGTTACTGATAGAATTATTACCGGTCACACCATAGCTAGCCCTCAGCTTCAATGTATTCCACCAAGACATTCCCCAATTTTTAAAGAATTTCTCATTTGACACTAACCAACCTCCGGAAACAGCCGGAAAGATGCCCCACTTATTGTTAGCTCCGAATACGGAACCGCCATCATAACGCAAACTACCGGACAACATATAACGTTCTGCATAATTATATTGCAAACGTCCAAACACAGACAACAATTTATTGGCTGTTTTCTCTGTTACCGTATTAGTTCCTGCTGTAACTTTCGAACCATCAAAGGAACCTGTTATGGCATCATTGGGAAATGGTTTGTTAAAAGATTGGGCCGTACTGAAACCAAGATTACTCTGTTCGGAAGAAAAACCCGCCATTACACTAATTCCATGATTGCCAAAAACATGGTCATAATTTGCAAGAGCCTGCAAAAGAGTACTCCATTTTCTTTCCGTATTATGCCCCCCCGAAGAGTTTTGTCCTTCTCCCTGCGCCCAACTACCGGTTGTACTAGTGTACTTATAATCATTTCCATCCAAATCATAATAATTAGCCGAAGCAGAAAGTTCTACCCTGAAATCTTTAAACGGAGTGATACGTACGAAAGCATTCCCAACCAAACGCATCATTCTATTCTGTTTGATATTCTTCTCCATATTATAAACCGGACTCGATGTGCTTCCCGCCCAAAGATAATAGGGATTCGGATCAACATTTGTCATATATCCTACCCCCGGTTCCGATACCGGTGTAGCATACAAAGCCTGATGTACCTGGGAATCCTTACCATTTGCCTGTCCGGAACCATCCTGCACAATATACGTAGGAGCCATATTCATACCTATTGTAAGATATTTGTTTATCTTTGATTCAATATTGGCACGAAAAGAGAATCTTTCATATCCCGTACCGGTAACGATACCAGCCTGATTCATATATCCACCTGAGAATAAATAAGATGTGTTTTCCGTCCCTCCCGAAACATTCAAACTATAATCCTGTACGATAGAGTTACGAAAAAACTCATCCTGCCAATCCAACAGGCTAAGTTGTTCCGGATTGGGAGTATAAGTATGCGCATTCCTCATGTCATCTCCCAAATAGTTAAACCAACGTTCATCAAAAACAACCAGATAAGAGTTTGCCGTACCTGCCTGAATTCCGAGATTAGACAAACGTGTGGCATTATCATCCTTTATACTGGCACTAGTCAAACCCAATTTCTTCGCTTCCTGCAAATAGTTTGCATCATTCCATCTCAATTTAAATTCCATCCATTCCGTCGCATTAAGCACATCCATTTTTTTCTCTAATGTCTGTACACCGAAACTAGCATTGAACGCCACCTTCGCTTTTCCACTCTTACCTTGTTTAGTACTAACCAAAACAACTCCATTGGAACCACGTGAACCATAAATCGCAGCAGAAGCAGCATCTTTCAAAACTTCTATGGAAGCGATATCCGAAGGATTCAATCCGCTCAACGTATTCATAGGCACCCCATCAACCACATAAAGTGGATCGGAATTTGCATTGACAGAAGCCGCACCGCGGACACGGATCTGCATATCGGCTCCCGGCTCACCTGTTGTATTACGTACTGTCACTCCAGCCAATTGACCTTGCAAAGCATTCTCTGCACGAGCCAAAGGACGATCCTCTATTGCCTTAGAATCCATTTTGGCAACCGCACCCGTCAAAGTGCTTTTCTTAACCGAGCCATATCCTATGACTACCACCTCATCCAATGTTTCAGTATCTTCTGACAATACCACCTTAATATTGTTCTGTCCCTTAACTGATACATCTGAAGTTTGATATCCGACAAAACTAATCTGCAAAATGGCATTGTCGGCCACATTCCTCAAAACAAAATTACCGTCAAAATCGGTAATCGTACCATTAGTAGTACCTTTCACCAATACACTGGCACCAATTATGCTCTCCCCTTTTTTATCAAGCACCACGCCCGATACATTCTTAACCTGAGCAAACAGGGTCATCGCAATTACCATAAGAATACCAAAGGAAAGCATCCTTTTAAAAGAATGCATACTTCCCGATAGTTTGTTCTCCGAGTCTTTCATTTGTAATTAATTAAAGTTATACATAAAATCTAATCCCTTCATTTCTTCATCAAGGAACATGGCAAAACTAGATATAATGCCATGAATAAAAAATAGCCGGAACAGCCACAAACCTCTGAAAATATGGAAAAGAATCTACATAGATGGAAAATAGTATAAACAGGGCAAAAAGCGCGATTTATTCAAGCTTTTATAAGTTTGGAGAAACGACTGTGCAGATAAAAAAAGCTCCTAAATTGTTCTTTCCAGACTAAGGAATCTCTCTATATCACAACCATCCGCCTTAATGAAAAGAATCAAGCCGTACAATTTTCCATTGAATAAAACAATAAATACAGATACAATTGACTGTTATTGTTTTTCTTTGTCATCCACATAATATGAACCAAATGAAAAACTTATTTATGAAACAATTACTATCACTCCTGTTATGCTTGAGCATAATAGTACCCTCAATGGCAAAAAAAGAACAAAGAAAACAAAATGTGTTTCCTGATGGTACTCCTATCTCCGAATGGTTTCTCCAAACTAAAGTGGTCCATCCTGACTCCTTAGGAAAAAAATACGACCTTTCCGATTATGGAATTGAAAGCAATCCCCATATCGTTCAAACACAAAAAATACAAAAGATCATAGACGAAGCGGCAGCCAATGGCGGTGGGGTCATTTACATCCCTGAAGGAATTTATAAAAGCGGTTCCCTCTTTTTCAAACAAGGGACTCATCTTTATTTGTCAAAAGGCGCCACCTTACTAGGTAGTGAGAACATTATGGATTTCCCTCTCCTCATGACTCGCATTGAAGGTGAATACTGCAAATACTTCGGTGCATTAATCAATGCCGACGGGTTAGATACCTTTACAATTAGCGGCAAAGGTACAATTGACGGAAACGGCACTCCCTACTGGAAAGCTTTCCGCCTACGTCGCGAATGGAATCCTCAATGTACAAACAAGGATGAAATGCGACCACGCCTACTTTACATAGCTCATTGCCGTAATGTGCAGGTTGCTGATGTGACTTTACAGAACTCTCCTTTTTGGACCAGCCATTATTATCGCTGCGATAAAGTGAAATTACTCAATCTACGAATTTTCTCTCCTATCAAACCTATAAAATCAGCTAGTGCGGACGGTATAGATATGGATGTATGTACCAATTTTCATATTAAAGGATGCCGGTTTACTGTAAATGATGACGCCATCTGCTTTAAAGGTGGAAAAGGACCTTATGCCGATCAGGATACTTATAACGGTCCCAATAAAAACATTCTAATAGAAGATTGTTTCTTTGATCATACTACTGGCAGTTGCATGACTTGTGGCAGCGAGTCCATCCATGTCTATAATGTATTAATGCGCAATTGCAGAGCAGAAGGCGGTAATGAACTACTTCTATTGAAAATGCGGCCTGATACTCCGCAACACTATGAATACATCACAGTAGAAAATGTAAAAGGTTTCTGCAAGGCTTTACTAGGAGTTTCGTCATGGAAACAATTTTATGACTTGAAAGGAAGAACAACGATTCCTAAATCCTACGGAAGCCATATCACGATGCACAACATAGAACTGAAATGTGACAAATTTCTAAATGTGAATAAAAATGAAGCTGAGTATGAGTTATCCAATTTTTCATTTAAAGATGTAAAGATCGAAACTAAATTTTCCCAATGGAATAAAGATGCTTTTCACAATATTCGTATGAAAAATGTTATAGTGAATGGCCAATACCAGCAATAATTTAAATTTAAGGATCTTTTCCTTATTGTTTACAAGATAACAATAAGGAAAAGATCCTTAAATTTTTCTCCATTCCAAATCACTTATTTACATTCACTCATAAAAAATCAGTAAACATCTTCCACTTTATAAGCTACTATCCAAAACATCCGGCCTTAAATACCTTATAATTTCATATGTTGATAAACTCTTTCTTAAACAGAAGATTCAATTTCATATTAGCAATGATTTAGTTGCATATTCCTTCTATAGCTTTAAAACATTTTAAATATCAAGTTATATTTGCCCGGGATAGATATATCAAAACTTTTTTTATCTTAAAATGTTTATAATATATGGAAATGCTATTTTTACTAAAGAATTTATACCGTGATCCTCTTGCACTATCCAGATTCAGCCAATTCAGATATCTTCATATAGGCAAGGGAGAAATTATCCAAAATCTGAATGAAAACCATGAATTCCAAGTTTGTTTTGTACTAAAAGGATCTTTATGTCTCTTCAGAGATCAAATGGAATCAATGCCTCTGATAGCAGTGCAAAATGAATTTTTCTTTATCAGCAGCTTACATAAATGTAAAATCAAAACAATGGATGATGTACAACTCGTCATCCATGCATGTAATATTGTGGCCCCTTATCTACATAGCAGAATAATAGAATATCTACAAGACATATCCATCGAAGAAGTAAAACCGGTAGAAGTTCTTCCCATTTATCCGTTAATACGTTCCTACTTGGATTTGCTGGTCGATTACATGAAAAATGGAACAGAAATTCCCGACTTACATCGAGCCAAAGAATATGAGCTGTTCTCATTATTTAAAATTTGCTATAGCAAAAACGAAATTGCCTCCATTTTCCGTTATGCCCTTTCGAATGATCTTCAGTTTTTCGTATCCGTCATGACACATTACAAAGCTTGCAGAACTGCCAAAGAATTAGCTATTCTATGCGGATATAACGACCTTATTTTCACACAGTTATTCAAAAAAAACTTTCATGGAGATACACCATATCAATGGTTACAAAAGCAAACATCTTATGAAATTGAATTCAAGTTAAAAGAAAGTACCCTACCCATCAAACAAATAATGTTGGACTATCATTTCAAGACATTTTCCCATTTTACGACCTACTGTAAAAGGAATATTGGAGCCACTCCTAACGAAATACGTAAAAAAGGAGAAGAATCAAAAGGTACACCTCCTCTCGAAACATATTCTGTTTCCGCAAACGATTAAACAAACATCCCGCATCCTAAAGATTATGAATATACTTATCTCCATCATACATACTGAAGCTAAGAATAAGTTTGTTTCCTGATCTCGGTATATGGATCTATTTTAAGAGTTTCTATACGTCATATAAAAACAAATATCACAAAACTTAATCATAATCCACCATCAATATATGAAAAAACTTATCACATATACTCCTTATGTAAAATCATATGAAGTATCTACCATTTAAAACTATCCAAAAACGAACATTAAGAAAAATAGGAAACCTTTTTATGCAGATATAAAAGAAAAGATTGATTATATGCAAACAAATCTTTTAAATACGCAACTTCTTTTTAGCACCAAATATAGAACTTTGCACCTAAATAAAATGTGAATATTATTATAATGTAAATCGCACACAGTAGAATAACCTAAAATATAAAATTGCATGAACACCCCCAACGATACAGTATTCAATAAAGCAGAACTGAGTTTATCAAATATGTAACAACAAAAAGTAATTCATTTTTAATTATTTATAGTCATGTATACAAAAAAGAAATGCAAAATTTATGTATTATCAGTGCTACTTTGCACATTTTTTTTCTCGTGCAGCAGTATTGATTTTGAATTACCCCAAGGTCCTCAGGGAACCAATGGCAAATCCGCTTATGAGATATGGAAAGAAGAAGTTGAAACCGGTCATATAAACTGGCCTTCCACCCAAGTTGATTTAGCAGACTTTTTAGTTTATATAAAAGGAGAAAAAGGAGACAAAGGAAAAGATGGAATGTCTGCATACGATCAATGGAAAATCCTGATCACCCAAGGTAATGTCACCAACCCTCATGACCCTTCGCTCATTTGGCCCTCTTCAAAAAATACAGAAGCCGATTTTTGGGATTTTCTTAGCGGAAGAGACGGACAATCACCTCATATTGGTGAAAATGGAAATTGGTATATCGGCAATAAAGACACAGAAATCAAAGCTATCGGCAAAGATGGAAAGAATGGAATTAATGGAAAAGACGGACTTTCCGCTTATGAATTATGGAAACAATCTGTTGCTGACGGCAATATAAATTGGCCCAAAAACCAAACAACAATGGAACATTTCTTTTTATATTTAAAAGGGAAAGATGGTGAAAATGGTATTACTCCACATGTTGGTGAAAATGGTAATTGGTACATTGGCAATCATGATACAAATTTTCCCGCTCAAGGTCAAAAAGGAGAAAATGGTAAAGACGGAGCATCCCCTTATATTGGTCCTAATGGAAACTGGTGGATCAATACATCCGATACAAAAATAAAAGCTCAAGGAGAAAAAGGAAGCGACGGCTTAACCCCTTTCATTAAAGACGGATACTGGTGGATAGGCACATCCAATACAGGGATTGCAGTGCAAGGCCCCAAAGGAGAACAAGGTGATAAAGGAACGGACGGACTTACCCCGGTTATAAAAAATGGGAACTGGTGGATAGGTACTACCGATACAAAAATAAAAGCTCAAGGAGAGAAAGGAGATGATGGCATATCTCCCCATATAGGTAATAACGGAAATTGGTGGATAGGTACTACTGATACAGGAATAAAAGCTCAAGGAGAAAAAGGAGTTAACGGAGCATCTGCATACGAATTATGGGTGAATGATGTCAAAAATGACAAAATCAAAGACAAAAATAATTCAGCATGGGCCAAAGATAAAATTACAATGGCAGATTTCTATACTTACCTCAGTGGAACAAATGGTAACAATGGAAAATCCACTTATGAACTATGGAAAGAAACTGTAGGAACAGGCAATATTAATGATCCTAAAAATCCAGGACAAAAATGGCCTTCTGACAAAGTTTCAGAATATGATTTTTTCAATTATTTAGCCGGTAAAGACGGAATAAACGGAAGCAATGGTTTGTCAGCACATGAACTGTGGAAAAATGACTTAGCTAAACGTTGTGGTACAACAGACGCACTTATCGATCACAAAAATGGTGGAGTATGGAACTGTGAAAAAAATACGTTAAATGATTTTTATGACTATCTACGCGGAAAAGATGGCAAAGACGGAGAAGATGGCAAAGACGGCAAACCCGGAGAACCAGGAAAACCGGGAACAGAAGTTACCATCATTAAGGGTATACCTAATGTTATTGCACAATATTCTCAATCAGAATATGGTGAATATGTACGCACAACTGATGGAGGTGTACTCTATAAAGTATATGATGAAACTGGACAAATCGCACCCAAAGCTCAAGTAAAAGGTATGCCGGGTATCAATGCAGAAAAAACTTACATAACCAATGAAAACGGAGAGTTTATTGTACCTAAAGAAGATTTACCCGAAATACAAGACATAAACTTACGCTGGGGAACGGTAAAAGAAGTAACCCTAGCCGGAAAGACACCGCAAGAATCCGCTAAAAACACATATGTTCCCAATAGAGTACGCATGAGAATGATCCTTCGCGATAATTCAAATTCATTATACGATTATCAGTATCTATATTTCTATATACAACGAAAAGTTAATCCGGAAGACCAATGGCAAAATATCCCTTCTTATTTACCTAATAGTGGTTCAAGGAATTTAGACGCATATAGAGTCTCTGATAAAAATAATCCCAACAGTATTTTGTCAGACAAAAAATTATATTCAAGCCAAAATTCTAGTTCAAATAATGGAGGATATTATTACTATATTTATACCTATCGGTTCATTCAAGAAAATCCCGGAAAATTCAAAAACAATCAATCTGAATATTGGGATGGAAGTGACGTTTATTACACTGTAAAAGCTAGAGAGCCTTATTATGGAGAAACTTTCCAATGGAATGGTATTTGTTTATTAGCTCCTTATCAAATGGGACCTACGCTAAAAACATTAAAATTAAAAATAATATCCAATGGAGAAGCACCCAGTTTCTCATCTGCAGAAGGTGAATTGGATTTTTCAAAAATAGACTTTACAAGAATTTACAAATCATCGACCACACGTGTCGTTAAAGAAAATGGAATGGACTATGTAGAACCGATAGCTTATACTGAAGAAGAAGCCAACAAACTTAAAATGGCATATATCACATTCAGATATACCTCAACAGCTGGTTCACAAGAAGCATCAAGTTCTAATAACAGATCTTCTGCAGAAGTTCCAACGTTCAAAGTATTCGCACCGTTTTTAAATTCATCCATATACATTGACAATGGCAATAGTTCATATTTCTATAGATATTATCAAGGTTATCTCCGAAAAGGAAAGGATGAAAAAACATTTATTATTGAAAACTATAACAGCTCTTATGAGTTGCCCGAAGTACAAGTTATCTATGAAGAATAAAAATATGAAGAAAATATATATACATAAAATCCATCTCATACTATGCTTTACCTCAGTATTATGTTTCGGTTTACCTATAAATGCACAAAAAAGCGCAAAGAATGGAACAACCGATAATAATAAAAAAGCATGGGAAATAGGTATAGGCGCAACCGGACTTCAAATGACACGTTTTAATGTTATTAATTTCCATACTAATAATAAAGGCGGTTACACTGTAGGTACTAACAAAAAAGATTTCATTTTCGGAGGAAATCTATATTTTGCTCGTGAACTTAACTCTCATTTTTATCTAGATTTACAAGGAACATTAGACTACAGTTCCGATCCTGTCCGTAACGGTAAGGAATCAAGATGGCTAGGTATGACAGGAATCGGTTTACAGTGGCGCCTAGGTGAATATTTCCATTCAAATTATATTGATCCTTTTCTTCGAATGGGGGTCAACTATATGTACAAGAATTTTAAGATCAATTATAAGGGGATGGAAGAATTCAACAGTGAGGAGATGGGATGGAATCTGTCAAATGATTATACTAAAGAAGGGAAGGATAAACAAAATCTTATCCCTATTTCATTGGGAATAGGCGTGAATATGTGGCTTAATGACAACATTGGCATAGGACTCCAAGGAGACTATCTCATCATGCCATACAAACATATAGCCAATTCATGGCAAGGAAGCATTCGATTGATGTGGCGCATTGGTGGTAAATCCCTAAAAGTCAAACCGGAAATTCAATATGTGGAAAAAATCATAGAAAAAGAAATAGAAAAACCTATAATCATGAAACAAATTGTAGAGACTCCAAACCAGCCCAATGTTTTATGTGATTTATTCAACAATATCTATTTTGAGTTTGATAAAACAGAAATAACTCCTAAAGCAGCTACTATCATTGATGAAATAGCTCAAATTATGCTGACAGACACAAGCAAAAAATATCTCATTACAGGATGTACTGATGCAAAAGGATCATCACAATACAATATGGAACTATCCCAAAAACGTGCAGACGCTGTAGTCAATGCACTTATAAAGAAAGGAGTTCCCAATAAAATGTTAAAAGCAAAAGGAGTGGGCGCAAAAATATCTTATGCATCTCAGAATGCTCCCAACGAAATACGAGAAGGAGATCGTAAAATTATAGTTCAAATCGTTACAAATATGGATTATTGGAATTATATACCATAAAAAAATTTCCCCTCTATCAAAACGGCATATATTCCTATATCGTGGAATATAGCCGTTTTGCATGTTTCTAAGAAAAGTTCGAACCATGTATACCCTCATACCCTCACTGCATATATAACAGGTTTATTATAAACTATTTATGTAGTAAGGATAAAAATACTTGCTCTTATTCATGTTCTCATACTCTCACAACGTTTTGAAGCATATTTTTACATAACATCCTTGTTTTCAGCTATATATTCTTTTTTTATAAATTGTTTCGGCTTGATATAAAGTAGGGTATTTTAGGCTTTTTCCCCACAAAAAGTACACATGAAAAGTTTGTACCTCCACAGAATGACGGTTTACGATGTATTGGCAGCAATAAAAAAGATCAAGACGTTTTTAAAAAAGTTCCTGTTATTTTTTAAAAAGGTCGTCTTCTTTTTTGAAAAGTTCTTGATCTTTTAAAAAACACTTTTTGGGCATGAGGATATCACATATGTACGCATAAGACTGTACGTACACATATATAACCCTGCACATACGTATGTATAGTTCCATGCAAAAGTATGCTTTCTGATGCGAAATGAAAACAGCTTTGCAACACTCTCCATATTTTACAGGTGATCCGTAATAAGGTACACCGAAAGAATACTTTGATATGCCTATTTTTACTATACATCAAAAAATAAAAAATCCCCGTAAAGTATTAATTTACAGGGATTTTCTTTGTTTTACAATTCTTTCCAGCGGAGAGACAGGGTAATGAACCTATCTCCTTATGTCGCTTTAATTCAACTCTTTATCAATATGTCAATGCCTTAGGGGGTACAATTTAGGTCTCAAAAAAGACGTTTATTTGTCGTCCTTTGGCTGTTCATTGTCTGCCTAAAACTTCGGTTCAAAGATACAACTTGTTTTTGAAATACGCAAATCATTGAATATAAATATTCTGCGGTTAGTGCAAGGTGCAAGCTATATTTATATATATACTTGCACCTTGCACTAAAAAAAGAACTTTATTGCCCCCTATGCTTCTTCCTAAAATCAGTAGGATTACAATCTTTGTATTTCTTGAATAGCCTATTTAAATGGCTTTCATCCGTAAATCCCAGTTCCTCTACTATCTCGCTAATTCTCATTTCGCTATGTAAAAGCCGACTTTCCACCATTTTCATCTTATAGTTCAAGATATACTGCTGCATGGTTTCGTTGGTCTGCTTTTTGAAGTATCTCCCAAGATAATTGGGTGAAATACCAAAATGCTGGCTTATCGCTTTGGCTTTTATCTTTTCGGGATAGCAAATGTTGGATTGGATATATTGCAAGATGTTCAGTGACTTTTCTTCTGAATTTTCATCTATCTGTTCAGGCAGGAACATAGCAATGTTACGGGCAACAACAATAACAATCGTGTTGATTAACTGCGTAATAATTTCACTGCTGTATATATTCCTATTCACATATTCACGGATAATCGCTTCTATCATAGGTTTTACCAGCAATTTATCGGTTTGATTACGTAATATACAGCCGGGACGGTGATTGGCATGTTGCAATATAAATTCCAGCCGTTGAATGTTCTCCGCCCCAAAAACAGCCGAATGAATGTAGATGTCATTGAACTTTATATATACGAACTTTGTCGTAGTGTGAATGTCGAAAGAATGTATGTCACCGGGAGTAATCATGAAAAGATGCCCGTCATGATATGGAAATTTGTTGTTGTTTATCCACTGAATACCTGTTCCCGATAGAATATAGACCAGTTCAAAAAAAGTATGGTCGTGTTCCTTTAATTGTGATTCGTCCAGTTCACTGAAACAGATTTCAAACGGTTGGTGTAGATTTTCCCTTTTCATTTTGTGATTTTTTCTATTAGGACGTAAAGATACAAATAAAAAGAAAAATAATACATATATTTACGCTCGGATATGTATAACTTTGCCACAAATAAGATGAAGCAGTAACTTTTATTAGGATGAGGTATGAAAACAGAATTGGAAAAATGCTTGTCGGGCGAATGGTATGATTGTCATGCTCCCGTATTTATGGGGTTTAAAAGAAAGACGCATGAATTGTTGCTGAAATACAATTCATTGCCGTATGATTATAAAGAGGAAAAGTATGCGCTATTGAAAGAAATGTTTGAAAGCGTTGGCAAGAAAGTTTCAGTAGGACATTCTTTTATATGCGATTATGGCTGTAACATCAGCATAGGTAATAATGTCAGCATAAACACCAGATGCACCTTTGTGGACTGCAACAAAATCATTATCGGCAACAATGTATTGATAGCCCCCAATGTGCAAATCTATACGGCTACCCACCCTGTTGAATTGAATGAGCGGCTAACACCGACAGAAACGGAGGACGGGACAGCATATATCCGTCACACGTATGCCTTGCCTGTTACCATTGAGGACGGTTGTTGGATTGGCGGCGGTGTCATTATCCTGCCGGGTGTTACTATCGGTCGGGGAAGCGTTATTGGAGCGGGAAGTGTTGTCACCAAATCCATTCCGGCAAACAGCCTTGCCGTAGGAAATCCATGTAAAGTAATTCGGGAAATCAATACTTCCATATAGCCATGATTAAATTAGTCGCTTTCGATTTGGACGGCACGATAGGCAATACCTTGCCGATGTGCATACAGGCTTTCAAGAAAGCCACACAACCATATATCGGACATGAATTGTCGGATGAAGAAATGGTTCATACTTTTGGTTTAAATGAAAAAGGTATGATTGGGTGTGTCGTTGATGAACCCTATCGGCAACAGGCATTGAATGACTTTTATGTGATTTATAAGGAATTGCATCAAGAAATGTGTCCGACACCTTTTGAGGGAATACGTGAGTTGATAGCCTTGTTAAAGCAAAAGGGTATCATTGTGGCACTTATCACCGGAAAGGGGATAAACAGTTGTGATATAACCTTAAAGCAATTCAATATGAAGGATTCTTTTGCAAAAGTCATTACGGGAAACGCAGAAAGGAACATCAAGTCGGAAGCATTGAAAGAACTCTTGCATGATTATCATTTGGCTGCAAATGAAATTGTATATGTCGGGGATGCACTTTCAGATATAACGGAGTGCAGGAAAGCCAATGTGATGTGTCTGTCTGCCGCTTGGAGTATTCCACAAAATGAAGTGACAGCCTTAGAAAACAGTAACCCTAAAAATGTGTTTTATTCGATATCGTCCTTATTCAAATATCTTAATATAAAAACATGATTGTCTTATTTACAGTGAATTTTATCAACTCAATTAAAACAGAACAATATGAAACAGAGAATTTGCCAAAGTTGTGGCATGTCTATGCCCACTGATGATTTGTTAGGAACTCACGGTAACGGATGTTTGTGTACTGAATATTGCTGCCACTGCTTCCAAAAAGGATTTTTCACCAACAATTCATTGGAGGAACAAATCGAACTGAATACCCAACCCGAAAGTCTGGCTGCATTTAACGAAGCGTCAGGAAGTAATTTTACCAAAGAAGAAGCTATCGAAGGACTACGTAAGTTCCTGCCTACGCTTAAACGCTGGATGCCTATCAGACAGCAGGCTGAATGGGTACTTGAACAATGCGGCTACATCACACTTTCCACTATCAGTGAAAATGGTTATCCTCGCCCGGTAGCTATCGACCTATTGCGCCATACCGATATATCAACTTTATGGATGACAACAGCCTTATCCACAGAAAAGGTAAAACATATCAGACAAAATTCAAAAGCCGGAGTTTGCTTTGTTCACGAAGCAGACAGTGTTACTCTAACCGGAAAAATAGAAATACTTACTGATGCGGAAACCCGTCAGACCTTTTGGCAAGATTATATGCTACACTATTTCCCGCAAGGTGTAAACGACCCGGATTATTGCATTCTTTGTTTCCATACGGAAGAAGCTGTTTTGTGGATAGACAGGAAATTTGAGCGCATCGTGCTATAATGTAGCCATTCTTGTTTTCGTATGAAAAGTTTGTCTTATCATACGAAAACAAGAATAGCTATTTAGGGTAACTTTTTCTCTGGCTTATTCCGTATATTTGCTTTCAAATAAGAGAACTATGGATATAGATAACGAAAAGAAATATTGCCAAAGTTGTGGTATGCCATTAGACATTGAGGGTATTTCAGAATATGGAACAAATTCTGATGGTACACTCAATCAGGAATTTTGTTCCTGTTGTTTAAACTCCGGCAAATATCTTTTTGATTTCTCAATGGAATACCTCATTTATCTTTGGGGGCTTTTCCCCGATTCCTATAATCAAATTGCAGGTACTAATTATAAAAGCGAGGAATTAAGAAATGTTTTATCCGACAGATTGCCTAATCTAAAGCGGTGGAAGCAAAAAATAAACACTGCCCATATACACTATGCCCTTATAATAAATGTTCAGGAATATATCAATCGGCATTTATTTGAGGACTTAAACTCTGACAATTTATCTCATATCGCTTGTATGTCAATATATCACTTTCGGAGAGTATTCAAAGATGTTGTAGGAGAGAATGTCGGTGATTATATTCAGAGGTTAAGGTTGGAATATATTGCTTTCAAACTTATTTCAACAAATACAAGGGTATCGGAACTGCTCGAACAGACAAATTTTCACAACAAACATACTTTATCAAGGGCATTTAAAAAGCATTTTCAAATGTCTATCCCTGCTTTCAGGAAAACATATTCAAGTGTTGCTTGTGAAAACAAAATTATAAAACAGCCTGACTGTTCAATAAAGAGGATTAAAAAATTCAAAGTTGCATATTTGAAATTTGAGCGAACACATAGAAATAAGCAAGCATATTCTACTTTGTGGGGGCAGATAATAGAATTTGCCAAGAAATACAATCTGACAGATAAAGGTTTCAAATACGTTAGTATCAGTTTGGATAGTCTTGATATTACGGAAATAGATAAATGCCGATTTTTGATAGGGATAACTGTTCCTTATTCAATGGAAGTCCCTAAAGGTTTTGGGACTTTGAACATACAAGCAGGGTTATATTCTGTATTTAATATAAAAGGGGGGGGTACCATGAATTAAATAAAATTTACCGGAATGTTTACCTTGATTGGCTACCAAATAGCAAGTACCGTCTAAGAGAACAAATGACCTTTGAAATATATGCCAATACTCCCGATAAAACAAGCACGGATGAATTGGTTACAGAAATTTATTTACCCATTGAAGCAAAACAAAAGATAAAATGAAAAACGAAATAATTCAATTTTTAAGAGAGAATATCATTGGCAAAACATTGCTTACTGGTGCAGTTTATAAATTAGAGAACGGAAATTTAGAAGGCGTGTATAGCGATAAAATGACATTCTCAAATTTGGTGACAACAGAAAACGGCTTTAAGTTCAATATGACAACTGTCACCCAAGAATTGGTTTACAATTTGGATAATAAAGGAGCAAGAACCACCATAGCCAAAGATTATACAGGAACAAGTGTGTTTTGTTATGAATTGGCAATGCGAAAAAGCACAAAGCAAATCACAGGTTATATGCGTTGTGTTTCAACAACAGTTCAAGATTCCACAATGGAAGCTGTAGTTTGTGGAATATTTGATGTGACTTTTGACGGGAAAGAACTGAAATGGCAAGAAAATCAATTGCTATATAGAGATAATCCCATAGGAAAAGATAAATATAAACCAGTCGCCTTTAATTCTAAAGTTCGTTTTTATCTTGATAACGGGAAAGTCATATTTGAATATTTGCCAACGCTTTGGGATATATCCCCTGACACATTGGAAAAGAGATTGTCTAAAGATGATTATCCTCCTTATATATCAAAAGAACAATAACCGAATAAAAAAGAAGTAGAGCCGAATAATAGCATAAATGAAATAAGCTGTTTATACAATGAAAGAGGTAGTAGATAGGATATTAGAGCAAGTAGAGGCTGATATTTCGGAAATCGACCTCTACGGTTATAATATTATCGAAACTTCTCTTTCAATGGTACATAGGCTGCAAACTGTTCTTAATGATTTGAGAACGAAAATACAGACTTATGTATTTCTAACCAAAGAGGATGAAATCTTGTTTTTCAAGACACAGAAGCCGGAGATACTCGGTCGGTTGCTATTTTTCTATAAGATATACAAGATTGAAACGCAATGCCCTAATGGTAGTGATAAAGCGATTAGAAATTATATCAATCGGGAACTGGATAATCTGACTTATTTCTTCAATCGCAATTTGGACTTTTACCAATATTACCGTTCACATTCCACTGTGTACGATGAATATTACTTTGTACGTGGGAAAGCTGATTTGCGATTATGTACTGATAGCGCACAGTTTGACAAAGACCCTAATTTCTCAACCGGATATGATTATAAAGTGGCAAAGATTATCGCCAATGAAATGCTACGCATCTATCTGAATAAACGACTGGTGAAACTGGGAACTAATAATCAGATAGAAGACAATTTACAAAAATGCTTCAAATATCCGTTCCGCTTTACAGGCAAAAAGGCATATCTTATCGAACTGGGATATTCGCTTGTATCTTCGGGCGACATAAACAATGGCAATGTGGAGATAAAAGAAATGATGAATTTCCTTAGCACGATATTCCATATTGATTTAGGGGATTATTACGCTTCATACATAGCCATGAAAGAGAGAAAAGACCGGACGGCTTATCTTCATCATCTGATGGAAAGCCTTGTTAAGCGGATGAATGAGGATGATATGAAATAACTTTCTGAGAAAAATAAACCAATATTTCTTTGTCAATTCAAAAATAACGTGTATGTTTGCAGTGACCAATAATAATAAAACAGTCACATAGTATGGCGAAGGCATTTAATGACAACGAAAGAAAGCTTATAAAGGATAAACTCAAAGAAGGAGCTTTGCTATTTATCCAGCAACAAGGAGTGCGTAAAACTTCTGTAGATGAGCTTGTTAAATATGCTAATATTTCTAAAGGAGCATTTTATCTATTCTATACATCAAAAGAACTTCTTTTTTTCGATACGATAATAGACTATCATAAGAAACTGGAAAAAGAATTTCTGAATGCCATAAACAAGCATACCGATAATATTACGGTTGATACATTGACAGATATTATATCTGACTTGCTAATCAACAACAAACCATACTTTGTATCTGCCTTTGTGAATAGTGACGTGGAATATCTAAGCAGAAAGCTCCCTCAAGAAGTACTTTCAAAACACGTAGATGATGATGTCATGCTGGCAAACGAACTACTGAAATTTATTCCAGAAAGTAAATCAATTGACGCAAAGGTATTTGCAGGGGCTTTAAGAGCTGCATTCTTGACTATTCTAAACGAGAAAACAATTGGAACAGATATTTACAATGAAGTTTTCAAGTTTATGGTTAGGGGGATAGTACAGCAACTATTTAAAGACTAATCCAGCATGACAAGATTATATAATATCAACTGACTATGTGCTAATATGCTACATAGCGATGCTCTGAATTTACAATATGACTATATAAACATATTTAGTCATACAATATAAAATCAAAAAAATATGATTACAGTAAAAAACTTATCGTTTAGTTATTCTCAACTACCATTTATTGAGAATATGAACTTTCAAGTAAGAAGCGGAGAAATATTTGGCTTCTTAGGACCTTCTGGTGCAGGGAAAAGTACTCTTCAAAAGCTATTAATAGGTATGCTCCCTAAATATAAGGGGAGTGTTTCTGTTAATAATAATGAAGTTAGAAATAAGTCTAATCATTTCTATGAGAGTATTGGTGTCGATTTTGAATTCCCTAGTTTTTATGAGAAATTCACCGCATTGGAGAACTTGAAATTCTTTGGTTCTTTATATGACAGTAAACTTATTCCTGCCGAACAACTATTAGAAATGGTCGGACTGTCACAACATGCCAACAAGAAAGTGGCAGGTTTTTCTAAAGGCATGAAATCCAGATTAAACTTTGCCCGGTCAATCATTCATCAACCCAAAGTGTTATTTTTGGATGAGCCAACATCAGGTTTAGACCCCTCAAACTCCCAAGTGATGAAAAACATTATTCGTGAGCTTAAAAATAAAGGAGTGACAATCATTCTGACTACTCATAATATGCACGATGCGACCGAACTTTGTGACCGTGTGGCATTTATTGTCGATGGCAACATTAAAGCTATGGACACTCCTCATAATCTTATCATGTCAAGGCGTTATAATGAAGTGACATATTCATATTTGGAGAATCAACAAGAATTGAATACTACAATCGCACTTGACAAAATAAGTACAGACAAAAAGCTGCAATCTCTGATTCAAGCTAATGCCTTATTGTCAATACATAGCAATGAGCCGACATTAGACCATATATTCTCAGAAATAACAGGGAGGAAATTACTATGAAATTTAAAGGTTTAATACTTGGCGATATTCGGCAACAATACAAATATGGTTTTTATGCCCTATATACGCTATTTACACTGGTGTATATTGCTGTATTGCGCATTCTTCCTATGCAGTGGAAAGAACTATGCACAACTACCCTTATATTTTCAGACCCCGTGCTGATTGGATTAATGTTTATGGGAGCAATCATATTATTCGAGAAAAGCGAAAAAGTAATGCAGGCATTAGCAGTTTCGCCCATATCGGTACACGCATACATTTTGTCAAAGGTAATTTCTATCGGGCTGATTTCTTTGCTAAGTGGAGTTCTGATTGCATTGTTCTCAGGCATGGAACATTCTTACATACATCTTACTGTTGGAATCATGTTAGGTTCAGCATTATTCACACTGGTTGGAATATCACTTTCCGCTTTCATTTCAACCATGAATAACTTTATGCTGATTATGGTTCCCACTTTAATAATATCCGTAGCTCCCATATCTGTTTATACAATGGGCTATAAATCGGGAGTTATGCTATTGCACCCAAGTATAAGCCTTATAGAACTTATGACTGGAAATATCAGTGTCATATCTCTAATGGCAATAAGCGTCTGGTGCATTGCGATGTATATTTTTTCTTGCCTGTCAGTAAAAAAAATGATGAAGATATAATTATGAATCAGAATATTATTTCCTTCAAGATGTTTGTCAGAAACATATTCTCAGATGGTATGTTATCTGCAATAATATGTATTCCGTTACTATTAGCGGCAACATATAGGTTTGTTTTCCCCTTGATTGTACAGCATTATCCGGTGCTAAAGGATTTCAGCCTTTATCATCCGATACTGGATTTATTCCTTGCAATTATGTGTCCTTACATGATTTGCTTCGCTTCGGTCTTAGTGGTATTGGATGAAACAGATATGAAAATCAACAGGTATATCACAATCACCCCACTTGGAAAGAAGGGATATCTTATATCAAGATTGATTATTCCTGTTTTATTTGCAGCCGTTGTTTCTTTCGTGCTGCTTTCTTTCTGTTCCGTATCAGATATGTCATTATGGACTACATTTATCATATCCATATTGGCTACCATACTAAGCGTTGTGGCTGCTATGATTATTTTGGCATACGCGGGGAATAAAGTGGAAGGTATGGCACTTGCCAAAGTATCTGCTTTGGTTATGGTGGGATTGATCATACCTTTTGTCATTACAGATAGTACCCAATATGTATTTTCATTTCTCCCCTCTTTTTGGATAGCCAAGTTTCTGATAAGTAACAACTATTGGTTTATTCTGCCAGCTATCTTTCTTTCCGGAGGGCTGATTTGCATACTATATAATAGGTATAGTACAAAAATATAGTTTCGTCTAAAACTGCTAATTAATACTACCGTTCACATTCAACGGTGTACGATGAATATTATTTTGTTCGTGGGAATGCAGATTTACGTTTATGCACCGATAGCGCACAATTCGATAAAGACCCGAATTTTTCAACCGGATATGACTATAAGGTGGCTAAGATTATAGCCAATGAAATGCTGCGTATTTATCTGAACAAACGATTAGTGAAGCTGGAAACAGACAATCAGATAGAAGACAATCTTCAAAAGTATCTGAAATATCCTTTCCGTTTCACGGGTAAAAAAGTCTTTTTGATAGAATTAGGGTATGCCCTTGTATCTGCGGGCGACATCAATAACGGCAATGTCGAGATAAAAGAAATGATGAAGTTTCTTGGTACGGTGTTTCAAGTCGATTTGGGCGATTACTATGCTTCTTATATAGCTATGAAAGAGAGAAAAGACCGAACAGCCTATCTTCATCATCTTATAGATGGTCTGATTAAACGGATGAATGAGGATGATATGAAATGTTAGCATAACCAACAATTACGAAAAACATTGTTACTGAATTTCTATAATTCAATATGCAACACTTCTACTTTTTCATTTGTTGAAAGTGAATGAAATGCATTAGGAGTACTGCCTGAAAGCCTTTTTACTTCCCTATATAGGTGCGGTGTATCATAATATCCCGCTTGGATAGCAACAGACAAAAAGTTATCGAATGAAGTATTGGATTTTAAAAGGTGAATAGCGTTCCAAAACTTAACGATTCGACTATATTCTTTGGGCGAATAACCTGTATAAAATTTAAACTTGCGCTCAAATTGTCGTAGGCCTAAGCATGCTTCTGTTGCCAATTCTTTAATCGAAACAATACCTTTCTGCCTACTAATCAAGGAAACAGCATAAGATATTTGCTTTTCTGTGTCCGTGTTGTTTTTGTACACTTGTCTAACCAATTCATGTTCAATAGCATCAATTGGATTTTGATTGGATTCGCAGAGTTGATATATGAAAGATTGACTAAAAAGAACTGGAAATTCATGGCTGTCAATCCCTTGATTTGTCAATTCGTTTAGCGGAATATCTATAAATCGAAAAAGTCCACACGGACGAAAACGTACCCCTATAATATGAATGAAGTTTGTGTGAGCAACCAATTCCGTAAATGTATTCATCGGTCCAAAAAAATAGGAATGATAAGGTTTCATTATCAAGCTATTCCTGATGCAATCTGCGGCATTGCCCACGATGAAAACAAAATCAGAACAACCATGAGGTGGAATGTTGAATTTCAATCCACTTCTTGTTTCTCCTTTATATTCCCAAAAGTGATAGATAAAAGGAGCTAATATGCTACATGGGGAATATTCTTTATACATATAACAAAGATAATTATCAACTCTAATTCTAAGAAATATTAGTGGTTAATTTTTTGTCTTGATTGATAAAGCGCATCCACCAATGGTGAATATGATAAAGAGAAAGTATAAACACGCATGAAAAGTAAATATGCTCCGATGTCCACAATAGTGGAACACTCGAACTAAAATGACTAATTGTTTCCACATATACTATGTAAACGACTAAGGATATAAATGCTATCAATAAAGAAGCGACAGCATGACCTATTCCCGAAACTGCACTAAAAAACACGAATGTAGGTACAGCTATCAAGTAAGAAGTTAGCATAACTTTTAATGTAGGGATAGCCTCAAACACCAATACTGTATTGTCACTATAAATACGCAAAGCAGATGATGGGAAAAACAGAAACAGTACCATTATCGGCAAAATAGTCATGTAACACAAGAATATTACTTTTTTACATACATATAGGATAGAGTTACCTTTATTCTCTCCTATGAGATTTCCAACCAAGGAACTAACAACAGATGCAAAAGCTTGTACGAAAAGAAAAAGAAAGGACGAAATATTTCTCACAATATTCGTAATAGCTAATGACCTCTCACCGAAATGCTCTATTGTAATAAAAAAAATAAACCAACTGCCAAATACTAATCCATGCTGTAACATCATCCAAATAGAAATAGATAGTATCTTTTTTAACATTGTACAATCTATGGTTATTCGCCTTTTTAATCCATATTTGCAAGAACTTACGTTCTTTTGGGTATATATGATAAAATGAATTACCGCAACCGCTTCAGAAATGACTGACGCTATAGCTGCTCCAGAAATGCCTAATGCGGGAATACCTAATGCTCCAAATATTAAGATATAATTCAGAATAACATTAATTGCTACCATAGTTATAGAATTGAGCATTAATGCGGAAGTGTGTATTATTCCGATATAAAAGGCTCTAAACATGATAATTGTAAAAGAAAAAAAGAAACCATAGATTCTCCAATCAAGATATTGTAAAACAGCTTGGAGTACAGATTCAGAATCTATAATTGATTTTAATATAATTGGTGAAATTATAGAAGAAAACAATATTACTATTACCGCAATTATCAGCAAAAACAATATGCCTTGTGAGAGAATTTTTCCAGCTTCTTTATACTGTTGGTTTCCATTATATTGGGCTATTAAGATTTGCGCTCCTATGCTGAACCCAAATCCAATCATGTATATAATCATATAATAAGTACCAGCTATAGCTGATGCAGCCAATTCAGTTTCTCCAACTCTTCCTAAATAGGCTGTATCAGTAAAACCTATTAAGTATTCCATTAATAAACTAACCAATACAGGCAGACTGGTTTTATAAATTGATATATAAGTAATATTCATATTCATTTCATTTATCTGGCAAAGATACTTCACTTGGTTCGTATTAAATTGTATAAAAACGACATGGATGTTTTTATATGGCATCAAAGAAGCAAATACGATATTTACAAGATATTAGCAACCGTTTCTTGACAATTTCACGTTGGTTCAAAAAAGGATGAAAATGATATGAACTATAAATTTCTGTATTCCAATATGTAGAAGTACCATGTTCACCCCAATATGGTACTTCCTTTTTATGGTGAAATATATTTTGAAAATGATATTTTTTGGGGAGTTTTTACACCGATATTCCCAAAAAATAGCCTAAAAAAAATAATACCATGATAGGTACAACCATGACTTTTAGGTTATTTCTTCTGCTGAACTTTGCGGCAAATCAATAAGTTAGCAATATGGAGATTATAACATTTGAGTCAAAAGCCTACAAAGAACTTGACAACAAGATTACCGCTATTGCCGATTACATTTTCAATCATTTGGACGAAAACAAGACCGATGAAGATGAAATTTGGGTGGACAGTTACGAAGTATGTACTTTCTTGAAAATCAGTGACCGAACCCTGCAACGCTTGCGGGCGGCAGGGATGATTTCTTACTCTGACATCAAGGGGCATTACTTCTATAAGATTAAGGAAGTCAAACGAATGTTGGAAGAACGCCTGATTAAACGTGACAAGGAGTGTATAAACGAACTGATAACCAATCATCAGAAATATGTTAAGGAAAGAAGAAATACTAAACAGGACAAATAATGGCCTGCTCGTTTTCAAACATTACTTACCCGGTGACTGGCGTATAGGCAGGCATTTTCTTAACCCGCTCTATCAGGACAGGAAAGCATCGTGTAATATCTATTTCGACCGCCATAGCGGTATGTACAAGATGAAAGATTTCGGTAATGACAATTACAGCGGCGACTGCTTTTTCTTTGTGGGACAACTAAAAGGGTTGGACTGTAACCAGGCGGCTGACTTTGTGGAGATACTGGAGATTATCGACCGGGATTTGGGGTTGGGGCTGGTGGCAGGAACTCCGATAGCTATTCCTACAACAGTAAATAATCGGAATGCGGCAGACAAAATCGAAAAAACACCCGAAAAGCCAGTCAAGCCCTACCAGTTCCGGGAACAGAAGTTTCCGCTTGCAGAACTGATGTACTGGCAACAATATGGCATCACGCCCGAACTGCTGGAACATTACAAGGTCTGTTCACTCCGGGAGTATAACAGCGAAACGGTAGATGGAAAAACATACGCCTATGTTTCATCGGTGACAGAACCTATGTATGGCTACAAGGGCAAACAGTATATCAAACTGTACCGTCCGTTCTCCACTCCCCGCTTCCTTTATGGCGGTAGTTTCGGCGAAAACTACTGCTTCGGGCTGGAGCAACTACCCGCCAAAGGTGATACCCTGTTTATCACGAGTGGCGAAAAAGACGTGCTTTCTTTGGCGGCACATGGATTTCACGCTATCTGCTTCAACAGTGAAACGGTGACTGTTCCGCCCACGCTGGTATATCGGCTGACGTTCCGATTCAAGCACATCGTCCTGCTCTTTGACATGGACAAGACGGGCAGGGAAAGTTCATGCAAGCAGGAAAAACTGTTGGAAGAATTTGGCGTGAAACGCCTGCTCCTGCCGCTTCCGGGGACGAAAGAGGAAAAGGACATTTCCGACTACTTCAAAGTCGGGAACACCCGTGAAGATTTCCTGAAACTGTTTATCGAATTTTTAGACAACCTGTATAGCGACACATTGATTATGCTAAAATCATGCGAGATAGATTTCAACAACCCGCCCGCCAAAGCGCAAGAGATTATTTCGGCGGGTGACGTTCCGTTAGGAACACAAGGCAACCTGTTCGGCATCACCGGAGGCGAGGGAACGGGCAAGAGCAATTATGTAGCCGCAATTGTGGCAGGCTGCATCTGCCCGGCTGGTACGGAAGTAGATACGCTGGGAATACAGATAACCGCTAACGGCAGACACAAGGCGGTCTTGCTCTATGACACCGAACAGTCGGAAGTGCAACTGTTCAAGAATGTAAGCAACCTACTGGCACGAGCCAAGCAGCCGGACAAACCCGATGAACTGAAAGCGTTCTGCCTGACGGGTATGTCACGCAAAGAACGCCTGAACGCCATTGTGCAGAGCATGGATAAATTCTACTACCAGTACGGCGGCATCCAGTTGGTCGTCATTGACGGCATCGCCGACCTTGTAAAGAGTGCCAACGATGAAGCGGAAAGCGTGGTGGTGATAGATGAACTCTATCGGCTGGCGGGCATCTATAACACGTGTATTCTTTGTGTGCTGCACTTCGTCCCTAACGGATTAAAGTTACGTGGGCATTTGGGTAGCGAATTGCAACGCAAGGCGGCTACTATCCTTTCAATAGAGAAAGACGAAGAACCCACGCAGTCGGTAGTGAAAGCCCTGAAAGTAAGGGACGGAAGCCCGCTGGACGTTCCTCTGATGCTTTTTGCGTGGGACAAGAAAGCCGGGATGCACGTGTACAAGGGGGAAAAGCCCCGTGAAGAAAAGGAGAAGCGCAAGGAAAGGGAACTGGTGAACGTAGCCCGTGACATCTTCGGGCGACAGACACATATCACCTACATAGACCTTTGCGAACAGTTGCAGCAGGTCTTGGACGTAAAGGAGCGTACTGCCAAAAGCTACATCCGATTTATGCGTGAACGGGACATTATCATCAAAGACCCGTCCAACCAAAGTTATTTTATGATTGGTTTAATTTAATCAGGCAGCCTTATGTATATAGATAAAGACGTTTTTACCGTATGGATGGAACGTATCATGGATAGGTTCGACATGCAGGACAAGAAGATAGACCGGGTAATAAAAGGACGTAATTGTTTGGACGGGGAAGAACTGCTGGATAATCAGGACTTGTGCCTGCTTCTGAAAGTAGCTCCTCGAACACTGACCCGTTACCGAAAAAAGGGAATACTCCCTTTCCTTATGCTGGATGGCAGGTGTTATTACCGTGCTACGGACGTACACAAGTTAATCCGGGAAAAAACCGATTAATTTTTTCTTTTCTAATGGCTTTCAATCCTGTTTTGTCGTGAGATAAGGCGGGATTTCTTCGTTTTATATGCAGGAGTTTTCAGGGATTTAGCTAACTTTGCAAAAGTTACATAAGAAAATAACGGCGATTGAACGGTAACCTGTGATTTCGCCTTTATATATAACATATTCGTTCGCAAATGTCTTAACGTAGAAAACTGGCACTTTTCAAAGAATAGAGGCTTTTGCGCAATGCTTATGCTATGTTTTGTCATAGCGTGGGCTTGCGTGCTTCTATTCTTGGGTATGCCAGTACCTCTACGTTGAAGTTCCGTGAGTTCACGCTTCTTTTTTGGCGTACTGGCGAACAGTTTATAAAAAGTAACTGTTAAAAACTCAAATATGAAACATTTAAAGACTTGTATTGCTGTTTCTCTTGATGGTTTCATAGCCACAAAGGATAATGAATTGGACTGGATACCTGAAAACGTCAAAAAGGAAATTTCGGTAGCCTATGAACAGCCGGATGTATTGCTTGCCGGAGTTAATACCTATACCTATATTTTTGAACATTGGGGTGGATGGCCGTACAAAAGCAAAAATACTTTTGTAATGTCCCACTACGATACCAATGTGTCGGAAAAGGAGAATGTAACCTTTCTTACCGATATGCCATTACGTGCGGTCAATGGACTTAAATCTAGTTCGGAAACCGATATTCAGGTTATCGGCGGCGGTAAGTTCATAACATCCCTGATTGAAGCGTCCCTGCTTGATGAAATAACGCTGTATATTATCCCGGTCATGCTGGGGAATGGTATCAGGTTCATAGGTAAAACTTTCGGGTCGAAGTGGGAACTGATCCAAAACAAAATACTGGATAATCAGGTCGTTTGCCTGACCTACCAGTATAAAGGAGAATGATTAAAAAAGCACCCGGTGCCCCTCCGGATGCTTCAACCACAAAAATTTCAATTATAATCTATCTATAATGAAACTTTCTGTGGCAAATATAGCGATTTTCGTTTTACTTCTTCGGTTTGCCTTTCTTTTCAGGAAACATGAAAGTAACATTAAACTGTTTGTCAAAGGCAAGTGAAGCGTCAAAGACTTTGCCGTTCTTGCTTTTAAAGCCTTTGATTAGCCCGGTTTTCCCGGTAGTCACCAGTTCGGTAATCTGCTTGTCCGTTAGCTGCTTGTCGCTCTTGTTGCGGAAGATGGTAACGGAACAATCCACATTGGAACACTTGGCGACTTTCGGATAAAATAAAATACGTCCGGTCTTGCATTTCGGGCAGATACAATAACCACCCGAAGCGAACGAAAGCTGAACGTCCAAAAGTTCAGCCGTGATTTGCCTTACGTACACCTCGATACCTTTGCGGAACGTGTCGGGGTTCATTTCCCCGCTTTCTATCTTGGCAAGCGTATTTTCCCACATGCCCGTCATTTCCACGTCTGCTATTTTCTTGTCCCGAATGATGTTGTAAACGGCAAGCCCTTTCTCGGTCGGGACAAGGTTCTTTTTCTCTCGGATGATGTACTGGCGGGAAAACAGCGTTTCGATAATGGCTGCCCTTGTTGCGGGCGTACCGATACCCGTGTCTTTCATGCTTGCTTTCAGTTCTGCGTTTTCCAGTTCCTTACCCGCCGTTTCCATCGAAGAAAGCAGACTGCTTTCCGTGTGTAACGGTTTGGGCTTGGTCTGCTTCTCCAACAGTTCAATACCGGAAAGCGGCAGACTGTTACCGTCCTGCATCACGGGTAAAGCGGTGTTATCCTCTCCGTCTTCTTTCTCGGCGAATACGGCACGCCATCCGGCGGACTTGGTTACAGAACCTTTGACCGTGAAAAGCGACCCTGCACACTCCAGTGTTACACTGGTTACGTCTTTGACGCATTTTTCAGAAAAGGCTTCCAACATCCGTCCGGCTATCAGATCATAGATTGCCTGTTCGTCCGCTTCCATCTTGCCGGGCAGGTTCTCGGTCACAATCAGGGCGTGGTGGTCTGTTACCTTGCCATCATTTACCGGACGGGGATTTAAGGCTTTGCCTTTCATCCCTGCGGCATACCCGGAAAAGCGGGTGTACTGCTCCAAATTAATAAACCGTTCCGGGATTTCCTCGAATACGTCCTGTGATATGTAACGGCTTCCGGTTCGGGGGTAGCTGATTAGTTTACCCTCGTATAATTTTTGTGCGATGGATAATGTTTTATCTGCGGAAAAATTCAGTTTCGTATTCGCTTCCTTTTGCAGCGTGGTAAGGTCATAGAGCAAGGGCGGTTCTTGATTCACTTCCTTACGCTCTACGGATTTCACCCGTACCGTTTCCGCTTCCTTTATCCTTTGCAGCGTGTCGATAGCGATCTGCTGCATATCGTATTTATCTACGGATAGTGCCGTAAAAGCTATATCATCCATTGCCGACTGTAATTTCAGTTGCCAATACTTTTGCGGGACAAAGTTCTTGTTCTCCAAAAAGCGGGTACATATCATTGCCAACGTGGGCGACTGTACCCGTCCCAAAGAGAATATTCCTTGTCCGGCTGCCACGCTTAAAGCCTGTGTACCATTAATTCCTATCAAATAATCTGCTTCGCTACGTGCCTGTGCCGAACGGAACAGGTTATCATACAGGCTACCGGCTTTCAGATTTTGCAGTCCCTCACGGATTGCCTTGTCCGTAAGGCTGCTTATCCATAAGCGGACAAAAGGCTTGTCGCATCCGATATACTGGTAGATGTAGCGAAATATAAGTTCTCCCTCTCTCCCTGCATCCGTAGCGACTATTATCTTGTCCGACTGGCTGAATACCTCTTTGATTACCTTTAGCTGTTTCAACGCTCCGGGGTCAGCCTTGTACCCTTTTTCCGCTTTCACTTGTCGGGGTGTAAGTTGAAAACTATCCGGGATAATAGGCAGGCTTTCCCGGCGGAAACTCTGTATGCCGTAGGCTTCCGGCATTGCCAAACCTACAAGATGGCCGAACGCCCAAGTAACGAGATACCCGTTACCTGAAAGGTAGCCATCCTGTTTTTCACTCGCTCCTAAAATGCGGGCAATGTCCCTTGCCACACTTGGTTTTTCTCCAATTACTGCAATCATTCTAATTTTGATTTTAATTGTTCCACTTCTTTTTGTCTTAGGATTTTCCGGTCATAGTAGATGTGATAGCCATCTATATAATATTGTCGGTTCTGCTCGTCTATGGTTTTCTAGTCCGTTTTGTAACAGGCAAAGAGAAACAGGACAAAACCGATAACCGGAATAAGGATTAATACCATTATCATCTTTTGCGTCCCCTGCTTTGTTTGGGTTTGTCCGTCTGCTCCTGCTTCTCCTTTTTATCCTGCTTGGTTTTCTGTTTTTCAGTGGGCTTGTCCTGACCCTTTTTCAAAGGTTCTTTCACTTTTTTGGTGGCTTCGTTGGTCTTGCCCTCCGAATTAACCGCTACCTGTGTGCGGTTCTTGCTTGCCGGAGTAATCTCTTTCACGGCGGAACGGTCAAAGCTGGGATTGTCACTGTAAAAGCCTAACTTCTTCTTATCATGGTTCACCTGAATATAAGCATCGTATTCGACCCCTCTCTTGTCTTTCAGCCCGGCAACAAAGATGGTTTTGTCATTGACTAAATCCTGCTGTTGCTGGCGTGTCAGTTCTATTCCTGAAATGCTCTTGGGGATGGTTACACCGTCACTGGTGACAAGGTTGTGCGGCTGTTCCTGTTTCTGCCGTTGCTCCTGTGACTGTTTGGCATTGGGATAGATAAATTCCAGACTTTTCTTGTCGGCATTGACCTGAACGGTTGCGGAAAAGGGATTTTTACGGTTGGAAATCATATTTTCAAGGAATACTCCCTTTCCCTCCCGTAAGGCTTCCTTTTGTTCCTTGCTCAGTTTGACACCCTTTATTTCATCGGGTATTTGGACGCTGCTTGCACGCATGGAAACCAGTTCGTTCGTCACCTTATCCACGCTGATAAAAGAGGGTATCATTTCTCCTGTGATATAGTTTTTCAGGTTTACTATCCGTCCCATATTGCCCGTTTCAAGAAGATTGGCTTTATCCTCTTTGGAAAACTCGTGACCGAAGAACGGGCGTTCAAGTTCCGGCTTTTGTCGGATGCCATGTATCGCCAAAACCACATTCCCATCCTTGTCATGCCGAAAAGACAGGCGTGCATCCAGTTTCATAATGGCGGAATTGTAGTTTCCTGCGATGGAGAACGCACCGGGTGACTTGTACCCCCTTAACATGGGTTCTAAAGCCTTTGCCTTTTCAAGCTGTTCTTTGGAAAGCCCGAAGTTTTTCAGTGCTTCCCAGTCCACCTTGTCGGGGTCGATGATGTACTTGCTTTTGTCGGGTTGCTGCGGTGCTTGTGCCGTTGCTTCCTGCTGCGGTTGCTGTACTTGCTGCTGTGTTTGGTTCGGTTGTCCGTTCGTCACCCCCTGTTTCAGCGTTTCGGGTGTTACCCGGTAACGTTCTATCTCCGCTTCATTCTTGGCGGTCGGATGGTCGAAGTTGTCCCTGATTATCGGTGTAATCTTGGGAAGTTCAATTTTGGGGATTCTGAAAAAGTTGAAACGGGTCGGGTTCTTCAACTGGTTCATCATGTTGGAAAAGAAGTTGGAAAAGAAATCGCCGTGACGGTCGAATTTCAGAAGTTCGCTGTTGTTTTCCGGCGGTACGGTTTGGAGTTCCCCGTTTTCATCTACGCCTTTCACTGCGCTGATTGTCTTTTTCTCCTTATCCAGTACAAGAAGAATATCCATCATCTGTTCGTCAGTGGTGGACTGGTTGGCTGTGTTTACATCCATAACTTTTTGAATTTTAGTGAGTAAATAAAAATATCGGAAGTAAAAGTAAGGATGAAATAGAGTATATTTAAGGATTTGGGAACGGGTGGCTTCATTAGTCCTCGTTTGGCTTCATTTGTCTGACATTGTGTGAAAATTGAAGTGAAAATAAATAAACTGTTTCTATTGAATTACTGGAATGTATTAGCATATGCAATATAATTTAGCAGCATATAGAGTTAAAATATCGTAAACGAGCCATAGTATTCCTATTTTTTTCTATATTTACAATAAAATGTGCTTATTAGAATTTAAAAATAGTATATGGTCAATTCTATAAAAATAGAGAACTTACGTAGTCTGAAAGACACTGAATTCGTTCAATTAAAGAAACTTAACATACTACTTGGGACAAATAGTTCTGGGAAAAGTACGTTTTTACGTAGCTTCCCCCTTTTTTTTCAATCAGTTAATAAGAATCTACGTGGTCCCATATCTTGGTTTGATGATTCGTTTGTTGACTTTGGAGATTATCAAACTGCCAAAAATAAATATTCAACGGATAACGAGAATATTAGATTTTCATACAAACTGAATAAACCATATGTAGATTATGCAATTCGCGGAAGACATTATATAAATATAATAGATGCTCCAGATCTCGGTCAAATAGAAGTTACAATATCTTATGCAAATGATTCAAAGGGAACTTATATAAATAAAGTTAGCATTATACAAGACAATGTTCATTATATCCTTAGCATAAAGGATAGAACAGATAATGTAAAAGTTGAAGTTGAAGGTTATGATATCGGAATTAGTAAATGGAAATGGGATCAAAACACTCGTCATGGAATGTTACCTTCAAATGAACCTGTTAAAATAGGTGAACGTATTTACGCATTAGAAGAATGGCTGCATGATAATACGCTGAATAATATAAAAAAGTATTGTGATAAAAGACTAAAAAATGATAGCAAGCTGTATCCTGTTGTTATACACTGGAGCAATAATAAAGAGGAGTATTTAGATTATTTACAAAATAGAACGAAAATTAGTTCTTTAAAACGCTCTGCTAAAGAGTGGACTGTGCAAAATAAAGATTTTCTCAATTTTTACCATTGTGTTGCAACTCGAAACTTGTTAACACTAATGCCATTAATTAATTCTGAATTAACTCGTTTCTATGAAGGCTGTAGCTATATTGCTCCTATGCGAGCAGAAGCTAATAGATTTTATAGAAGCCAAGGACTTCAAGTAAATGATATAGACCCATATGGGCGCAATCTTCAGGAATTTATATCTTCTTTAACATCAAATCAAAGTCTATCGTATAATAAATTTTGTTCAAAATTGCTTGGAATAACAGTCTCAACCGTTAATACAGCAGGACATTATAGTATTATGCTTCACAATGAAAATGGGGCATTTAATATGGCAGATGTTGGATTTGGATATTCTCAGGTGCTTCCTATTATTACTAAATTATGGTTTTCATCCAATCCCCATGTATTTAGAAGGTCAATATACTATTTTTCAACAAGAGGTATAAACAATAAAACTATACTTATTGAACAACCTGAACTGCATTTACACCCTGCAATGCAAGCCAAACTTGCGGATGCATTTATTGAAACAGTGAATGAAACAAACGAGTCTTCTACTTTTAGAGATGACTTTACTAATATCCGATTGATAATTGAAACACATAGTCAAGCTATAATTAATAGAATAGGAAGAAAAGTTAGAGAAGGTAAAATTGATCCTCAAGATATAAATATAATTATATTCCAAAAAGATAAAGAGCTAAAAAATTCAATTATTAAGCAAATTTCATATGACAAATCTGGACGTTTAACAGAATGGCCTTATGGCTTTTTTGATCCCAATGATTAAATATTATGCTGTATTATTTGACTGATTCATTGATAGTTGATATTACAGATTCCTTATATCAACAAATATATAGAACTATACGAACATTAGGGGAGGCAGCAGAATCTAGCACTCATTTGCTTTATGGAGATATTGGCATATTAGAAAAAGCTAAAGAATGGTTTGCTAGTGATCCAATATTAAGTCCCTTATTTAACAAATTGGTTGAAAATTTTTCTATAAACATTATTCCTGAGTTTATAACTTATTATATAGAAGTTGTAAAGGACACACCTGTTGATAATAGAACTGAAGGAGGGGTAACTATTGCTCAGATGAAATACACAGATTTAATGACTGCGCAAAATGTGATAAAAGCAGATTTAATTAGCGAGGATATAAATGATTGCTGTTTTTATAAGTATATTTTAGGCTGGTATATGAAAGAAAATAATATTATAGCAAATGTGCAGTTAGACGATAAGCATGGGGGAGGAGGACGGACGGAAGCTGTTATTAGAGGAGAACTACGTAAAAAACATGTATCTATTTGTATTATAGATACTGATAAAAAACATACGTCATTTCTACCAGATAACAATTCAACTTACGGTAAATGCAAAGGATTAGGAAAAAGATCACCATTTTATAAGTTTTTACCAATTGATGTACATGAAATTGAAAATCTTATTCCAACCAATTTTATTGATATGCTTAATATCTGGAATACTGACGCCTGTCGTCAGAATAAAGAATATTTCGACTATTTAAAGAATGATGCTGAAAGAATATTACCTTTCTTTGATTTCAAAAAAGGTATTAGGAAAACAAATGACTTAAAAAATGATATTGCTTACTACAATTATGCAAAACATTGTTATAATCAAAATCCACGATATTATGAAATAAATCCTGACTTTAATTCATATTATGAAGAGAAAAATGATAATGAAGTAATATATGTTGGTTTAATAAATGGATTGTTAGCAAAAGTCTTAGCCTTATTAAAAGAATCAGGATATATAGAACCTATTCTTTATCATTATCAGTTATCAAATTGGAATATGATTTCTCAGCATATGCTAAATTGGGGAATCGCGAGAAACAATGAGTCCTTATACTAAAATATTACTTATTGTAGTTTTGTATAAATGAAAAAACTGAATCCAGATATTTTTTATTTCTGGATTCAATTACATTAGTAAGCTACTTTTAAAACTGTTGATATTAGTAAGTGTAGCCAAGGTTTATTGTGCTTTATTCTTCTGTCTTTAATAAATGTTGTAAATCAGGGTCGTTCTTAATCCGTTCCATCTCGTCCATGACAATCTGCTGGACTTCCTGCTTGACCCGGTTGTAATTTGCCTGTATTTCTTCCTGCATCCGGTCGTTCCCGTCCTCGTCCCTAAAATCTATGATTTGGGGCAGTTTCTTGTAACTGGCTGTTTCCCGCTTCACTTTCTCGTTATCCACCACTATTTCCGCATGGAATATTTTCTGCTCTATCCGTTCATCGAAATTGTCGCTGACCGCACCCACGAACATACCCTGTGTGAGATTGGATATTTTGCTGGGCGGTATCAAGCTATCCATCTGCGTACTGATTGAGGTTGATTTGTCGTTCCGATTGATAGTCATGCTTTGCCGTTTTTGAAGTACCTTTCCGAAACGGTCTGAAAGTGTTTTAGCCGTTTCAGAAACCACCTGACCGGAAAAGATATTACCCACTGTATTTTCGATTACACGACTTTCCTTATCCCCATAGTCCCGGCGTAACTGGCTAAAATCCTGAAAGCCCAAACAGACCGCTACCTTGTTGCTTCGTGCCGTTGCTATCAAGTTATCCAGTCCCCGAAAATAGATAGTCGGTAATTCGTCAATGATTACGGAACTTTTGAGTTGGTGCTTCTTGTTTATCAGCTTCACGATACGGGAATTATACAATCCCAAAGCACAGGAATAGATATTCTGACGGTCGGGATTATTGCCTACTACCAAAATCTTAGGTTCTTCCGGGTTGTTTATATCCAGTGAAAAATCATCCCCTGTCATTACCCAATATAAAGCCGGGCTTATCATCCTTGAAAGCGGGATTTTAGCACTTGCAAGCTGCCCCTGAAGCTGGTCTTGCGCATTACTTTCCCATGCGTCCATGAACGGTGAAAGATAGTTTTCCAGTTCGGGATAGCTGGTTAAAATAGTGAATGTATCGGCATATTTCTTGTTCAGAAATTCAATGGCGTGCGGGAATGTACAATACTTACCACCCTGATAGATTTTCAAAAACCAAATGATAGAAGCGAGCAGGATAATCGGGCTTTCCACAAAAAAGTCCCCCTGCTTGGTTATCCAACTGCGGTTCAAATTTAACATTATTGTATAACTGGCTTCGTAAGCATCCGATATGTCCGTCATAAACGCCGGATTTATCGGGTTGCATCGGTGGCTTTTGCGTGGGTCGTCAAAGTTAATCATGTAGAATTTAGGCTGTACCTTATACCCGTCTAAATGATTGATTAAGTGATTGTAAGCTATCTCTGAAAGGTCAGGGAATTTGTAGTCATAAATATAAACAGCAAAGCCTTTTTCGATTTGCTGTTTTATGTAATTATTGACTATCGCATACGACTTTCCCGAACCGGGTGTGCCTAAAACCATGCTTGCCCTGAACGGGTTTACAATGTTTATCCACCCATCATTCCACTTCTTTTTATAGTAGAAACGGGTCGGCAGATTGATAGAATACTCGTTTTCAATCAGGCGTGTTTCCTGTGCGAAACTTTCATTTTCCAAATTAAACACATCATCCATCAGGTTATTTTTCAACAGGCGGGAAATCCATACTCCGGCAGCCAATAATGAAAGATACCCGGCGGTCATGGTAAAGATATACAAACCTGTGTTTGCTGCCAATGGTAACGGCAAAACCAATAACCACCAGTTCAGGAAGAACAGGATAAAACCGATTGTCAGGAATACATAAATCTTGTTCCATGTGATTTTTTCCTCTTTCACTCCCTTTGTTCCCAAACAGGAAAGCGCAAGGAATACCACTGAAAAAAGTTTGGTATATAGGATATTGGAGAACAGCCCGGCGGTACGCTGGAAGTTCAGCAGGATTTTATCGACTACCCCGATATTGATGCCCCACTGACGGAACGACTGGTAACAAAACCAGTAAATGTTTATCACTACAAATAAAATACTGATTGCCCGCATAAAGTCCATGACCTTTGCAAGTCCTCTTAAATCATCTTCATTCTGCATAATTGAAATTTTTAGGATTACTAAATACGTCTTTGTTTCTTCTTTTTCTTCTTGGGTAGCGGAACTTGGCTGTTGTCGGGTGGCGTATCGTTCCCACCGGATAACAGGCTGAACAGTCCGGCAACGGCTTTGCCTGTATTTTCAAGGTGTCCGGTCGGGTTATATTCCGGCGTGTGTTCCTGCATTTCCTGTTTGTTGTTTCCCGTCAAAGTACGGGAGCCGGAAAACAGGTCGTTGAACACATTGGCTGAAAAGTCCTTTCCCAACCTTGAACCGTTCAGGACGGTACGGTTTTCGTGGTCGATGAATGTTACACCGTATATCCTGCCTGTATCGTTCTGTCGGAAAAGTACATCTATACTTTTCTTTTTTAGTTCTTGTTCCAGTTCCTTACGGTTACGGGCGGATTTCATCACTGCTCCGACTGTCCGGCGGGTACGCTCTTTCAAGTTCTTGTCCTGAATGTCCTTTGTGGATTTCTTGATGTGTCGCTGGATGGCTTCGTAACCTACCGACTTACCCAAAGAGGAAGATTTGAACGGGTTTCCCTGCTTTTCTCCCTTGTCATTGGTTGCCGAATAGACAATGCCATTATAAGGTTTGCCGTTCACTTCCCCTTTCACTTCCTCCGCCTGTACATTATATATAGATAGCAACGCTTTGTACTCCGTAAAACTCTGGAAACGGTAACTGCTGGCAAGGGCTTTCACCGTATTGGATAACTGGTGCTTTACGTCCCCCGCCTGATAGTCCACCTTTTTAAGTTCGGGGCGTTCGGCTGCCTGTTTCTTCTCTGCCGGATGCAGCCCGTATTTCTGTTCCAGTTCACGGGTGATTTGCTTGCTGCGGATATGCTCGAACTTGTCGTTTATCTTTTTGCCCGTTTCATCCACCCGGATGGAAACGATATGGATATGATGCCTTGCAATATCTTCGTGCTTGTAAACCATATACGGTTGGTTGCCGTACCCCAACTTATCCATATATTCTTTGGCAATATCCGCAAGCTGGCTGTCTGAAAGCACATCGTCCGGGTGCGGGTTCAGGGAGATATGGATAATCGGTTTTTCCGTTTTCAGGTCGGCGGGCAGGTGCATATCGAAACATTCCATACAACGCCGGATGCTGAAATTTCCGTCCTCGCTCTCAAACATACGGTTACTTAAAAGTACCTTTCCCTGTTCTTCATCCACCTTGTTTTGGTTGTAAGCGAGCGCACCAAACAGGGAACTGCCTACACTTATCTTTGCAACCATCTTGTTTCAAACTCACGGGTCAGTTCAATAATTTGGCGGTTCAGGTCGGCAAGTTCCATCGTTGCCTTTTCAAGTTTATAAAGAAATGCGAGTGCTTTCTTCTCGGAGAAATTGGTATTGAGAGCCTTTACCACCTGATTATAATTCACGGCGATACCCCTATACTGGGAATATAAAGCGGTCAGCCGGGTATAATATTCGACTGCCGCCTTGTCGATTTTAATCACTTTGAACGGTTCGCCAAAGATGCGGGCGGTAATAAAGTGCGCTTTCGTGCGCATACCTGACTGGTCGAACAATGCCAAAAAGCGGGCGTGGTCTATCGCATTGAAGCTGATAGAATACCGGAACACTGCCGGGTCTGCTTTGGGCTTGCGTCCTGCGCCACCCGGACGGGGCGCATTTTCATTTTTCTGTTTCATGCTACATTTTTTTAAGGGTTACGACTTCGGAGTGACCCATGTCCCGGCTTCGTCCGGGCAAGGCGTTCAAAGCTGCTGAAAGAATTTCAAGCAGCGCAGAACACACCTTGCTATTTGCCAGCGCAAATAAAAATCCATCTACCGATGGATTGGAGTTAGCGGAGATTGGAACGCTCCCGGTTTCGGGGGCTTGGTTAGCCTGACCGATACCTTTCGGTTGCAAAGTAACGGGTATTAAAAATGCTGTGAAATAGCATGTTATAGGACAAATGAGGACAAACGGGGACATTTGAGGACACCTTTCAAAAGGGGTTATTTTTCTACGTTTATTTGTCCCGGATTTAAGAAAGAAAGCAATATGGATAGATGGAAATATGTAATGGAAAGCGGACGGAAAGAAAGCGGTTTTGAAAACTTGAAAACAAGATTTCAAGATTGCAATATTTCAAGAAAGCAAGAAAACAAACCGGATGGAATGATTGAAAGGAAACAGTCATTCAATTGGGAAAGCAAGCTGGCTTTGTGGAATGATTGAAAACAAAGAAGCAAGGAAGAAAACAGGCAGTCTTTGTAGAAAGGTAGCAAGAAACAAGGAAAGAAAAAAAGAAGTCATTCTCTCTTTCGGAGTTTCAACATGGAACGAAAGAAAACCATCCGTCAATCTGTACGGATGGAATGAAATAAAGATGTATCACAAAAAAGAATTATTACAATGAAGAAAGAAACCTTGTATGTAGCTTTCTCCACCCAAAAGGGCGGGGTCGGCAAAACAACGTTCACCGTCTTGGTGGCAAGTTACCTGTATTATCTCAAAGGGTATAACGTGGCAGTCGTGGATTGCGATTACCCGCAACATTCCATTTCTGCCATGCGCAAACGGGATGCCGAACAGGTGAACGGGGATGATTATTACAAACAGCTTGCCTTTCACCAGTTCAAGACACTGGGAAAGAAAGCATACCCGGTGCTTTGCAGTTCACCGGACGAAGCGATAAAAACGGCGGATGAATATCTTGCGTCTGCCGGGATGGACTATGATGTGGTCTTTTTCGACCTGCCCGGAACGGTAAATAGCGAGGGTGTTATCAACTCCCTTTCAGGGGTGGATTATATTTTCACCCCCATAGCCGCCGACCGGGTGGTATTGGAAAGCAGCCTTTCGTTTGCAGTGGCTATCCATAAACTGCTGGTAAAGAATGAAGCGTGCCGACTGAAAGGGCTGCACCTGTTTTGGAACATGGTAGATGGACGGGAAAAAACAGACCTCTACACCCTGTATGAACAGACTATCGGGGAATTGGAACTACCCCTTATGAAAGTATTTATCCCGGACACGAAACGATTCAAAAAGGAACTGGACGCACAGCGTAAAACCGTGTTCCGTTCTACACTGTTCCCGGCGGACAAACGGCTGGTAAAGGGCAGCAACATGGAAGAACTGATAACCGAAATCGCATACCTTATAAAACTGTAACGATATGGCAAAGCAAAGCGGCGGGAAACCGCAAATTGACGAGGATTTTATGAAAGAGATTATTTCACAGGGCTTGCCCGTGAAGAAACAGGAAACGCCGTCGGCGGCAATGGAAACGGAAATAGAAACACCGGATAAACCGGATGATAAAACAGACAAGCAGGAAACGGCAAGGAAAGAAAAGACCGTGAAAGAACCTGCCCGCCGGAAAAAGAACGCTCCGGGCGATTACCGGGCAACCTATTTCATGCGGGTGGACTTGACCGACCGCCAGCCGTTATACGTCAGCCGTACCACCCACGAAAAGTTAATGAAAATAGTAACCGTTATCGGCGGGCGCAAGGCAACCGTGAGCAGCTATGTAGAAAATATCCTGCTCCGACATTTCGACCAGTTTCAGGACGAGATAAACGAACTGTACGAAAGCAAATTTGAAAAGCCGTTCTGATATGTTGAAGTGGTTTATTATCGGAACGCTCCTGTATTACGCCGTTCTCTTATGGCGATACCGGGATAGCTTGGGAACATGGTTTACGGGTAGAAAAAAGCAGCCGGAACAACCGGAAAGCAAACCGACCGTGAAAGCCGAAAACGGTGATTCTCTTGTAGGTGCAAGCCGTTACCGGATGGGACAAATGAGGACAAACGGGGACATCTTAGGACATCTTTCAAAAGGGGTTGATAATGCTTCTATATTTGTCCCGCAAAGCGATGAAGCGGTGGAAGAAACTCCTGATAACAAACAGGTGGAAAATGAAAATACCGATACCCTACAAGCGATTGAAACCGAGTTTGAAATGGAGTTTGAAACGGAAGAAACGGATGTTTCGCCGGATGAAATCGAAGCGGAAGAAATCGCCTATTACATGGGGGACGGGGAGCCTGAAATGGCACAGGGTATCACGCTGGGGGAACTGGGGCAAATGATACAGGTCATTCAGATAAAACAAGCACCCGAAGCGGAAGAACGGCAAGCGGTACAGACTATCTGCCGGACGGAAACAAACCTCTTTCATTCGCTGGTGGAACAGATTAACGGGGGCAGGTCACGGGTAGCGGAACTTTTACAAAAGCATGAGATACCCGTACCCGTCACCGTCCCGGCTGCCGGAAATGATGAAATAGCAGCCTTCGACATGAACGATTTTCTTTAATAGTAAACTTTAAATAAGTAAGATGATGAAACAAAGAGATTACGGTTAAAAAGCAAACCTTTTCGAACATGGGGAACATTCCCCGCAACCACAAAAATTCAATTATTAATCACTCCGCCGGGCGGACTATCCACCCGTCCGGCAATTTAAAAATCAATGTATTTATAATGAAAAAGAAAATTCTCTTTTCGGCAGCCGCTCTTTTGGCTGCATCCTCCGCTTTTGCACAGGGTAACGGCATGGCGGGTATTACCGAAGCTACCAACATGGTAACCAGTTATTTCGACCTGGCGACAAAATTAATTTACGCTATCGGTGCGGTTGTCGGATTGATTGGCGGCGTGAAAGTGTATGGAAAATTTTCTTCGGGCGACCCTGATACCAGTAAAACGGCGGCTTCGTGGTTCGGTGCGTGTATCTTCCTGATTGTCGCTGCCACCATTCTACGTTCATTCTTCCTCTAAAGAAATGGACTATGGCAGACTATCCGATTAACAGGGGGATAGGCAAGCCAGTTGAGTTTCGGGGGTTGAAAAGTCAATATCTTTTCATTTTTGCGGGCGGGCTGTTAGCCCTGTTCGTACTTTTCATCATCATGTACATGGTGGGTATCAACCAGTGGGTGTGCATCATCTTCGGCGTTACTTCGGCAACGCTGCTTGTATGGCTCACATTCCGGTTAAACGAAAAGTACGGGACACACGGGTTAATGAAATTGTCTGCCCGCAAAAGCCACCCTTTCCATATCATCAACCGAAAAGCCATATCCCGATTATTCACTAAAAATCAGAAACAAGTATCGAAATGAGAAATATATTAAAAGCTACCACGCTGGAAAACAAGTTTCCACTGTTCACGGTGGAAAACGGGTGCATCGTTTCCAAAGATGCCGATATAACAGTGGCGTTCCGGGTGGAACTGCCCGAACTGTTCACCGTCACGGCAGCCGAGTACGAAGCGATACATTCCGCTTGGAACAAGGCGGTAAAGGTGCTGCCCGATTACAGCATCGTACATAAACAGGACTGGTTCATCAAAGAGAACTATGCGCCCGACATCCAAAAGGATGATTTGAGTTTTCTTTCCCGTTCCTTTGAACGGCATTTCAATGAACGACCGTTCCTGAATCATACCTGCTACCTGTTCCTGACGAAAACCACAAAGGAACGCAGCCGGATGCAGAGTAATTTCTCCACCCTTTGCCGGGGTTTCCTTGTCCCCAAAGAGATTAAGAACAAGGAAACAGTTACAAAGTTCCTCGAAGCGGTGGGGCAGTTTGAAAGCATTATGAACGATAGCGGTTTCATTACCCTTACCCGCCTGAACTCGGACGAAATCACCGGAACAAGGGAAACGGCAGGTATCGTGGAGAAATACTTTTCACTCTCACAAACCGACACCACCACACTGAAAGATATTTCACTGGGTGCTGACGAAATGAAGATTGGCGACAATATCCTTTGCCTGCATACCCTTTCGGATGCGGAAGATATGCCGGGAAAAGTGGGAACTGATACCCGCTATGAAAAGTTATCCACTGACCGGAGCGATTGCAGATTATCTTTTGCTTCTCCGGTGGGCGTGTTGCTTTCCTGTAACCATATTTATAACCAGTACATCTTCATTGACGACCATACGGAGAACCTGAAACAGTTTGAAAAGATGGCTCGCAATATGCACTCCCTTTCCAAATACAGCCGTACCAATCAGATTAACAAGTCTTGGATAGAGGAATATTTGAATGAAACACATTCACAGGGGCTTATCTCCGTGCGATGCCATTGTAATATCATGGCTTGGAGTGACGACCGGGACGAATTGAAGCACATTAAAAATGATGTGGGGTCACAGCTCGCACTTATGGAGTGCAAGCCACGCCACAACACCACCGACACACCGACCCTGTTTTGGGCGGGAATACCCGGCAATCAGGCGGACTTCCCGGCGGAAGAAAGTTTCTACACCTTTATTGAACAGGCTCTTTGCCTGTTCACCGAAGAAACGAACTACAAAAGTTCGCTTTCTCCTTTTGGTATCAAGATGGTGGATAGGGTCACAGGAAAGCCGTTGCACATTGATATTTCAGATTTACCCATGAAGCGGGGTATTATTACCAATCGTAACAAGTTCATACTTGGGCCGAGTGGTAGCGGCAAGTCATTCTTTACCAACCACATGGTACGCCAGTATTATGAACAAAATGCACACGTGCTGTTGGTCGATACCGGAAACAGTTACTTAGGTTTGTGTGAAATGATAAATAGGAAAACGCACGGGGAAGATGGGATTTACTTTACCTATACCACAGAAAACCCGATAGCGTTCAATCCTTTCTATGTGGAAGATGGTGTATTTGATATTGAAAAGAAAGAGAGTATCAAAACGCTGATCCTGACCCTTTGGAAAAGGGACGATGAAGCACCCACACGGGCGGAAGAAGTGGCTTTGTCGAACGCTGTTAGTTCCTATATCGGACTGATTACCAAAGACTGTTCCGTTACTCCCTGCTTCAATACGTTCTACGAGTATGTGAGGAATGACTACCGGACGCACCTGCAAGAAAAGAACGTCCGGGAAAAGGATTTTGATATAGATAACTTCCTGAATGTATTAGAGCCTTACTATAAAGGCGGCGAATACGATTACCTGTTGAACTCCGACAAAGAGCTTGATTTACTACATAAACGCTTCATTGTCTTTGAGTTGGATAATATCAAAGACCACAAAATCCTGTTCCCGATTACTACGATTATCATCATGGAAGTATTTATTTCCAAAATGCGTAAACTAAAGGGTATCAGAAAATTAATATTGATAGAAGAAGCGTGGAAAGCGATTGCATCGGCGAATATGGCGGATTACATAAAATACCTTTACAAAACGGTTAGAAAGTATTTCGGCGAAGCGATTGTTGTTACCCAAGAGGTCGAAGATATTATTTCCTCACCCATTGTAAAAGAGAGTATTATAAACAATTCTGATTGTAAGATACTGCTCGACCAACGGAAATACCTGAATAAATTCGATAGCATACAGAACCTTTTGGGACTGACCGACAAGGAACGTTCACAGGTGCTTTCCATCAACCTTGCCAACCATCCCAACCGGAAATATAAGGAAGTTTGGATAGGCTTGGGTGGTACACAATCCGCCGTATATGCCACAGAAGTGAGTTTGGAAGAATATTACGTGCGCCCGTAAAAGGGAATTTGACGAATGTCGCTTTGGCAAGCGACTGGGCAAGTGTTTAAAATGCCCATTAACAACCGCTAACCGGAGGGGAAAACCCCACAAGGGAACATAGCACGTTGGTAAAGCCATAAGTCAGCCAACTGTCAGGCTGCGACCGAATGGCAAGTTAAAATGATAGATATGAGGATAAAGCCTGTATTGGTTGAACGCTAGTCCGAGCAGTCGTATCCTTGGGCAATGACGGAAGACAGTTAAATAATTCTTCGGAATTATGCCGTCGTGTTGCGGTACTACACTGATGAGAAGTAGCAGGAGTAGCATAAACTTACCGCAAGGCAACTACCATAAGTAGTAAAGGACGAAAGTCGTATCCGACAATCTATCAAGCCAAATAGTCGTCAAATTTCTAAACGGGGATTGCCTAAACCGGAAAGCCAGTTGTAGGGCTATGGGGGCTGCCCCTGAATATCCGGCATGGCAACGGAGCTTCCATAGTAGTCTGAGCAGGGTAACGCCCTGTACATGGCGAAGGGGAGCAGCTAATTAAGTTTAACAATTTAAAGGAAGATGTGAGAGACATGAGAAATCCAGAAAATGTGTTGAACAGTCTGAGCAAACACAGCGGTAACTTGAACTATAAGTTTGAGCGGCTGTATAGAGTGCTGTTTAACGAAGAAATGTTTTATGTAGCCTATCAGAATATTTACAGCAAGACAGGCAACATGACGGCAGGAGCCGATGGTAAAACCATTGACGGAATGAACATTGACAGAGTTGAACAATTGATTGATAGTCTTAAAAATGAGACTTATCAGCCTAATCCATCCAAAAGGACGTATATACCTAAGAAAAACGGAAAAAAACGTCCGCTTGGCATACCCTCTTTTGATGATAAACTGGTACAGGAAGTAGTTAGAATGATACTTGAAGCAATTTATGAAGGTAGTTTTGAACATACTTCGCATGGGTTTCGCCCCAAACGAAGTTGTCATACTGCTCTTATAGATATACAAAAGACATTCACTGCCGTGAAATGGTTTATTGAAGGCGATATTAAAGGATTCTTCGACAATATCAATCATGACGTATTGATTAATATTCTTCGGGAACGTATCGCTGATGAAAGATTTTTGCGGCTTATCAGAAAGTTCCTGAATGCCGGATATGTTGAAGACTGGGTATTTCATAGAACGTACAGTGGAACTCCGCAAGGCGGGATTATCAGCCCAATACTGGCTAACATCTACCTTGATAAATTCGACAAGTACATCAGGGAATACATCAATCGGTTTAATAAAGGGGAAACGAGAAAAGGCGATGCTCGATACAAGCTCTACGAACAGCGGAGATACCGACTGGCAAAGAAACTAAAGAATGAGAAAGATGTAAAGGTAAGGGAACAGATGACCGCTGAAATTAAGCGGCTACGAGAAGAACGGAACAACTATCCGGCACGTAATGAAATGGACAGCAGTATTAAACGGTTAAAATATGTAAGATACGCAGATGATTTTCTGATTGGAATTACCGGTAGTCTGGAAGACTGTAAAACAGTAAAAGAGGATATTAAGAACTATTTGAATGAAGCTCTTAAACTGGAACTGTCAGACGAAAAGACACTGATAACCAATGCGCAAAAGCCAGCAAAATTTCTCGGATATGATGTATTTATCCGCAGGAGTAATGATTTACGCAAGGATAAGTTCGGTAGAACGGTTAGGGCATTCGGACACAAACCTGTCTTGTATCTGAATTTTGAAACGATGCGGAAGAAACTCTTTGATTACAAGGTCGCAAGAATAGCGGTTGTCAATGGTAAAGAGGTTTGGAAATCTATCGTCAGAACGTACATGCTGAACTTGGATGACTTGGAAATAGTCAGTCAGTTTAATGCCGAAATCCGAGGGTTCTATAATTACTACTCAATAGCCAATAATAGCTATGTCATCAATTCTTTCTATCACATTATGTCATACAGTATGTATAAGGTATTTGCGAACAAATACAAATCATCTGTAAAGAAAATACTTCTGAAATATAAAAAGAATAAGGTTTTCCAAGTGGCATATGAAAATAGCAAGGGTAAGACACTTTACCAATCATTTTATCATGATGGTTTCAAACGCAAAAAGGTTGCAGGTAATATTTACTGTGACACTATTCCACGGACGGTTTCCATAACAGGTGGACGTAACAGCCTTATGGAAAGGCTGAAACTCCAAGTCTGCGAATTATGCGGTGCTACCGATAAACTCGAAATGCATCACGTTCGCAAACTTAAAGACCTGAAAGGTAAATCCGACTGGGAAAAGAGAAAGATAGCCCGAAGACGAAAAACTTTAGCTGTCTGTTCAAAGTGTCATGCAAAGATAGACCCCGACCGAAGAATCAGACTGAATTAATTAGTGGAGAGCCGGATACAGGGGAACTTGTAAGTCCGGTTCGGAGGCGAGTACTCGGAAACCTATCATAGAAATATGACAAGGCGCTGGGTGCTTAGCCTACACATATACGACCGAAGAAACGGAAAAGATGGAACTTTTCGCTTTGTCCGAAAAGCTGGGTGGTAACCTCGAACTGGCTATCAAACGGCTTGCCGAAAGCAAGCGCAATCCTGAAAAATAATCAATCAACAATTTAAAAATCAATCAGTATGAAATATTTTAAATTTTTGTTTCCGGTGCTGCTATGCACCTTGTTACTGGGGCTTTCTTCCTGTAAGGAAACAAACACCAACCGTCTTAGGGCGATGCGTGGTGACTGGGAAAGCGTGAAAAAACGTCCTGCGTTCTCTCTCTTTGAGGAAAACGGGCATTACCGGGTTACGACCTATCGAAAGACCTACCGGGGAACTATCCAAACGGAAACCTATCAGATTTCAGAACAGGACGGAAACCTGTTCATCGAAACGGGGCTTTCCGTCCTGCTGACCTACGATAAGGAGAACGACCGGATTCTACTTTCACCCGGCGGGGAATACAAACGGAGTAAACAACCAATAAAGAAATAAGCGTATGAGAACAAAGATTATAATGCTGCTTGTAATAGGCAGTTTGTTTGCTGTTCGGGCAAACGCACAATGGGTGGTGAGTGACCCCGGCAATTTGGCACAAGGGATTATTAATGCGTCAAAGAACATCGTGCAGACATCATCCACCGCACAGAATATGGTGAAGAACTTTCAAGAAACCGTAAAGATTTACCAACAGGGTAAGGAATACTACGACAGGCTTAAATCAGTGCATAACCTTGTCAAAGATGCCCGGAAAGTGCAAAAGTCTATCCTGCTTATCGGGGAGATTTCCGACATCTACGTGAACAGTTTTCAGAAGATGCTTTCGGATGAAAACTATACACCGGACGAACTTTCCGCCATTGCCTACGGATATACCCAACTGTTGCAGGAAAGTTCCGATGTGCTGGAAGAAATGAAAAGCGTGGTGAACATCAACGGGCTTTCCATGTCGGACAAGGAACGGATGGATGTTATCGACCGAACGTATAACGCCATCAGGAACTACCGGGACTTGGTGAGTTACTACACCCGGAAAAACATTTCCGTTTCCTACCTGCGGGCGAAAAAGAAAAAGGACACTGACCGGGTAATGGCTCTTTACGGCTCGGCGGATGAACGTTACTGGTAACTTCTAAAAAGCAGATAAGTATGTTATTAGCAATCGAATTTGATAACCTGCATCAGATTTTACGAAGTCTGTACACGGACATGATGCCTTTATGCGGGAACATGGCGGGGGTAGCCAAAGGAATAGCGGGACTGGGGGCTTTGTTTTATGTGGCTGCCAAAGTATGGCAGTCACTCGCCAGTGCCGAACCGATAGACGTTTACCCGCTTCTGCGTCCCTTTGTGATTGGTTTCTGCATTATGTTCTTCCCGACTTTTGTATTGGGTACAATTAACAGCGTGATGTCGCCAGTTGTCAAGGGGTGTAACAATATGCTCGAAACGCAAACTTTCGATATGAACGCCTACCGGGAACAAAAGGACAAACTGCAATATGAAGCGATGGTACGCAATCCGGAAACGGCTTACCTTGTTTCGGATGAAGCGTTCGACAAGCAGATAGACGAACTGGGATGGTCTGCCAAAGATATTGCCACGATGGGCGGTATGTATATGGATAGGGCGGCGCACAATATCAAGCAGTCCGTCCGGGACTGGTTCAGGGAACTTTTGGAACTGCTCTTTCAGGCGGCTTCCCTTGTGATAGACACCATCCGAACCTTTTTCCTTATCGTGCTGGCGATATTGGGTCCAATAGCCTTTGCCATCAGCGTGTACGATGGCTTTCAGGCGACCCTGACCCAATGGATAACGAGGTACATTTCCGTTTACCTGTGGCTTCCCGTTTCCGACCTGTTCAGTTCCATACTTGCCCGCATACAGGTGCTTATGCTGCAAAAGGATATTCAGGAGCTATCAGACCCCAATTTCATACCGGACAGCAGCAACAGCGTGTACATCATTTTTATGATAATCGGCATTGTCGGTTACTTCACCATCCCCACCGTTTCAAACTGGATTATTCAGGCGGGCGGAATGGGTAACATGAGCCGGAATATAAACAGTGCAGCTAACAAAGCGGGTAGCGGTGTCGGTGCGGTAGCCGGGGCAGCCACCGGAAACGCTGGCGGCAGGGTCGGCGGTAAACTAATCAAAGGTAACCAATAAATAAAAATCAAGATGGAATTTAAAAGTTTAAAGAACATTGAAACCAGTTTCAAACAGATACGGCTTTTCGGGATTGTGTTTGTCGTGATGTGTACCCTGATAACGGGTTATGCCGTTTGGAACTCCTACACGTTTGCCGAAGCGCAACGGCAGAAGATTTATGTGCTGGACGGTGGTAAGTCGTTGATGCTTGCGCTTTCGCAAGACCTCTCGCAAAACCGTCCGGTTGAAGCAAGGGAACATGTGAAGCGTTTCCACGAACTCTTTTTTACGCTCTCACCCGATAAGAACGCTATCGAAAGCAATATCAAACGGTCGCTGTTCCTTGCCGATAAAAGCGCATTTAACTATTACCGTGACCTCTCGGAAAAGGGATATTATAATCGTATCATTTCGGGCAATATCAGCCAAACCATACAGATAGACAGCGTTTCATGCAATTTCGATGTGTACCCGTATGCGGTGGCTACCTATGCCCGGCAAATGATTATCCGTGAAAGCAGCGTGACCAAAAGAAGCCTTGTCACCCGTTGCCGGTTGCTGAACGCCGTTAGAAGTGACAACAACCCGCACGGCTTTATCATGGAAAGTTTCGAGATAACGGAAAATAAGGATTTGAACACCATAAAGCGGTAAACCATGATACGGAAAATACTCTCTCCGGTTAATCAGGCGATCACCCACATACAGGACTGGGCGGATGAAAAGCTCCGCCACCTGTGCGGGCGCATGACACCGGAAATAAGGCTGGCGGTCATACTGCTTATGTTCCTGTTCTTCGGCGGCCTATCCATTTACTTCACGGTATCATCTATTTACCGGATAGGAAAAGAGGATGGCGAAATCCTGCGGATAGAACATATCAGGCAGCTACAACTTCAAAGTAAAGACAGTACGAACATTTTTAATCAATCAGACAATGGAAGAAAAAGAAATAAAGAATGAAATTCCCGTACCGGAAACGGCAAAGGGAAAAGAACCTGAAAAACAGGACAAGGAAAAAAAAGAACTGACCCCGCAGCAGATACAGCAACGAAAAAAGATGCTGATTTATCCACTTATGGGACTGGTTTTCTTAGGATCTATGTACCTGATTTTTGCACTGTCTGAAAAAGACGAAACAAAAGTGGAAAACGTGGGCGGATTTAACGCCGATATTCCGCAACCCAAAGGGGACGGGATAATCAGCGATAAAAAGACCGCCTACGAACAGGAACAAATGGAGAACAAACAGGCGGACAAGATGCGCTCCTTGCAGGATTTTGCCTTTTCGCTCGGAGAGGAAGACGGAAAGAGGGAAGATTTGACCCTGATAGATGATGATCCGGCGGAAAAGCCGAAAACCAATGTGATAGATTTCGGGGTGGGTGCGCCGAACAATTCCCGTTCCTCTATCCAATCTTCGGCGGCAGCTTACCGGGACATGAACCGTCAGTTAGGCAGTTTCTACGAAACGCCGAAAGAAGACAAGGAAAAGGAAGAACTCAAACGAAAGGTGGAAGAACTGACTGCCCGGCTCGATACAAAAGAAAACGGGGCGGGCAGCATGGATGAACAGGTGGCTCTTATGGAAAAGTCATACGAACTGGCGGCAAAGTATATGAACGGCGGACAACCGGAACAAGTCGCACAGATCACACCGTCCGCACCCGTTCAGGGCAAAGGAAGTGCCACACCTGTAAAAACGGTATCGGACAGAACAGTTTCAGGATTGCAACAGCCTATGAGCAACAGCGAATTTATCGCCGAATACAGCAAGCCACGCAATTACGGATTTAACACGGCGGTCGGCAACAGCTATTCGATGGGAAAGAACACCATCCGGGCGTGTGTGCATAACGACCAAACACTTATGGACGGGCAGACCGTTAAACTCCGGCTGTTAGAACCCCTGCAAGCGGGAAACATCATTGTCCCGAAAAACAGCCTTGTGTCAGGAAGTGCCAAAATTCAGGGTGAACGGCTTGAAATACTGGTGTCCTCGCTCGAATATGCGGGTAACATCATTCCGGTGGAACTTGCCGTTTACGACAGTGACGGGCAAAAGGGGCTTTCCGTTCCCTCGTCATTGGAACAGGAAGCGACCAAAGAAGCGATGGCGAACATCGGTGCTGGGCTGGGGACGAGTATTTCCTTTGCGCAAAGTGCCGGGCAGCAGGTCGCAATGGATATTACAAGGGGCTTGATGCAAGGCGGGTCGCAATACCTTGCTAAGAAGTTCAGAACGGTAAAAGTACACCTGAAAGCAAACTATCAGGTGATGCTTTACGCCAAACAACAATAATTTATTTATCAACCATAAAAATTTCAATCCAAAATGAAAAAGTTAATTATCATGTTTGCCCTGCTTTTGGGCGTGGTTTCAGTGAAAGCACAAAGTAACGACTTGTATCAGGGCATCACTAAAAAGCTGCCTTACCGTCAAATGGTGACACCTTACGGTGTACAAGTGACGTTTGCAAAAACGGTACACCTTATTTTCCCGTCTGCCGTGAAGTACGTGGATTTAGGCAGTAACTACATTATCGCCGGGAAAGCGGACGGGGCGGAAAATGTCGTCAGGGTAAAAGCAACAACAGAGGGCTTTCCCGGTGAAACGAACTTTTCCGTTATCTGTGAGGATGGCAGTTTTTATTCTTTCAATGCGAAGTACGCACATGAACCGGAAATGCTGAACATCGAAATGAAAGACTTCTTGGAGAATGAGGACACAACGGATTTCAGCCATACCCGGATGAATATCTATTTCCGTGAACTGGGTAACGAAAGCCCGCTTTTGGTAAAGCTGATTATGCAGTCCATCTACAAGAACAATAACCGGGAAATAAAGCATTTGGGATGCAAGCGTTTCGGGGTGCAGTTCTTGGTAAAGGGGATTTATTCGCATAACGGGCTGTTCTACATACACACACAAACAAGGAACAGTTCAAATGTGCCATTTGCTACCGATTTCATCCGCTTTAAAATTGTGGATAAGAAAGTAGCCAAAAGGACAGCTATTCAGGAAACCGTTATCGACCCGGTACGGAGCTATAACGAACTGCTGGTTATCGGCGGTAAAAGTACCGTCCGCACCGTGTACACCGTTCCACAATTCACCATCCCTGACGATAAGATATTAGTCATTGAACTGGTGGAAAAGAACGGGGGCAGACACCAAACTATCCGGGTGGAAAATTCGGATATAGTGACAGCCAAAGTGATTAACGAACTTAAAATCAAATAAACATGAAAAGGATATGTTATATTATATCCCTTTTTGCGCTGTGCCTGACTTATAACCAGGCACACGCACAAAGATGTCTGCCGGGAATGAAAGGTTTGCAGGTTACGGGCGGCATGGCGGACGGCGTTCACTGGAACAGTAAAAGTGATTTCGCTTATTACTTCGGGACTGCCATGAGTACCTATACCAAAAACGGGAACAGGTGGGTTATCGGCGGGGAATACCTCGAAAAGCATTACCCCTATAAGGATTTGCAGATACCCGTGAGCCAGTTCACAGGTGAGGGCGGTTACTATGTAAACTTCCTTTCCGACCAGAAGAAAACCTTTTTCCTTTCGCTGGGATTGTCTGCCCTTGCCGGGTACGAAACAAGTAACTGGGGTGACAAGCTGCTGCCCGATGGTTCGATGCTGACGGATAAGGACGGTTTTGTCTATGGTGGTGCGCTGACGCTGGAACTGGAAAGCTATATCACCGACCGGGTGGTATTCCTGATTAACGCACGGGAAAGATGCCTGTTTGGTTCTTCAGTCGGAAAGTTCCATACACAGTTCGGCGTAGGGCTAAAATTTATAATGTGATAAACTAACCAATTATATATAATGTATATGAGAAATGTAATTTATAAGATACTAACAGGGTGCTACATGGTGGCCGCCTTGTTATTGGTAGGTGCGTGTAGTGACAACGTGGATATACAGCAGTCTTACCCATTCAGTATCGAAACGATGCCTGTACCGAAGAAATTAAAGGTAGGTGAAACGGCTGAAATTCGCTGCCAGCTTCACCGGGACGGGTGGTATGAAGAAACGAAGTATTTCATCCGCTATTTCCAGCCGGACGGGGCGGGAACGCTGAAAATGTCCGATGGGACGGTTTTACTGCCGAATGATCTTTACCTGCTTCCGGGTGAAACATTCCGGCTTTACTATACCTCTGCATCAGCCGACCAGCAAACAATAGATGTGTATTTTCAGGATAGTTTCGGGACGTTGCAGCAGCTAACGTTTTCATTCAATAATGATGACGAAGAAAAGGTATAAACCTTTTCAATGAATATGTTAAGAAACACTTAACGATATTTCATTAAGTGTTTCTTTGTGTCTATCTTTACAAAAAAATAACATGAAGAAGTTTATCAAGAATATAATATTTACAAGAACTCCTTTAACAGGAAAATATCGTTATGGAGATTTATTTCAAATTTACCCACTAAATATTGAAGGGGCTCCAAACTTTGAAAAAACAGATCATCAACCTATTATTATTGAATATTGGTTTGAGATGGATGAAGCTAAAAAGATTGAAGTTTTCGGTTCAGAAGATATTGATAGAACTGTTGCAACAATGACTGTACAAATTAACAAGCTCATAGAATATACAAGTCTATTATCTGCGATTAGTAATTATCGGTTTTTCTTTTATAAAAAGCCTAGTACTTTTTGGAGTATGCCACTTACTAGAAAAGGAGATGTAAATCAATTATCAAGTGAATGGTCTGCTAGTTTATATTATTATCCCAATATAGCAAATGACCTAAAAATAGAAGGCTTTTCAGATCCCAATTTCCCTAATGTATTACGATTGCCACAGAATAGATATTATTGGGATAATCCTATTGAAGGGCATGATAAAAATATTAATTTTCCTGATACTATAGATGATATTTTATCTAAGTATTTTTTACTGTCAGCAAAAGAGAGTGTTGTGGCAAACTCTTGTATATATCAAATCTGCAATGGCTTAGATTTGTTTACTGAAATAAAAAGCCTTTCTTTCTTTTCTTTTGTATCAGCCATTGAAACACTTGTTAATCATGAGTTTAAAGATGAAAAGGTAGAATACTTATGTCCTGACTGTAAATCGTTAAAAGATTCTCCAAGACGTTGTAAGAGATGTGGAAGTCCAATTTGGGGTGTTACCGCTAAATATCGAGAATTTTTATTTAAATATGTCTCTAATAAACCGGAAGCAAAAAAAATATATAATAAGATTTATAATATAAGATCTCAAATTACGCATACAGAATTCCTTTTTACTGGTGAATCATTTCTAGATTGGGATCATAATGATAAAACAGAAGAGATATATAAGACACATTTGAATGCAATGCAATTATCCAGAAGAAGTTTAATTAATTGGTTACTAAAAAAAGACAATTAAAAGATTTATGGCTAAAACAGAAATAGAAAACATGGGGTACTGTATTATCTGTAGAAGAAACAATGTATCTTTATCAGATGAACATGTGATACCTGATTCAATAGGCGGATATTATCATATACATACTGTATGTAAAGAATGTAATTCAAAATTAGGGGATAATGTAGATGTAAAGTTATTGAATCATACTTTGATTAAATTGCATAGATTTTCGAAGAGGATGAGGGGAAAAACAGGCTACATACCTAATCCATTTGATGTTAAAAGTACTACTGATACAGGTCAAGCAGTCCGAGTCGAAGATAAAAATGGTGTTCTTACCCCATTTTTACTTCCCGATATAAAAAGTAATGCTGATGGTTCACATATTCAAATAACATTAGATAGACGTGCTGAAGAAGATATTGAAAAAATTATAGCTAAAAAGTTAAAAAAGCAAGGGATTACATCTAAAACACATCAGTTTGTAGAAACGCGTACTTATCATGAATTTAAGCCAACAATAACCAGTACATTATCTTTTGATTTAGAGGAATTTAAACTAGGAATATTGAAAATAGCATATGAGTTTGCTGTAGACAGTTTGCCTGATTTCATTAATGATAAAAATGCAATTATTATATCTGAAATATTATTAAATCAAGATATAAGTCGTTTGTCTACCATTCAGTTTATTGGAGACGGATTTGAAAACATTATACAGCCTGTTTTTGGAAATTTAATAGATTTTTCAAATAAGGACAGACACTATCTTTTTCTAATAGAAACAGAAGAAAAACTCGTATGTTTTGTGAATTTATTTAATATTATATCTATAGGTCTTGTTTTATCAGAAAAACAAAAGTTTTTAAAAGATGATTTCATTGTTGGAATTAATGATATTAACGCTGCCGTTTTTAATAAATTCACATCAATTGAGATATTTAACAAAACAAGACACTCTTTAGAATATCAGTTCCAATATTCATTCTCTTCTTTGGAAGAAGCCCATACCTTTTCGATGTTGATAAAGAATTGTTGTTTTAAACATTTTACGTTAGGAAATAAAACTCCTTTGTTTTTTAGAAATGGTTCAATTGCATATGAAGATTTTTCATTAAAACTTATAGAGATACAAGATGTTAATGATCTTTACGACAATGGTACTTTCGTTGTTGAGTATAAAATGGATGAAGAATTATATGTAAAGTGTTTACAAAATGATATTTTAGTAAGAGTTTCCTCTATTAAAACCATAAATCATTTAAGTATTTTATAAGTATTTATATTGGTTTCTTTGCTACTTTCTTTCCCGCTTAGGCTCATGAAAGAAAGTAGTCCGGCTGGATTTTTCCCTTGCCGGATTTCCTTTTTACTTTTGAATTTTCATCCATTCATTCCGCTATCTACGACATTCTTCAAGCGTTTTAGCCAAAGCTGAAAACAGATTGCCGTTAAAATGGCGATAATCATACTGATAATAAATCTGCCCCCTGAACGCTCCCAAACAGCATTTTACATATTTTTCTTCTCCCTGTGTTTGGGTAATGCTTACCCCGTTTTTGTTTAAAGTCTCCATCTTGTTATAATTTATAATGAGTTATCAGATAATCAGAATAGAAAGCAGCACAATGAAAATAAACGCCATACAAAACAGGTAAACGGCGGAGATAAACAACCGGAGTACGAACCGGATAATAAAAAAGCCGATAATTAAAGCTATCCACATTCCGGCGGTGCTGGTGGCTACCTGATAGATGATAAAAGCAAGTATGAGCCATCGTAAAAAAGTCGTTATCTTATTATATACCTTCATTGTTTTAACGTGTTGCGGGTGGATTACTCCACCCGGTTAGTAATCAGGCGCAACGGAAAACAAAACCGTCCTCCATCCAGTAATCAGTCATAAACAGGTCACGGGCAAAAGCCGAATAATCAAAGTAGGTCTTTGCAAACTCCGGCAGTTCGTAACATTGCTCTACGATTTCATAGGCGTAATCTTCCTCGTCCTTATATTCTCCCTGATATTCGTCCTCAAAAGAAGAAACAAGGTCGTCCGCATCTTCTTCACTTATATCGCTGTTGTGGTGGTCGCACCATACGAAAAACGCTTCCTGCTGGGTTTCGCTTAGTTCCTCGATGGCATCCCGCAAATCAAAGAACTTTTCCGATAGCCAGCTTTCAGAAATGAACGCTTCGGGGATATTCTCGTAATCCTGAAACATCAGTTCCGGGTCTTCCTCATCCCTGTGTAGCTCCTGACAGGCTTCGATAAACTCGTCCTTATCCGAATAGTCGGACAGGTCTAACCACTTGCCGAAAATCGAACCGTTGTTATACTTGGCATAAGTACCTACATAAATCTGTGCCTCTGATAATGTTACTGCTTCCATGACTTTTGAATTTTTCTTTGTTACACATCGCTTGTCGCCCACCACATAAATTTTTCCTTTAACTGAATGGGAACATTGTCTTTTCAAAGGTTCGGGACTGGTACAGGGCAAATTATTATTTATGAAATACCACCCGTAGGTGTGGAGATTTCTAACAAATAATTTGAACAGTAACAGGCACGAATATACCTTTGACAATGTTCCAATCAGTTTTAGGGAAAATTTTTCTCTTGTTTGAGAGGATAGAAACAAAAGCCATCAGTTTTTTTGTATTGAGTAATGAGAGAGTAAAAAAAGGGCTTATAAAAGCCCCTCGTCTGCAAAACTGTAATAGCCTTCTTCTGTCAGGATAATATGGTCTAACAGGTGTAAATCCAATACCTTGCAGGCTTCTTTTATTTTTGAGGTGATTTGTTTGTCCGGTTCACTCGGACGCAGGTTGCCTGATGGGTGGTTATGTGAGAGGATAATCCCCGAAGCATGGACTTTCAAGGCGGTTTGCAGGATGATTTTCACGTCCATTACAGTTTCAGCCATGCCGCCTTTAGAGATAAGGGAAACGCCTAAAGCCTTATTTGCCCGATTGAGAAACATTACATGGCTTTCCTCGTGATGTTCCATACATTCGATATAGAACGGTTTCAGGTAAGAGTAGGACGTTTCGGATGAGAGTATTTTCACCCTTTCGGATGCTTTTACATTGTCTTTATAAGAGATAGTGATTTCCGGCATGGTAAATTCTGTTGTTTTCATAACTACTGAAATTTAAATTAAACAATAAGAAATTTTGCCGGACACCCACAGTTTGGCGGGGACTTCAACCATATCTTTTCAAAAAATACGACCCGTAGGTGTGGAGATTTTTTAGAAAACCGGAACGGCTCGGATTTGGTATTTGTCCCCACCGGGCTGTAACTTTGCTAAAATTTGTGATTGAGATACATTACTTTAGGGAACTGAAAAAGGGGTATCACTGGTAACACCCCTTAGACAACCGAATACCTTAAACCGTTATTCGTCATAGGTTCTATATCCTATCGGTTTGCGTGGCTTCGGTTCGGGCTTGCTTAGTAATTGGGTCAGTGCTTGGTATATCTCGCTGAATTGTGCATCCGTACTTTCTTCCAGTTCTTCAATACGCTTTAGTAGTTCCTGATAGCCTGTTATCATTTGACGCAAGGCTACGAATGCCCGCATGATGGAAATATTCACCTGTATGGCAATAGGGCTGCGCAGTACACCGGACAGGGCGGCTACTCCCTCTTGCGTGAAAACATAGGGCAAATATTTAATATGCTTACCACGTTTTGAACTGGCTGCTGCTTCCATTTCATCCGGATTATTCTTTAAGGTCACAATTTGTGACCTTAAACATTCCACTTCTTCCTTTGTCAGTTCAAACATAAAATCTTCCGGGAAACGTTCTATATTACGTTTCACAGCCTGTTTCAACGCTTTTGTTTCCACCTGATAAAGTGCCGCAAGGTCACTATCGAGCATAACCCGGCAACCTCTGATTTCATAAATCTTGCTTTGGATGATTTGTAAGTCCATAATGTTATTATTTAATGGTGAGTAATAAAGGGACTTATCACAATTTGTGATAAGTTTCCCTATATACCTATTTTATAGATACTTCTTTATAGATTTTTTCAATGCCGACAAACTTCTTGTCAAGCCCCTGCATATCGTTACTGATTTTATTATTGGTAATGCGGGCGTATATCTGTGTCGTTTCTATATTGGTGTGTCCCAACATCTTACTAACGGTTTCAATAGGAACACCCTTTGCAAGCGTGGTGGTCGTGGCAAAAGTATGCCTTGCAAGGTGAAATGTCAAGTTCTTTTTAATTCCGCATACATCCGCTATTTCTTTCAAATACGCATTAAGTTTTTGATTGCTGATAATAGGAAGTACCTTACCATTCGGCAATTTACCTTTGTACTTTTCCAGTATCATTTTAGGAATGTCCAGCAAGGGGACATTCACGTCTATATTCGTTTTCTGACGTTTGGTAATTATCCACAAATTACCGTCAAAGGATTTACGGATATTATCTTCCTTTAAGTTTGCTACATCCACATAAGCCAAACCACTGAAACAGGAAAAGATAAAAACATCACGCACCTGTTCCAACCGTTCGGAAACCATTTTCTTTTTGAGGATGATTTTTATTTCATCCTCTGTTAAATATCCCCTATCCACTTTTTCCAAACGTATTTTATAGTTGGCGAACGGGTCACCTATCAGGATGCCATTATTACGGGCTATCAGGATAATGCGTTTGAAGAACTGCATGAACTTGGCGGTCGTATTAAAGCCACATTTGCAGGTGGTACGCAAATATAACTCGAAGTCGGTAATGAACATCGGGGTTATTTCCTTTATAGAAATATCCGACAGGTTATATTTGCTTTGGATGAACTCTGCAAGATGGCGGCGGGTCACTTCATATTTACGATAAGTGGCAATCGTCTTGGATATGCCGACCAACTGTTTCACATCATCATTGTGCTTCTGGAAAAGGTTAAGTATGGTGTCGTGGTTCTCGCTATGACCTAAAAATTCATTCTTCACCTTTTCGGCGGTAACATAATTGTCACGCCGTTGCATTTCGTGGTAAATAGTGTTCAAAGATGCGTTTATATCATCCAGCATACGGTTTATGCGGATAGCTTCCGCAGAACGTCCGGCGGCTTTGCCTGCCTTGCCATCCCAAAGTTTGGGTTGAACGTCCAGCTTGGAATTAAAACGGCTTGCCACACCATCAATCGTGATACGGACGAAAATAGGGTAACTGCCATTGATTTTTTGCTTGTCCTTTTTCACGAAGAAAAGGACGTTGAATGTACTCTTCATAAACTCACTTTTTGGGTTACAAAACTACGTTAATTAGCTCAAAGTGAAGTTTATACAGGCTCGCCAAATAGCGACAGAAGTTCGCCAATTTCGGACTAAGTGTACCCCTTTTAGACTTTCGGTTGTCGGGGGTACGAATTAGGTTACTAACTTTGTCTTTTAGGGGCTAAATGATGTCCGGTAGGGCACACATAAGGGGATAAAAAAAGTCCCACAAATCGTTGAATTTGTGGGACTTGGCTATTCTTTGTCCGGTTTTGTCCGGTTAGTTCAGCGGAGAGAGCGGGTTATGAACCAATCTCTCCGAAAATCCTTATTATCAAGGTGATAACTATTTCAAAAAATACGCTTGTAACGATTTAGTAACGGTATTTTGTCTGTCATAGTCGCCTAATGACTTCTTCTTGTCTGCCCGTTTTTCTCCATTACTTTGCAAATATAGCAAAAATACAGATATAACCCTAAAAGATTAACTAACAAATAGAATCATTATCTCGTTTTATGATATTTCAGAGTAGTGAGATTTTAATTCCTCTAATAAGCATTCAAATCTTATTTTCCTATTGCTTATATTATTAATTTCACATTGCCATATAATTATAACTTTCCAGCCTAGTTCTGTAAGTAAATCAAGATTCTTCTTGTCTCGTAATTTGTTATTTAATATTTTTTCTTTCCAAAAATCTGTATTTGAAGATGGGATACGTCCTTTTTTACAAGTATGTCCATGCCAAAAACAGCCATTTACAAATATTACAGTTTTATATTTAGGTAAAACTATATCAGGTTTTCCCGGTAATGCTTTGACATTAATACGATATCTAAATCCTTTAGAAAATAAGAATTTACGAATTAAAATTTCAGGTTTGGTATTTTTACCTGAAATTTTAGACATAATATTTGAACGTTTCTCTGAAGAGAAGATATCAGACATTTTTATTATGGAGCATTTGGTTTATTTCTTCAAGACTTAATACTTTCTTTCGGCGATGAATTATGGAATGACAATTAGCACATACGGGCCTTAAATCTCTTATTGGATCAAGTTCGTATTCCACTCCTACTTCACTTATAGGCTTTATATGATGCACTTGTATAAATCCTTTAGCATATTTACCATAGAATTTTTCATAATCAAATCCACAGATTATGCATTTACAACCATAGTACTGAATACATTGTCGTCTTGCTTCTTTATTCCTCTCATAAGAATTAACTAAAATCTTTTGAGTTGCACCTTCAATATAGGTTATGGGGGTTTCAAATTCTCCAATAAGATCAATATCATTTAAACTATTAAATTCCCAATTAATCTGGACTGGCGATGTATTTTCATATGAGTGTATTCCACCTTTACCTTCATATGTAAATGGTGATAGATTATTTGTTCTTGTGAAAATATGTTTAACCACCGATGGATTTAACATATCCATAATAATAGGCTGGGAGATTGTACTCTTATGCTTTGCTCTCCAGCATAAAACACTTCCATTCCAATGATTCAAATAATTCACACCAGCTCTACCAGAAGTGTTAATATTCACAAATACAAATATTTCGTTTTGATATTTTCTGTATCCAGTATCCCATGCTCCTTTTTGAGCATTTAATGGAACACCTAATATTCCATATATGTCTTTTTTAGTATATGTATCCCCAATTGTAAAAACAGATTCCATAATTCTAAATCTTACTTAGATATTCTTAGCCATTCAGATTCGTTTAAACCTACGCGAGATAGTTGTGCACTATAACTATTCAAGATACGTTGAGCGTGCATTTCTTTTAAATCAACCACCCACTCATAGGCTTCCCCGTAAGAAGACGAAAATATATACTTGCCATCTGCTTTTGATGCTTGAATAATTGTAGCACTTTCTTTCGGCTTAAATTTCACTGTTTTTATTGCGAACGAGGATTTATTCGGGAATAGTTTCAATTCATTATTTACAATTAAAGGATGTTCTCCTTTGTCTTCTAAAGGTAAAAATAAGAAACGTCTTTCTGCTTTAATCCGTACAGAATCACATCTTTGTTGAATACAGATGTAATATTTTTCATCTTTTACAGCTTTAACAACTGTTCCGAGTGTTAATGTAGGAGCCTCAATAGCAGGTTGAAATATATTTTTATGGTGCGTTAAAACAGCAAAGTCAACATTCGATTTATTTACATCGATATCACCATATGCAAATAACTCTACGGTATAGGATTGTAATTTACCCTCGTCTTTGTTAGACATTTCTTTTCCTGAAGCTTCTGAATATTTATCTTTAAGTCGAGGTTGCTCTGAATTGAACATTTTTTTTAAAAGGTCTTTCGATTTGCTAATAGACACACCATTTATATTTATCGTTTCGTCTGTAATACGATTTTCAATCCAGTTATCAACCCAATCTTTCGTATCAATATCTGTTGTTTCCAACAATTCCGAAATAGCTTCGCCAAATAATTTTATTAATAATTGCTTGGATTCGAATGTATTTTCCAATAATACTTTGTGTCCAAGATATGCTGGATCTAATTTAGGAGAAAAGACACTTAACATTCTGGAAGTATTATTCCTTATTGCTGATATTGAAGACAAGGCAAAATTCGACAATAACCCGTTGGTCATGTCTGCAAATTCCTCAACAATTAAAGTCGGAAGACTTTCATATGATACTATTTTATCTTTTAATTCCGGATTATGTGCAAATTGAGTTTCCGAATTTTGGCTTTTAGCTCGAACCAATATTTTAGAATTTGAAGATCGAATAACACAATCTCCTTTATGAAAGGAATGTTGATTCACTTTTTGATATATACTGTCCGTAATTTCAAATAAATCCGTTTCTCCAGTATATACAATCAATAATTTCAACATCCCTGTTTGTGATAATAAATCAGATATCAATTTTAATGTAAACTCACCACGAGGATCGTCATTATCAGCATCTGCTTCGGGATCTTCTACCTGATTTTCCTCTTTTTTAATATCTAAATACCAATCTAAAATAACAACATCCGCTTTGTTCAGGATAGTATTGTAACTATTAATATCCGAAATGGATTTAGGAGCATATATAGCACATATTTTCCCTGTTTGTGCAAATACATTCGATACATCTAATGCACTAAATGCATTATTAGTAATATCACTTTTATATGCTTTATCATCAATAAAAACAATATTTTGTATAAAGTTGTTTGCAATTTCTTTCGATTGTTCTATAAATCTGTCAGCCATATTGTTATTATATTTTTTGAATCTTAAAAGTAACCGTAGAGCCCTCCTTAGGTTGCGCCACAAATATATCATAATTCTCTGCATTTAACACCTCTTTGCTGATACTCAATCCCAACCCTCTTCCATTTGGCTTTCTAGAAAATCTTAGCTCAAAAATTTTCTCTTTATCTTGACGCTTTATTTCAATACCGTTATTGGAAATGTATATACCCGTATCATCCGCGTGCAGCCGAATGACTTTTTCAGAGACATCACTTTGTTTTAACCAGTAAATGGCATTATCGATAATATTCACAAATACAGGATAGAATGTAGAACGAAATCCGTATATTTTTCGACCTGCAAATCCATTAGTATGTTTGAAAGCTATATTGTGTCGTTCAAGGCGGGATTTGAATAAATCTATTAAGAATGTTTTAATATCTAATAAAGATATTTCTTCTCGACGTCGATTCAAGCGCCTATTTAACGGAGTAAATAAATTTAAATAGCCGTCCAAATGTTCGAAATTAACTTTGATATTTTTGTATATTCCTTCCAACTTAATATCTACATCCGACCATGCTTTTAGATCTTTCAGACTATGCCGAATCGAATTAACCGTACCGTTGAATTCATGATGTAATATTCCGACAGCCAATCCTAATTGGCTTAATTCAACGTCAGATTGTAATCGTTCCCGTAACTCCTCCAATTCTTCTGAAGTGGCTTCCGCTATTTGGTCATTTGTAATTATTTGACCGTCTTCATTTTTTTCAATGTAGAAACTTTCAAACTGTCGGATTATACGCTCCATAACATCCGTATTTCGGCTACTTATGGATTCTATTTCGGCTTCCATTCTTTTGCGTTCCGTTACTAAATCGAAATTATCGGCTTTATCAGTTGCCAATAATTTAAATTGATCCTTTACGCTTCGTATTTGATTATCCAAATCGATTATCAACTCATTCGTAAGATCTTTAATTTTACGAGAAACATCGGAAACAACATCATTAGTTTCGCTTTTCTTTTTCTTATTAAGAGATAAAGCTTCGGCAGAAATCAATTCTACCGCTTGTTCTAAGCGCTTTCGTTTGCTTATTTCCAGATTCAGTTGTGTTGTATAATCATCGATTAGTTGATCAATGTTTTCATTTATATTTTTAAATACCGTTTGCTCTAGAATTTTGATTTCACTAAGGTACGTATCAAAATCTGTTCTCATTGATTTTGACATTGCAAATCCTTTGGGACTTGTCACCGATATTCTTTTTCTATAATCGGCAACTTTTTGTCTCATGCTAAATTCCAGATCGATAATTTTTTGGCTTGCTTCATCCGCATCGTTAATGTATAAAACAGAATGTAAATCATTCCTAAAATTCGTAAGTAACCCCTCCAATTCATCTTCGAATTTATGTTCCGTTAAGCCGGTAAAAAAGATATCAAGCTCACGAGCAAATCTTTCTTTTTTTGATTTAGCCAATTTGTCCCGACGCTCAAGTGCGTTATGGTACGCATTGAATTCGTTTTTCTTCTGGTTGAAAAACTCGGATTGTGCCGTTTTGTTTTTTTCACTAAAGAAATCGGCGGCAAGTTGTACAAAAAAGTTTTTTAAAATTGCTTGAAGTTGGCGATATGCTTTATTCTCAATAAAACCTTCACGCCCAGCTTTCTCTACCAAGCCGCTGTGTCCTCGATCTGCTATTTCAATAGCACCGAACATTCGTCTATAGGAAAAGAAATATGTTGATGCTCGTTTTGAACGATTTTTTTCAATGTCCAGAAAATCATAATCGGAATCACCATACGGTAAGACTCGAATATTATCTCTATATATGTATAACCCGCCGAATTTATCGCCTTTGGCTTTAATTCTAGCATAATTTTCAACATCTACACGAGAGCTCTTCAACTCTCCTTGTAAATATGCTAAATTAATTTTAAACGGACCGCATTCGGTTTCTCTATAATAGTTATCCCGCCAATTTACAATGTGATCATATGTTTTCTCTCCATATATTTTTACTAATCCTTTAAATTGTCCGAATTCATCAAATTGTCCTTGAAAATGGTGATCCGCCAATTCAAATTCTTCTGTTGTAAAAAAATGATCTTTATCTATGATACTGACAAAACTACCGTCATTTATCCTGTAGTCTCTAAACGAAATGTCAATAACAGGAGTAGGATGATCGGGAGTCATTGTATTGTGGAATCCCATCAACATTTTCTCGATTTTTGTAGCTTCGTCCGAATTACCGTCTCCCTCTATATCGGAAACAATCGTATCATAAACGGGAGAGATGAAAAATTGAGTTCCTCCGTAGCCATTAGTTAATTCAAATCCTCGTTGTAGTTGTAAAGATAGTTGGCACGGATCAACTTGAAAAGATGTAATAGAGCTTTTTATTTTTTCAAAATCCTTGTCATCAATAAGTTCTTTTTCGTTTAATTTGCTCAGGGATTGTATTACCTCATTTTTAATACTATCAATATCGACAGCATTCGGCATATGAGAGTATTCTCTTACCGGAATAACAATATCTTCCAAGTTAATACCAGGCAATTCGAATATCTCCCAATTAATGAAAGCCACAACAATATCGTATTCTTTTGATCTTAATTTTGCTTTCGATATGATCAAAACCTGACTTCCGATTGATGCGATAGCCAATCTTCCTATGCCTTTTTCTCCCATGATAGGACGTCTTGGCTTTGAAATGTCAATAGGTGGCAAACTAGTCTTTCTATTTGACAATTTACTTTCGGTCCCGAGTGTAAGCCAACGAGTTTCAAATTCCTCTTTTGTCATGCCGAGACCGTCATCGCGTAACACTAACAAATTATTACATCGGAGAAAATCTATATCAAACTTATCAGCATACGCATCATGTGCATTTTTTATAAGTTCGTTAATGGCCGTAGGAATACCGGCAATTTGTTGTCGACCTAATAAGTCAAGAGCTCTTGCTCGGGTTTTAAATTGTGCCATTGTCTTCCAATGTTTTTATCGTTTCACCTAATCGTCGTGCATATTCACATGGAACTGCATTACCGATCAATTTTGCCGTTGCGGCAATACTATTTGTTTTAAACACATAGTTTTTTGGGAATGTTTGCAATGTTGCACCTTCTCGTAAAGATAGAGCCCGATCTTCTTCTGGATGTCCAAAACGTCCGTTAGAGATACTATAAAATTTAGTTGTAATAGTCGATGCCGGTCGATTCCACCACATACGTCCGAACGTATCTTTGAAACAATCATCTTTCCCTACAAAGCAAGGTAATTGCAATTCCGGATCGTTTGCCCAATCAAGTCTATTTCCACCGTTATGCTTGGTCTTAGCCAATCGTTTAAGACACACATCGCTTAAGCCAGCAACCGTATGGTTGAATGCACTACTATCTTTATGTCCTGCTCTAACTTTTGGAAAACCGTTCTGTTCACCCAAATAATCGGCTAATACGGCCTCTTTATCGTCTGCATTTGGTAAATGTATATTAACATTTTCTAATCGTGTTGCAATAAGAGAAAATCTTCGACGGCTTTGAGGTACGCCGTAGTAACTCATATCTACAACCTTATAAACAGGATTTTTGTATCCGAGATCTTCCAATTTACGCAAGAAATAAGGTAGGATACTATCTTTGTTTGTGATTATACCCGGGACATTTTCCACTAATACATATCCCGGTCTATAATACTCAATGAACCGAGCAAAATTTTTCAACAAATCCTTAGATTTTAAGGCTTTGTTCTTATCAGTATTGATTATACTATAAAATTGGCAAGGACTGCATCCTACTAAAATCAAAAAATCGTCGTTTTGTTGTATCCCAAACTTTCGCTCAAAATAATTACTCCGCAAATTTTTGATATTAGTTTGAATGAAAACACTTCCCGAATTGTTATATTCATATGTTTCTTTGGCATCTTGATCAAAGTCCACACCTGCTATAACATTAATTCCCGCCTGTCTTAAGCCACAAGTCATTCCGCCTCCTCCGCAGAAAAAATCGATAGCTTTATATTTCGATGTTTTCATTTTTATTATCAATTTGTGTAGAACAAAACAACTCTTTGATATCGATTTTCAAAGTTTCAGCAATTACTAATAAAGTTTCTACCGAAGGTTGAACTTCATTAGTACACCAACGAGAAACAGTCGATTCGTTTTTACCTAATGCTTGCGCTAACCATTTCCCGGTTTTTCTTTGCTCCGCAAGCACTACTTTCAGTCGATTTATTTGCCTCATCTGCTTAATAATTGCCATAATATGCAAATTTAGCAAGTATGTTTGAGATATACAAACTGTAAAGACTATATTTTGCTCCATATATTCATTTTCAACATTCTCGAATCTGCCTAATAATTCGTTTACCTCCATTTTTGCTGTCTTCCCATCGCGTCGTGGCGTCGTTACGTTGCAGGTGCAAAGGTGTTTACTAGGTCTTGACGGACGTACAAGGTCGAGCCTTGCGGTTTTGCGAAAAATCTTCCCTGCGCCCTTGCGGTTGCGAGGTATTTGTTCTCAAAAACCTTGTACGTCCTAACCTCTACACCGAAAAGCCCCTGAAACGAAACGACCGACGCGACCGAAAGACGCATCAAAAAAAATGTCGGATAAACGAGTGGCAGATTAGGATAAGAAACTCACTCCCTCCACTCTCAAATCCGCATCAATCAAGAAAAGGAGTTCAAAGATGAAAGCAACATTAAAAATCGCATTTTGGTTGGTTCTGGCAATGTTTGTCTGCAGTATGTTCGGCGGCAGTATCTGGGGCATGGTCGATAGGTCTATGGCTCTGCAAGGAGGTTATAGAGGGTATTATCCGCTTTCTGTTCGGCTACATCGTCTTCGTGCTTTCTGCGGTCGCCCTTTTCGGTTTTCTCTTTTGGCTATTAACACTCTAATTACAAAGCATTATGAACGTAACAATCGAATCTTTCTTTTGTCCCTATTGCGACGAAGTGACGGAGACCTATTTCCGCCTTGTAAACACCATTCTTTTTGCCGATGGTGAAGACAGCCTGCGACAAGGTCTCGAACGCTTGAAAACCCAAGTGCCGCTCGACGACTATTTCGTGTACGGTTTTGGCGCACATCATCTATGGGTACACCAGCGCAAGCCCAGCGGCCAAACCCAATATTTCAGGTGCAGGCTGATGAAAGCAGAGTTTTAACCCCTAAAAGATTATGACAATGAAAACGAAAATGACTGTAAACGGCGTATCGGTTTGCCCGACGGGAGAAGAACGCCACGAGTATTTTAACCTCACTCTTTCCCCACGCAGAAAGAAACGGCTTTGTCAATACGACTACCGACACGCGGACGGCGAATTGTTCTCCTGCGTCGCCCCGACATTGGAGGAGTGCCAAGCAAAACGGGATACATGGTTGAATAATAAAAACAATAAATAGACGAACGATGAAAAAGAACACAGTAAATTACCGGACATTGATAGTAACCTTTGCGGAGCCAATCCGCACATTGGACAACTATTTCGACGACACGGAAGCATGGGGCGTCGCCTCGTTCAAAGAGTGGATCGACAGCTACGAAAGCACACGCTTCACGCAGACGGACGAACATACGGCGGTCATTACCTCGGAATACAACGCAGAGTATGTGCAGGAGTGGCTGCAACGCCATGCCTCCGTCGCCAACCTCATTTCGGCATAAGTTCAACCCACCTAAATAGAATCATTATGAAACCTATACAAGAATATACCAAGCAAGAGAAGTTAGAGGCGATTTTGGAATACAACCCGTGCCGAGTAGAGCGTAACGCAGTCCTGCGTTACCTCTTGGCCGTCCGTCGGGAAAACGCCGAACGGATCGCTTATTTCGAGAGTTTCGGAAACAGCGTCCACAAGATTATCCTTAACGTGCGGACATACGAACGTGGGCTGCTTTTCGGCTATGCGACCAAGCAATTCGACGAGTACGGATGGATACGCGGGATGCTCCCTATCGTGGAGCGTATCAAGTTGGATATATTCAACACAATCCTTATCGGGCAGTCGATAGACGGCACGTATGCCGTTACGGTCGATTGGAGCACGGGCGGTGCTGGAGGCAGCAGCCACCCGTCGGTCTGGGACGAGCCGATCAGCGACTATAAAACCGCCGTAAAACAAGGCATCGCCGAGTTGGAACAGCGTTACGCCTATGCGATGGAGCATAGCTCTGACGGCTGCAACTACAACACCTCAAAAATACGCAGACTCATGGCGAAACTCAAAGAGGTCAAACGGCAATATCTTGCACCGAAACAGCTATCCTTGTTCCCTTTTATCTATTATTGATGCGTACAAGATGTTTCATGAAAGAAGATGTTAGTTCTAAAACAAACTCAATCTCTTCTTCTATAACATTATCATCGTGCTTCACGTAGGAATTTTGATATTTCGAGAAATACTCAACTAATTTCTGAAACATATTGCCTAATTCTTTTGAACCGCCTTTTTCTTGAATAAATGTCCCTAAATTGCCTAATTGATTTTCTAATGATTTCGTATTGGCAAAAATGGATTTTAATAGTAGTTCGAGAGAGAGTCTTAAATCATCTAACAGATTACGTTCAAAAGCCTTATTGCCAAATTTCAATAAAGCTTCTTCATATAATCTTAATGAATCGGGATAGTCATCCAACCAGTGTCGTGTTTCATCAATTAGTGTTTCATTGACTGCTTCTGCATCCTTATTTAATTGTCCATATCGAGTTAATAACTGAACTTTTAGATTTTTTACTTCTGCATTTTCCTTAAAAATATCATGCTCACACAGATCTTTAATGATTTTGAATTGTTGTTCAGGCGAAAATTTATCAAGATTTAACTTTAATGCTGTTCGTTTATTAGGAACAGATCCATCCATAGGCAAAGGCAATGATGAATATGGTATTTCTACATTAAAATCTATCGCATAGGATGCACATAGTTTAACAACTTGCGCTGTCGATAATCCACCATTAGTTGCTGCTAAAATATCAGCTGCATTTTGAATAAACACGTTAGGTATCATATATTTGTTCATTACATTTAATTCATTTTGCAAACATACAATAACTCTGATTTATTAAACAATAAATTGGCACAATAATTTTTCAATAACAAGCCCTCCGACACGCAAAGCCATCGGAGGGCTTACTCATGTTACAGGCAATCGGATTAGAACGGGCTTAATTTCTCCACGTCCAACCACATTCGGCTTCTCTCGCCTTTGATCGTCGCAAGGTGTTCAAACACGATTTGCTTGGGCAGCACCTTGTGGCAAAAGTAACTCGAACCGAAATACACAGCGTTCTTTTCCGAGTAGTTTATCCGTTTGTCGAACAGAAGTATCTGCATCTCCTGTTCTTTGAAAAATCGGCAGGGAGCACTGCTGTTCAACCACAAATTCGACAACAGAAGCGCGAACGGCTTGCCCAGCGCAAGGCAGCGTTCCACGACCTGCTGCTTGAGACTGAACGGCGGATTGGAGACGATCATATCCCACTTCGGCGGCTCATACTCGAAGAAGTCCTGCCCCATGAAGATATGCGAGAAGACGACCTCGTGTCCCGCCTCTTTCAGCGCGATGACAAACTCGCTGTTCTCGGCATCAAACGGACACCAGACGACGGCGTGTCGTGGCAGGAACTTGATAATCGGCAGCACCGCATGACGCGGCGTGTATTGCTCGTCGCCGAGCGGATGTTTCTTGTATCCCGCATAAATCATACCTGCACCTCCTCCTCTTCATCTTTACTCTCATTGTTGAAATCGAAGGTCAGTTGTACGACCTGCCCGAAATTGTCCTCGACGTAGATGTCGATGGTCTGCTGGTCGGTCGATGCGGAGGTGTAGTAGAGACGGAACACCTCGCGGTCGAGCGGATAACGGTCGTTGGGCAGGAATACCGTGCCGTCGTCCATACGGAGCGTCCCCTTGCCGTCGGGCTGAAAGTAGCGGATCGTGTACCGCGCCTCGTCGTAGCGCCCCTCGCGGTGGAGCGTGCATCGTATCTCGGCGGTCTCGCCCTTTACGATCTTCGTCTGCACGGGCATCGTCTCCAACGTAAACGGGTACGCCTGCCGAACCTCCAGTTCATTGTCGCAGGACGAAAGCAGACAAGCCATCATCCCGATGAAAAAAGAAAAAACTAATCTTGTGATATTGAAACTTCTAATCATAACCTGAATTTTAATGTTTTGTTATTCGTCGTTTTCTCCTGCAATTTCTTTTGCAGGTGTTCATTGAGGTCTTTGCATCCGGCATAAAGCCCCGAACAATCGACCACCTTCTCCTTGTAGCGGGCACGCAACGCCTCGAACGTCTTTCGTCCCGCCTCGTCGTTATCCAGCCAGCAGTTGATTTTCGCGTAACCGTCCAGACAGGGAAACGACTTGGCCAGATTGCCGACCGAATTGAGCACCACCGCATCGTTGCCTTCGGCCACTCCGAGCGTCGCGGCGGACAGGAAGTCGAAGAACCCCTCGAACACATCGCAGGCATCCGTCGGCGTCTTCCGATGCGGGACGAGGGAGATGTCCTTCGGGGGAACACAGCCCTTGAACAACTTGCTGCGCAGTTCCCATCCTCCCGACACGTTCGGGAACCCGATAGCGAAATAGGGTTTTCCGTGTACGCGGTAGCTGATCTGCCGACAATGTCGGGCGGCCACCTCCGGGGAGATGCCCCGTTGCGCGAGATAGTCTTTCAGCACGCCGTAGATCAGCGTCTTTTGCTCGACCTGCTGAAATGCAGGCTCGGCGGCACGCTCCTTTGCAGGTCGCGGCGCAGGAAGCGGCACGAAATTCCCGCCTACGGTGTCCGAGATGTATTTCGCCTGCGTGAGAAAATCCGTGCTGCGGATCAACTCTCCGACAAGGGTGAAAATATCGCCTCCGTGTCCCGCCCCGAAATCGAACCAGATATTTCTGTCCGTATTGACTTTGAACGACGGCGTCTTTTCCTCGCGGTAGGGAGCGTTGTACCACAGATCGTTTCGTTTCCGCATGGCAGGATGATACCCCAGCCGTTGCAGAAAGGTTTCCAAAGGCAACTGCCGCATTTCATCTATCGTCATGCCGTCAGTTGATGATGAATTTAAGGCCGATCCCGTATTGCGTATGGAAATGCCCCGTCGAGCCGCCCCATAAACACCTCTCGCGGACATTTACCAAAAGGGCTATTCGGTCGGCGAGGTAGGTTTCCACTTCGAGCGAGAACGCCCCGCCGTAGATGAAAGCGTCCTTGCTCGCAAGGCACGAACCGTCGAACAGCACCTTTTCGCCCCAATTCACCGTCTCATATCCGGCGAGCGCCGAACCTCCGATATAGACGAAGAAAATCTTTCGTGCGTCGGAAAGGAAATTGTAGTAGAATCCTCCCTCCGCCGTGAATTGTGCCGTCGGGATGCGGCTTTCCTTATAGGGGTTGTAGCGTTGCAAGTATTCGCCGCCGAACACCCACTTGTTGCCGCCTTTGGTGTAGGTGGCAAGCGCCGCCCCGAAATAGTAACCCGTCTCGGCACGGCTCGCGTGCGAGTAGAATCCGTCGGCCATGCCCGCCTTCAGCTCGATGCCCCGCATCTTGGGGAGGCATCGTTGGGCGTCAGCCCGCCCCACACAGAGGGCGAGCGACGCTACGAGGATGATTAAAAACCGCTTCATGGCTATTTCACTTTGAGTTCGTCGATGACATTCGCACGCACGAGGTCTTCATTCTCGATGGTAAACGACTGGTGGCGGCCTCCGTTCTTCTCGTTCAGCTCCACGACGAGACACTTGTCGTCGGGAATCGTGAACTTGGCGAACGTAAAGACGGTGCACTCGTCCCTCTTTCCGGCCACGCGCGTGGCGTAGTTGTGGGCACGCAGTGGGAAAATGACCTGCTCTTGGATGGCCGTGCGCTTGGCCACTTTCTTATCGACGATTTTGAACGTGATGAAGTCCACGTCGAACGGCACGTTGGAGGCGTTCTTGATTTGGGTGTGGAAATAGAGCAGCCCGTTGTGTGTGTAGATGCCTTTCAGTAGATACTGAATCCCGAAGCGCTTGCAGCCGATATGCTTCACTTCGCGCTTGTCCTGCTTGTGGATGGACTGCATGATAAGACGCACCAAAAGCGGCGATTCGCTCCCCAGCTCCGAGAGGTAAATCTCCATCGCGTTGTTCGGGCGGTTCACGGCGCTGCCGTCATGGATGAAGTCGCACATCTCGACATTGAGCAGCAGCGGTTCGGCGGCATACTTCACATTGAAAGTATAGAACGAGCCGTCCTCGGTGATGACCGACATATTGGTCTCCGTGCGGAAATCGCGCACGGTGGCCTTCACACGGATCACATTCTCCGCGCCGTCGGCCTTGCCAGCGATAAGGTTCGGCGAACCGAGATCGACGTAGCGTACCGCCGCCGGAAAGATGACATGGACGGTCTTGTCGTAGGTAATCTCCAGCCCGTGCGGGGGAATCATGCGGTCGAACGTGAGTTTCTTCGTGAGGCCGTGATAGAGGTCGCCGTCGGCCTCCGCCTGCGGATAGACCTCTTTCTGCAAGGCGATCTTCTCCGGCTCCTGCTCCGTTTCGGCGCTGCGCACCGCATTGTCGGCAGCCTGCCGCGTGTCGTTCTCCGTCGTTACCTGCTCTTGTGCATGGATTGCACCGATGCCCGTTAAAAAGGCGAACATCATTACAAAAATCTTTTTCATTTTCATTGTGGATTTAGTGGTGGGGTTAAGAACCCCGGTTTAATAATCGGTTGTCTGTTAATTCTCCGGCTGGTAAAGCATTACCTTGTATCCGGCTTTCAGATGCACCTTGACGACGCGCATCTTCCGGGCGATGTACTGGCTCGTCCCTTGTATCACTCCTTTTCCGAGGTCGGAGGCGAGCTGCGCCCCGGCATCGGTGGAGATGTTGATACTCGAACCGAGCGACGAACCCATGTTGGCGGCAATCTCCTTGACCGCGCTGATCTCCATCGAGCTGGGGATGAAGATGCCCTCCTGCCCGTCGCTGTCGAATACGGCGAGTTCGACCGGAATGATCGTCCCCTCGTATTCGAGCGATGTAATCTCCACGCCGAGGCGTTCGCCCTGCACCCGTGCCGCACCCACGACTATGGTGTTGCGCGGGATGCGTATTCCGGCCACCTCCATCCGCTCCAGCAGCCGCAGGCGAACAGTCTGCCCGTCGGTTATGGTCTGGTCGGAGTGTACGCAGGCCGCGATAGTATTCTTTTCGGCGGTGCTTGCGCTCCCGATAGCCGTGTGAAAACCGTAGTTGCGCTCCCCGCTATGCGCCTCGATAAACTCCGCGTCGCTCATCGGCTGCGTCAATGCCGACACTACCCGCGTCGTTACCTGCTGCACAGGCATCGCCACCGCCTTGCCGTTGCGTGTATGCACCTTTTGGCTTTTGCCGTCGCCTGCCGTGGAGGGCTGCTGCATACCGTTCTGTCCCGCAGGCATATACTTGGCTGCCAGCTCGTAGGACTTCTCCAGCAGGGCTACCTGATCGTCGAGCGACGCGCCGGAGGGTGCGGCCTGCTGCACCATCATCGCCTCCAGCTCCTCGATGCGCTCGCGCAGCTCCTCCTTTTCAGGATCGTCGGCGGGCTGTTCATAGAAGCCGCCCAGCGTGCGGTTGATGTCCTGATATGCCGAGGCCGAGGAGCGGATCGTCTGTCGGGAACTGCCGCCGCCATAGGTACGGGCGGGCTGTTCGGGTTCCGGATTCAGCAGGTCGAAGTCGTCATGCCCGCCCTGCGGCTCTTCCTCCTTGTCCGAGAACAAGGAGGCGAGGTCGTGCATCTGCGAGCGGCGCTCCTGCTGTTTCTCCTCCATCCGCGCCTGCTCGTAGGCGGTGCGCTTGTCGGCGATGATGCCCGATTGTGCGGGCTGCGGCATTTCGGTATTGAATCCCATGCCCTGCGTCGCCTCGGCCTTCTCCTTTTCGGAGGGTGCGAAGATCAGCCACATCGAACCCGCGAAGAGCAACCCCATAAGCGGGTACACGAGCATCTTGCGGCGCTGCTGCCGCTGCTGCGGCGTAAGCGGCTGTTCAGGCTTCGCCTCTTTCGGGAAAGAGGTCGGATTTTTGTTTTGTTCCATAATCGTAATATTTATAAAGGTTGATACTGTCCTGCTTTTGGGGCAGGTTTAACTCTCTGATATGTTCGATCTCTATCTGCCGTCCGTTTTCCCGTCCGATTTGGTAGAGTGCCGTCCCGAACGTAAAGAGGGCGCAGACGGCGAAAAAGGTAAAGATCACCAGAACGACGGTGAGTTTCGTCCGCTGCGGCAGCGCCTCCAACTTTCGGCGCAGCCGCTCATCCTGCTTGTCCGTCCAATCGCGGACACGTTTCATACACTTTCCCATACGCCTATCTCTCCAATGTTTGCAAGTCGCGGTTTTCCAAAATCGTGAAGCCCTCGATGGTAAACCCGTTCGGGTTGTCGTCCGAGCGCGAGGCGTTCAGCAGACGGCAGCGCGTTACGAGGCTGCGCTCCGTCACGTTGCTCTCGCGGATAATCATCTGCCGCGCGTAGGTATTGACCTCGTAAGGATAGCGGTCGAAATTGCAGACCACCGAATCGACCTGCAACGCCTGATTGATATTGCCCGCGATGATGCGGTTGTAATACCCTTTCTCGGCGAAGTCCACATAGTAGTTGTAGGCGCTCTTGTCCGAGAGCAGCAGGGCGCGTTTGAGGTTGTGCTCGATGGCACTCTTTTCCGGGGAGAGCGTAAAAAACAGCTCGTGAAAGCGGCGGACGTGCTCGCGTGCCTCCGCAGGGCGGTTTTGGGACAAGTCCTGCGACAAGGCGAGCATCAAGGATTTGCCACCGTCGAGCACGTAGATCTTCTCGCGCTGCTTCTCGGCAAAGCCGTAGGCGCTGAATACCGAATAGACGGCGACAAGGGCGCACAGCGAGATGAAGACGATAGCGAACAGGCGTATCTGCCTGAACGATGTTTCGATATTTTTCAATGACTTAAATTCCATCTTGTTACTTTTATAGGATTATTTTCGTTTGAACAGTCTGCCTGCGGTGTGCTTCCATGCGGCCTTGCCCATGTTCATGCCCGCGCGTCCGGCACGCCCGGCCACATTGCCCACGGCTGCTCCGGCGACGCCACCCACAACTCCGGCTCCCTTGCCCGCGAGCTGCGTTACGGCACGCCCGTAGCTTCCCGAACCTCCGGCTTGGATAATCCATCCGGCGACGGTCGGAATCGTGAAATAGCCGATAATCCCGATGATAAGGAACACGATATACACGCCGTTGGAGGCTTCGAGCGAGAAGTTCGGGTTGTTCTGCAACTCCGAAATGTCGTTTTGCAGCATCAACACCTGAATCTTCGCCAGCACGGAACTGAAAAGGTCTGAAACGGGCAGCCACAGATAAATCTGTATGTAGCGGCATATCCACTGCGTAAGCGTGGAGTGGAAGCCGTCCCAGACGGAGATCGCAAAGGCTATCGGGCCGAGTATGCTCAACACGATCAGAAAGAACGTCCGCAGCGTGTCGATCAGCAGGGCGGCAGCGGCGAACAGCAGCTCCAGCACCTCGCGGAAGAAGTCGCGGATACCTTTCTTCATGTTATACATGCCCCGTTCGATATACATTCCGGCCATCGTAACCATATCGCCCGGCGACCAGCCCAGTTCTTCGAGCTGCCGGTCGAACTCCTCGTTCGAGACGAGGTAGGCCGTTTCGGGGTTGCGTATCATCGCCTCGTATTCGAGTTTGTCCTTCTGCTCGCGGTACTCGTTCATGTCGAGCGTCTGCGTTTCGAGCATCCGGTTCGTGCCCTGCACGACGGGGCTCAACACCGCGTTAAGCGTGCCGAGGACTACGGTCGGGAAGAACATGATACAAAAGCCGACGGCGAAAGGCCGCAGGAGGGGATACACGTCGATGGCCTCGGCGCGGGCGAGCGACTGCCACACACGCACGGCCACATAAAAGAGCGCTCCCAAGCCCGCGATACCTTTGGCCACGCCCGCCATGTCCGCGCAGAGCGGCATCATCTCGGAATAGAGCGAGCGCAGGATGGTATGCAGGTTGTCAAATTCTATTGCCATTAACATCATAAGCGTATCGTGTCAAAGGTTTACCAATAGCGTTCGCTGCCGCTGCCGTACAGAGACAGCACCCTGTCCATATCGTTCTTCTTCCGTGCCCGCAGGTAGCTCACCGAGATGTTCTTGTTGGTATAGTACATCACCAGATTGCGGTAGTTGCGCACACGGTTGTAGCATCTGTCCACCACGTCCATGCGCTCCTTGTCGGTCATCGAGAGTGTCGTGATGTTCACCACGTCTTTCATCTCTTTGAGCACGTCGTTGCTCTCCTCCAGCAACTTCGTGTAGCCGAAAGCGATGGCCGAAAGTTCTTCGGGCGTATAATTCTCATCGCGCAGCATAAGCTGGAAGTTCGACACGTAGATGTCCGAGATTTCGCCGATCATCAAAATCGTGTTCTTGACCTTGACGGCATCCTTGACCAGATTGTTTACCGATTTGAGGGCGTCGTAATATTTCTTGCCCTGCTCGTAGATTTTCACCGTCTCCTGAAAATTCGACACCATGTTGGTCGCCGTCTTCGAGGTGTGGATGATGTTTTTCGAGGCATTGATGATGCCTTGCGCGAGGTTGCCCGGATCGCTGACAACCCACTGCGCCCGCGCCGTGCCCGCAAGGAGCAGGCACGCGCTGAATAGTAGGATGATTCTTGTTTTCATTCTCTTTTGGGATTTAACGGTTTGTTTACTGTTGTTCGCTCACGCGGGTATAGTCGCCGTGCGGCGAGAAGGTCAGCACGTCCGCCGCCTCGTTATAGGCGATGTCGATACGGTAGCCCGTGTTGATGAAAAGATTGCCGTTCTCCTCGCGCAACAGGTAGGTTTCAGGCTTCATGCGGCGCGAGAGGCCGCCACGCTTGAATACCGTAACCTTGTAGGCGTCGCCCTCGCGGTAGATCAGCACGTCGGGTTTCCTGCCCACGCTTACCCAATTTCCGCACAGCTTGCTGCAATCCGTCTCCTTTACTTCGGTGCAGGCTTGCAACATCAAAGCTGCAAGCGAGACCATACAACTGCTCAATGTGAGCCACTTTTCTCTGCTTATATTCATATACTTTTCGTTTTTTGATGTGATTACTTTTTGTTTCTGCGGCTCTCGGCGAGCTGCCGTATCGCCGCCTCGATGTCGCCGCCCAGCTTCTCGGCAAGGGCATATACCTCCATCTTCTCGCTCTCCTCCGTCGTGTAGGCCAGATACTCTTCGGCGCTGACCTCGGTGGCATAGACCGCCGATTGCGTGCCGCCCAGCCCGATCCAGACCTCTTTATAGAGGCGCGAGGGGTGGTTGGCCATGTTGATCGAGAGAATCTGTCCCTTCTCCTTGTCGGTCAGCCCCAAGAGCGCTTGTATCTGGTCGAACTTGTTGATATACTTGCGCTGATCCAAGAGGATTTTGCAATCCGAGTTGTTGATGATACTCTCCTTGACAATCGGCGAGGCGATGATGTCGTCCACCTCTTGCGTGACCACGACGGCCTCGCCGTAGAACTTACGAACCGTCTTATAGAGGTACTTGATGTAGGAGGCCATGTTCGCCGAGGCGATGGCCTTCCACGCCTCCTCGATAAGTATCATCTTACGGATGCCTTTCAGACGGCGCATCTTGTTGATGAACAGCTCCATGATGATAATCGTCGTAACGGGAAAAAGGATCGGGTGGTCTTTTATCGCGTCGATCTCGAAGACGATGAAGCGTTTGTGCAGCAGGTCTAACTGCTTGTCGCTGTTCAGCAGGTAGTCGTACTCCCCGCCGCGATAATACGGCTCCAGCACATTGAGGAAATTAGCGAGGTCGAAATCTTTCTCGCGCACCTTTTTCTCCTCCAGCACGGCGCGGTAGTCGCTCTTTACAAATTCGTAGAAGGTGTTGAACGACGGCTCGATCCCCGCGTCCCGCTTGATACGCTCGATGTAGAGCGCAACGGCGTTCGAGAGGGCGACCTCCTCGGAGCGCGTGGCAGGCTCGGTATCCTTTTTCCAGAGCGTCAGGAGTAGCGTCTTGATGCTCTCGCGCTTTTCGATGTCGAACACCTTGTCGTCGGTGTAGAACGGATTGAACGCGATGGGGCTTTCATCGGTGTACGTGAAATAGATTCCGTCCTCGCCTGCGGTCTTGCGGCGGATCATCTCGCACAATCCCTGATAAGAGTTACCCGTGTCGATCAACACGATATGCGTCCCCTGCTCGTAGTATTGCCTTACCATGTGGTTAGTGAAAAAACTTTTTCCGCTGCCCGAAGGCCCGATTATTACACGGTTTCTGTTGGTTATCACACCTTTACGCATTGGAAGATCACTTATGTCCAGATGCAGCGGCTTGCCCGTGAGCCTATCGACCATCTTGATGCCGAACGGTGAGAGCGACGAGCGGTAGTTGGTCTCCTCGGTAAAGAGGCAGACCGCCTGCTCGATGAACGTGTAGTAGCTCTCCTCGGCGGGAAAATCGCCCTCGCCGCCCGGTATGGCCGCCCAGAACAGCGTCGGGCAGTCCACCGTGTTATGGCGCGGGGTGCACTCCATCGTCGCGAGCTGGCTGCCCGTGTCGTTCTTGATGTGCTTCAGTTCCTCCCTATCGTCCGACCATGCCATCACGTTGAAGTGGGCACGTACGGAGGTAAGGCCGAGGCTATGCGCCTCGTTGAGATACTCGTCGATCCACTCCTTGTTTATCTGGTTGGAACGCGAATAGCGCGAGAGCGACTGCATATTGCGGGCGCTTTTCTCGAAACGCTGCAAATTCTCCTCGCTGTTGTCGATCAGCAGATATTGGTTATAAATATGGTTGCACGGCAACAGCAGGCCGACGGGCGAGGCGAACGACAGACGGCAGTCCGAGCGGTCAGTGGAGAGCTTCTCGTAACGGGTATCGGTAGCCACATAGCCCGGCAGGTCTTCCGCGTCGGAGAGCGTGTGCAGGCACAGGATATTGTCGCCGATGCGCATCTCCCCGGCCGAGAGGGAGATGTCCTGCAAGCAGGCGGTATCCTCCAATGAAAGGGAAAAGTATTTTTCGACCAATCCCGCACTCGTGGCCGTTCCGGTAATCTCGTCGGAGGTAAGGCGTCGTAGGCGGACGAAGCCGCTGTCGTTCATAATGCGCTCGAACTGTTCGGTCGCCTCGATGAATTTGGCCGCAGCGTCCTTGTCGTGTATCTCCTTCGGGATGATATGCCCCCGGCAGAGGGTATTGAAATTGCTCTGCTGGCGGCTGCGCTCCTTCGTCGTTTTCGTCAGGAACAGAAAGCACGAGTGGTTCAGGTACGGACGTTCGTTGAAATGACGCTCGAACGAACGCGACAGAAAGCTCATGTCGTCCTTTTGCAGTTCGGGGCGGTACTGCTCGCGCACGAACCAGTCCTGCTTGTGGACGATGCTGTAATCGGGCAAGACCTTGATGGCCTTGCACCATGCCGAATGTATGGCCTCGTATTCGGCGGAGGTCACGGTGTACAGCTCCGGCAACTCGACCTCGAAGGCCACCGTGATGTCCGCCTCTTTGGAGAGGATGCAGCCGTGCTCGACAGCCAGCAGCGGAAATTTCGATTCGAGCGTCGATGCTTTAAGTATGTTTCTCATTCTTCTCTTTTTTACGGGTAAATAATCGGGCGATGCGGCGACGGTTGATCAGATAGCGCGGGTGGCTGCGTACTGCGCCCAGCTTCATCAATCCGTGCTCTCCGTATCGGGCGTTCAGGGCGAATGTCTGCCAGACCAGAACGGACGCAGAAATCACCCCGAAGCCGATACAGAACCATTGGTCGATGCCGACCATGTAGAGGATGATGAAGAGGACGAATACGACGAGCAGACCTCCGCAGAAGATGAAAAGGTACTGCGCTTTCAGCCCCTTGAACTCAACCGAACGGCCGATCCCCTTGTTGATAGGGAACTCTGCCATGATGCGCGTTTTTACAGGAAGAACGAGCGTAAGATGGTCGCGGCGACAATCAGGAAAATGCACGCTCCAAACCAGCTCGCGGCGGTTTTCGACGTGTCGGGATCGCCCGACGAGAACTTGCCATAGACCTTCACGCCGCCGATCAGACCGATGACCGCCCCGCAAGCGTAAATCAATTTCGTTGCCGGATCGAAATAGCTCGTCACCATGTTGGTGGCTTCGGTAATGCCCGCCATGCCGTTGCCTTGTGCAAAGGCCGAAGATGCAGCCAGAAGAAGGGCTGCCGAGAAAAGAAGATGTCTCTTGTTCATAAATTGTTTTCGGATTGTGCCGGACGGTTGGATAGGCCGCCCGGCGGGTTGATACTGATTTTAACTTTGTGGATTTAGTGGTCTGCGTTTCAGGGGTGCAGTTACCCGTACTCTTTTTCTTTCATCGTTCGTTACTTTTAATCGTTATACAAAATCCCGAATGTCGAAACCGACGGCCTCATCCGGCATATCGGGCGACGGGGCTACCGCCACAGCAGGCGGACTTAAATAATAGTCCATCAATCCCGATATTTTCGCTCCGATGGCTGCCGAACCGTTCGACAGCCGCTCGAAAAATTCCGTGCCGCCGAGCTGTCCGAAAACCTGCCCCGCCTGCCTGCGCTCCGCGTCGGTGGCCGAGCTGTCGCTTGCGGTCTTGACCGCACGGGCGATCTCCTCGAAGCTCGCTCCCGAAGCATAGCGCTGGCGGCCTGCCGCGAGCGGCATCTCTTCCTCTTCGTCCCACGTCTCCTCCTCCTCGTATTCGAGCGGCACGTCGGGAATTTCCAGATGCTCGAAAGCCTCGTCCAGCTTCTCGTCGGGGATACGCGCGGAAGTCCGTTTTTCGGTTTCGGGGGCAAATGTAGCCGCATTTTCCATCGGTTTCCCGTTTTCCGGCTTCGTGGCAGCTTGTGGCGTCGGGATGGCAGCATCTGGCGTTCTCGGCCTTATCCGAAAGGTGCTTTTCCCCACGATGTCCGGCCGCTCCTGCGGCGGTGCGAAGGGTGTCGCATCCAACTGCGGATTGTTCCCCGCCTGATGCTTCTCCCAGCAAAGGTAGGCGGCCAGCCATACCCCATAACCGACAAGCAGGCATACTAAAAGCGTCTCCATAGCCGTCTAAAAAATAGGGCGGTTATGTTCGTCGTACAACGAGGCGATAACCTCCTTGTGGGAGGCGAAATGCTCCGCCAGCACATTGTCGATGTAGCTGAACAGCGTAACATCGTCGCCGCCGATAACGCGGGCGATACGCCTGATTCGCTCGTGGTACTCCCTGCGCACATAGACCAGCTTGCCCTGACGGGCGACCGTATCGGCTTTCTTCAAATAACGCGAGCGGTAATTCTGCTTCGCCTCCCGCTTGTTCCATCTTTTCCAAATCATAATCTTATGTTTTTAATCGGTTAGAATAAGTTGTTGTTCTGTTCATACAGCTTCTTGATGTCCTCCTGAAAGGTGTCGAAATGATGCGCCAGCACATTGTCTATATAGCTGAACAGCGACACTTCGTCCTTGCCGATAACCCTCAAAATAAGCTGTATGCGTTCGTGGTATTCCTTGCGCACATAGACCGTCTTGCCGATCCGCGCAGGTATAGTCGCCTCTTTCAGAAAGAGTGCTCCGTAATCCTGCTCTTTGTTTCTGGTCTTTCGGCGGCGAGGCTCTTCCCGCTGCTCCTCCGGCGGCAGGGGTTCGGGAGCTGCCGCCTCATCGGTCGGGCTTTCTGTCGCCCGTGCCGACGGCGGAAGCGTCAGGTCGTCCTGCCGGAACGAGTTGATGATGAAATTCTCGTCGATACCCTCAATATTCGTTTTTTTCGCCATAGACCTATTGCTTTACGATTGTAAGGATTTCATCGACCAGCGCATCGAGGTTGCTGCCCCTTACGAGTGTTCTGTCCGCAGGGAAGAGCGTCGAGCGGAATACCACTTTGCGCTCCGAGGCGGCCTCCTTGCGGAAACGCTTGCTGTCCGGCAGATAGGTTTTCAGTATCGGGAGTGCCAGCTCCGCACAGATTTTTTCGTAGGCGGAATAGATCTCCGTCTTTTCGCGTCCGTCCACCATGTTCCAGAGCATATACAGCCCTTTGATATTGGTCTTGCCCGTGCTGACCATGTGTTCGTTGATGACCGTAGCGAACTGCATGGAGCTGGTCATCACAACGCGGTCGGCGATGATCGGGCAGATAATATAATCCATCGCGGCGATGGCCTTTACGATATTCGGATTGTTGATCGTGCCCGGCAGGTCGAAAAACACGAAGTCCAGAGGTCGCCCCGTTCCGGCCTGCTTCGCCGCCGTTTCCGCCGCATCCTCCGGCTTACAGCACAACACGGGATAGGCTTTCTTGTCGAGCCGTTTGAACTGCTCGTAGGCCATCGCCTTATAATGCTCGTCCTTCATGGTCGTGTCCATATCGCGCCTGCGCATATCGTGGATACTGTACTGCGGAAAGTCACAATCGACAACCGCGACGTTGTATCCTTTGACATAGTGCAGGTAACTTGCGACGAGCGCCGTGATGGTTGTTTTCCCGGCTCCTCCCTTTTGTGTGGAGAAAGCCACGTAAATCGGTTTGTTCATACTGTCATACATTTTAATCGTTATACATTGAGTTATCTGTTTTTACAAACATTCGGTCAGCCTTACCGCCGTTCCGATGTTTGGCCGTCCTGACGGGCGTATATCCCGACTGACAGCCCAACATCGCAACCAACCAACATTGGGCTGGTTGCTGCAACTGTCCATCCGACGTGCACTGGTTGCTCGGATTGTCTGTCCGTACCTCGGTCTGCACCTATCTACTTCCGGATGTTCCACCCGCCGCATATTGGTTTATGCCGCAAATAAACAAGGAAAAAATGTCGCTTGTATCGTTTGCGTCCCATGTGGCAGCTTGTGGCGTCGGGATGGCAGTGTTTGGCGTTTTCGGCCTCTGGAATCCGATGCCGGAAGCCTCTACATTTGCACCCAAGCGACAGGGCGCACCACACGGCTTCATGCTGCGGTCGAAATCGGTTCTCCCGCAATCCGTCCCCGGACGGATTTTTATGTTCATCGGAACATAGCAAGGTGTGTATCGAGTTACTCGATACTTTTCGGGTTACTCCCGAAAACCTTGCCCTTGCAGGGGGCCGGGCTGTCCCTCCGAAGTCGGGCAGCCACAAAGAGGAGACCTTCGGTCTGCATCCGTGTGGTGGCTTATGTCGCGCAACCACTAAATCCATAAGTATATGAAAGGTAAGACAAGAAACGTCGGGGGCAAGCCGCCCAAACCCGACAAGGCCGCGCATCCGGTCATGGTGCGCTTCACGGACGAGGAATACGCCCGTTTCCTCGCTCTGTACGAGCAATCGGGCGTGTATGCCAAAGCGGTATTCATCAAAGCCCGCGTATTCGGCGCGGAGTTTCGCGTGCTGAAAGTCGATAGGACGCTCGTCGATTATTACACGAAACTCTCCTCGCTGCACGCCCAATACCGAGCCGTAGGCGTCAATTACAACCAGACCGTAAAGGAGCTGAAGAGCCGCTTTTCGGAAAAAAAAGCGATGGCGCTGCTCTACAAATTGGAGCGCCTGACGGTGGAACTCGCCGAAATAAGCCGTCGGATTCTCGCCCTAACCCACGAATTTCAGCAGCAATGGTTGCCAAAATTAACGTAGGAAGCTCCCTTTACGGGGCTTTGGCATACAACGGCGAGAAGGTAAACGAGGGGCAAGGGCGGTTGCTGGCGACCAACAGAATCTTCGACGAGGGGACGGGCCGCCTCGACATCCGGCAGGCTGCGGAGGACTTCGCACGCTGCCTGCCGGAGCAGGTGCGGACGGCGAAGCCCGTCGTTCATATCTCCCTGAACCCCCATCCCGACGACCGTCTGGGCGACACGGAGCTGACGGCCATCGCCGAGGAGTATCTCGCAAGGCTCGGTTACGGCGACCAGCCCTATGCGATCTTCAAGCACGAGGACATCGACCGCCACCACGTGCACATCGTGACGCTATGCGTGGACGAGCAAGGGAAGAAAATCGGCGACAGCTTTCTGCACCGCCGCAGCAAGAACATCACCCGTGCTTTGGAGCAGCAGTACGGCCTGCATCCTGCCGAGCGCAAGCGGCAGACGCAGCGCGAACCGCTGCGGCGCGTGGATACGGCGCAGGGCGACGTGAAGAAGCAGATCGGAAACGTGCTGAAAGGCATATCCGGCAAGTACCGCTTTCAGTCGCTCGGAGAATACCGCGCCCTGCTGTCGCTCTACGGCATAACCGTCGAGGAGTGCAGAGGAGAGATGCGGGGACGCGAATATCACGGCTTCGTCTATTCGGCCATCGACGTACAGGGCGAAAAGGTCGGCACACCGATCAAAGCCTCCCGTTTCGGCAAACGCTACGGGTACGAGGCGTTCGGGAGGTGGTGCGAGACAAGCAAGGCGCAGATCAAGGAGCAGAAGACGGGCGACATGACAAAAGCGACCGTGCTTGCCGCCATGCGGCGCACGAAAGAAAGGACGGAGTTTGTCGCGGCACTCAAAGCCAAAGGCGTGGACGTGGTACTGCGCGAAACCGATACGGGGCGCATATACGGCGCGACGTTCATCGACCATCGCACAGGCTGTGTCCTAAACGGCTCGCGCATGGGCAAGGAGCTTTCAGCAAACGCCTTGCAGGAACATTTCGTACCTCTCGCTCCGGGGATTCCGCTCTCTATCGACCTGTCGCAACCCGTAGCAGAAACGGCGGACAACACCTCGCAGGCGGCCGGCTATGAAGAACTGCCGGACGCTTTGGGGCTGTTCTCGCCGTCGGCAGGCGGGGCGGATGCCGAAGAACAGGCGTTCATGCACGAGATGCAGCGACGAAAGAAGAAGAAAAGAAAACATCGTAAAATCTAATCATTATGCAACAAGAAGACGATTTGAGGGCATTGGCGAAAATCATGGATTTTCTGCGTGCCGTAAGTATATTATTAGTAGTAATGAACGTGTATTGGTATTGCTATGAAGCGATACTCGCGTGGGGCGTGAATATCAGCGTAGTCGATAAGATTCTGATGAACTTCGACCGCACGGCGCACCTGTTCCACTCCATACTCTATACGAAACTCTTTGCCGTCGTGCTGCTCGCACTCTCGTGTCTGGGCACGACGGGCGTAAAGGACGAAAAGATTACGTGGCCGAAAATCGGCACGGCACTCGTGGCGGGCTTCGTGCTGTTCTTCCTGAACTGGTGGCTGCTCGACCTACCCCTGCCGCTCACAGCGACCGTAACACTCTACATCGCAACGATGGCGACAGGATACGTATGCCTGCTGATGGCCGGGTTGTGGGTGAGCCGACTTTTGAAGAACAACCTCATGGACGATCCGTTCAACAACGAGAACGAGAGCTTCATGCAGGAGACACGCCTTTTGACCAACGAATACTCCGTGAACCTACCCACCCGTTTCTACTACAAAAAGAGGTGGAACAACGGCTGGATCAACATTCTTTTGCCGCAGCGTGCATCCATCGTATTAGGCACGCCCGGCAGCGGAAAATCCTATGCCGTGGTCAATTCCTACATCAAGCAACAGATCGAGAAAGGATACTCGATGTATATCTACGATTTCAAGTTTCCAGACCTTTCGACCATCGCCTACAACCACCTGCTGAACCACTTGGACGGGTACGAGGTAAAGCCGAAATTCTATGTAATCAATTTCGACGATCCGAGGCGTTCGCACCGCTGTAACCCCATACATCCCGACTTCATGGAGGATATTACGGATGCCTACGAGAGCGCGTACACAATCCTATTAAATTTGAACAAGACGTGGGTGCAAAAGCAGGGCGACTTTTTCGTAGAATCGCCCATAATACTCTTTGCTGCAATTATTTGGTATCTCAAAATCTACCAGAACGGAAAGTATTGTACCTTTCCGCACGCCGTCGAGTTTCTGAACCGTCGGTACGAGGATATTTTCCCGATACTATCCTCTTACCCCGAACTCGAAAACTACCTTTCGCCCTTCATGGACGCATGGCTCGGCGGCGCTGCCGAGCAGCTTCAGGGGCAGATCGCATCGGCCAAAATTCCGCTTTCGAGGATGATTTCACCGCAATTATATTGGGTGATGTCAGACAGCGAGTTTACCCTCGACATCAACAATCCGCAAGAGCCGAAAATCCTCTGCGTGGGTAATAATCCAGACCGCCAAAACATTTATGGCGCGGCACTCGGTCTGTATAACTCGCGCATCGTGAAGCTCGTCAATAAGAAAGGAAAACTCAAATCCTCGATCATCATCGACGAGCTGCCGACCATATATTTCAAGGGTTTGGACAATTTGATAGCGACGGCACGAAGCAACAAGGTGGCCGTACTGTTAGGCTTTCAGGATTTCTCCCAATTAGTCCGCGACTACGGCGACAAGGAGGCCAAGGTCATAATGAACACAGTCGGCAATATCTTTTCCGGGCAGGTCGTGGGAGAGACGGCAAAGAACCTGTCCGAACGTTTTGGCAAAGTGCTGCAAAAGCGACAGAGTATCACCATAAACCGCAGCGACAAATCCACCTCCATCAATACGCAGATGGATTCGCTTATCCCGCCCTCGAAAATTTCCTCTCTGACGCAGGGAATGTTCGTCGGCTCCGTGGCGGACACCTTCGACGAGCGCATCGAGCAGAAGATTTTCCACTGCGAGATTGTCGTGGACGCTGAAAAAGTAAAGCGGGAGGAGAAAGCCTACAAGCCGATACCCGTTATTACCGATTTCACGGACGAGAACGGCAAGGACTGCATGAAAGAGCAGATACAAGAGAACTACAACCGGATCAAAGCCGACGTGCGGCAGATTGTCGCCGACGAATTGCAGCGCATACAGAACGATCCGGCGCTGGCGCATCTGTTGCAGCAGAAATAGCATAATCATAGAAAAGGCGGTAATTTGAATGTTATCGCCTTTTCTATATATAATAATGTGGTACTTACCGACGCTGCCGCTCCCGTGCATCATCGCGTTGCATCCGCAGATTCAGACGCTCGCTCAACTTGTCGAGAAAGTAAGTCCGGCTTTCATTCTTGCGGCGTTTCATATCTAAATAGGCGTCGTAGCAATGTCTGTCCTTAATCTCCAGACCGAGCAGTGAGCCGAAGAAAGCCGCCAGCTCCTTGATATTGTTCTGCCCGTCATTGATACAGCCCAGCTCGTCGAGGGCGTAGATAATCTCAATCAATTCGACAAGGCTGCCCGTCCAACGGAAAGAGCTTGTCGGTTGCGAATCGGTTTGCGGGGTGGATAGTGGTGGCACTTGGGGTACAAGAATCTTTTGCGTCCTCCGCACGAAAGCGAGGGCCTTGCGGATATACAATCCCGAAACGCTGTCCGTTTCCACGCCGTAAAACTTCCGGTGGAATTGTAACTCCGTCTCCACATGGATAAGGGCGAGGACGGCATGGTGCAGGTTCATTCCTCCCATACAGAGTTGTATCACTCTATCGGTAAAGTCCCGATAAGACGAACACAGGTCGTTCAGGCTGTCGGCCTCATTGATGCGACGGAAGAAATCCGTTTCTGTCAGTACGATATATTCCATTTGTCATTTCTTTTTTTCGATTATTGACTCTGTTTTCTGTATGCGCACGTAAGTGTTTAGAACAAACAGAGTTCCAGCCAATGACAAATTGCAATAAGCTATTTACATAATACTGATAAACAGCAATATAAATGCGAAAAATATTTTGAAGTCGCTTTTTCGGAGGAGTAAAAAGCGTAAAATTATTTAACGGCGTTAAGTTTTTTAACGCCTATGTGGTGTAAAATGCGTTAAGCGTCTGTCAGTTGCTCCGACGAAAAACGGCCTGCACCGTGCCGTTCGTGCAGATACGGGTGGCGGTACATTTCCAAGAGATTTCGGGCAGTGGGGATTGATACAGCCGTTTGCCGTAACCGAGAATGACGGGTATCGTGTAGAGAACAATCTCGTCGATCAATCCCATTCGGAACATTCCGTCGATGATGGCCGCCGTTTGGTTGTCGGCCTCGATAAGATAGGTGATGTTCGCCGCCTCATTTTCCGCCCAATCGCTCAACATGGTCAGCGAAACGTCTTTGTTCAACAAGTGAGTGGCGGCAGTTCTTAACTTCGCTATCTCGTCGGAAAGGACAGCGGACAATTCGGGACGGTCATCTATCATGTATCCGTCGATGGATTGGAGGGCGAGCATCTGTACTTTTGCCATATCATCCGGTTTTTAGGTTTTCAACCGGAAGTCGCAAAAAAGAAGCGTGCAAACACACTACTTCAAGTGTAGGCTCTGGTAAGCCCCTAAACGAAATACGTGAGTGCACGCTATGCAAAAGCATAGCATAAGCATCACGCAATTAGCTTCGTTTAGTTTCAATTTACCAGATTTACACTTGAAACGCCTTGCGGTCTTATGTCTATATATAGTCGGACAGAGAGCATAGGCTTTCTGTCCGCTTTTTCTCAAATGTCATGCAAAAGTGGATAGGCCACTTCCGCAATCGTATTGCAAATATATTCTTTTTCTACGGAATATCTTTCATGTTTCATCGCTTTTCTACTGTATGTTATATTGTTCCATCTTCTTATACAGTGTCGGCGGGCTTATACCGAGCAGCTTGGCCGCCTGCCGTTTGTTCCCGTCCGTCTGCTTCAACGCCTTTATGATACGGTCTTTCTGCATCGTCTCATCGACCAGCGCGAAGTCCGAAACCACGCTTTCCGCCTCCGTTACATCGAGCCCCAATGCGTCGGACGGAATCAATCCCTCTCCGGTCATTAGTACGGCGGTCTGTACGACCTGCCGCAGCTCTCGGACATTACCCGGCCAATGATAAAGGGCTAACAGTTTCTTTGTCTCCGCATCGAACCCCGATACGGACTTCTTCAGCTCCGCGTTCATCTCGCCGATGAAGAACTCCGCCAACGGCAGGATGTCTTCCCTGCATTTCCGAAGCGGCGGCAGTTCGACGACGAACTCCTGAATCCGATAATAGAGGTCCCGGCGAAACCGTTTTTCTTCGACCGCCTTATTCAAATCTTCGTTGGTGGCGGCGATGATACGCACATCGGACGACTTGTCCCGATTTCCTCCGACAGAGCGGTAGGTCTTGCTTTGTATGGCACGGAGCAACATCTGTTGCACTTCCATCGGCAGATTGCCTATCTCGTCGAGAAACAGCGTACCGCCGTCGGCCTCTCCGAAATAACCTGCCTTGTTGTCGGTAGCACCCGTGAACGCCCCTTTCTCATGCCCGAAAAGGATGGAGGCGGCCAGCGACGAGGACAACAGACCGCAATCGACGGCGACGAACGGTTTATCCGCCCGGTCGCTCCGGCGGTGTATTTTTGCGGCGATATGTTCCTTGCCCGTACCGTTCTCTCCCAATATAAGGACGCTGATATTGGTCGGAGCGACCAGCCGGATGCGGTGGTCGATTGCCTGAAACGCCTCGCTCTCGCGGTCGAGTATATGCCCTCGTTTCACAAGGCTGCGGCTCTTTCGTTTCAGCAAACTGCGGATGGTGGGCAGCAGCTCCTCTTCCAATGTCCGTTTGCTGATATAGTCGTCCGCTCCCGATTTCATGGAGCGAACGGCGGTCGGCACTTCGTCGTAGTCGGTCATAATAAAGAACGGGTTGCGACGACCGTTTTCACGCATATACTTCAAAAGGTCTATGCCGTTCCCGTCGGGAAAACGCAAGTCGGAAAGGATTATATCATCATCCGAAACGGACAAGACGGCTTTCTTGGCAGCCAACAGACTGTATATCCTTTCCGTTTCAATTCCCTCTTTTGCCAGAAGATTGCCCACATGGTCGCAATAGACCACGTTGTCGTCGATGATAATCACTCTGCCCATAGTCCCTCCTTTGTCTCTCGTGCCAGACGGATAATCCGCTCCCCGTTATTCAACACGGCCTGCACCTTTTCATTCAACAAGGCATCGTCGTATTGCGGCCGATGTATCAATTCGTACAGCTCCCGCAAAGGCTCATCGGCATTGATCAGCATCCACGAACTGCGCAGATGGTGAAGTAGGTTATCCAATTCGGCCATATCTCTTTTTTCGTGGGCTGCACGAAGTTCCGTCATCTCTTTTTCGGTCTCGGTTATCAACCGCTCCAAGATCTCCTCGTTATTCCCGTAAGCGAGCAGCGGCGACAGCGTGATTTCCCGCTTTTGCTCCATATTCTCGATGCAACAGGAGACTGCCTCCAGCAGTTCCGTTGCGGAGAACGGTTTGAACAGGCAACCGCTAAATCCGTTGGCGAGCAGCTCCTCTTCCGAACTGCTGTCCAATGCCGTTGCCACGACTATCGGAATACTCCGTGAATTGCCGATTTCAGACGAGCGCAACAGTTCCAGCACCTCGTAGCCGTTCATATCCGGCATCTTCAAATCCGTAATCAACAAGTCGTAATTCCTCTCCCGCATCATGTTCAACAACTCGCCCACATTGCGGCAGATGTCGCACCCGATTTCGTAACGGGCCAACATATCCCGTGTCATCGTGCATTGTACCGCGTCGTTATCCAATACCAGCACGGAGGCATTGCGCAGGTATCGGGATATTGGAGAGGCAGGCGTTTCTCCGATAAATTCATCCTCCGCCTTTTTGAGCGGTATGCGTACCGTGAAATGGCTGCCGATTCCTACCACGCTCTCCAGAGAAACTTTACCTCCCATCAACTTTGCGAGGTCGCACACGATAGGCAACCCAAGTCCGAATCCGTCTTGTGTGGCGGCATTGGTCAGGCGTTCAAAAGGATGGAAAATCTTTTTCTGCTGCGCTTCGGCAATTCCGAACCCCGTGTCCGAGACTTCGAGTGTGAACACTCCGTCCGAGTAACTCGTTTTCAATGAAACACAACCCTTATCCGTAAATTTCACGGCATTGGACAGCAGATTGCTTCCGATTCGGAGGATCATGTTCTTGTCGCCGACCACTACATCGGTTTCGCAAGCCTCGATGTGAAAGGCAAGGTGTTTCTTCTCCGTCCTCGGCGTGAACTCGTGTTTCAGCGCGTTGGCGATACATTGTAACTGAAACGGCTTGGGGCATACCTGCTCCTTACCGTTATCCAGCCGAAAGAAATTCAGCAGGTCGGCGAGCATGATGGTCATACGACGGACGGACTGCCGGACGGCTTGAATATGTCGGGTGCGTTCCGCCTCGTCGGTATCGGCGATGATCAGCTCCGTATTGCCGCTGATGGCGGACAGAGGAGAACGCAATTCGTGGATGATGGTCTGCATGGTTTGGCGGCGAGCCGTGAGCAGCTCCTTGTTCTTCTTTACGCTCAGGCGCAGTTTCTCGATCAGTTCCTCCAATTCCCGTTTGGTACGCGCTTTCTCCCGAATATCCCGTTGGATAATCCAATACGACACGACCAAAAGAATGATAGCACTTACGATCAGTCCGGTAATAATCATGGTCGAGCGGTCGTAGGACTGTTGGAGATACAACTCCTTGCCTTGAAATGTGGCTTGCGTTTGCTCGTCCATATCTTGAATCAACACATACAGCTTGCGGTTCAACTCCCGATTTTGAACACGCAGGCTGTCCGTGTAAGCGTCGATTGCCTGCTGCCGTGCCTCCTCCATCGAAATCAACTGCTCGTTCAGGGAGTGAAGTGTGTTTGGAGATGTTGGAATCTGCACGGTCTCTTTGCCTCCGAAAATTCCGGCAAGACCTCTCTTTTTCCGGGTTACGGTGCGGAAACTTCTTGTTTGTCGGGCAAGGACGGGCAGGTGTTCCGACAAGAGGCTGTCGTGTTGCTGAAACACCTGCATGGCTTCGTGTAAGTGCTTTTCCTTATTGGCCAGCAGAAGACGGAGCGTATCTATTTGTCTGGTCGGGACAAACTCTTCATAGTCTCGCTGCAAAATCTGCAAAAGGCTGTCTATGCGCAACCGCCGCACCTGATACTTTCGATAATCCTCTTCGTCCCATGTTATCGCGGATTCTCCCAACGTGGCAAGGACGGTAATATGCCGATGGGCGGCGTTTATGGTACGATTGGCCTCCCGGATTTCGGTTATTTCCGATTCGATATTTTGTACTCGGTTTCGTTCGTAGAACATGATAGCAGCCATACTTCCGATGACTGCTATCAATATGATGTACCCTATAAGGATTCGATGCTGTAATAATAATCTCATTGTAGTAATTACATTTTTGCCAATTTTAAATTAAGGCAACTATATTGGATTATTAGAAGGATCGTTATTTACTTACCAATTCTGGGAACTTTCAACAATTCTCGGAAGTTGTGGATTTCCAATTAAAGGAGTAGCTTTATCGAACGAACGTATAATCTCCATTTCATTATCGAGCAGTTCGAAATCGAACACTTCGAGATTCTCCTTCATACGTTCGATGTGCGTCGTCTTGGGGATAACGACCACGCCCGACTGAATCTGGAAGCGCAATACCACCTGACGTACCGTCTTGTGATAGCGGTCGGCGATATACTGCAATACCTGGTCGTCGTAGATTTCATTGATCTTACCCTGTCCGAACGGGGCGTAACCCATGTGCTGAACGCCGAGTTTGTCCATCCAGGTCCGGACATCCTTCTGTTGCGACACGAGGTTGGTCTCGACCTGGTTCACGGCAGGAACCACCTTATTGTAGTTCACCAAGTCCACCAAACGGTCGGCGGTGTAGTTCGATACCCCGATAGCGCGGATTTTACCTTCGGCATACAGTTCCTCCAGCACTCGCCATGCGGCGTATGTATCGCCGAACGGCCAGTGCAGCAGTACAAGATCGAGATAGTCCGTTTGCAACTTCCGCATCGACTCCTCAACCGAGACGCGGGTGTTCCCGTAATTCCTGAACCACACCTTGGTCGTGATGAAAAGTTCCTCGCGAGGCACGCCGCAGCGGGCGATGGCCCGTCCGATATGCTCTTCGTTACCGTAACCTTGTGCCGTGTCTATCAGCCGATAGCCCAAAGATATGGCATCCACGACACTCTGCTCGCACACTGCCGGGTCGTTCGACAGAAAAGTACCCAAGCCCAGCACGGGCATTTCAATTCCATTGTTCAATTTTACCGTTTTCATATTACTTGTTTCGTTTATAAATGATTAAAACTCCGTCATGTTCCAACTTCTCGATTCGGTCGAGTGCAAAGGCCTTCGTTAAGCGTGTATTGTCCGGCATTTCGGTAATGGTCAGTTCCTTGCTACCGTCGATAAACGGTGCAACTACGAGACGTATCTCATCGACCAAATCCTCCTGAATGAACCGGGCATTGATGGTCGCTCCGCCGACGATGGCGAAGCGTCGGATGCCGAAAAGCGAGCGGAGTTTGTCGAGTGCCGCAGACAGATCGATAGTCGTATCTCCTGCCAGAATATAGGGTATCTGCATCTTCCGCAAATAGGCGGCATATTCCGGGCGAACGCTTCGGGTCGTAACGACAAGCACCTGATTGCGGACACCGTCGGGAAAATCCAAAGAACAGGTGTTCCACAAAACCTTGCCTTTTGTATCGAACGATACGATGTAGGGCGACGGTTTCAGCAGCACATGGTCTTCCGTCGGGGATGCGGCTCCGGCATAAGGCGAAAGATCGACACTCGTGTCGCTGAAATACTTCCCGTGCGTGTTGCTTCCGTTGCCCCACGCATCGGTGTCTTCGAGCTTTTGCAACTCGAACCAATCGCCCAACTCCTCGTTGTGGTCGTGGATGAAATTCCCCTCGATCTTTCCGTCGATGGAGGCCATCATCGTCAATATTACATAAGGTCTGTTCATATATTCATCGTATTATAAGTTATTTACCACGGGAAATTATCCGGGTCGTTCTTCTCGTAAGTACGCTCGTTGCGGTTCAGCCCGTTGATGACGGACATCTCCACGGGCGAGAGTTCGAAATCGAATATATCCATGTTCTCTGCCGTATAATCGGCATTGTCGCACCGGGGGATAGCAATCAGACCGCGCTGGATGTTCCAGCGCAGGATTACCTGCGCGATGCTTTTGCCGTGGTTTCGGGCAATGGCGCCGATTGTCCCGTCCTGAAGAACCGCACCTCCCTGTCCCAACGGGGCCCATCCCTCGACCTGAATACCTTTGGCGAAGGTGTTACCCACGACCTCCTGCTGCGTCATGTAGGGATGAATTTCGATCTGGTTGACGGCAGGCTTGATACGGGCGTATGCCAGCAATTCGTCCACGTGATGCGGGTTGAAGTTACTTACTCCGATGGCGCGGATCTTCCCTGCATCGACATACTCCTCCATGATTTTCCATGTCTCCTCGACCTTTCCGGCTACCGGCCAATGAATCAGCATCAGGTCGACATACGTTCCCCCGAATGCTTCGATTGTCCGGTCGAGCGACTCGCGCACCTTGCCGCTACGCATGGCGTCGGGAGAGATTTTCGAAGTGATGAACACCTCGCTCCGGTCGATGCCGCTCTCCTTGATTCCCTGCCACACTTCGGCCTCGTTGTCATAGCCCTGCGCCGCATCGACCAGACGGTATCCCAACCCGATGGCGTGTTTCACGCACTCGGCGGCAGTCTCCTTGAGAGTAAACGTGCCGACCCCCAACTGCGGCATCTCCATCCCGTTGTTCAGCACGACATGAGGAATGGCAGGCAGCGTATCGGTCGCTTGAGCCGTTCGTCCATTGTCGGAAGCTCTGCCTCCGCAACCTGTCAGTATGGTTCCAGTCAGGAACAATACACCGAATAAAAAAATGCTACTTTTCATACTTTTCGTTTTTTAATGTTTACATGATTGTATATCCTCCGTCCATCGCCCATACCTGCCCCACGGCGAAACCGCCGTATTCGCTGCACAGCAGCAGAACCATCGAGGCTATCTCCTCGGCACGTCCCATGCGTCCCAGCGGGATGCCCTCGATGACGTGTGCCATGTGTTCGGGAAAACGGGCGACGGCATGCTGCACCATCGGAGTGTCGCAGGTGCCGGGACAGATGGCGTTGATATGTATTCCCTGACGGGCATATTCCAGTGCCGCGCATTTGGTCAGTCCCACGACTCCGTGCTTCGAAGCCGTGTAGGCGCCGATTCCGTCCGTACCCACCAGCCCGCTCTGCGAGGCGCAGTTCACGATGGCGCCGCTGCCTTGCCGCTTCATCTGCAACAGTTCGTATTTCATGCAGTTCCACACACCCCGCAGGTTCACGGCGATCACTCGGTCGAAATCCGCACCTTCCAACTCCGCCAGCTCGCCGGTGACGCGGGCATGAATCCCCACGTTATTATAAGCCGCGTCCAGCCGCCCGAACGTCGCGACCGTCTTTTCCACCGTCGCTTTCACCTGCGCCTCGTCGGAGACATCGCACCGTATTCCGATTGCATTATACCCTTCGGCGGCCAGTTCCTCCGCCCGTTCCATCACCTTGCCGTCGATATCGGCCAACGCTACCGAGGCTCCGGACTCGGCAAACATACGTGCCGCCATAAGTCCTATGCCTCCGGCCGCTCCCGTTACGAGAGCCACTTTGTCTTTGAATGAAATTTCCATATTCTTCCCAATTATTATTGTAATACTCTTGTCGATTCCGTGTGAAACCATTTCACATCTTCCGGCGCTCGGTGGTCTTTCGACATCGTGCGCCCCTTGTCGAGTTTCGCTATTTGCGCCATATCGCCGACCGAGAGTTTGAAATCGAACACGCCGATATTTTCGACCATGCGCTCCGGACGTTCCGTTTTGCAGACGGTTACCACGCCCTGCTGTGTCAGGTAGCGAAGAATGACCTGCGCCGGAGTTTTACCGTATTTCGCTCCAATCTCCACAAGTGTCGGTTCTGTGAATATTTCGGGACGGTTGCCTGACACAAGCGGCCCCCACGATTCCACCTGCACGCCATACTGATCGTTCACCCGTTTATCCTCCCAACGCTGGAAATAGGGGCTGAACTCGATCTGGTTGACGGCAGGTATGACCTTGTTGATGAAACCCATATCCACAATTCGATCCGGATGGAAATTACTGACACCGATAGCACGGACTCGTCCCTCCTCGTAAAGTTCCTCCAATGCCTTCCAAGCCCCATAGACATCGCCGAAAGGCTGGTGCAGCAGATAGAGGTCGAGATAGTCCAGTCCGAGCCGGTCGAGCGTCGCATCGAAAGCCCGTTTCGCAGACTCGTAACCGTAATCCTTGAACCATAGCTTCGAGGTCACGAAAAGTTCTTTCCGGTCGATACCGCTCTGCCGGATACCTTTGCCCACTTCCGTCTCGTTCGCATAATTTTTGGCGGTATCGATCAGGCGCCAGCCTTTCCGTATCGCTTCCGACACGCATTCGGCACAGCGTTCGACCGGAATACGCAATGTGCCGTATCCCAAAATCGGCATTTGCACATCGTTGTTCAATGTCACATAATCCATCGTATAACCTCCTTTTTTCGTTAATTCATCGTTCAACATATTGGCAGCTCCGAGTACCCGACCGGCGACCATACCGCCGGCAACTGCCAAACTCCGTTTGATAAAATCTCGTCTGTCCATAATGTCTTGGTTTTGATGCAAAAGTATCGGATACCTAAAAGATGGACGTTTGAAAAACACGGATTTCCATACCAAAAACACAGATTATCCATGAAAAATCGTAATTTTGTAATCGATTGATAATATTGACGATATGGATAATATACTGAAAGTTAAAAACGTCCATGACTATAACTCGTTTGTAGGACATGCCGATCAGCATCCTTTGGTCAGCGTGATAGATTATGCGACGGTTTCTCCCATATTACATACCCGCAGTAAGTTCTCCGTTTATGCTTTATTCCTACGTGATGATATTCTGGAAGACCTCTCTTACGGATGCAGCAAATACGACTATCATGAGGGTACGCTGATCTGCGTAGCTCCCGGACAGATCGGCGGTGTCGAATACGACGGTACGAAATTTCAAGTCGAAGGTTGGGCTTTGCTGTTTCATCCCGATTTATTGCACGGGACTTCGCTTAACGAACGAATTAAAAATCACTACCGTTTCTTCGCCTATCGGATCAACGAAGCTTTGCACATGAGGAGTGATGAGCGGGAAACGATAATCTCCCTGCTAAAACAACTTCAAAAAGAATTGGAGCATAAACCCGACGAGCAGCAACGAGCCATCATCATAACCTACATCGAACAGATTCTCAATTTCTGTACACGGTTCTACGAGAGACAATTCGCTTCGCGTAAAGCAGTCAATAACGATATATTATCACGTTTTGAGTCGTTATTGCATGATTACTGCCAATCGGAGGAAATCGTATCGGAAGGTATGCCGAGCGTCTCTTATTGTGCAAACCGGTTGTGTATGTCGGCGAATTATTTCAACGACGTAATCAAAAGGGAAACGGGCGAAACGGCCGGAGAGCATATCCGACGTTATGTGATAGACTTGGTTGCGAATAAACTGATGAATGGGGAAACAATATCTCAAATCGCTTACGATTTGGGATTCGAGTACCCCCAACATTTAAGTCGGTTATTCAAAAAGCAGATGGGGTGTACCCCGTCAGAATATATTGTGAGGATCAGTAAGACATAAAATATTTTTAGATAGTCCAAGTAATATTTACATCAATTACAATAGCAACAAAGGACGACTAAAATAATTAGTCGTCCTTAAACTCTAAATTTTCATCCCCTTATTCTGCATTTTGGATTCATCCGATATTCCCGGCCTCACTACAAGCACATGATCGCGGATAAAATCGCCGCTCGTTTCGGGTTTGACGGTTTGCGTCGGCTGTTCGCGTTGTTGCTCACTTGCCTGCTGTACGCCATCGGTTGGTTCCTGCCCGGCTTCGGGTTTAGGCGGAGCGAGTGTAAGTTGTATCTTTCTCTCCAACGCCGCGACGTCCGCTTTCAGCGCTTTCAATTCATCCTCTTTTTTCCATACTCCGCCGACCGTTTCCTGCAAAATCGGAATATCCCGCTCGTAGGTTACGTTCTGCGCCTTGTATTGCTCCACGAGTTTGGGGATGCGTTCCAATGCATTCAGGAAGTTCATCGACGCCGCTTTGGTGTCGGCCATCGCCACCTGCCCGTTGTTGTAGGTGTACTTGAAGGCTCCCTCCACGAAGAAACGGTTTAGCTTGCTCTCCTTGCCGTCTTTTAGCAGCGGTTCGGTCTTCACGAGCAACGGGAAACCGTACAACTCGCCGATACGCATATACTCGCCGCCCGTCGTGGCATTCTTGGCTATCTCCTGCAAGCGTGTCCCGACGCTCTTGTGGTCGGTAGCCTCCAGCCCGTCGAGCCGCACGGCATTGAGCTTGTTGCCCTCCTTGTCGGTCTGTACCCGCGCGAGGAACGTCTCGAAATCGGCGGACATCTTGGCGATACAGTCATTATTGAAAGCGAGTGTCTTGGTGTACTCCTCCAATTTCCACGAGGAGGTGCTCTTGGCCTTGTGGAACGTCTTGCGCTCGCTCTCCAATGCCGCGACCTTTTTCTCTAAACGGGCTTTGTCGAGCAAGTCCGTATTCCCTGAAAGAATAGCCATGTACTCCGAGAAGTTCATGCCCGATTTCTCGTCCATCGCCCCCTCGTTGATGGTACGCGCACCCATCGCGCCGCTTTTAAGCTGACTGATAAAGGTCTGCTTGCAGTGCAGCAGGTTGAACTTGTAGCTGTCGAGCGACTTCTCCACCGCGTAGATAATCACGTCCACCTTGTCTCCCGCGAACATCTTGGCAATCTCGTTGCCTTTGCGCACGGCACGCCCGTCGCGCTGCGCGAGGTCGGAGGGTCGCCACGGCGTATCGAGATGATGCACCGCCACCGCCCGTTTCTGCGCGTTTACGCCCGTTCCGAGCATGGAGGTCGAGCCGAAGATCACCCGCACCCGTCCCTCGTTCATCGCGTCGATGACGGCCTTGCGAGCTTTTTCGTTCTTGCATTCCTGAATGAAACGTATCTCCGAGGAGGGTATGCCGTAATCCTCCACGAGCTTGCGTTTGATCTCGCTGTACACGTTCCACTGCCCCGGCTGGAATGTCCCCAAGTCCGAGAAAACGAACTGCGTACCTTTCTGCGCGTCGTATTTGTGGTAATACTCCGCAATCATTTTCGCACAACGGCTCGCCTTATTGTCCGGGTGGTCTTCGTACAAGGAAGAATCGATCAGACGCATATCGAGCGCCATCTTGCGGGCATAGTCCGTTGCGATCAGCATCTTGGCCTTTTCCTCGGTCTCCGATAGTTTTTCCCTGCCGAGTAGCGTAGCATCGCCCGACTTGGCGAACTCCATCAACTTCTCGATGAACTCCTCCTGCTGCGGCGTAGGCGGTATGTTGTGCAGCACCTCGTTCTTGTCGGGACGATCCACACCCACATCCTCCGCCGTGCGGTAGTCGGTAATCTCGGAGTAGAACGCCGCCAGCTCCGGCACTTTGATAAAGTAACGGAAGCGCTCTTTCTGCACGATGTTGTTCGTTACCGAAAACTCGAAGTCCACGCTTTTCTTGGCGAAGATGGCCGCCCATGCGTCGAACGAGTTGATGTTCTGGCGCTCCAACTCCTGCGGCCGCAGGTATTTGAACAGCAGGTACAGCTCCGTGAGCGAGTTTGAGATCGTCGTGCCGGAGAGGAACGTCGCACCCAAATCCTTTCCCGTCCGCTCCTGAACGGTGCGGATGGCATAAAGCATATTGAGTGCCTTCTGGCTGCCGTCCTGATTGCCCAGCCCCGCCACGCGGTCGTGGCGCGTGTTGAACATCAAGTTCTTGAATTGGTGGCTCTCGTCCACGAAGATGTGGTCGATGCCCATCTGCTTGAAGTCCACCACGTCGTCCGTGCGAGACTTGATGGCGTGCGCGATGGTCTCCAGCTTGACCGAGAGATTTATTTTCCGCTTCTCCAACCCCCGCAGCATCGCTCTGGAAATATCCTTGCCCTGACTGCGCAGCACTTCGAGATTCTCCTCCACCGTGTCCAGCTCCGCTTGCAGGATGCGCTGCTGCAATTCGGGCGACTGCGGTATCTTGCCGAACTGGTCGTGCGACATGATGACGCAGTCGTAGTCGTTGTTCTTGATGTTGTTGAAGAACCACACGCGGTTGGCGGGCGTAAAGTCCTTTTCCGAGGCGTAGAGTATCTTCGCGTTCGGGTAGGCCGTGCGGTAGCACTCGGCAATCTCCGCGACGTTGGCTTTCAGCCCGATAATCATCGGCTTGTGCGCCAGCCCTAACCGCTTCATCTCATGCGCTGCCACGCACATGATCAGCGTTTTACCCGTGCCAACCTCATGGTCGCAGATGCCGCCGCCGTTCTGTTTGAGCATCCAGATGCAATCCTTCTGGCTCTGATACACGTCCTTGATACCGAAACGCCGTTCGAGAGCTTTCAGGTCGAGGTCGGGGAACATCTGGTGGCTACCGTCGTATTGCGGTCGCACGAAACAGTTGAACTTGCGGTTGTACATATCCGTCAGCCTCTTCTGGAACTCCGGCGACTGCTCCGCGAGCCATTCGGAAAACCCGTTTCGGATTTCGTCGATCTTGGCATTGGCGAGCTGTATGCCCTCGCTGTCACGCACCTTGATGTCGTTGCCGTGCTCGTCCTTACCCACGCTTTTGGTCATGTCGGGCACGGTGTTCACAAGAGCGTGCTTCAGCAGGGCGACACCGTCGTAGGTGCGGTAGTAACCTTTGACACAATATTGGTCGGAGATTTTGGCGTTTCTCCCGCTGCACTTGACCGAATACTCGTCCATCGTCTCCGAGAAGCCGATACGCACATCGGTATCGAACAGATAGGAGGCGTAGGCCGCATAGATTCCCGTCGGTATCCACCGCTCGCCGAGGTTGAAGTCCAGCTCGTCGAACGTAATCGGTCGCGGCGTGGCCTCCTGCAAGGCTACAAGGGCTTCCTTCTCGCGCTCGCCGTGCGGGTTCCCGGCCATCCATGCCTCGATGCGCTCCGCCTTATCGACGACATTGCCCGCGATGAAGCGGTCTTTGATCTCGTAACTTCCGGCGAGCGGATTGTAGAAGATGCGCCCTTTCAGTTCGTCGATCAGCTCCTCGCGGCTGTTGTCCGACAAGGATTCCATGTAATCGAGATTCACACCTCCGTAGCGGTTGAGCGAGGCGGCGAGCGCCTCTTCCGGCGTATCGACGTGCGTAACCTGATTCAATGAAAAAGCAACGGGATGGTCGAAGATGTCGGCCTTGACGAACTGCCCGTTCTCCGCCCGTTCGAGGGCGAGGATGTCGCGCCCCGATGCGTCCATCATAAGGAGTTTGACGTTCGCTTTGGCGTTCAGATTGCCGTAACGCGCGACGAACGCATCGTAACGGGCATTGAGGTCTTTACGCATGGCATCGCCCTCGTCGTGATATTCGGCTTCGTAGGCATAGAGCCGCTCGTAAGCGTCGCGCACGGGAATGTAGGCCGCTATCTTCTCGCGCTGCGCCTTGTCCAAATCGAGCGGGTGGAACGTCGCCCCGTAGCGGGTAACGTCTTTCAGGTAGCCGACTTGATAGCGTGTCCCTTCGGTGTTCACCTTGACGAACGCCCCCTCGCGGTGGTGCGGCTCCAACAATCCCTCGAAAGGCCGGGGCTTCATCTCCTCCTCGTGCTTGCGCTGCCGCTCTTCCGCCGAGAGCTTCGCCTCCTCCTCACGCATCTGCCGCTCGACCTCGCCGATACGACGGTTCATCTCCTCCGTCACTCCGTTTTCAACGGGATAGCGGGTGTCGGATGCACCGGAGGTATGCACCGCCTGCTCCGTTCGGGTGGCTGTCGTCGCCGCCTGCATCGGCGTGTCGAACAGCGACGGCTGACGGGGCTGCGCCAGCTTGGGACGATTGCTCCTGCGACGGGACTTGCCGCCCGTCTGGGCGACGCGCCGCTCCTCTTCCGTGAAGCCGAACAGATCGTAAAGGCTCATTACCGGAGGCTCTATTTCGGGCTTCTCCTCTTTCAGAGGTGCGGCAGTCGCCTTATCTGTTTGCGCAGGCCGTACCGTATCCTCCGCTATGGCCTCTTGTCCCCACAAAGTCTGCTGCTCGACGGCCTCCGTCTGTTTCGTCCTTGTCGGCTCTTCCTGCAAGACCGATTCAGGCGTCGCCTTCTCTTCTTGCCGCTCTCTCCGCTGGCGGACACCTTCGAGCGTCCCCGCGACATCCATGTAGCGGCCTATGTCGAGACGTTTGTAGAAATCCTCCGAGAGCATACGCCGCAGATCTGCTGCGATGCCTTCCGCGCCGCCCTCGTGCCGATAGACCATCGCGGGCTTGCCGTAGGGATCGGTGTCCAGCACCGCTTTCGTATGGATGATCCGTTCGGGATGGCGGTGCAGGTATTCGTTAGTGTTGAAACCGCGACTGTCGAAATGCACCCGGCACAGCGACTTGTCGTCCTCGGTCAGCCTCTCTTTTCGGACGTTCTTTTGCAGGATGACCAAATCGCTGCCGACCTCCGTTCCAGCGTTGTCGGCAAAGAGGTTGTTCGGCAGACGAACGACGGAGACCACGTCCGCTTGTTTGAGCATCTCGACGCGGGAGGCTTCGTTCTGGGGCGAGTTCAGCACGCCCTGCGAGGTGATGAACGCCACGATGCCGCCGTCCCGCACGGCATCCAGCCCTTTGAGGAAAAAGTAGTTGTGGATGGCTTTGGTCGCCGTCCGACGCCCGAACGCCTCGCTTGCGGAGAACGCAGGATCGAAGACCGCCACATCCCCGAACGGGATATTGGAGGCCGCCACGTCGAAATAGTCGTTAAAAGGCTTCTCGATACGCTCGAAGCCCTCCACACGCACTTTCTTGTCGGGGTGCAGGCAGGCGAGAATCCTGCCCGTCAGGAGGTCTTTCTCAAAGGCCATCACATCCGCACGGGTATCCTTGCGGGCAAAGGCTTCGAGAAACGCCCCGTGTCCTGCGGAGGGTTCGAGCATCCGCAGCGGGCGCACATGGTGGTCGTGCAGCGTGTCGGCCAGAGCCTCCGTTACCGCCGTAGGGGTATAGAACGCCGTCAGCACGGAGCTTTTCAGGCTGTCGATATAACGCTTGTACTCGTTCTCGCTTGCGCTGTTCTCGCGGATCAGCCGATGCAGCTCCGCCGTCATCGGGAACAGGTCGAGGTCGGATTTCGCCCACTGCACGGCATCGGTCAGGTCGGAGGCCGGGTTGAGAATACATTTCAACCCTCCGAAACCGCAATAGCGGGCAAGCCGCTCCCGTTCTTCGGGAGTGGCCGCCCGCCCTGCCTTGCCTAACTCGAACGCCGTGCGTATCGCCTCGATGTTGTCCCGCAGTTTGGTCTTACGGTTAAATGCCATCCTCTTCCAGCAAGATTAGGATAGCTCCCGTAAGCTCCGTATAGAGCTGCTCGTATTCGGGCGAGTAGGCGAAATCGTCCGAGAGCGGGTATTGGGAGAAGATGCCCTCCAGCGAGGGCTGCAATCTCAACGCGACGGACGGGGCGTCGCTCTGCGCCACCTCGTCCGAGCACTCGTTCCAGAGCACCTCGATGATGGTGTCGTACTTGGAGAAGCGCAGCCCCTCCAGCAGCGCGGCCATCGCCAGCTCGTGCGCCCCTTCGGGCAGATACCCTTCGAGGCGGGCTTGTTCGTACACGTCGGCGGCATGGTCGGAGCGGCTTTCGATAAAGGCCGCGTCGTGCGCCTTGTCGGGGTGGTTCTCCTTGAGGTGGGATAACAGGTAAAGCCCGTAGTAGGACAACTCCGTAGGCTTTTCTTTCTGATTCATAATTCTATGGATTTAGTGGATTGTAAAACGAATGGATAAAAAAGGCACTCAACGTCCCCGTCGAGTGCCACCACTAAATCCACAGAGAATAAATCGGTATCGACGGTAAATCCGGGAAGACAATCTATTTCCGTGTATTCAGTGGCGAATATAGGCATTATTTCTCTCTCTTTGCGTCTTTGCCGCCGTTTTTCGTTTCAGGGAACTCAAAGACGGTGTTGAAATCCCCGTCGAAGGCGACAACTGCCGAGAACGGTTTGCCCCGTTTGCTGTTGAAACCCTTGATCGGCGAGGTGCGCCCGTTGGTCAGCAGCTCCGTAATGTCCGCGTCGGAAAGCGTCTTTCCCGCTTTCACTCGGAACACCGGAAGCCCGCACGCGGCATTGTCGCAGCGCACGACCTTTCCGAAGAACTGCATCCGTCCCGTCTTGCACTTGGGGCATATGCACCCCGAAGCGGCACTCGTGAAGAGCTTGTCGCAGGTCAGCAGTTCGGAGACAATCTCGGCGGTGTACTCCTCGATCTCCTTGCGGAACGTCTCGGCACGCAGCTCGCCCCGTTCGATCTTGGCGAGCGCTGCCTCCCATGCCCCCGTCATCTCGACGTCGGCGATGCGCATCTGCTTGACGACCGAATAGAGCGCCAGCCCCTTTTCCGTCGGTACGAGCGATTTCTTGTGCCGCACGATATATTCCCGTGAAAAGAGAGTTTCGATGATGGCAGCACGAGTGGCCGGAGTGCCGATGCCGCACTCTTTGAGCGACTGCCGCACCTCCTCGTCCTCGACCTCCTTGCCTGCGGTCTCCATTGCCGCGAGCAGCGAGGCTTCCGTATGAAACGGTTTGGGCTTCGTCTTGCCCTCGGTCATCGAGCAGCCCGCGACGGGCAGCGTCGTGCCCTCCGTCCATTCGGGCAGCAGGGTGTCCTCCGTCTCCTCTCCGTACACGGCACGCCACCCCGCCTGACGGACAATCGTGCCTTTGGCGATATACGCCACGCCTCCGCACTCCGCCGTAACGGTCGTTACATCCTTAATACACCGTTCTGCGAAAGCCTCCAGCATACGCCCGATGATCATATCATAGACGGTCTGCTCATCGGCAGAGAGTATCTTCGGCTTTACCCCCGTCGGCAGCAGGGCATGGTGGTCAGTTACTTTGCCGTCGTCCACGCTGCGGCGTGTCGGGGCATCGCCCAGCAGCGCAAGGCGGCGGCCCCATGTGGAATTATTTTTCAACGTCAGCAGCAGCGAGGGGATTTCCGCGAATACGTCTTCGGGGATATAGCGGCTACCCGTGCGGGGATAGGTGACGAGTTTCGCCTCGTAGAGCTTCTGGGCGATGGTGAGCGTCTTGTCCGCCGAAAAACCGTGCTTGGTGTTCGCCTCTTTCTGGAGTGTCGTCAGGTCGTACAGCAGGGGCGTTTCCTGCACGGTCTCCTTGCGTTCGACTTTGGTAACGGTGGCCGCGCCCTGCTCTTTGAGCGACCGATAGGCGGCGGTGGCGGCAGCTTTCTCCTTCCATTTCTCGGCGGAGGACAACTTCACGACCGTATCGGCTTCGTTGCCCGGTGTGGAGAAGTGCGCCTGAAAGACATCCTCCGGCGTGAAACGCTTGTTCTCCCAGAAGCGTCTGCACACCATCGCCAGCGCAGGCGTCTGCACGCGCCCCAGCGAATACGTGCCGCGTCCTGCGGCCAGCGTGATGGCTTGTGTGGCATTGATGCCCACCAGCCAGTCGGCCTCGCTGCGGGCTTTGGCGGCATAGTAGAGGTTGTCGTACTTGTTGCCGCTTTCGAGGCGCTCCAGCCCCTCGCGGATGGCCTTGTCCGTGAGGGAGCTGATCCAGAGGCGGTCGAACGGTGTGGCACAGCCGATGTACTCGTACAGATAGCGGAAGATCAGCTCTCCTTCGCGTCCGGCATCCGTCGCCACGATGATACGCTCGCTCTTGCGGAACAGACTGCCGTTCAGCTTGATTTGCGCCGCGACGTTGCCGTCCGGCTTATAGCCCTTGTCGGTCTTGACCTGACGCGGCACGAGCTGGAACACGGGAGGGATGATCGGCAGGTTATCGCGGTGGAATCCCTTGATGCCGTAGCCGTCCGGCAGGGCGGGCTGCACCAGATGCCCGAACGCCCACGTTACGTTATAGCCGTTTCCCGTGTAATAGCCGTTCTCTTTTTTCGTCGCTTTCACGATGCGGGCGATTTCATGCGCCACACTCGGTTTTTCTGCAATAATTGTTTTCATTCTGAATTGATTTATTTAATGTGGATTTAGTGGTCGGGGTTGAGAACCCCGTTTTTAATTCTCGTCGTTCGGTTCCTGCGTCTCTTGTTCCTTGTCTCGCAGGCGGCACAGGATTTTACGGTCGTAATAGACGTGATACCCGTCGGAGGTGTAGTAGCGTTCGTTGTCCCGCTCTATGGCCTGCCAATCGACGCGCCGCAGGGCGTAACCGCCCGCGACGGATACAAGGCAGAAGAGCAGGAGGATGATAAAGGCCGCCATAGCTACATCCTCATTCGGGGTTTGTTCGCGTTCTGCTGCCTGCGCTGCTGCTCCTCGTTGGCCGGGGCGGTCTGCCCCCGTTGCAGCGGCTCGCCGATGTGCTTGGTCGCCTCGTCGGTCTTGCCCTCGGAATTGACGGCGACCTGCGTGCGGGAGGCGGCATCGGGCTTGACCTCGTAGATCTGCGACTGCTCCGGCCGCTTGCGGCTGAAGTCGTACTTGACCTTTTCGTGGTTCGGGCGTACATAAGCGTTGAACTTTTGGCCTTTCTTGTCGGTCATGCCCTCGATATACACCCATTTGTTCTGCTCCCAGCCCGCCTTGTACTCCGGCTTGACCTCCGCGCCGAGCAGGGTTCTGCCGATGCGCAGGCGGCGTTCTTTCGGTGCTCCGTCTGCCGTCTGCGTCTGCTCCTGCCGCTGGGCTTTCTTCTGGCCGCCGAAATGAAAGTCCAGCCCCCGTTTGTCGGCGTTGATTTGGAGCGTGGCGTTGAACTTCTTTCCGCTCTTGGCCGTCATGCCCTCTACATAGACGCCCTCGCCGCGCGAAAGGGTGGCTTGCTGCTCCGGATCGAGTTTCACGCCCTTGACTTCATCGGGGATGCGAATCGCCGAGACGGGAACGGCCACCGTCTCGTTGGTCAGGCGGTCGATACTGATAAAGGAGGGGATAAGCTCGCCCGTAGCCGGATCGACGACCTCGACGACACGTCCGAGGTTGCCCGTCTTTTTCAGGTTGTCCTGATCCTCCGGCGTGAACTTCACGTTCAGGTATTCGTCGAGGTTCGGCTCGCGGCGAATCGGGTGCGGGACAATCGACACCGTGCCGTCGGGATTCTCACGCAGCGACAACCGCGCCTGCATCGGCACACGGATGCCGCCGAAATCGGGGGTGCACTCGACAAGTTGTGACTTGCCGTAATGACGCATACGCTCCAGATCACCCGACTGCTCCAACGCCGCGAGGTCGATGCCCCAGCGTTCGACGATTGCCTCACGGTCGAGGCGGCTGTCGTCGATGGGCTTGTAGCCCCCGTCGTTGCTCTGCCGCTCCCCGGCAGACGACTGTTCAGCCTGCTGCGGCGTTTCCTCCGCCTGCTCGGTGGGGGCTGCTTGCGTCTCGCCCTCCTGCGTCTGCTGCTGCGCGGCGGCCTGCTCGTACTTGGTCGTATCGACCTTGTGCGGGGCGAGTAGCTCCTCGTTCTTTTTCGGATTTTTCAGCAACTCTTTCAATACCTCCACGACCTTGTCCGCACCCTCTGCCGCGACACGGTAGAAACCGAAGCGTTTCGGCTCTTTGCATTGGCGGTAGAAATTGGCGAAGAAGTTGTCCAGCACATCGCCGTGACGGTCGAAACGCAGGAAATCCTGCGTGTTCTCCGCTTTGGCGGCTTTCAGGTTCGGCGAGCCGTCGCGTTTCAATCCCGCGACCACGCCGATCTCACCCGTCTTCTCGTCTTTGACGATCAGCACGTCTTGTTCTTTCTTTTTCTGTTCCATAATCTATTGTTGTTATATGATCGCATCTTGCCGATGCCCTGCGAATGTAAGCAGAGGATTCGCCGCCGCATCCGTTTTAGCGCCGCATGGCAGCTTGTGGCGTCGGGATGGCAGCATTTGGCGTTCAACCCTTGCTTTTCTCGACCTTGCGGCAGCCCGCGAACTCATCGAAATGATATTTCAGAAACTCCTGCACGTCCGATTCCTTGTAGTAGATTTTGTGCCAGAGCATCTGGTAGCGCAGCACGCCCGAACTGCGGTAGCGTTGCAGCGAGCGTTTACTCGCTTGCAGGAGTTGGCACAAGTCCTGATTGTCCAACAGGCGCTCGCCATCCAGATATTTTATTTCTTTTATCTCCTTGCCCGCAAGCGAGGCGAGCAGCCGTTCGTGGCGGTCGAAGCGTTCCATGATCTTCTCCATCCACATCTCGAAAACATCGGTTTCAAGTATCATAGGCCGAATTGTTTATGCGTGAGATAATAGTTCTTCCTGAAATCCTCCAGCGTGTTCGGATGGCAATGCACGATACGTTTGGCTATACATTCCTCTATATCGGAAAGCCGATACAGGCACTTGCTTCGCAACATGGTAAAGGGAATGGCGTGTTCCTTGCGCATCCGCTGGAGTGTGCGGGTACTGATTTTCAGCAAATCGGCCAACTCTTCACTTGTCAGCCAGATTTCAGGCTCCTGCCGGGGATTGGTCTCTTTCCTGAAAACGTAATCGGCTATGCGCTCGATCTTGTCGTTCAGGTCTTGATATACCTTGTGATCGAATGTTATAATTTCCATATTTGCAACATTTTATTCTTATGCGGCAAATATGCGGGTTTGTGGCATGGCGGTTTCCATTGTCGTTACCGACACGGGAATGTTTTATTCCCAAATGATCCATATAGAGACAAAAAAACGGCGGGAGATTTTGATTTTCTCCCGCCGTTGCCGCGTTCAGTTGATGATACCGTCTGCTCTGATTTGTAGAATAAGAGGTGTGGCCGATTTTGATTTTAGTGTCTGGACGAGCCGTTGCCGTATCCAGCGTCGAAAAACGACGCATGGATAACTTTTTATGGAAAAGCACAAGGCGATAATCATATCGAGATTATAATACTCCGCAATGCACAGTCTTCCATCGGGCAGGGTGGTCGTCTGTTCCCGACGTACCTCTTTCTCGTACAACTCTCCAGCGGCAAGTATTTTCTTTATTTGCCGCACGACACTCGCCGCCAATATATTAAATGTATGCGCGATTTCTTCGACAGACATCCAAACGGTTCCGTCATCCGATAGGATAAGCGACACTTGAACTCCGTTCGTGTGCGATGGTTCGATTTTCAATGTTCCTCTATTCATGGCTTTATGCTTTTAACGCGATTTTCTCTATTTCATCCAATTTCCCGGAAAGAGCCTGCATATCACGGCTTATCTTGTCGCTGGTTATACGGGCATAAATTTGAGTGGTCTGGATATTCGTATGCCCCAGCATTTTGCTGACACTCTCGATAGGTACGCCTTTGGCGAGCGTCATGGTCGTGGCGAACGTGTGGCGGGCGAGGTGGAATGTGATATTCTTGCTAATACCGCATAAATCGCCTATCTCCTTCAAATACGAATTGAGCTTTTGGTTACTCAATACAGGTAGCAAAAGACCGTTCGGCAGTTTGCCCTCATATTTTTTCAGAATAGCCTGCGGCACTTTCAACAGAGGCACGTTCACTGCCGTGTCCGTTTTTTGACGAGCGGTCATAATCCACGGCTTATCATCGAACGAAATACGGATGTTCTCTTTCGTGAGATTCCGCACGTCGATATAAGCCAATCCCGTGAAGCACGCGAAGATGAACACGTCTCGTACTTGCTCCAAACGGCTGCAAGTAAATTTCTTTTTCAGGATTTTCTGTAATTCATGCTCCGTCAGATAACCTCTATCCACTCGTTTCAACCGTATTTTGTAATTGACGAACGGATCGGTAAAAATCCAACCGTTGTTTTTGGCCACAATGACGATCATGCGAAATGTCTGCATGAACTTGGCCGTCGTATTTTCATTACAGCCGCTTTCCGTGCGCAGGTAATTCTCAAAATCCGTAATAAACACATGGGAGATTTCTTTCAGCGCGATGTCCTTGATCCGATACTTGGTCTGCATGAACTCCTCCAGACGTCGCATACAGCGGTCATACTTGGCATAAGTCGCCGCGCTTTTGCTGATACCGATCAATTTCTTCACATCTTCATTATGTGAGCGGAACAGTTCCAGCAGAGTTTGTTGTCTCGATGTAATTCCCAGAAAAGCGTTGCGAACCTTTTCCGCCGTTACATACGCCTCATGTACCTCGATGTCGTGATAGTGATTTTTCAATGTCGTCCGTACATCGTCCAGCAGGGAATTAAGCTGGCGTGCTTTCAAAGAATTGCCCGCCATTCTTTGCGTATTGACATCCCATAACTCCGGCACTACATCCAGCTTGGAGCTGAATTGTACGATTTCGCCATTGACGGTCAAACGGATCATGATTCCCGACTTGCCTTCTTTGTTTACTTGATTCTTCCGAATGTAGAAAAGAATCTTGAATGTACTCTTGCTCATAATACCTCCTTTTTTTGCCTCTTTGCCGAGGGTAAAAACTTTTAGCGGCAAAGAAATAATTAATAATTGGGTTGTGAGCAGACACATTGAAGACAACAAACGACAAATCAGAGACTTACCATAAAAATCGTTACTAAAATCAATCGTCCGTTTTCAGTAACGATTTAGTAACGGTACTCTGTCCAAACGGGGCTTTTTTGTGTCTTTCGGATGTCCGAGAAGAGAAATAAAAAATCCCGTAAAACCTTGATTTTACGGGATTTGTCATACTTTGACCCCTTTTTGTCTTTGGGGTTCTGCGGAGAGAGAGGCTCTCGAACCTATACATTCAAGAAATATCATAAAAATGCAAATTATTGATAATCAAATATTGTTTGAAGTGCATAGTAAATCCAAATCTTTCTGAATATCTTTTGCTATTCCAAATATTGGGTGTATATTGGGGTGTAGAATTTCAAACGCACCCAATTATGAATATCAAACGAAACATCATTTTTGCATTGGAAAGCCGGAAGAAGAACGGTGTGCCAATCGTGGAGAACGTGCCTATCCGTATGCGTGTCATATACGCAAGTCAGCGCATTGAGTTTACAACGGGTTACCGCATTGATGTAGCCAAGTGGGATGCTGACAAGCAGCGAGTGAAGAACGGGTGTACCAACAAACTAAAGCAAAGTGCATCTGAAATCAATGCCGATCTGCTGAAATACTATACCGAAATTCAAAACGTATTCAAAGAATTTGAGGTACAGGAAGCCATGCCCACTACCCAACAATTAAAGGACGCATTCAACCTGCGAATGAAAGATACAAGTGAAGACCAGGAAGACGTAAAGATAAGTTTTTGGGAGATATTCGATGAATTTGTAAAAGAATGCGGCAATCAGAATAACTGGACTGAATCCACATACGAAAAGTTTGCAGCCGTAAAAAATCACCTTAAAAACTTCAAGGAAGATTTAACCTTTGAATATTTCAATGAATTCGGACTGAACGAATATG
>OGCU01000023.1_pt1 | contig 186764 bp, 182 predicted proteins | sample 1570251 | NCBI WGS metagenome assembly OGCU01 (sample SAMEA2582182, study PRJEB24529) | metagenome | biome: Human gut stool | place: China | collected 2011
TATATAACATTTTAAATATAAACACAATGTATTTTAATAAATATTTTATTTTTTATAATGATTCTTATTATACTCTTTAATAAAATCTAGTTGTTCGATGTCTTCAATATCTTTATCAATATCCGTTTTAGAACCAATTAAAAATGTAACAATTAAAACTGCTAAAATTGCAACTGCAAACAACATACAAACTAACAACTTAAACAAAACTAACCACCTCTTATAACTAGTTTAAATCTGGTAATTCATCATCAAAATCAAAAGAAGAATCTCTCTTTACTGATAACTGCCTGTCATATTCCTTGAAACCTAATTTTAACATAGTTCTTACTTTTTCAAAAATTATTTCAAGTTTCTTAGATGCCTTAGACCTTGTAATATCAAAATGATAAGCAAGCATATCTAAAGTATGAGGCATACTGCACTCTATTCCATAACGCATACTTAAAATATTTCCATATTGATTTCTCAATCTTTTTATAATCTCTGGATAAATATTTTTAAGGTTAGTTACCCTTTTAGTTAGTTCTTTGAATGCATCCTCACCATTTAAATATACTTGTAAAATATTTACATAGTATAAATCTGAATACAAACTATACCAACAAAATTCTGGAATACCTTTTTCAGTTTTAGATAAAGCGTAAATTAAATTTTCAAGTAATTTATTCTTACTAGACTTGCCAGCAGATAATTCCATTTTTATTATACTCGATAAATACAAACTTCCAGTTAAAAGATAAGTATTAAGTTTATCTTCACTTATTAAACCTAACTGATACAACTGATGTACATTAGGATTAAAAGACCTTACATTAAGTTTAACAGATTTCTTTAAATACAACTCTATTTCTCTCTGGTTCTTTGAGAAAAAATCTGGAATAAAGTTATTCAAACACTTTATCTTTTGCTCACTAAGTTTTCCTGATTTGTAAGCAGTTCTTTGATTTCTTTCCCAATTATACAAATCTGTTCCAGTAGAAGATTTTATACCAGGTTCTGGCATTTCTAAATTGTTTGTAGCATAATCCCGCATAGAATTAAAATTATCTAACCATCTTTTATCATGTGAATTCATCTATATTCCTCCTTTTTTAACTTATTAAATATTATTAAATTATAAATAAAGCTGAGCTATTTTAAAAAACCGCACAGCTTTATAAAAACCTATATTAATAGTTACTTATACAATTTTAAAACATTTTTAAAATTATCTACAGTATAGTCTAACTTTTCAATTAGACTATTAATCTCCTCTTTACCCCTTTCAGAGTCTGCATCTAATCTTATAACCTCAACTATACAATTTCCTATTTTAGATTGAAACTCCAACCCTTCTCTAACCAATAATTCAACAGCCTGATAATTAGTCATAGCTTTACCTCCTTTTATAAATATTTAAATTTAAACTATATATTAGATTTATTTGTTATACAAACTTATCTATATCTAGATACCGCAAAATCCCATCTTGCAATAATGCAAACTTTATCAATTTCATCTGCAATCTGATGCCTAGCTAAACACATATCTCCAAATATACCTTTAAACCCCCTTCCAACACACATTCTAACATCTTCTAAAATTTTTCCTTTTTAAGTTTTAAATTACACCTGTACAATAAATCTTCTATCTTATTTAAAGGCATAACTCCATAGGTCTCATCCCATAGTAACCACAGCTGTTCTGCCATTAACTCTTGAGGTAATAACATTTTCGCTCCTTTCTTTATCAGATTATATTTTTATAATCTGACAAATGTTTCTTCTGTTATATTTCCTTTTAAATCTAAACCAAGTGAAGTACTGCAAATAATTTTACAATTTACACAATCTTTTGTAACAACGTTAATAGCATTCTTTTGACCCTGTGACATTTTATAATAAGGTAAAGTAAACTTAAATCCCTTAGGATAACCTTTAATTTTATCTAAAAGTTCTTTGTATTCTTTTGATTCTTTAAATTCTACTTTATTCATTATACCCTCCAATAATAATCTACTCATACTTACCAGTTAGATTAAGTACTTCTAATGGAACTCTTGTATTTTCGTCTACTTCATCATAAATATTACTAATACCCAATTCTTCTAAGACATCTTCTGTATTTACACCATACAACATAGCAAAAGTATCAATAGGTACTTCTGGTCTATCAATACCACCACCATAGTTCTTCCATTTCCAGTAAGCACTTCTACAACATGCTTTCTTTGGCTCTAACTCTACCTTTTTTAAAAACTGTTCATAGGTCGCTAAATGACCTACGCAAATAACATCTTCAAAAGTAAAAGAATTTTCTGAAATATTTTTGAGTTCCTCTAACGAATTACTTACCTCTCTGCCTCTTCCAGTACCTACCTCGTATAAAGCTCTTCTTGATAAATTATCTACGAAATCAAAGATAATCTTAGGATTAGGATCTACATCAATAGTATTAATACATCTTCCTATTTGCTGAGTGAAGATAATACTACTATCTGTCGCCCTACATAATCCAACTCCTGTTACATTATCTACATGATACCCCATGTTTAACATATCTACACTAAAAATTAAGTCAATACAATTATCTTTTTTAGTCAACTCTTTTAGCTTAGCAGTGTTTTTAGCAAACTCATACTCACTTATTACGCATAAATCCCTTATTTCATGATTTGGAAAAGCTTTGCGAAAATCTTCAATTACTTCAACATACCCTTCCTTCAAAGCCTTCTTGGTTGGGAAGAACCACATGAATTTCATATAATTAGTACTCTTAAGACAAGAATTGCACACATCCTTAATTACCTTGTCTTTTTGATGTACTTTTATACCATTTTCAACATTTCTAGAAAATAAATCTTTCTTAATTACCTCATCAATGCTTAAATCAAGGTTTTTTATACCTTTCTCTAAACTCATTCTAATATCTCCATGCACATCGTAAGACATATAACAATAGTAAGGTTTAGCAACAAATCCATCTGAAATAGCATCATGTAAAGTATAAGGAAACACCCTCACTCCGTTGAATAGGTCTGATAGTACGTCATAGGAATCTGTACGCTTAGGAGTTGCTGTTAATCCTACAAACTTACAATTTCTATGACTAGTTAAATAAGATTTAATAGCATCTCTGGTTTTATCAGCCCCTAGTCTATGACACTCATCACATACAATTAACTCATAATCTTCCATTACCATTGGGTTCTTGCGGATTAAACCTGCATATGACATATAGTCAATATTGTCTTGCTCCTCCTTGTAAGTATCTCTTACAACGTCTGCAATAATATTGTTAGGGTACAGAAACAAAACTTTATTATACATGGACATTAACTTAGTTGTCATGTAGGTCTTTCCAAACCCAGTAGGTCTTACTACCATACACATACCATATTTTAATAATTTATCACATAAATCATCAAATGTTGCATCTCTGACTTCTTGAATTGTTTTCATTTGTTTATACCTCTTTTTATAATTACTATAATTATTGTAACATAAATTATAGTAATTATAAATATTTTTACTATAAAATAATAATATTCCTATATTGAGTTAGTTTATTTAATGTAACACAAATATACTTTTTTAATTTATAATCAAAATAAGAATTTAAAACAATAATATTGTTATTAGACTTTAACTTAACATATTTACCATTACCCCTATATAGTTTATCTGGGTACACATTATTACCATACACAGCTCTCATATCAACAACTAACTCTGAATTATCTTCAAAACGAACATTAAACCTATTTTTCTCACTTGATGGAAAAACAGTATACTTCATACCCAAAGGGTTTGAGTAGGTTTTATATAACATCAATTCACTTTTAATCAATGTTAAACTACCATTAAGAAAGGATTTTCTATGTACAGATTTACAATAACCATTCTCGTATTTTACTATGATATAATTACCACCATCTTTTAATTCAATGCATTCTGCTACTAAACCGCATTTTTGCTTTACTTTCATACCCAATATGTCTGAGTCTTTAATCTTAATAGGTTTATTTGTTAAATTACAGGATCCTGATAAAAATATAGGTAATTTTGTATTAGATGTTTTACCATCACTTGACTCTACTATTATATTATTGTAACTTATATACTTAATTAACCTTAACTCAATACCATTCTTCGCAATAACACGCATCCCTAAATACTTATCTTGGAGATCTTCTTTTTTGTAATTAAGTAACCCCCTTCTAAATGTTTTTCTAGACACTACATCTTCGTACCCACTGTCAAAACGTACCAAACACTTCCAATCTGGTAGCAACTCTAAAACTTCAGCATCTTCACCACAAGATTGTTTAATTTTTTCACCAACTTTTATAACATCTTTTATATTTATAGGTAATACACCTTTTGCAAAGGTGTACTTGTTTACACCAAATCTCTTAATACCATTATCAAACATAACATCTACTTTACCACCATTCATGCTAATTACAGTACAGTAATGACCGCAAGACTGTAATACAGTATCACCTACTTTTACATGATTGTTAAAATCAGGTTTAACATTACCCATTCTGAAATACCTTGCAGTGACCTCTTTAGTGCAACCACAATCTAACTTAACTACTACCTTATTATCTTCTTTCTTTTCTATAATTTCAGCATATTCTCCGCATTTTTGTAATACCCTATCACCTACTTGATAATCTATATGTACATTCGGATCTCTTTCTCCTAATACACCATTAAAAAATGAAGATACACTTACATCCTTTCTTATAACACCATTATCAAATTTTACTGAACATAAAATCCCATCTTCACTCAGACTTATTATTTTAGCATTCATACCTGACCTAAACTGCTTTTGTGAAAAACCTATTTCAGCCTTTTTTACCCTATTGTACTCTTTAGAACTAACATTACCTCTCTTAAAATATTCTATTGAGACTTCCTTTATAACACCGTTACTTAATGATACCTCACATCTACTATCTGATATCACTTTTAATACTGTAGCCTCTAGCCCACACTTCTGTAACTTTCTATCTCCAACATTCACATTCATACAAAAATACCTACCTATTAAATATGTTTATAATAATATTTTAACATACAAAGTATAATTAAACAATATTCATCTAAAAGTAAAAAATAAAGATGGTAGTAATTCTATCATCTTTATACAATAGACTATAATTTTCTTCTTGATGCTTATGTATGATTTTTATTAAACCAGTATACTAACTTGGACTTAAGCAGTAAAAATTAAGGAGTTTGTATATAAGTACCCTTGTTATCTATTTTAATTGATTAACTTTAAGTACCCTGCTGTACACCCTCCACTACATTTAACTATATTATTAAATAAATTTAAACTATTTTATAAAATAACAAGTTTCCTCATATGTTTATTTGCTACTAAAACCATATACCTTTTCTTAACAGAATCAAAATACACACTTAAAATATTTCCAACTATGCCTTTTACATTATAATTATTCAACTTAATATAAGATATACCAACTGGTAGTACCCTACCTACTTTACTTAAGTCACCCAATGATAGATTTACAACAGAATTATCTTCAAAAACAACGTTATACCTAACCCCTTTCTTATAAACCTTATACTTAAAACCATGAGACGTAGTATTCCAATTTATATCTTCCAAAATATATTTGTCAGATAAAAAATCTAACCTATTAATCTCGATGAAAATACCAGATTCGAATAATACCTTTACACAATCTTTTACACTATTGTACCCTAAGACTTCACCTTTTATATCATTAAATTCAGTTTTTAAACCAATTAGATCTCTACCTGAATATCTTGTAGCTACTGAACCACTCTTAAAAGCTTTTCTAGAAACATTTTCTTTAATTACACCAGTTTCAAATTTAATAGAACACTTATAATTAGGTAATAATTCTATTACTTCTGCATATAAACCACAATTTTGTTTTACTCTCATTCCTACAAATATATGATTATCTTTTTTAGGAATATCTCCTCTTCTAAAACCACTATAACGAACATTGCGTCTTATTATACCACTTTCGAATTGTATATCTACAGTATCATTGCCATACTCGTTTATAACTGTAGCAATTTCTCCACATTTTTTGCAATTTTTTCTTTCCTACATTTGTTTTCGGTATACTTATAGTACCACTTAAAAACCTAGAATAAGATGCATTCTGTATCACTACTCCATTTTCAAATTCTATATCACACATTTTAGAAGAATCATCATATTTTACTATTTTAGCATTAAAACCACATTTCTGAAGTCTTACTAACCCTACCTTTTCCTTATGCCTAATTAAAGAATGACACTTGGATACCCCTGTTATTCCTTCTCTGAAAGATAATAGATTTATATTTTGTTTTACTGTGCCATCTTCAAACAAAATAGTACACTTTTTATCTTTTAATTCTATTATTGTTGCTTTAACACCCTTACGTTGCTCTCTTTCATCACCTACCAATAAACCATTTATGGATACATCTAAAGATCCTTCATAAAAATCTTTTAAAATTACATTATGCCGTATAATACCATTATCGAACATTACTGTTCCAGTTAACTTATCGACTGATATACTTATCAACTTCGCATTTTGTCTTGTATACCTTTTATTCTGAAATACCGTATCTCCTATTTTCACTATCATCCCTCTACTTTACATTATATTATTTTTCTGTACATATTTCTTCTAAAACCCTAATTGCCTTAGTCTTCAAGTCAATTCTATAGTTTTCTACTTCAAACATTTACATTCATATAAATAACCTACCTATTTAATATATTTATACTATTATTTTAACACATAAAACACTATTAGACAATATATATCTAAAAGTAAAAATAAAGATGGTAGTAAATCTACCATCTTTATACAATAATCTAAACTTCCTTAAATCCGTTATCACTTTTTTCTTTCCACTTATCATACATTTCTAAATAGTTATTAGCTATATATTCTTGTATAATTCTTTGATCTTTCTTGGAAATTCTCGTACTTCCAACTAACTTACTAGTCCCATCAGCATAAACCCAAAATTTAGATGAGCCTGACCTTCTTGTACTATTTTTATTAGCGTGTACATGCATAGCTTCAACTATACAATGATTAGTAAAATACAAGAAATAGCCTGCAATCTTATCTTCTGTGTACTTTGGCATATTACTTTAACCCCGTTAATATAACTTTTAAATTTCTTACCAACATTTTCTCGTAATTTACCCTATCTTTTAACGGAAATGTAGAACTTACTAATGACAACTTATCTTGATTCACGCTATATAAAGATCTCTGTGACTCATTTAACAGGTTTGCTACCCTAATCTGAATTTCTCCACTATTAAGACGTATAGGATCATAAGCAATACCACTAAGATTCATGTAATAGTTTTTTACATTTTTCTGTCTTGGCATAACCTTACCTCCTTCAAATTTTTTATAATATTCTTAGATAAGTTTAACTCTTTTAGAATTTCGTATAAATCTGTATACTCCTCCTCTGTTCCACCTTTATACTCAGTTATAGTTGTTATCATACCGTTATTATACTCTACAATACTTTTTATACTAACAGTAGATTTAGGTACTAAAAAAGTTAAATTAAAATCTGAATTTGGAATATATAGCTCTTCATACTTATTACCATTTTCATTAAATAACTTTAAATAACCTACCACTACTATACACCCTCCACATCACTCTTGCAGATAGGCTGTACAACACCTTCTAAAAGATTATCGTACACATATAACCACTCGTAAAAATAAATATTGTGTTTATTAGTTTCAACTAAATAATTCCAATTATCCGATGAATTAATTAAAAAACATTCTTCTTTTTTAAACCCAAGTTCTTTTGATTTTGAACCATAAAGATCATACCTTAAAGGTCCATTACCCTTATAGGTAGTTTTTACTGGTAATTTCTCACACTCTTCCATTGTAACAAGAGCATAACAATCATCGCCCATAAATCTGATGAAGTAAATAACACCGTCTTTTAAAACATTCATGAATCTAGAATCTTCAGACTCAACTCTTATATCTACTAGAATCTTACCATTTTTAATAATATCCTTAGCAACATTAGTTACATCTAATTGATGTTTTAGCATAAATATCACCTTTCTTCTAATAAACTTATAATGGGTCATGTAGGACTCGAACCTACGACCGTCCGGTTATGAGCCGGATGCTCTAACCAACTGAGCTAATGACCCTTAAACTTTTTAATACCATTTGTAAGTATACTGATAGTATAGCATATATTAAATAAGCGTACTATAATTTTAGATATTTAATTTAACTTTTTTATATTTCTAAATTTATAATAACTTAAAATATATAAAATTTTTATACTTCTATTTGCATACATTTATACATCTAACATATAATATTTGTAATTCTATTTATAAAATATAAATATTTTACATATCTAATAAAACATACTTATAAAACTAATCTAGCACACTATATATGTTATATTTCTAATATAACATATATTAAAATCTAATCAAATATACTTATAAAACAAAAGGTGGGTAATTATTTATACCCACCTTTAAATATTTAAAAATACCAATTATCTCCTATACATACACTACCTGGAGTCTGACCACTTCTAAAATTAAGATAACCATGATTTCTTACCCCACTATATAAACAATCATTTACTGCCTGTTTAACAAAGTCAGCTACATTACCATTTAACCTAGACTGCCACAACTCTGGAGCTGAGACATCTGGAGAATAACAAAACTGACTAGGGGCTGTTAACTGAGATAATACATCTTCTCCGAACCCACCATAATTTATTGTTGCCCTATTCATTGCACAACTTATTACAGCTAAAGCTCCATTATAATCTGTTGAACACTCCTGACCTACTATTGCCCAAATTAATTCTAATTCTTGTTGAGAATAAATATTGTTTGAGTTACTTATTACAGGTTTTGGTGTATTACTATTTATCATTGTACCATAACCAACTAAATGTTCTTGCCAATAAGAAGTATTTAAAGAAGTTTTTTGATTAGGTTCTCCACTATGATACATCTCTCCATTACCTGCATATATACCAACATGAGTTATATAATCTGGGCAGTCATATGTTTCTTTAAAGAAAACTAAGTCTCCTGGCATAGGCTCTTCTACTTTTTCTGATTTATCATATAAACCTTGAGCTGTAAGCCTACCATTCATTAGTCCTACACTAGAATATACATAACTAACATAAGCAGAACAATCTAAAGCTACACCTGGTATTTCTCCACCCATAACATAAGGAGTACCCAAACACTTTTGTATGAAAGGTTGCATTGCATCCCAATATTCTTCTTGTATTGTAGAACCTATAAAAGTTTTATCATAAACAAATTGATTATTTATTACTACCCTAACTATAACTTCATTGCTAGAAACAAGAACGTCGCCTGACTGATTTACAACACCTTCTCCTGATATAATCTGATAAGATACTGGTAAATTCGCTAAGTTATTATTTACAATAATCTTCCCTATTTGCCCCTTCTTTAATTCTACCACAGAACAATCTACACTAGGGATAGTAGATACTACTTTACATTCTAATATGTTGCTGCCAGTATTTACAGATATTACAGCTTCTCCTCCATTTACTAATGTAACATGCCCATTTGAATCTACATTTGCAATATCACTATTGCTTGACGTAAATGTTTTGTTTTCTACTTTTATATTATCCACTGATAAATCGAAACTCTGCCCAACAGAACCATTAAATTCTTTTATATTTAATTCAGGAGTTACTACCTTTACTACTCCATTATCGCCTGTGGACTCATTAACTACATAAGCCCCATCTTTTTCTGCCTTTGCTTCTACTTCATTAACAAGATTTGATTCATTTTTTATATTATTTGATTCTTTTAATTCCGTATTTTCAACTTCCTTGAAATTGCTAGGAATGATATTCTTATCTACCTTCACAGTAGAGTTAACCTCTACAGTTTTTATATCTATAGTTTTATCTCTGTAAATGACCTCTTCTACAACATCAGTATCAGACAAATAATTTATTTCCATTACAGTAGAATTATTACTTGTTCCTGAAGATGATAACCTTACCTTAAACCCAGTTTGTTTATTTACTAAATCACATTTTCCTTCTTTTAGTATGTATACCAAACCATCTTTAATACTTGCTATATCTTTATTAGAACTATCCCAATTCACATCTTTATCACTAAGAGTTATATCTAACTTATCTCCAACACTACAACTCATAAAAGCTATATTACTATTTGCTTCTGCGCTTATTGGAGTACACACCATACCCAATGATAGTAACATAGCAACAACCCTTGATTTTTTCACTATATCGCACTCTCCTTTGTAAAAAATTTCTTACTTTAACCTATAATAGAAAAAATCTAGGAAAACATAAAATATATTAAAATAATAAGAGGATTAGAAATAAATCTAATCCTCTTTCCTATTCAAGATATAATTAACAGCACTTTCCGCAAGTGATACCAACCAAATAAAATTGTTCTTTAAATCATTGACAGTCTTAGACCAATAATTCACATAACTTAAACTATTCTCTAGCATAATGTCATCTATACAACCAAGTTCTGAACACAACATCCAAGATGCCATTTCTGCAACAATTTCTTCTTCTCCCTTAGATAAATCTTTTCTATTTAATCTACTTTTGTGTTTTGTTGAATGTACTAATTCATGGAAAGCAGAAATCAAATAACTATTAGAACTAGACTCAAGTAAATTAAACATAACCATATCATCATCTTCTATGTAACATGGTACACCAGTATAAGTCTTTGTACTAATATTCTCTCTTTTTACATAATCTTCGATAATTTTTAATGGCTCTTCTGATTCTATCTTTACTATATCATCTGAGTACAGAGATGGATAAGGATTTCCGTCACTGTCTTTAAAATACTGAACATCTGCTACGTTATAATATCTTAAAACATTTTTATTTTGACTTACTACACCATTAACTACTTCATAATAGTACCCATCTTTATACCCAATAAAATGGTCTTTAGAAAGATCTCCGACATCTATATTCTCTGACAACTTTTTGACTTCTGCGCTAGATAACTCTTTTTTATTTACCTTATAAAATACTACTGGAAACCAAAAAATACCCTTTTGAAATTTATAATCTGTTTTATGAGATTTATTGTAACTATTTAATTGGTTGGCTGTTAAGTACTCTCCTTCTGGTAACATAAATCTATTTATACCTTTATACTTTTTACCACTCTCTCCGTTGTAAGCTGGTATTACCCTATAAGTTCTTTGCCAAGGCATTATACCCTCTTCTTTTGCGTTATTTAAAATTCTTTCTACAATAATATCTGATACTTTAGACATTAGCTGAATCCCTCCTTAATATATTCTCTCCTACATAACCTCTCAAACTCTTAGCGTTACGAGAATACTTTAATTTTCTTAAAGCCTTAGACTCTATTTGCCTAATTCTTTCTCTTGTACATCCATACAACCTTCCGCACTCTTCAAGAGTAAGAGAACCTGAATTTAAATTATCCCCTAAACCAAATCTTAATTTAATAATTTCTGCTTCTTTTTCTGTTAATACAGTTTTTAAAACATTGGCTATATCTTCAGATAAACATAAATTAATTACCTCTGACTCAATATTTTGAGAATTTTCATCTTTTATCAACTCTTCTAACTCTGTATCGTCGTCATCACCTATTGTAGAATTAAGACTAGCCATAGAGCCATCTAACAAATGAACCTGCAATAAAGTCTCTGAAGAAATATTCAACTCACTGCAGATTTCATTATCTGAAGGATATCTCTGATTGTTGTCATAATACTCTTTTTTAAATTTCTTAATTTGGTAAATCTTCTCATTCACATGAACTGGAAGTCTAATAAGTCTTGCCTTATCACAAATAGACCTAGTTATTGCTTGTCTAATCCACCATGTTGCATATGTACTAAATCTGTACCCCTTCTCAGGATCATACATATCAACTGCTTTCATCAGACCTAAATTACCCTCTTGTATAATATCCATTAATGGCATTGAAGTACAATGATACCTTCTTGCTATACTGACAACTAAACGTAAATTTCTAGTTATCATTTCACTTTTAGCCGATTCATCACCATTTTTATAACGTTTAGATAATTCTATTTCTTCTTGATTTGATAATAATGGTTTATTTCCTATCCCTGCTAAATAATCTCTTAATATATCTGATGTAAGATTACTATCATCACTATTTAAACACAAGTCACTATTTACAATATACCCTTCTTCTACTAATAACTCTATAATTTTTTCTTTCTTTATAGAGTGTTCACTTAATCCATATTTTTTCATCATAAATAGCAATCTTGTTTCATCTACTACCATAGTATCCTTAAATTCATTTTTTAACTCATTAACAATTAACTCAAAAATATCTGACATATCATCACCTACCATACCTGTACTATATACATATATTAACATATTTCGACAAAAAATAAAAGCTAATTAGTTTACACAATTAACCCTATGTATAAAATTCGACAATTATTTAAATACACCTTTTAATCTTATACTCTAGCTAATTACTACTATACAATAAACTAATAAACCTTATATAGTATAATTATACTTTTACATAATAAAGTCTAAATTCTTAATAATAACTTTATAATAATTACATTGTACACTGTTTATATAATACCTATCACTATTATCACTAAATAGAAAAATATACAACTTAAATTTTACCACTCCACCGAATACTCTTCGATAAAAAATAGCATAATTTTATAAAAATTATGCTATTCTTCTTATAATATTTTAAACTATAAATCTAATATATTAAAATCCCCAATTTACGCATATTAACAATATGACTAAAATTTATAAAAACATATTTATTTTATAAATAAAATAAATAAGAGAGGTATCGAGTACCCCTCTTATTTATTAAATTATTTTTCTTCGTCTTCGATAATTGTAGTTTCTCTATCTTCTGTAGAAACAGACTCTGAGCTATTCTGAGCTGTTGAGTTATAGAGATCCTCGTAATCCTTATTGCTAATCTCTTCATCTCTTCTAGAATCTCTTCTACTCTTAACTATTAAAGCGATTAAAGCTGCTAAGAAAGCTATTATTGCACCTATACCCCATTTAAACCACCATTGATTTACAATGAATGTAGCAACCTCAGATGATATAATAAAATCTTCTATAGACTTAGTAGACTCATTACCAGCCTTATCTTTTACTGTTATAGATAAACTTTGCTTATTTTTGCTTTCTTGTATTTCTAAAGTATAAATACCATTCTCTTTAGATAAAGGAACAGACTTACCATTTAGAATAGCAGATACTTCAGTAATTTTAGATTTATCTCTTATATCGATTGTTATTTTCTTTTTGTAATCCTTATAAGTTTTACCATCCTCTAAACCTGATATAATTATTTCTGGTTTTTTACTATCTAAAATGAAAGCATATTCCTCAGAAACACTACTATAATCTGTTCCTTCTAGAGCATGTGAATATACCTGTACAATATATTTTCCATCTCTATCAAACACAGATTTATCTACTGAATAGCTATAATTATACTTATCTACATCTCCACCAGTTTCTTTAATACCGATTTGATTGCTAGAAACCTTTACTTCAGAACCATCTCTTATTACCCTTACTCTTGCTTTGTTTGTATCCAACTTATCTACATTAGTTTCGTTAATTACAACTGTTTTTGGCTCTCTTATATAATTACCTAGTATATCTGCATCTAAGAAAGTATACTTAGAACCAAATCTATTAACAGAAAACTTAATATTCTTGGACTCTACATTTCCTGCTTTATCTGTTACAGTAGCCTTTAAAGTATATACATCGTCGTATAACTCCTCTTTAGGTATATTATCTAAAGTAAAAGTACCGCTCTTTCCACTGATAGCCCCTGATACCCTAATATTTCCTGACTTTCTTCCTAATAATTCAACAGAGGATTTACTTGAATCTATATTATCGTCAGACATATTTACACTAAACTTAATATCTTCTTTATAAGAAATACCTTCTTCTACACCTTCTATACTAAGTTTTGGCAATGTAGCATCTATATTGAACTTACCTGAATTATATACTTCTGAAGCATTTCCTGCTTTATCAGTACCCCCTATTCCAAATTCAAATTCACCATCTTCATTGAATGATACAGTAGCAGTGTGTACATCTCCATTACTACTCCAACCACTCATAACACCACTACCAGTTTTCTTGAACAAATTACTATCAAAATTGTGTTCAACTACTGTAATTGTAGCAGTTCTATGACTATTAAAGTAATTTTCATTTGATGGATTTGGAACATCCCAACTTACAGATAGTTTTGGAGCTGTCTTATCTACAGTAAAATTCTCACTTGTATAAGTCTTAGCTTTATTTCCAGCTCTGTCAATACAATCTAATGAGAAGTTGTAATCCTTATCTTCTGTGAAAGATATGGTATTAACCCAAACCTCTCCATTATTAGACCAACTTCCTAATACACCAGAAGAACCACTTACAGTAAACTTGCTAGGATCGAAATTTCTTTCATGTACAGTTATTGTAGCTACCCTGTTTCTGTTATAGAAGTTATCTTCTTCCGTATTGTCATAAGATACACTTATTGTAGGAGCATCTTTATCTATACTATAAACTTTACTAGCTTCAGAAGAATGACCAGTCCTATCTGTAAGTTTTACCCATAGGTTTAATCCGTTGGCATTTCCTTGAGCAGATAAATTCTTACCTAAGTCTACGATAAGGTTTTTATCTTTCTCTTTAATATTACCAACATCTCCTGCAATATCTCCATTTAAATCTACACTTGCACTTCCTAAAGTGTTCTCTCCTATACCCCAACTGAAGTTTCTTAAACCTGACCAATCACAACCAATGGAAGCACTTGCACTAACATCTGTAGGATATAAAGGTATACCTGATATATCTGTAAATTCTGTTTTAGGTAAGTTTATATCTATTCTTGTACTATTTATATGGTAATTATGGTCTTCTGTAATAACCCCATCAGGTTTATTTACATCGCCCTTATTACCAACATTATCGTCTGCGTATGCTGAAATATAACCTTTAAAGTTTTTAGGTATATTTACTCTAGCAACTCCATTACTTATGGAAACCTTATCTTTTTTAACACTTCCATCTTTGCTTTCCAGTGATACATATACATCCTTTAATCCACTTGATACTGTACCATCAGATACATAAATATCACATGAAGCTGCACCATTAAAGAAGAAACCATACCTATCTGTCCCATTTACAGTATTTCCTTCAGCATAACCATCACCTGTAAACACAAACTTATTGATAATTGGAGAAGTTCTATCAATGTAAATAACATCGCTACCTTCTTTAATGTTTCCTGCATTATCAATGGCTATTACTTTTATTTCGTACATACCATTTGAACTTTCCTGAACCATATTTGTATTTACAGTAAGTTCTTTTTCAGATATATCGCCCTTATCGGCAGTAAATGTAGATACTTCTTGACCATTTATAAATACCTTAACTAAATCTAACCCTACATTATCTTTTAAATTTACCTTATATTCTACGTCACTGTTGTACCAATTCTCATAATCACTATCACGTTTACTAAATGATACAGATGGACTTTCGGAATCAACAATAAAGTTATTACTTGTATACCCTATCTTAGCACCTAAAGGTTCTTTTTTACTTGTATTACCTAATATATCAGATACTTCTAAGAAGTATGAGCCAGTCTTTAAAGTGAAATTACCATTTACGTTTTCTTCACTTAAATCTCCTGATAATATGTATTTATCTACCCCTATACCGGCATCTTCTGCTGATACAGATATCTGTGGGTTTTCTTTAAAAAATACAATACCATGTTTTTCTTTTCCCTCTGTATTGCATTTTACATTAATGTTAGTAGGAGCAGTAAAGTCTGCAAAATAATTGAAAGCATCTCCCGTTTTATTACCAATCTTATCAATGGCTTCCACATTAACAGTTACTGGGCATTCATACCCTTCTGTAGACAGAGTATATTCACCCGTTTCGGATAACTTTGTTATTTTTTCCTCACCATTTATACTTATTTTAACACTCTTTATATTAGTATCTAATATCTTATACTTCAACACAGGTGGAGTCTTGAACCACAACTTACCATCTTTTTCTATGTCTTCTTTGAAGCCACTAACTCTTTCAATAGTTGGAGATACATTATCAGATACTAAATTATTGCTTTCTGTACCTAAAATATCCTTTAATTCTAAGTCAGAATACAAACCTGCTTTATCATATACTCTTAAAGTATAATTTCCAGTATCTTTAATAACCAAAGGTAAAACTACTTTCTTTTTGTTTTCTTTGGTCATTAATTCTATTTTATCTATACCTGAGCCGATATCTGAAGTAGAACCTGTTATATTCAAGTCTCCTTTAAAGAATACTTTACCCGTTTCCTTATCTTCAGAAATTGTACCCCCATACTTCATATTTTCAAACTTAGGTTTGTCGAAATCTACTTTAAGAGTCTTTGTATCTACTAAGTTTGTATTACCAGCAATATCAGTAATCTTAACGCTTACCTTATATTTACCATCTTCAGCTCTTGGAACATCTGTTTTTAAATCTATAACAATATCTTCATCCTTATCGATACCTTCATAAATTTTAGTAAATTTCTTTCCGTTTACTGTAACTACTGATTCAGATAAACCAATACTATCTGAAACTTTAACCTTAAGTACACCATTTTCAGTTACCCATTTTGAAGTATCAATTTCTTTATCGTTTATAGTAATATTGCATTCTGGGATAGCCTTATCTACAACTACATTAGATGTTATATCTTTAAATAAATCCTCTAACCTATAAACCTTAGCATTATTTACTAAATCTACTACCCTTACTGTGTATTCTCCACTTTCACTTATAGCAAAAGTTCCATCTTCTACCTCATCTACAACCTTACCATCTTTATATAATTCTACTAATTTTACCTTTGGACTATTCGTTCCACTTAAAGAAACTTCTAAATTTTTATTTATATAAGATATACCATCTCTTAATACTACATTACTGTGAGTTTTACCAGTAATCTCTGGAGCGTATCTATGCATATAAATATCTAACTTATAGCTAGATTTATGACCTAACTTATCTGATACTTCTATATTTATTACAGATGGTCCTTCAGCTAAATCTGATGTATGTATAGTAATACTCTTTCCATCATCTGAAACAATAAAATTTAATGAATTGACACCACTTAATTTCCACGATTCCTTGGAAATTCCTGATCCATTATCATCTGCTGATACAACAATATCTCCATCTTTAGTATAGTATACTACATTATCTACTTCTACCTTATCTCCGCTAAAAGTATCGCCTTTAAAAGCAGGTACTTCTTTGTCTACTACAACAGTGTTAGGTAAATCTGAAAATAACTCACTAAGTTTATACTCCTTAGTTTTACTTACTAAATCAGTTACCCTTACTTCGTAAACACCACTTTCTTCTATTGAGAATTTACCATCCTTTATCTCTGAAACAACTTTGTCGTTTTTAAGCAATTCTATCTTGGTAATCTTTTCACTATCATAACCTTGTATAGATAATGACATAGGATTATCAATATAAATCTTGCCTGAATCAATTAGAACATCGCTATGGTTTTTACCACTAATCTCAGGAAATACCCTATGCATATACAAATCTATTGATTTTTCGAAGGTATTACCAAGTTTATCTTTAATTGATAATGAGATTGTTGTATTTCCTTCTGGTAACCCCTCGCTGTTTATTGTTATTAAGTCACCATTTTCTGAAATTGATACCCATTTTTCTTCTACACCTTTTACACTTATATTAGATTTATCTAAACCTACACCATCATCTGATAAACTAAACCTAAAATCTCCGTTAGATGTAAAATATGGTTTATTACCTACTAAAATAGTATCTCCAGTAAAATGCATATCAGTCTGAGTAGGTTTATTTTTATCAACAACAACAGTAGATACAACATCTTCAAAAAGATTTTCTAAAGTGTAGTCTTTATACTCATTTATTAAAGAAGTAACTCTTACCTTATAAATACCATTATCTTTTATTGAAAACTTACCACTATTGATATCTGATAACTTAGTACCATCTTTATACAATTCTACCTTTTTAACCTTGTAAGAATCTGTTCCTGAAATAGAGAAATTTACATCACCACTAATATAAGACTTACCATTTACAGTTACTATTTTACCATGACTCTTTCCAGTTATTTCTGGAACTTCTCTAAACATACTAAACTCAATATCAGTATTATCAGACGAATTTCCTAACTTATCAGATACTGATATAGCTAAATTTACATCTCCATCTTCAAATTGAGTTGTATTTATTTTAAGTACAGAAGCATTTTCATCATATGAAAACTCTATGTTTTTTACTTTTCCTGATTTATCCTTTACTACAACCGTATCCTTATTTACACCAACACCTGTTTCAGATACCCTAACTGTAACTTCACCATTGGTGGTTAGATAAGTTTTCCCTTCAACTTCTTTTAAACTTCCGCTAAAACTTATCTTTTTATCAATACTAGGAGCATCGCTATCTAGTACAATATTAGAAGAGATACCCTCTTTGAATAAGTCTTCTAAAGTATAAATCCTTTCATCACCTAATACAGTTACTACTTTTACAGAATACCTTCCAGTACCTTTAGTAGAAAAAGTTCCTTTATCTACATTTCCTACTACTATATTATCTTTTAAAACAGATATATTATCTATACCAAATTTATTATAATCTGATAAAGAAATAGATATATCTTTTTTAGAATAACTGTTTTCTTTTGATATTACTACACTGTCATAAGAATTACCTTTTATTTCTGGAAACTCTCTTAATAATCTTACAGAATAATCTTTTTCTGATATGTTGCCTACTTTATCTTTAACAGAGAGTTTAAAATTGTAGCTACCATCTTTCTTGAATTGATTTGTATTTACTACTACAACACCCTCAGACTCTGAATACTCAGCACCTGATACCTTTACGCTCTCAATACCAGACTCTGAATCAGATACAGGTATTCTGATTTCTCCATCTGAAATAATATATCTATTACCATCATTACCCTTTTTACTTTCTCCTGAGAAATCCTGTTTACCTATTTCTGGCTTTGATTCATCTTCTTGTATTGTAGAGAATACTCTATTTTCTGTAAGTTCTTCTAAAGTTCTAGTAGCCTCTTGACCTACTATATCCTGTACATAAATACGATAATCACCCTTGCCAATAGTAATCTTTCCAGTCTTCTTATCTATATCAGATATTTTATTACCACTCTTATCCCTTAATTCAATCTTTTTAAATCTCTTATCTGCTACACCACTAAAAGTTATTGATAACTCTTCGTCTTTATTAACATACGTTGTATTATTAACAGTAGAGTATGTACCCTCTAATTTAGATACACCTAGCACTGGAGCTTCTCTGTACATATTTACAGAATAGTTTTTATCAGGCATAGCATTTCCTACCATGTCTGACATCTTTAAGGTTATCTTACTTTTTCCCTCTTTTAAATTCTTAGTATTTATTGTAATTTTACTACAGTCTTCACTAACTACAAATTGCGCTCCAGTCACATTTATTGAGTCCTTATTTATACCTGAACCATCATCTGATATAGGTATGGTAATCTCTCCATCTTCCATAAAATATAATACACCATCAAACTCTTTTTTCTCACCGGAGAATACAATATCTTCAGATTTTGGATATGTTGAGTCTTTTATATAGGTTTTCATTGTTGCGAAATCTTTTAATACCTCTTCAGCTTTTTGTTCTAATACTGTACCATCTGATAAATGATACTTAAACATCATACTACCCTCATAATTAGGTAAATCAATATCCCCACTACCACCTTTAATAGTAGCTAAAACTGAATCTGTTCCTTCAATAAATAAATCTACATTATCTAAAGTAACACCTTCTTTTAAAGAAGTAGCTACTAAATGTAAAACAAGATTATTTGAATAATATTTTTCTCCTATCTTAACTTTATTACCCTTTAGCTCTCCTAATACGCCTATATCACTTAATGTAGGTTTAGATTGCTCTTGATTTTTAGATTCTTCATTACTAACTTCGTTAGTTTCTTCGATATTATCGTCATTAACTACTGGTTTATCTGTGTCCTCTGCAATCGCAACTAAAGCCGGGTTAGCTATATTTGTAGCAGTAACAATACCCGTTGTAGCAATAGTAACAACTTTTTTAATATCTTTTCTCATTTGTTTACCCTCCTAAAATATACTAGAATGCTCTTCTATAACAACTATATTAGTATCTTCTAATAAGCAAGTACCCTTATCTTCGTCTGACATAATATTACCGATACATAAATCTGAGTTATCATTTAACGTATCTGAATCCAAGTAATTAGTAGAAACCTCCTCTCCAATTAAAGATTCCTTAGATTCATCTATAAATGAAGTTGCTTCTTCCTCAAAATCTGTGTTGGGTACATATTTTTCAGTTATCTTTGATTCAATATTTTCTGAAGCAATATTGATTGATTCTGAATCCAATAATGTACTACTTGGCATAGACAAATAAAAATCTCCCGTAACCATTCCGTCTAAACCACCTGTACCTATATTTAATTCTTTTAATCTTTTAATCTGACGTTTTGCTTTTCTTCCCGATAATTCATCCATAAGTTCTGGTATCTTTAAAGCAAATACTAATATCAGAGAAATTACTAAGAGTATTAGACCTATAATAACCATTGCTAACCAAATATTATATAACATTATCTAGTACCCCCTTTACTCTTATATACAGAATCAACTCTTTCTTTTAAAGTTGGTACAACTTCTTTTAAATTATTATAGATGTTTTTAGATTTATCAATACTAGGAGTATAGTTATTTATAAAGCTGTTTAATACATCTATATGGTTTATTAAGCTATCATAGGATACACCATCTTTTAATAAATTATAAGAATACGTTGAAATACAATCAGATATAGCTAAATTTAACTGCAAAGTAACAATCTCTCCAGTATCCTTACTAGAAGCCTCTAATAAGTTATTCCAATACTTGGCATACATCCCACTATCATTTGATTCTGTGATAGAAGATGCTATATTCTTTTTAAAACTACCCAGATTATAATATATATCAGCTAATTCCTTTTTATAATTTTCAGATATTGCATCACTAAACCATTTTATTGAAGTAATCATACCCTCATCTTGGTATTCCCCTTCATAGTAAAACCAATATAGTTTACCTATTTCAAAAGCTAATTCACCATAATCCTTATCTTCCTTTAATTTCTCTAAGTTAGGATTTAAATAGTTTAATAAAATCATCTCCTCCTCTTTAGAGAATACACCATCAATCTTTACAGATTCCACCAACCCTATATATGGTTCTACATCATCACTCCTTACATCTAAAGCACTTACATAATCAGAAGTCTTTCCACTCTGATATGCAACAGACATCAAATTCGAATATTCCTGTCTTTGTTCTGCTTTATACATGTTTAATGGTATTAAACTAGTTATTAGTATAAATATGCTTGATAAAAATAAAAAACTTACACTGTAGACTTTTCTTCTTATTTTCTTTCTATAAGCTGTGTCTAAAGATTTATAATTTTGTAAAGCATACAATAACTCTTCACAGCTTTGATATCTGTTATTTGGGTCTTCCGCACAACATTTGTTTACAATCTTTTCTACACCTATTGATAGACTACTGTCTATTTCTCTTATTGGTTTTAGTTTAGTACCTTTTGGAAATGTAGCTGGATTTAAACCAGTTAACATATAATATAAAGTTTTACCCATACCATATATATCAGATCGTAAATCACAAACATTTCCACGTTTAGATTGCTCTGGAGCTGCATACCCATTTGTCCCTAAAGCATTTTTTAACTTTTGACCTGGTTCTTTTATTACGACAGCAGTACCAAAATCTAATAATTTTATTGCACCATTACTTTGAATCATTACATTATCTGGTTTCATATCCCTATAAAGTATCGGCTCTTTTCTACTATGTAGATATAAAATAACTTGACATATTTGAGTCATCCAGTTTATAGCTATGTCTTGAGGTACTCTACCATATACATCCTTATTTCTTGTTAGCCAATCTTTTATACTCATACCATCTATATAATCCATTACGATAAATATTGTATCTCCTGTATCCTCGATGGTTACAATTCTAGGTATATTTGGATTATTTAAACCTTTCAATACCCTAGCTTCGTTTAACAGACAGTAATATTCTACATCATTTCTCCCTGCTTCGGCTTTTATAATCTCCTTCATACACCACTGTTTATTCAAATTTCTATCCTGTACAATATAGATATTAGCCATTCCGGTAGTATGTAGTACTTTTAATATTTCATATTTACCATTTAAAACTACATCTCCTACCTCTAAGGTAGTTCTTTTATTTTTAGAAGCCAAAATTTACCCTCCTATACATACAAAACTCCTACAGTTATATTATCTGTCTCTCCGTTAGATATACAACTTTGTACTAAATTTTGTAAATTTCCCAACATTTCTCTATTTATTGAGTAATCTTCTAGATAATGCCAAAAACCATCAGAGCAACAGAAAAAGATATCGCCTTCTTCATAATCACCCTCATAAGTATCTACAATTACATCTGATTTTACACCTAAACATCTAGTTAAGGAATTTTTATATTTTCTATATAATTCTGGATTCTTATCTTTTTTAATACCATATTTTACAATAGCAGAATGATCTTTAGTTAATGGAGTAGCTATATCGCTATTGGATTTTATCAAATAACATCTACTATCTCCTACATGGCTTATAGTATATCTACCATTCTTGCATAGTAATAACGTACAAGTAGTACCCATTTTAGTTCCGTCTTCATTAGATAACTCCAATATCTTTCTGTTTGCAGTTTTAATAGTATTTACTATACCAAGATTATCTATAGATGACAAGCAATAATCTCTTATGCTAGATATAGCAATCTTACTTGCTAAACCACCTTTTGATAAACCTCCCATACCATCACATAAACAAATTATACCAACTTCCTCATCTTCGACCATCAGTCTTGCAGACCAGTAATTATCTTGATTATCTTCTCTTTTTACTCCAATATCTGTAATTGAATCTATTCTCATCCTATCACCTTAAACTCTTCTCCAGCTAAAACAATAATATCATTATTGTGTAATTCAACTATATCTGTAATCTTCTCTCCATTTACATATGTTCCATTAGCAGAACCGCAGTCTTCGATATACAAAGAAGTACCCTCTCTGTATAACCTACAATGTAATCTAGAAACATTGCCATTATCTTTTATTATAAAATCAGATTTCTTTGAAGATCTCCCTATACTTAATCCACTAAAAGATATAGATATGTTTTCTCCTGTTTTTTGATACAGTATTGACATATCTCCTAATATACCCTCTAACTCGTCTTCATCCATAAAACCAGTTGCAATTTCTTCTGTATCCTCTTCCTCTAGCATATCTGTATTGAAAATACCCTTAGATTTACCTTTTGGAAATAAATATCTAGCATTTACACAATTTATTTTTACATCGCTTTTATATTTTTGATTTATAAAATCTAATAAATCAAAATTGCTTTCTTCTTTACTTGTAACAAATAGAAACATTCCTGAATTGTTTTCAACTACATTAGATATAAAATCCGTACTTATCTCTAACATAGCATTGTCAAAAACTTCTATTAAAGTAGAAATATCTGATTCATCTTTTAAAACTTTTACTGGTTTAAAATCCCTTATATACACATCTCTATACTCTTCTTCTGATATATGACTCAAGTACTCCATAAAAATCCCCTTTCTCCTAATAGCTATAATACAAAATATTATAAAATAAGGGTATGCCTTTCTAAATAAAAAGCATACCCTTAAAACTTATTCCGTCTCTACTTCTAAGATTAAACTATCATCCTCACTCTTGCTAAATAGAAATCCATAATCTAAATTTAAACCTCTTGCTGCATATGATTCTTTTAACTCTTTCAAATCCTTCCAAAGATACCCAGTGTATTTAAAACTTACTAAATATGTATTACTTAATGAATCATCGAATGATAGCTTCGAATAACTCATTTCCATAGCACTATCAATTACCGGCATATCATCTTTCATGCTATTCAAAATATTAACAATAGTTGACTTTAAAACATCGTTTCCCTCCTGTAGAGTAAGTTCCATACCATTAGAACAGATACGATAGAAATTATTAGCGAATACAATATCGCTATCTGACAAATACTTCAAACAAACCTCGTTATTTGAGTTTAACCCTAAACATGCATACTCTCCCAATTCATTGATTCCAAAAATTGTTATGTTCTTTAGTAAATTCATATATTACCTCACTTCTTTAAATTTATTATTTTCTTCTTTGTATTTAGATTTTTTCTTATTTACTTGTTCCATATAAAATGATTTTGCAATATTGTCTCTCTGCCAAATAAGAGAATTCATAATGTAAGAAACAGCAGATTTTAAAGAATTTTCAATATTGTCTTCTAAAACATAAAATACACCATTCCCACCTGCTTGCTCTGGTTTACTCTTGCAAAGAAGTAATTGCATACCCTCAAAATCATTGTAATGATCTGAAATTCTAATACTTGAAATAGACTTATAATCTATATCTAAATAAATACTAGATGAGCTTGCAGAATCACTTCTTGAAATTTTAAACCCATTCTTGTTGATAGCAGATATAAGACTATCTACTACAAACTTATATTTGAATACTTCAGGAAATAGCTCTTTAAGTTTTAAAGCATATTTTTTACAACTACCTGAATCGTACAAATCTCCAAATAAAATTAAAGCCTCATGAATATTTTCAACCATAGATGCTGAAATAGTAATCCCATGTTTTAACAACTTAGACTTATTGTCTTGAATACCCTTTACAAATTCTTTTAGGTCATTAGCCATTGCTGAAATGGCTACACCTCTTAAATCATATAACCTATCATTTCTGTTTTTTGTTTCCTTGCAGTACTGACTTACTAAAATTGCAGAAAACTCTAATTGTTGGCAAGCCTGTAAACCCCTATGAGTTAAAATAACCTCTCCATTAGATGCATATACAACTGACATAAAAATTCTCCTTTCGTAATACCCCTTAAATTGATTATATCTTACTATAAATTATAACTAGATACAAGGTGTATTAAAGTAATAAATATCTACATCTAAAAAATGTTTAAATAATCTCTTACATCCGAAATTTTTAAAGTTTTCAACTCACCACTTGAGCTGTTTATATCGCCTTTATATTCTTTTCTGAAGATGTATTTACTAGAGTCTTTAGAATATTCAACCAATTTCAAATAACCACTGAACCACTCTTCAATGTAGTATATTACATCCCCTATATCTAATAAGACCTTATCTTTTACTTTTTTATTGCAGTCTATTACGCTGATATAGTAATCAATATCTCTATATACTTGAAAAATATTATTTAGCTTGAAATCACCACAATAATTATATTTTGGTGTTATGTCTAACCATTCTTTCAATGAATAGACCTTTTCGTTGTATAACACAAAATCATCTGATGTATGAATAGCAGATTTATTATTACCAAATAGCTCAATTTTATTACATAAATTTATTCTAATATTTTGTGTCTTACCATGAAAATACTCTAGACGAGTCCTAATTCTTGACGTAGTTTTAAACTTTTCATATAATACATCTATAATTAAAATTTTCTCTCCTATTGAATAATTTAATACCACTAAAGGCACACCTTTTAGTTCAATTACATCTCCAACTTTGAATGGCATTTTATTCATGTAAATAAATTCATATAAAGGAATATCTACTTCTTCGCTGTAAAAACCTTTTGACTTTACACAAACACACCTATTTCTAGAATACTTTTTTATAACATACTTATATCCTTCGTCATCGTAATTTACAGCTTCTAACCATCTGGCTTCTCTCTTAAATGTTCCGTTGTAAATGGAAGATTTTGTAAACCAATCCTTAATCCCATTGCTAAATACAAGATAGAAGTTCTTTCCATCATTAGATATATCTAATACGATAGCAAAGACTTCATACCCTACGTTTATAACACTTCCAACTTTATAAGAAGCATTTTTATGTTTTGTCATCTTATTACCTCCTTTCCCATATACTATCAATCTCTTCTAATAAATCTGTGGACAAATAATCAATAGCCTTCTTTCTCCACATTCTATATTCTAAATCAATAGGTATATTTACAGTATCATTAGGTATATGTTGTTTCATAAGACTATATTTAGACTCGTTTACAAGTACTGGGTTATACCCCATTTCTTTATACTCGTTCCAATCACCTACATTATCTACTGGATAGGCATCTTCTCCATTTTCCTCTATAAAAGAATCATAAATATTTTTACCTACTTCCATATACTTATCTTTGTAACCATTCTTTAAGTATATTGACACATAATCTAAATCAGGCTTATCTATATTTTTAGTAATGAAATCAGCATCTGCTACATTAGACACTAATTGACCAATAGCAAATTTTAAATCAAAAGTATCTACAAGACCTCTATCTCTATCAAGTCTTATCATATCAGGAGTAAAATCATACCCCCATTCCACATTCTCATTATGACAAACATATAAACCATTTACATATATGTTTCCGCTATATTTGCTATTAAATAGGATGTTCCCTTTTTCGGACTTCATTACTTCTCCAATATCGTCTTGTAAATCTAATATCTTTTCTACAATATCTTTATACATTTCTTCAGTTATACCAACTAACTCAAAGAGCAAATCATAATCTTTCTTAAAGATACTCTTCTCTATGTCGTAAACTACTATATTGCTATTATATCTTTTAGATTTTACTACCCTTGAAGTCCATACTTCTTTTACTTCATTATTGTAAATCTTTACGTTTATACCATTTCTCATAAGGACAACAGTGGCAACCTTATACCCTTCGCCAAAATTCCCTACTGTTCTTTTATCGTTCTTCTTGCTTGAATTACCAAGTAATAAAGTACCAGTTGTAAGACTTGACATCTTATTTCCAATAGTCAATGTTTTATTTTCTATATTGTAATTAAAGTACATCTTATTATCTGGGTTTACAATTTCTTCATCTTTAGCATTCTGGAAAAACTCTCTTACGGCATCTGAAATACCCCAATTGCTACAATAATCTAAAGTCATTCCTAATTCATATCTTCTCATAAAATAACACCTTCCTCTATTATATAACAAACAATAAGCATAGGATGTAACCTATGCTTTAATTGTACCAGTTATTATAATAAAATGATACTTATTTAAAACAATCTATCTAGTATATTTAAATAGACTCTACAATATATCTATAACTTTCCATATAATTAGATACACAAACTTTACTAATCTCATGAATATGACCATGCAGACTATCTCTAACAACATAATCCCCAGTATCTGATGCAATTGCAACAACTGTGTACCAATCATGTTCATAGTAAAATTTATCTCCTAAATCTAAAGTATTCTTAGAAATAAGATTTTTATAAGACTTAATTATAGAAATATATAAATCTGACTTATAACCTAATCTTGGTGGGAGCTTTGATTTATCTGGTTTAACATACCCTTCATATTTTGATAAACATTCTGGAAATTTACATTTCTCTAATCCAAATACAACATAATCATCTGGAGTATAATAAGCATTATTCCAAAAACCGAACAATTCATATGCAGAATTTATATCTAATTTAAATTTATAATCTGAACGTAGAAATCTTAAAGCTACGGATAAAACTGTTGTAGTACCAAAACGCTCGTAACATACCTCAACATAAAGTATCTTAACACCACGACTATTTTCTCCCATATCTACATTTACTACCTTTAAAGGTACTTTATTTATTAGATACACTTCTCCAACAACAAAAGGAATATTTTTCTTATCTAAGTACATAAACTCCTCTAAAGGAATTTTTACTTCTTCTAAGTAAGCATCTTTTCTTTTAGTACATGTACAAATACGTTTATAATAACTTTTTACTTCATATTCATACCCTTCTTCATCTACAGTTTTTGCACCATTCCAAACTGAAGCTTTATAAGACTTAGATAATATTGATTTCTTAGTAAACCAATCTGTAAATCCATTAGATACCTTTAAAAAATACTTACTTCCATTATTTGATACATCTAATACATCTGCTGATAAACCATATCCTAAATCAATAGTGTCACCTACATTATATAACAAACTACTCATAAAAAATACCTACCTTCCGTTAATATAATTTAAGTATAACATATGTTGTATCATAAAACTACCTATTTACAGAACATAGTATACTATTTTAAAGACACTAAACATCTTATATAAGGTATTTTAGACATTACGAATGATATAAATATTGAAATTAAAAACACTATTCCAATTGCTTGCCAAACAGAAAGTATCTCTAAAATACCACAATGTTTAAATACAAGTATCACTAATACATGTACTAAATATACCCCAAATGTGAGATTAGATATAAAAGCAGATATTACAGAAACTATCTTACTCTTAAAAGAAAAAATACTTTTTATCGATATAAACAATAGAATACTATTTACAAATACAACTATATTATCATAATCAAAAAATGGGAATGAAGCTTCACCATTATTTAAAGAAATGGCTACCCCTGTACAACCATAAACTATACTCATTAAAATAAATATAATTAAATATACAAAACTCCCTTTTCTATTAGATAAGTCATAACCTATCAATAAATACCCTATGTAAGCTATAAAAGTAGGATTTACTACATCTCCAAATAAATTATTATTTCCTGCAAACTTTGATATAAAACTCAAAACTACACCGAATATTAAACAAAAATAGATTAAGTATTTCTTATTTTTATCTTCTACTAAAGATAAGACTGCAATTATAATATAAAGTACTGATATCAATAATAAATACCATAAATGATATATTCCTTCTGATAAACTTTTCCAATAATTATCTATTCCAGATCTTAAAGCATAAAATGCATTCCACGCAAAAAACAAGCAAAGAGTCTTAAATGATAACTTACACATATCTATAATAGATACAGACTTCTTTTTAAGCCATAAAGCACCAGTTATCATTAAAAATATAGGTATACATACCCTACTTATAGAGTCTATTAAGTAAGACTCCAAAAATAATGTGCTTTTTAAATCAGCTATCATTAGGTACTCTGCTGACACATGTATACAGATAACCATAATACAAGCTATGATACGAAGAACATCCAAATACAATATCCTGTTTTTACTATATTTAACCATATTTAATCTTGCAAAGTATAACCATTTAAAAGTAATAAATCTATTCTTTCTTGTAACTTTTCAAAATTATTATAGTATGAACTATCTAATTTAAAAGTACCATCATTTAGAAAGACATATACTCCTACTCCGCTTTCACCTTTCTCGTTAGTAATAGACTTAATCTTGAATCTCTTAGTAATATCTAAAGAAGATATCCCTGCCTTTAATATCTTGGACATTCCTTCTGATACCCCAAACTCGGAAAACTCCTTGTCTAATTTACTAATTATACCATTTTTAATATTCTCATTTAGCAATAAATTCCTTGATTTAATAATCTCTTTTTTAGTTAAAAACGTACAACAAAGCATCTCACAACCCCCTATCATTTGTATCTAATCTTCTAAAATCTCTTCTATTACTTCTAATAAGCTATTATAGGAAAAATATGGTAACCCAAAATTGTAATGTAGTTCCCTTCTGATAATATCTAAACTACAGTCATCTTCATATTCATATAATAATTCTTCTATATAACCATAAAGTTCTTCTACGCTAGAATATGTCTCAGCATATTTAAACAGATCTACAGAATTTTCCATCGTTATATACTAATCACCTCTAATTGTTGAACCACCCTTTGTTACATTGTATGAAGAAGTAGCATCATACTTTTCAATTAGCTTTTTCTCTAACTTATTCATATCCTTTTTATTGCAAGGTATACATTTTACATATACCCTTTTTCCATATTTAACGTCAGCATAAACATCTCCATTTCCATTTCCATTAAGATGATCATGTACTCTTGAATACATATATAGAGATTGTCCTACATAAACATCCCTGTATTTAGAGAAATTACCCCATCTTACATAGTGATTGAAAACTAAGATTACATAAACACCTGAACACTCTCTTAATTTATAACCATCTATTCCCTTATTTCCCTTCCACTCGCTTATCCAATTTTTTTCATAATCCTTGTAGAATATAAATCTATTATTTACAATCTCGCCTAATTCATATCTACCATTTAAATGAGTGTTTCTACATAAATAAACAATTATAGTATAAAAAACAGTAATTGTTATAAATACACCACTTAGAATTGATATTAAACTCAAAACACATCTCCTAACTTAAAATACTATTACAAATTAAACATTGAGAGAAGAAGCTAACTCCATTAAAACTGTATCCTTGCTAATATCTTTTGATAATGCACAAATAATGGAAGAAAGACTATCTATATCAGAGATACCCTCTAATAACTTATAAAAAGCATCTTTTGTAAAATTACTGCAAGAGTCTTCATTTAAATTTAACCATTCTTTCTTTAAACAAACATTATAAACTTCTTCCTTGGGAATAAGAATATCTTTTCCGTTATTTTTATAATATTTACATAAAGAACCACCATTTAACTCATCATAAGGATCTTCTTCGCTTACATATTCGCAATTACAAATATAATATTCTGGAGTAGCACAATTGCACATACCAAATGGAACACTGTCGCCACCTTCTGAGCTGCAATAAATGCATTGTTCACAACACTTCTCTTTATATCTCCAAAAATCTCCTCCAATTCCAAATATATCTTCAATGGTAGTTGTTGAGAAGTCGTTAAACATTACAGTCATATCTGTAATATCTTCTGATACTGTTATTTTCAATAAAGTAGCATCTTTAAAAAACCCATCATTGTAAACTTGTAACTTTTTAGTTGTCATAATAGATAAACCCATAATACACCTCCAATTATTTTAATTATATTTTAGCATATTATCAAAATAATTGAAATAAGTATTACAGGTTATCTACTATTTTAAAAATATTATGTATTATATGATTTATATTTTATTATCTTGTTGTGTGACCGAATCCACCATTTCTTACTGTAGATACATCATCTCCAATAGCTGTGAAGTACTTGGTAAAAATACCCTGAGCGAATCCGTCTCCTGCTTTAATTGAAATAACCTTGCCAGTCTTAGAATCGTTTGTAATCTTAATCATAATATGACCCTCATTATCGGAATCATAATAATCGCTATCAATAATACCAACTGTATTATCTAACTGACAACGGTACTTAAATCCTAATCCACTTCTAGGATAAATTTTCAGCACATACCCCTCGTCCATAGCACATCTAATTCCTGTTGGTACTACGATAGTCTCTCCTGGCTGTAACTCGATATCGAATGGAGCGAAAAAGTCGTACCCTGCACTACCAATCGTTGCTCTTCTAGGTAATCTGACAGAATCGTAAACTTCTTTAAGATTCAAATTATTTGATGAATCAATACTAGAAATACATTTAGCAAGTTGATTAAAAGAAACCTTAGCAAATGCTGCGACAGAATTAAAGACATCTTCTAAGTTAATAGAATTACTAAGTGATTCTACTAAACTAGAATTATCATCTTGAGCATTCTCAAGTACTCTTAGAAAATATTCTTTTTCCTTATTGGAGATATCTTCTGATCCTTTAATATACTCCAATAAACAATCTTTTCCAACAATTTCCTCCTTTTCGAGTTTTAATATAGTATCTACAATAAATTTAAATAGCATCTATAATAACCTCCTACTTTTATTATTTACCAATAGCATTTACAAAACACTACAAGGCACTACTATGCAATACATTTACACTACACCACGTTACGTTTCCTTACTAAACCTAAACATTATACTTAATAAAATCTCTTTACCTTAACGCAACTGCACACCACCATGCTGAGCCTTACTTTACCCTACCATTGCTGTAATTAAACAATACCCCCTTCTCTTTATTTATATTAAGGACTTCTATTTACCCCTAATACAAAATATAGTATAGCATACATCATTAACATATGCTATACTATCTCATATTACATTTTAGTCATCTCCAAAGTAGTTTTAAATAAAGGTTTAGTTCCAATATCACATAATGCAAACTCAACACATAAAAATTTGTCTACATCATCAATATTTTCATAAACAGCAATTACTGCATTTAGCTCTAAAAGTCCAAACTCAGATTTCATCACTATTTCCTTGCCCTCTGGATTTAATAAATCTACAGTAAATACAGACATTTTAACCCAGTCCCCATTGCCACAAAAAACCTCTCTTTCAATAGGAACACAGTTTATAGAAATATCTGCTACTTCTAATTTAAAATTCTCATAAATCTCATATGAGATTCTTGGTTTAATACTCTCTGTTATGTTATTAAAATCTGTAACAGTATTTTTATTTTTGTAATTTTTAATCTCTCTTGTGACAAGTTTATCTGTTTTAAGACTTTCGTACAAATTAAACTGTTCACATAAGGTTAACATTACACTATCGTAAAAAGACACTTCACTGTTCTTTCTTTCCTCAATCTTGCTAAAAAATTCTTGCATAAAAATTCTCCCTATTCTTGATAAGTTAAAACCTTTTCTCCTTCTGCTCCAAAATAATGCTCTTTACCATTTAAATCTTTAAAAGTAAAATCTATGAACAGCATGTTTCCTGTTTCTTCATCTTGTAAGAAAATACCTATTAAATCTCCTGATTTTACGTTATCTGTATCATAGGCTTCGGAAACAAACAATGTAAAATCGTATACATCTCCATTCTCGTTTTTAACTTTACCCAACATAGGAGTAATTGCCACCTTTACAACGTCGCAACTACTAGGACATACTTTACCAAAAGATTGTAACACATCGTAAATAATACCCTCTAGTTCTTTCTCAGAAGAGCCATCTAAAATGTAGTTTACATCTGAGATCTTGAAAGATTTTCCTAAATGTCTATCAAGATTAAAGATTTTTACTGGCAATTTAAAAGCATTATTCATAGCCTCCTGTATAGTAATACCATTATCCTTCATAATATTTAATTCATTATTCATTATTCATTACCTCCATTACTTAGTATACTTATAGTATATAATACATCTTAAATAATTACTATATAATCTGTAGTTTATTTTAAATAGAATGAAGCAGATAATATAGCACTGTTATCTTGCTTATCTAATAATGATAAAACTGCCTTGTAACCATCTTTGAAAGATGTATCGTTTTGTAAACTACCATTATATGAATTGCAACTATATATACCACTGACAATAATTCTGCATACATCTTTAACTCTTATTGTAATTAAATCGACTAAAGAATACCCTGTTTCTAATTCTAAAGAATATACATTAAAATCAAATTTTTCTCCAACTTCATTTCCTGTATACCCTTTAAGGGGTTTAATGAACAGTTTTCTTTTGCTTGAAGTTAGTAATTTATATAATTCATTTAAACCCTTTTCACTACTTTTGAACCAATTTAAATCTAAATGATCAACCTCGTACCTTTCATCTACTAAATTAGAAATAGTAAATTCCTTTACAGCATGCCCTGTTAATGTCTTTACCTCTTCCACAATAGCATCTTGTAAATCTTCTAATAAAATTAACATATGAAATACAACTCCCTTCGAATTTTACCTATTCTTATTATACACTATCTAAATAAAGATTGCTACCTCTCTTAAAATTTAACTAATATTTATCTATAGACACCTTTATACACTAATGTATATACTCTTGATAGCAAATCTATATTTATATATTATATTACTGAAAATATATAACTTAATTTTTATCACTCCACCGAATACTCACTCATATAATTCAGACAAATTTTACGAAAAATTCTATAGGATTCTTATAATATTCTTATATACATAAATCACTATTACTCCTTACTAAAATTACACTATCTAAATTCTGAGTAAATTTTACAAATTTCGTTTTATACTACTTCTTAAATACAAAAATAGAGATTATGCCTAAACACAATCTCTACTCTCTATAAACGATGTTTTTTGCCTATCAATACCGAAAGTGCATAAATCCAAATACTCTAAAGTTGAATATAAACACGTATTAGGATTATGCCACATAACCATAGAGGTTATATCCTTTAACTTACCATTATCATCGTCTACATAGTATCTTCCAGACTCCTCGTTACAATTAATATAAACACTCCTTTTATTTCCATACTTTTTAAGTATACTGTTTAGGAGATCTAGGTCCTTTTCTGATACTTGATACACTCTTCTTAAAATATAAAACTTACATCCGTACCACAAAGAAAAGTACCCTATAAAGAAAACTATGCACATTACAATAAATTGACTAGGTTTCTTAAATACGAATAAACTTAGTAATAAAATAATGAAGCAAGACAGTATGAAATATACTTTATCTGGGTACTTCTTACTAAATTCTTCATACCTTTCAAATATTTTTAAGGCATAACTATCTTTAGATTTCTCAATTATACCTCTGCATTCTTGTAACTTCTTATTCATTTTTATTATACCTCATACATCCCATTACTATTATCTACTGGGGCTAAAAATACTTTTCCAGTACCACGATATACATTTACAAGACCCTCTCCGCTAGCTGCTGAGCCTATTAAAGACCTTCCAGCACGCTCAACAGTAAAATTAAGACTTCCACTCCAAGCAATTGCCATACTTCCGTCTACTTTTAAGACATCATCTTTTAACTCAACCTCTATTAGTTCCTCCTTTGGAACAGGTGATTCAATACATGCAATACCCTTGCCTTGTAGACTTAAGTTAAAAAGACCTTTCTTTCCTAAAACAGCAGATGATAAATTTGACCTTGCAACTGTCTTGTGTTTAATATTAGCTTCGCAAGCAAAAAACAATCCATCATCTAAAACAACACTTCCATTCCAATCATTTAAGTCCAATAATACAAGATACTTATATGTTGGCTCAAGAATAAGAAATCCATTACCAACATACTCTGGTTTAATTAAAGACTCTTCAGAAACACTGCTTCTAAAAGCCTTTCCTGCAAAATCCATTACACCCTTGATTCCAGTTGTAGCTTTAATATTCCCCACCATCCACTGCATCATTCCAGACTGTACAGTAACAGGTGATGAAGTGATATCACAAACTAATTGTCTTTTTCTTATGTTCATTTTACTACAATAATACGCCGTCATAGCATTATCTGGAGATACACTTAAATCTCTGATATATTCAACTACCCTGAAAGAACCTAACTGGTCTACTACTCGTATATCATCATTGCCAATAAAATTGTTGATTTTAAACATATAATTACCCCTCTTAATATAGAATAAGTGCTTAATAAATAATTACTGTTGTTTATTAAAGCGATCTTCAAAGAAAAGAACAACATTTGTATTGCCAATATTATACCAACTTTTATCTTTTCCTAATACTCTAGTAGGGTTTTGAAAATCATGGAAAATAATCTTTTCTTTACATTCTTCATTGGATAAGTAAGGTTGGGAGATTAAGATAAATCTTCCATCTCTTGTCATAGCAATACGCATATGATCAAATAACCTATCACCATTATTAAGTAGTCGAGTATATAGTGGATTGCCAAAATCTGAGAAATGTTCTTTAACAATTCTTGTATCAAATTCTCCGATTTTCACAATACCCATGTTTTCTACAAAATCTTTGAAATTCAACACACAACCCTCTGAGTCTTCGTTTACTCCAAATGTATAACTGTCACTATTCCAACCTACTGACGCTACTCCTAATTCTTTGCATAAATTACTGAAATCCATTTTAATTTCCTCCTTTTTCTAATACATTTTGAATTTCTCTAACATCTCCTAAAGTATTATTCTCTAGAAAATATTTTAATTTATCATAGATACGTTTAGCTTCCTTATTGCTAAAGTATCTTTGTAAACACACCATAACAGTATTAGCAGAACAATCGTAAGCACCTGCTAAAACCCTTTCTACTCTAAATTTAGTATCTTCTGATTCATTTGATAAGATATGCGAGTAGATTACATCTTTGTAAATTACCAAATTATAAAACTTAAATCCATATAATTCTTTAAGTTTTCTATCTACTCTAGGTTCATTTTGCTTTTGTTTATTATTTTTCTTAGAGATTTCTGCTACATTATTGTAACTTTCAAACAAAATTTTTACATTTAAACCAAAATTCAATCTTGCCCAAGAAGCTAAATCCCCTAAAGACCTATAACCACTGTCTTCACTTACTATATGTACTTCCAAAGTATCTACCCTTTGTTGTACACACTCTTGAATCAACATACCAAAAATACCTGCTAAATTAAAATCCAAAGCATTCTTGCTTTTGGAAGTTATCTTGAACCCTTTTACAAATTTACACTTTTTATTCATACTTGCTATATTTTGTAGATAATAGCTATATAATTCTTCTGAATAAAGAACATAGACTCTATCTTCTTTAGAATATTCTTGATGATAAGCCCATTTCATTGCATAAGGTAAATTTTCTAAGTCCAACAAATAACACTTCAATACAAAACCTCCTTCTTGATACCTAACTAATAACAATGTCGTTATCTTAACTGACATTGTAGTACCCTTTACTAAATCTGTAAATTCATAACATAACACTCTGATTCTTGTTTGCCAAAATATAGTATTAACACTATATATTACTATTATACAATAACTAAACTAATTACTAAATCCAATACCATTCCACATAAAATGCTAATAGGAATAATAAAAAGCATCTTAAAAGGCTCAGACCGCCAATCTACAACACAAACCAAAATTATATATACCACTAAACAACAAATAAATAACATTACTAAGTACCTCCACTTATTTATATTGTTATTATAATAATTATCTAAAATAAATGATACTGTATTATATATAAATTATAATATATTTTAAATACACTTCTACAAATATTACATTTACTACTTTTCCTTAAATAAAAATAAAGTTCATTATTTGATATAATGAACTTTGATTACTACCATATATTGTACTAATCTACAGATACTTCTACAACCCTATCTGCAATATTGCCTGTATACTGATCTCTTAAAGTAAACGTAGCTTCAGCATCTTTAAACTTTCCATTAAAAGGTTTAATAGTAGCAAAACATTCTTTAGTATAAATATCTTCTAATACTACAAATTCTCCTTTTACTGCGGAGATAAATTTATCTTTTGTAGTAAAACCTTTCTTATAGGTAACATTAGCACAATCGCTGTAGTCTCCTTTGGCATCTAAGATAGTGGTATATAAATCACTAAGAGCAGTAGTCTCATTGAAAGAAATAGCAATTTTATTTCCATTTCTATAGATTTGTTTTAAAGTAGAAACACCAACATTATTTACTAATTCTCTAATAATCTTCATAATATAAATACCCCCTTAAACTGTATAATATTATTATAACAATATTGAAAAGCAATTACTACATTATCTTATAATAAAAATCTTGTTTGTACAAGTCATTTATAACTTAATTATTTTTATTAAAGGTAAGCCTATCTTGTACTACTGTTATAAATATCTTTAGAATTATACAATATGTTTTTATAAAACTCGCTATAAGTAGCTCTTTTTAATAACCCACGTTCTGTTGTATAAGTAATATCCAAATGATAGGGGTTATTATTAATCTTTTTAATCAAAGTTAACAGTCCTTGACACTGATTTAAGCTAAAATTACCATTTTCAAAATCAAATTCATTATTAAAAATGATAACTAAATCTATATCATTTATATTCTCTTTAATTAAAGAAGAACCATGTATAGCAACCCTTTTTATATAGGGTAACTCTTTTATACCAATCACTAAATCTCTTAGTTGTTCTAGAGCATCTACATTTTTTATGTACATAATATCACTCCTTTGTTATGAAAAAGGTCTTACACCTATATTACACATACAACATATATCATAGCTTACATGACCACTCTCGTATACAAATTGAACATGATGATAGTCATCTCGAGATACTGTCTGAGTAGGAGTTGATAACCAATAAGGAGTATTTATTAATGGTAGACTTTTAGAACATCTTCTAAACAAATTAAAAGATGGTATAGATAATATACTATCATTAACTACCCCATAGTCATTATAACCATCCATACTCAACAAATTGTTTCTATAACTAACTAATAAACTGCCGTACTTACATTTAATATTCTTAGCCAACTTACACTCATGTAAATATTTTCTAATATCTGATGTAGCATAGTTATTAGACTTCTTATCAAATCTTAATTTATTAAGTACACCATACATAAAATGATAAACCCTCTTACCTATTTTTATATTAGACCAGTAATACCCAAACTCTTCAGTAAAATTTTTATCCATAAAATCTTTTACAGCTTCTCTGAACATAAACTCATACTTTTTAGTATCTATAATATACCATTCAGGAAGAATGTCTTGATTTACATTGAATACCCATTCTTCTATATTTGAGGTTATTATATTTTTATTTGGAGGGCATAATTCAGCTTTTACAAACTTTTTATAAGAATTAAATCCAGTGTCTTCAATATTTAAATTTTCTAATAATAGTGAATGACCTTCATTTTCCAATGACGACAAATCAACCCTGTTATAGAATATAATACCACTCTTAAAACTATACATTTTTTATATAACACCCTTAATTATTTTACTTTATAAGCACCTTGCCAAAAACCAGTACCTAAAGATTTTTTACCTTCAGTCTCATACCTTTTTAATTCTTTTTTGTACCAATTAACACCATATTTTTCTTTCATTGTAGAAGAATACTTATCTATTTTATCTAAAATAGAATTCCATTCACTTAATGGTACATAATATCTTTTAACGCCCCTATCTACTTCTTCATATGCTTCATTTATATACCCTAGTATGTTAAAAGTATACCTTAAATGGTGTTTGCCTTTATGATTAGATAATCTTATACTTTTACATAAACCATAATCTACTTTTAGGTATATTGATTCAGTCGAGTAAGCATTATATCTATGTACGATATAACCCCTGCTTATTAGTTCTTTTGACAGCATACTAGCTATATTTTTTAAGTTACTAGACAAAATATCCTCCTCTTATAATCCTTCAATTGCATCATATATATCTTTAGGTAACAAACGCTTAATAGTTTCTCTTCTTTTTATTAACAACTCATTATAATTCTTTGCATTTTTATGTAACTCCTTAACTAACTTATTAGTAGAAATGCAATTATAAGATTTAGATTTAGTAGAAGCGCCAAAATACCTTGAAAAACCATACTTTTCCATACACGGATCTGTGGTATTAACTAAATCATTACCACTAATAAGTTTTTTTAATATATTATAAGCAGAATCTTCCTTGTAAATTGCGAAAACATACCCATAATATAATCCTGGAGTTTTTCTTCTAATATTATTCATTAGTATTGATAAAGTTTCTAACATAGCTAAATGGTATTTCTTTGAATAAGCTATATGGAGTATACAAGGTAAATAAGTTTCTATACTATCATAAATTCCTACACAAAAAGCACCAACTACCTCTGCACTTGAATTATAAATTGCATAAACAGAACCACATGTAAAATGATAAATCAATTCCTTCTTAATAAACTCTACATCATTATGAGTTTTTCTCCTATAAAAATCTAATATTTTATCTAAATCAGAATACCATGCTTTTTTAACTGTTACTTTTTCTGATAATCTTAATGATTCTTTATGTTTTATCCAATCCTCACTAACTGGCATACCCTTTGGAGTTATGACAAACGTCTCGTCTTCAAACCAATTATTCCATGTAAACCAATTAAACTCCTCTTTATACTCTTCAATATACTCTAATAATAACAATAAGCTCTCCATATTTAAATACTTATAATAATTAGGCACATCTTTTAATATAACAGAATCAGCTTTGTTAGAATTACACTCCTCGCAAAGAGCAACTAAATTCCTTTCTTCATTTCTCCCAGCTTTTCCTAAAGGTACTGCGTGTTCTACAGTAGCACTTTTTATATCTAATTTCTTCCCGCAATGAGCGCATACCCCATCAGATTTTGCTAAAAACCTTCTTTTATCGTTTACATTAAATCTTATTCTATTTTCAACCTTTTGTCTATCCATATTAAAATAACACCAACCTTCTATAAATTATATATTATATTTTATAATATATCCGCTAAAAATAATATATCTCTCAATATATTTCTTTAATAATTACAATTATAGATAACAATGTTATTTAAATACTACCTATATTTAATAAAAAATCAAGCCTATTACATATATTGTAATAGGCTTAATATTTTTAAACTTCTACTTCATATACGGTATTTCCGAAAATCTCAATACAACCATTAGAATCATCATATAAATGGAAATCAGCAATAAAGTCTTTACTTCCTTCTTTAGATATATGACAATAAGCAATAATACCAATCTTATCTTCCATTACATCATCGATAATAATAAGTTCATCCTTCTTAGCTACCAGTTCAGCTCCATTTCTAATAGCAAAATTATCTTTTAAAGAAGCATCCTCGTAATCAAAAAGACTTACCTCTTCATCAGAATCTAAAATACAATCTGTGAATTCAAGTAAGGTATCTTCTTCGACTTTAATAGCAATCTTATGACCACTATCATAAATTTTCTTTACATCCTCAAACCCAGTTTTCTTGCTAATTTCTTTAATAATTTTCATTTTATTACCCTCCTAAGATTTAATATACTTATATAATACCATACTTTAACATAAAAAGAAAGGTATCTTAAAATAAGATTAACATTATTAAACATATAACATTTATTAAATTTAATAAAGAGTGCTACTATTTTAGTAGAAGCACTCTTACGTTATACTTAACTTACATACTCTTGAAAACCATATACCCTTCTAGGTAATAACTACCATCCACATTATTAAAAATAATAGCATTTCCTGATTCATCTGAACAGAACATGTACATCAGAATATTTATATATTCTAACATATCATCTTTAATGTCTTTCATACAATATACATATTCTGACCATGTATTATAAAATTTATCTAATGTTTCAAGATCTTCGAAACATATTTTAACTTTAACATATCCTTTATGTTTTTTAATTTCTACAGCATTTTTAATATCTCCTTCATCGTCAGATATACCTAAATACTTACAAGTATCCACTAACATTTTATTGAATACCTTTACTGTACTTTTTACATCCTTCTTTATAAGACAGTTATCGTCAAAGCTTACCATATCTGCACCATTTAGAACCAATTCATAGTCATCAGTTACAGCAGATATAATACCCTCTCCTACACTTTCGTTCGTATCCCATAAATATTCATTTTTATATACTTCCCCAAATAAATCATTAAATAAGGATACAAATTCATCTGCATTATCTGCTGCATATTCTTTGCTACCTTGTACTTCTACAACTACCCTATTTTCGTAATCTTTACTTACAATACAGTTACATTTCTTAGCAACAGATTCAGAATCCTTTCTTAACTCATGCATTTTTAAAAGTCTCATAAAACATACCTCCAATTATAATCTATACTTATATAATAACATAAATTAAAAAATATTTAAACTTGTTGTTATAAAGTATATATTTTTTAATTAAGTAAAACTTCGTACCCTTCTGATGATACATTACGATAAACAACATTATCTATTAAGTCAGATACTTCCATTTTTAGTAAACTACTCTTTTCTTTTCGTACCGTTGTTTTTTCCTTATCTAAATAGCACTTAACAACACGGACTACACTATCACAATTAAAAGCTGGATCTGTAGTATATGTAATAGTTACATATTCCTGTTTACACATCTTCCCCAATTCAAGTACTCCCGTTTCTTTAAGTTTACCCTTAGCTTCAAGTAATATTTTATGTAAGGAATATTGTTTAGAATTTTCACCATACAATGCTTTTGTGCTATCTAAAATTTCTTTATTCATATTGACCTCCAATATTTTGATTTTGATATAAAAGAAAAGGAATGGGTAATCATACTATAAATTACCTTAATTTAAAATATCTTCTAATCTTCCTTTAACGATCTTACCATTTCCAATAAATGCACATAAAGAATCAATAGGTTCTTGCATTTCTTTATCTCTAAATCTTACACAAATAATAGAACTAGCAATACACTTACTATCTTTATCTCCTATTCCACACGTGATTATACAAATATAAGTATCTGTACCATCTGGTAACTTTGCAAATCCTGAGAAATTGCTAGAAACATCTGTAGAAATAAACTTGCTGCAAGGTAGACATAATTTTTTACTAACAACATCTAATATCTCACTTGCATTATTATTTAAAACATCTGATAATTCCATTTCTTCGAATAGAAAATCGCTAACATCTTCTTTTTTAAAATACTCTTGAAAATGAGTTTTAATTACATTATTTACAAAAATATCGTTTAAAGCAGTTCCTTCCTTCTCCAATTTTTTGAGAATGAAATAATCCTTAACAGAAAACCCGTTTTTTAATAAATAAAATAAATCTTTAAACATAATTTAATCTCCTTCATATACTTGATATAAACATAGTATACAGAATAATCTTATTAAATACAATAAATATTAAATAAAAAATAACCTATTTATATAAATAAACAGGTTATTTAAATGTTTATATAATATTTATCGATTTTCTAATACCACATTATACTTAGTAATCTACTAATTCTTAGAACTTACTGAGTATTCGAAATATTCCTTTATACTACCCTTATTAGATAACTTAAAGTACTTATAAGTAATTAAAATATACTCTTTACCAATCATCTCATTGTCAATTTTAATAATATCTAAAATCCTATTTTTACTACTATCGTAAATGTAATATTTATCTCCCTCTTTTAAAAGAGTTGCACAATCTTTATTGCAAACTTCTTTATATTCGTTTAATACAGAATTAACATAATCTAACTCTATGTTAGACAAGACTGAGTTGTCTAAAATTGATGTTAACATTAACATTAAAAATAAACCAACTACAAATCCGGCAACAGCTAACAAATATCCATGACCTAACTCACCATTTAAATATAAAAAACATACTAGAAAGATTACTAATACTAATACAACATCAATAATCCAAAGACAAAATTTATTTCTTCTACCTTTTTCTAAAAGCATTAAAGCTTCTTTATTATTCTCTAATAATTTATGAGCCTCTTTATACATAATACCCTCCTACATTACTGTATGTTTAAAAACATTTGTTTCTAATAAAAAGATTATACATTTATTAACCTATTGTAAACAGGTAATAAACATTCTCTATACCTTATCGAAAGTAGTTTCTTATAATAATCCTTCCTTGCTTCAGATATTATAGTAATACCACAATATTCTTCAGGAATATTATCGATAAAGTCTAGTAATTTACTTATATTTATACAAGGAACTACCCTAACTATCGCATCTGCTAAATCACAATCGATATTCTCACTGCATATATATCTATAAGGATTTATAGGTTTATTACTAGAAGAAAATATGCAAACACCAGTTACCAATGCACTATTTCTTAATTTATCTTTATCTAATAGTAACTTTAATATCTTTGTGTCACCTGCCTTATTTGCAAATGAGTTACCGTTATCGTATACAGGTGCTAAAGATAGATTACCATTACTTTCAATAAATCCCCAATTTCCATTATTCCTATCTTTATTTCCTATTAAAGCATCTACTACAAACATATCCCAAAACCTATTTACAGCATCTGTATTTTCTTTAAAGACTTCATTGTTTTCAAATATTACTTTAATCTCATCTATATCTGTACTAGAACCACTAGAACTACCTGATAGAATATCCTCAATACCTGGGAAATAAGCATTTTTAATTTTATTAAATTCTATAAGGGTTTCTCCTTTTTTAAGAAAATCTTTACATGCTACAACTATCTTTCCAGCATATATCCCCAATTCTGTTTCATGCACTGGAAAACCTAGTATTTTATAAATATTAGAACCAATATACTCTGATAAAGGACTTGTAGTATATGACACCTCTCTAACTCTATTTCCTCTAGTTGATTGAGGTAACTTTATAAACCAATTTTCACCATTAAAAATAATACCCTTCTTTACCCCTGCATTTCCTCCATAGTATTTATTGCTATTCTTGCACATATCGAAATTATAAATCATACTACCCTCCATAGCTTTGCTATATTTTAAAAGAAATGACAATCTAAAAACTGTCATTTCTTTTAACAACTTATAAAGGTTTCTTAAACACCAAAATATTTTCTTTTTTCAACTCCCCTGCTGCTTGTTCCTTACTTCCTGCTCTTGCAGTTACTCCCAAGTATACAGTATCAAATAAAGGCATATTCTCTTCTGTAGAAATTCTTATCCACTCATCTACATAAGCAACAACCTGACCTGAATTTACCTTGAAATCTGCAATATTGATTGCATAAAAACATCCCGGTTTTAACATATTGTAAATATTCTTTATTGTTTGCCTTACATACCCTTCTAACCAATCTTCTAACTTTGGAAATTTATTATAGCACTGTGTGGGTTCATCTGAATAAACTTCCAAGTTAAAATACGGAGGGCTGCTAAAAGCAAAATCTACACTATTAGGTTTACCTACAAAATCTTCGCTACCACAACAATGTAATTCGTAAGAATCATCTCTTCCTGTGACTTGCTCAATGTATTCTCCTAACTGATGTAAGTGATACATCGACTCTGTACATGGATCTGTTCCTACATACTTATAATTATTCTTGCTAGATAAAGCTCCAAGCATTCTTCCACCGAATCCGCAACATGGGTCGAATATCGTGCCACCCTTTGGACAAAATCTCTCATACACAGCCTTAGCATTCATAGGTCTAAAATTACTAGGTGCACTTCCTACTAATCTTAATCCACCTTCTACTGAAGTTGGAACTGGACACCCATCTTTATACGAAAAACAAAACTTTATAGCTCTCTTGAGATACTCATCATTTAAGAACTTCTTGTATTGAGACTCAGCATCTTTTTTATTTAAATCATGAGCTGACGGAGTGTTGAAAATATTAGGGAATAACCATCTACATAATCCAGTCCCTACCCCTGCTCCGCAGTTTCCTGTTATGTAAATAGTACCTTTTCTCTTTAATACCAACATTCCGCTTGGAACAGAAAAACAATATTTATCTCTCTCGTAAGATTTTTTAATATTGCTTCTTGTACAAATAAAGCGACCTGCTACCATAACCTCAACAAATTCATTAGAACCATAAATATAATCAACATATACATCCTTAAATGTAAGAGATAAAATACTATTTATTGATAACAAAGTATCCATACTTACCCCATACAAATAAGAAATGATTTTTGGTTCTCCTGAACCTCTTTTTGCGTAATCAATATACCCTTCTGTTATTCCTAACATTGCGAGTAAGTATTTTCTATCTTCTAATACAAGTTCACAACACTTATCCGATAATACCACACTTCCATTTACATAATCTAAATATTCTGAAGTCTGGTCATAAATCTGATTGACTATATTTAAAGCTACTCTACTTAGAACAAGATGACTTTCCTTTATAGTACCATTATATAAGCATCCTGTAGGTATCCTTACAGACTCATATTCAAGATTCTCCGAACCTCGTTTTAACAAGTACTCTAGAGGATTCTTAAGTAAAATATTTCCATCTACAGAATCATCTAAATAAACAACATCATGATTTCCAGTTAACTTTATACAACCATCCCATACTGAGCTGCATTTTGGATTCTTTAAATTATCTAAAGAATAAAAAGCATCATTGCTTTCATAATGAATATACTCTAAAGGATCTACTAATGTTGCAGAACCATCTTTATTATATTGTAAGACTCTCTCACCCTCAATATAATCTTTAATCGGCTTCCACATTACCCCATTGTAGTACATAGTGTCTCCTGGGACACAACTAACAGTATTACCATCGAACTTAGCCTTATAAGCAATACACTTTTCTATCTCATCCATTACACCTAAATCTGAATAGTACTGGATAGGAAAAATATTTTTGCTTCTATAAATAGCTAATACCTCATTTACCATACTATCCATTTTTTCTTTTAGTTCATTAGCTAAATCAGTATTTCCTGATTCTAAAGCAGTTTTGTAAGATTCTTGGATAGAAATATAATCAGCTGCTTTATATTTTTTAAGCTGTTCTACTACATCTTCATAACCATTCTCTTGCATTTCAAATGGTTCAAAATTCCATTCATGAAACTCACCATTGAAAGCTCTTTCTTCTATTTCCTCAAAAGGAATCTCCCCTTCAACAGGTGGACAATACCAATTACTCATTTGTATACCTCCTACTTATTTACTTAAATATATTATACCACATTTGAAAATATATTATAATATCTTATCTAATAAATTTCTTCCTTTATTTAATAGCCATATATCGGATTTAACATCCTCTACATACCTTACTATTAAGCATTTAGATATAGATGTATTACTATCAGCAAAAGATCTGCACTCTGAAAAATCTTCATAAGTACCTAAAGATTTATTAGAATCTATTACTGCCTTTTCTGAAGCATCGTACAATATGTACTTAATACTTTTATATTCTTTGCAGTCTTTTAATAAGGTTCTTAATAAAGCATTTAAAAAATAAATATCTTTACCTGAACATTTATTATTAAATACCCATTTCTCTTCTTCTTTCATATATACAGCAGAATAGACAATATTTTTAGACTTTTTGCAATATTCTACATTTATAGACATGGTACTATCTTTTACCCTTAATACCTCAAAAGGATACTTTACTAAAGAAATCCTAGATCCTCTTATAAGACTAGCAATCTTATAATTAACTACCCTTTTACAATCTTCTTTTCTTACAGATGAATATAACACAGAAAAAGTACCATTCTCACATAAAGGAAATAGTCTTACCTCGTAATATAATATATTTCTGTTGCTATCTCTTATTTCTGCTATACAAATCTTTCCAACATCATAACCATGACCTATTCTATCTAATATACAAATATACTCATCCTCATTTGTAGTTTTAAAATTAGACCTTTTACCATTAAATCTTACGATATCTTTCATTAAATATTCATACCCATAGTTTGATAATATATAATTCAATTTAACTAATTCTTCGTTACTGAAATGAGGACACGCAAAATCATATATAGATGATATACATTTAGATAATAAACTTCTAGATAATTTATAAGTAACCCTGTTCCGTACTTCATTTTGTAAATAGCTATTACTTATAACTGAATAATATCCTTCTTTTTCAGATCCTATAATTATGAACTCATTATCTTTTACTTCTGTACACTGCGATAATATTCTTAATTTAATTTGTACGTTTAGAGAAACACCAAAAGATAATTTCTCTAAACAATGTACCAATTCTTTATTGCTATTATAATGACTTACGCGAATATAATCATAATCTGAAAACTCTATTTCATCGCTTTTTCCTAAAGAATATCTTGCCTTCATTCTATAAATAGTATAATTATCTATATAGAATAACAATTTCCTTTTTTCTAATAATTGAAAAACTAATAAGAATATACCCTTTCCAAGTTTATACATAGTTGTCATTTTTACTGGTCTTTTAGTAATAACACTACATAAATTTAATACAATACTTACCTCCATTGAAGAAATAATACCTTGACTTACTAACTTACTCTCTGATACTTCTAATTTAGTTTTTAAAGGATCTAAATTTACATTTTTATACTTTTTACTTGAAATGTCATCAATGTTTTTTGCAAGTAGTATACCACTTAAAGAAACATCTTCAATGATGTAGTATTTATCAACCTTTTTTACTAAATGACCTCTTAAATCCACAACCAAAATCTCCTATAATACATTTAATTCATTTATATTAAGACCTAAAATATAAGTGTCTTCTAAATTATTTCGCTTTATAGCTAACGTCTTACCATTTATAGAATAAAAATTTACTAATTCTTTTCTATAATCAAAATTTAACTTCATCTCACCACAAAAATAGGATGAAACGTATAATACACTGTTATCAGAAACAAACTCTAAAACAGTTATACTATTTGTAATAGACTTATAAATATCCGAAGCTATCCCGTTTAAACAATACCCTGATTTCTTTAGATAATCTATTACACTACTATACCCTAAACTCGGTACACTGTATTCTTTATTTACATTATCCAATATAAACTCGCAGTTTACGCTACTCAAGTCTACACCAAGCTCTTCAGAACTTTCTAACTTGTACTCATTGTATTTTACATAATCATAATATACATTCCATAAACAATTTGATATGGTTATCTTTACCAAGCTAGATCTAGCAGAACTTATATATTCCTTATAAAACCCATTATCACATTGCTTGAAAAAACCATCTTCTAATAGTAAATTTTCTACTAAATCTGAGGACTCCAAACCTACTATTTTTGTTTCTGCATGACTATTACATCTACTCAATAGTTCCCTATTTCTAAATACACTCCATAAAACAATAGTATCTTCTATCAAATCGTACTCTAATAGTATATTATAAAAAATAGGCTTTGAATAGATAATATCTGTTTTTCTGTATCTACTACTAGATATCTTAAACAACAATTCTCCAAACTTATTTACAACAACTGAAAGTGTTACAGAACGATTACTACATTTAAATAATAAATGTAAACTACCCATGTTGTTTATTATTTCTTCTGGTACTGATAGACTTTTTAGTAATTCTGAGTATTCTGTATTTACTTTTCTACCATCTGATGAAAAGTTAAAATAATCAATATACAACTTGTAACCCTCATCTTTGAGTTCGTTTAACTTCCTTCGTAATACTACTTCAGTAAATTTCATTTTAATAACCTCCAACATTAAATAATTTTAACTATCTTTAGTATATTAAAATATAATTATCTTAAGTAATACCTTCAGTATAACTATATTATATAATATTCTTATAGTACATACAATATCTCTCTAAATATTTATATTGCTTTACATAAATAAAAGGTGGATTAGAATATTCCAATCCACCTTTTGGGAGAAATTTTTTATAAATAAGTACGGTATACTTACAATAAATTAAGTATATAATAATTATACCATAAACTGCAATAAAAAGCAATACTAAATGTAATAATATTTTCTAGTTTATTTACTCGTGTCTACTGTTATTTATGTTTACACCCTTATCCAAAGATGAGTCCTCTAAATCCCCAGCTAATACCCTAAACCAAACTGGTTCTTCTCTTCTAGCGAAGTCCTTGCCCCATATTACATACCTCTTATTTAACTCAGTACTTCTTCCCCATGTTTTTATAACACCAGTTTCATCTGGTTTTAATTTTACGTCATAAGTCATACCAAACATATCACCAGTTCTTGAAGATACATTAGCATTTCCATCACTTAAACAGCTGTTATCATATATAACAAGATCTTCTGATGATAAATTAGTTACCTCAAACTCATAATAACAATACTGTAACTCTGAAGTTACATCTATACCTCTATTTCTCGTATCTTGTTTTTCAAACCACTTAATAGCTTCCTCTGATACGCCAAATCCAATCATTCGTACATTTATAGGTAACTTTATAACTTCTTTCTTCCCATCAACATCTTTTTCTCTTACAATACAAGTAACTACATCTGTATTAAGACCTGCTGGATTTTCCTTTGATCCATCTCCAATTTCAGCACTTACTGCTTTTTTAACTTTATTTCCATTCTTATCTAAAACATAGTACTCATTTTGTAAATAATAAGAACCGCACCAATCTTTACTCATTAACATCTTTATATTGTACTTACTAGGTTCTGCTGACAATAACTTATCTTCATTAGGAAGACTATTCCACTTTAACCACTCTTCTGATACTTTTATCTTATCTAATTCTTTTTTAGGCTCTTCCAACTTCTTCTTTTCTTCTTCTGATTTGCTATTCCAATCTTCCCATTCCTTAGTAACGTTACCTATTGAACTAGCTACAACTGAAAACCTATCTAACAAATCATAAAAATCTTTACTAGACAAAAGTAACTTATCTAAGTAAATATCTTCATTTTCAGATACAAACAGATTTCCGTTGCTGTCTTTATTTAAATAAGGTACTCTCTTAATAGTTTTTACTGGAATATCTTTACCCTCTAAAGATAACATGTATTCACAAAACACATCTACTAATAAATTACTATAATCTACAGTAGAGTATCTTAACTTATATCTGTCCATTATGCTTTTTATTTTATCTTTTTCAATAGGAATTCTTGAGTAATCTATAATAGACATCAGTACTGGCTCGCCATTACCAACTTGAGATTTTTCATATATTGTTTTTGAACCATTTAAAGTCTTCTCAGTTACCTTAACCGGTAAAGATTCATACTTAACAGTATCAAAAACCATCTTATAAAATGATATCTTTGTTTTATCTGAATTTGCATACTCAATTTCCTGAGATATATAACTATCTTCTCCTACTCCATTTAAATCTTCTATCGAAGATTCATAATTCTTTAAAGCAGATAAACCAGTTATTATATCTTCTTTATTGGTTTTATTTTTAATATTTACTGTTGTAAATAATATAAATATACAAATTAGAAAGGCAAAGAAATACCTCTTCTTGCCTTTCTTTTTCTTTTCTTTTTTAGGTGATTTATCTGGAGGGGAATTTGATTCCTCTCTTAAAGTATCATTTAGTAAGTTATCAATGTCAAAGTCTAAATCATTTAAACTATTACCCATTATTTCACTCCTTTATACTAAAATCCAAATAAGTTGCCACCCAATAAACCATCCATTAGATTTCTCTCTTCATCTGTAATATCATTTTCTACTTCAGAATTATCAACCTCCTGTTTTTCAGAAACAGATAAATTACTAGTCATGTATGTGCTATTAGATAAACTATCTTCAACATCACTATTAGATGTTTTTTCAATTTCATCTAATTGAGAGGTTCTTAATTCTTCTTTAGTTTCTTCTTTGATTCCACCTGATTCTGTCAATTTTCTAAGAATATCCATCATTTCTAGATTTTGCCGTTTTAAAGATCTCATATCGTCTTTAAGATTAACTACTTCTTCTTTTAATTTGTTATTCTCTTTATTAACCAACTCAGATTCTTCTTTAATATCACTTACATGTTTAGACACAATATCTTCCTGTTTAGACTTTTTAGAATTAAATATTTCTTTACCCCTATTGTTTGAGACTTCTAATTCATCTGTAAATAAACCAAAATTTGATAGAGATTCTGTCATAGTACCTATAATAGAATCTAAAGAATCTACAGATGCTTTACGCATATCATGTAAAGTCCCATCACCATAAGAGCGAATATATTCATCTTCTATATACCCTTGCAATAAACTAGCCATAAGCCTTGAAAACGACTTAGCTTTTTTATGTGGAGATACTACTAAATCATACACATCATCTTCCACATCTATAAAAACATTGGTTCTTCTCATAATACCTCCTATTTACCTAAAACACTAATTAACCTACACTTATTTGTTTTTTTAACCATATCTACAAACCTTGACATCTTTGGATTAAACTCAAAATAGGCAATTACGCTATCAACAGAATTTGAAATACCCTTTAAATTTGATACTATCGTTCTACTTCCAATAGCATTACCATGAACATATATGTAGCTATTTCCATGACTTGCAAAAGACTCATGTAAAACTCTTCCTACAATATTTGAAACATCTCCACAATAAATAACAACATTATAACCACTATTGTCTAGTTCCCGTAATCTAGATTCCCAATCTATAGACAGAAAATAACTATCATTTACATACCCTAAACCCATAGATAGCACTCTTACATTGTCATTGCATGTTTTAGATAAATACTGCTGTACACCTCCACCTCTTCTAAACCAATCTATACCACTTACAATATGATCCATCTCAAAAACATAATCTATAAATGTTTCTGATACAACATCTACAATTAAAATCTTCCTTCCATTATTATTGTTTGGAAGAGATTTGAATTCATTATATAAACATTTGTAAGTTCCTTTTCTACTTTCTGAATTTCCAGAAAATACAAATCTTATATTCTTGAATTTGTTATTGCCACTTAACAACCTTATAGACATACTCGCATTTGGCATCGACAATGAACCTACCTTACCATAAACACTATTTTGTAATTTATCGTAATTCCTTCTCAATTCTGCTAGTTCTAAAACTAAGTCCTCATTGGATAGGCTACCATCTGATGTTTGCTCTAAAAGTCTTATTTTGCTTTGCATTTCTATCTTTTCTGAGTTTAATAAAGTTATTGTTTTATCATCTTCCTTTATCTTGCACTCTAAAGATAATATATTGCTTTTAAGTTCATCTGATAATCTAGAAAAATTACCCTTCTCCATTTCTAGATTTTTTAAAGAGGTTTCTAATTCTGATTTCTTTCTAAGTAAAGAATCTCTTTCTTCATATACACCACTTAATTCATCTTTAAGACTTTCCAATAATTCGCTTGATACACCATTTTCTTTTAATTCTCTGTTTAATCTATCTATTTCTTTAGTTTTTGTTTCTAACTCAATAGATATATTAGAATATTTAACTTCATAAGATGATATTTCATTGGATAATCTATCGTACTCTTTTTTATAATAAGCAAGCTGTTCTTGTAAGTCAGATACAGTACTCAACTGCTTCTTTAATACAGATATCTCGGAATCTTTAGTTCTTATTACCCCTGCTTGTTTAGAACTAACTACTTTTAAGTCCGTTAATTCTTTGGATAATGACTTGTACTCTAACATAATTGAGTCCCTTTTAGACTCTACCTGTTTTACAGATTTCTCCAATTCTGTAATTTTAGATTCTAAAGACTCTTTGCTTATCTCTGAATCATGCATACTACTTTCAATATTTAAAAGTTTATCTCTTAACTCAAGATTTTCTTTTTCTAAACTTTCTATTTTTTCAGTAGTTGCCTCTGTTGTTTCTACTTCGATATACCCTTCTTCTATATACCACTCTAATTCTTTAATTCTATTCTGTAAAGAAGATATTAAAGAATCTTTATCTAATAACTGTGTTTCGTATTTTTCAAGTAGCTCTTCGGATATACCTGATAAATCCTCTTTAGATAACAAAATATCTTCATTAGACTCTGGTATAGACATTTGTAATCCAAATTTACTATTTAGAAATTCAACTAAATCTGTATCTTCAATATATGTATGAAACTTTGATTCACTATACAAACCATTCTCAATATCTTTGCATAAGTCTGTTGATACCCTATCTAGAACTACGAGAACACAGCTGGCATCCCTGGAACTAAGTCTGACGCTGTACCTAAGATTTTCTGTATTCAATTCTACCATTTCTACAACACCGTCTCCAAAAGCTAATCTAACAGCCTCGGAAATAATATCTTTAGCAGAAACTGGTAAACCTGAACTAATTACGTTTAACAAAATCCCACACCTTTCTGTAAATTAAAATAAAGTACACCCGTCTCCAGGTGTACTTCTAATTTATCTATTAAGACATAAACCCTTCAGAAGCAATACTTGCACCAATGATATTTAACAATCTAGGTGATACCTGTAAGATTTCTCCATCATCTTCGTAATCTGGCATATCAATCAGCTCAATTCCCATGCTGATTTCTGCTAAATATTTTGTGATGTAGTTAGCAATAGGTTCTAACTCTGTGATACCCTCGTTTACTACTGCTCCTCCACCACATACAAGTAAATAAGATACATCCATAATGTCTACTGTATTTTCTTCTAAGAATTCTTTAATAGCATTAACAAGTTTTACCGCTACCATAGATTTTGCACTGTTGATCTCATCAAAAATCTCGAGACGATTTACACCTACTCTTAAGATACCAGTTTCACATGCTTCTCTGAACCAAGTGTCCTTAATTCTATTTAAGCCTTTCTTTGAAAGCATCTTCTTTACAGCTACCTGAACGTTATTTCCACCTACTTCTACTGATTTTCTTGAATTGGAAATAACCTTACCACCCTTAGCAACACTAATATCTGTTGTACCTGCACCGATATCAATAATTAAAGTATATGTATCCTTGTCTGCAATCTGCTCATAACCTGGTCTCAATTTTCCATAAGATTGGAACATAACACCAAGTAGTGCTGCAAAACCTTCAGGAAGTACATTTACCCTAAGAATATTCAAATCTTTCTTAACATTTGGCATTTCAAAATTAAGACTACCAAGATTTTTAATCATATCAGCCAATTTCTCAGCACCTAAATCCAAATCTCCGGCTGGTAGTAAAACTGTTACATTCCAATCAACTGATAAAGATTCAATATCCGTTTGAGTCCATCTTGAAATATCTTCATAACCTCTCATAAATGCACAATACATAGATAATTTAGTAGATAAAGAAGTATATTTCTTATCTTGAGCAGTAGGTCTGAAAGAAGTTGCATTAAATTCCGAATCCTGAATCATTCCATTACAGTATTTAATACCATTTACAGAAAAGACCTTACTGTTGTTTCCATTGTATTCTGAATTTCCTAATGCTCTCTGTAAATCATCTTCTCTCTCGATTGTACTAAAAACATTAGAAATATAAGATAACTTAGAACGTCTGTTACCCTTCTGAGTGCGACCAAAATAAGTTTTTACCCTTGTTTCACTGTTACCTAAATCTACGATTAAAGTTGCTACACCGTATACCATTATAAAATTCCTCCTTAATATTATAACTTTAATAACTTCTTATAGATCTAATTATACATATCTTAATTTCTAAAAAGATACAGTAATATAACTAAATCTTAATATATCTTATTTTAGCATCATTTATAAATAATTGCTATACCTCTTATTTATTTAATCGTCTAAATTAGCATAAGATTCTAAATACATACAAAGCATACCACGTTCATTTATTGGTAATATTAAACCATTTGAAAAATCAACATCGTTTTCAAAACAAAGTACTGATACCCCATCTACACTGTATTCTGCATAATTCCCCCCTGTTCTCTTCCTTTCTATATTTCTACCAATGTACCTTAAATACAGCCTATTTTGAGTTAATAGATACATATTTCTCTCTCCATACTCAAAACCTTTTCTATTTACAAAGAAAGATAAATTTAGAACATCTGTTATATTTTTCTTATAGTGGCTACCCATTTCTACTTTAGAACATATTATGTTAGCTTTCTTGAATAAATCGTGAGACGGCATCATCTCTTTTATACCGAATGCAGAACCGTGACCTAAACCATTTATTGTACCTAATAATTCTCTTCTATACTCTAAACCATTGATATTACCTCTAAAAGAAGCTCTTCTTAAAAACGGCTTTCCATCCTTTTTAGAAATTACATAACATATTACAGACCTTTTACCATCTAAAAACTTACTTGCAACTAATCCTACAAAACTAGATAAAACATCTCTGTATTCTGGAATTACATCTTCTTCCATAAAATAGCATACTCTTAAGTGAGAATAATCTTTTATAAGAACACTATCTTGTATATTTCTTACAAGGTTTTTCTGTGCTTCTCTGTAATCAAGATTTAGAAACCCACTACCCATTAAAAATTTAACAACATGATCTTCTTGATTAAATCTAAGACAAGAATTTATGGCAGGGGAAAATTTAAAATCTACATAGTTTCTATCCATTCTGGGAACTCCAAACCCATAGTCCCTTTCGCCTATTGTATTTTCTATTAAGTACCCAATATACCCCTTACATTTATGGTTGTATAATATATTTAAATACCCTCTAGCATATTTATTCTCTATTTGTCTAACATCTGACAATAACGTAATACCAACAATTGCTCTGTTCTCTTCTGTATCAAAATCGTTATCTATCTCTCTTAGAACTTCGAATACAACCCCTGCACCTGATAAATACCTACCATCTTCGTCTTCAAAAGGATATTGATTATTTATTACTATACCATAATTGCCACTATCAGATGTATACTCTATAAAATCATCAACATTTTCATGATGATCGATACTAAGTATGTTTACATTATTGTTTACTATGCTCTTTAATTCATCTGGATTTAATAAAAAGTCTACTGCTATTATATTATGGTTTTTAGCTTTATCGAAATCCAATGTCCAACCATGCTCTCTGTTGCTATTTATATACCATTTAAAGTCAACACCCCTTGATATTAAATACCTCATAACAAGTATCCCAGACAACAAACCATCAACATCTGGGTCTAAATATACCACAATATTCCCACTATCTATAAAACTGTCAAGAATATCCTTAGCTTTATCTGTACCCCTAAATGTATGGTTTTTTAAACCAGTCTCTATTCTAAATTTTGTATTATCTTTTAACATTTTAACCACCTACATCAAAAAGAGGAACAACTGTTCCTCTTAATAACATTATTTTCATTTATAAAACACTAAGCTTCAAATACAGAACGTAAGAAATCGCTTCCTCCTACCGACATTGTTTGCTTTTTAGTAGTGTTTCCTCTCTCTTTCTTTTCAATTTCCTCTTTATGCTTTTGCTGCATCTTAATTTTTGCTTTTTCATTAGCAATACGATTTAATTCAACTTTTCTAGCTCGTTCCTCTTCTTTTAATCTTTGAGCTTCTGAATATGCTTTTCTTGCTGCACTTACGAATTTTGAATCAAAAATCTCTACATGATCTTTTACTGTTCTATAACTTGAACAAGATTCATTATGCTTATTAACAATTACCGCATTTACAACATCATTTGATAGCACATACCCACATTCAGAATCTTCTAAGTGGGAGAGTTCTCTTAATGTTTCTCCTGTGTACTCATATTTTCTCTTTCCATCTAATACTGAATTATTACACCTTTGGAAAATAATCTCCGTACCATCATCAAAAGTTACATCACATGCACCGAAAACAAGCATTACAAGAACACAATTACTTGAAATATTGATATATTTAATATATGTTTTAACACCCTGATAAAACTTAATTGTTTTTGCTAAAGTAATAATCATTGGATTCTCTTGACTATCCTTAATATCTGCATATGTAAGGTTAGTTTTTAATTTAGGTAAAAATTCTTCACTATCATTACCTGATAAACCTCTTAAAAAAAGATTTTTTTCTTCTGATTCAACTACCCTTAATTCGTTATTAACCTTAGCTACATACCCCTCTGAGAGTCTATCTGCTCTGTCGTTAATAAATGGAAGTGTACCTGCCTTAGCAAATCTTTTAAATGTTTTTACACCAGTTTCTTCAAATAAATTACAAAAATACATAACCAATTCCTCCATTTTTTTTATCCACTACGTTTAATATACTTATATTATACAATATATCAACGTAAGCTAAAATAACTTTGGAAATAAATTAATATTTTCTTAATTGAATACTGTGCTTTTTACTATTCTTTAACTCCAGTTCTTCTACTATTGATTGCATCTCTTCTAAATTAGAAGATTTCTCCATTATTAAATTTATATCTAATTTGTTTATATAAGCTTTATGTAGTAACTCTAAACACTCATTACTATAAAGGTATTTTCCTTTCTTCTTTGATTGTAATTTCTTTATAGACATACCTGACTTTATACAACGTATCAATATTTCAACTCTTTCTTTTGATATATTAGAGTCTATATTATTTATTAACTCGAACCATAAATTACTTGTAGACCTAGAAAAACCTACAAGTATGTCCATAACATCATCATTATAAATATTTTTTAACAACTCCTCTGCACCCTTACCACTTTTAATTATTTTAATACAATTTTTCAAGTACTCAGGTTTATAAGATATACCATTATTGAACTGATTCATTCTTACACCTAATCTTAACCCATAATCAAAAGTTTCAAGTAAACATAAAGGTATTTTTGATACATTCAAAGTATTTATATTTCTACCCTCTTTTATCCATTTAATAATATAATGTATATGATCTGAAGATAAAATATTATTTTTTAATTGGTTTTCTAATGGTTTTAAATCTAACAAATCATTTAACTGACGTATAGAATATAATATCTCCGCATCACCTATTTTTAGATAAGACACAGAAAGACCATCTTTAATAGATAGTCTAATCTGGTCTAACAAATAAGGATTTGTTTTGCATACATCAATATAATCTGAAATATCTATATCATCTAATATAGCACTTCTTACTATATCTTGTATATCTACACTATAACAACTAAGAACATTTCTGAAATTATCTAATATCAGTTTTTTACCCTTATAGTACATAATATCCTCCTTAGATTTTTCCGTACTTCATTCTAAAATCATTTTCAGCATTTTCATATCGTTTATCACGCTCTAACTCAATTTCTTCCTCATAGGAACAAATCTCTTCAAACTTATTTAAGTTACCCTCATACTCCATTTTATTTTTTATATTAGAAATAAAACCATCTGAGCCTTGCTCTAATAAAACTTCCGCTCCTGATAAATTCATCTCATCAATAAACATACCTTTTTTATTTTTAATATACATGATTGTACTAATTTCTTTTGCTCTTGTACAAGCAATATAATGTACTCTTCTCTCTTCTTCTAAATCTTCTAAGGATTCATCTGTACCCTTATAAGGAAATACATTTTGAGAGTCATTCCATACATATACACTATCTGCTTCTTTTCCCTTAAATTCATGTACTGTTGCGATTCTTACTCTAGCATTAGATTTTTTAATTCTAGCTTTCAATCTCTCATTAATGGTTTCTAATTCATTTAAAAAATCATCAACATATTTATATTCATAATAATCTAATAAAGTCTCGATACTTGAAATAACAGATTTTACTACATCATTAAATTGTGTATCCTTACTAAATACATTAACTCTATAATCTTGTAATACTAACTTTAGAGCTTGAATATCACCACTTGTTTCTCTCCATTTCCTCCATGTTAATAATCTACTAGAAATCTCAGGACATGAATATACCAAATCATTTTTATCAATATCCCAAATACTCATTCTATTATTTTTACAAACTTTCATCAAATTATTTATACAATAATTATTCCATGTAAGCATACTTAAAGTACTTTTAACAATAGGAGTAGATCTTTCTGTAAATAGCTTAACAATTCCCAATGCTACTCTACCTACATAAGAGTCCAAAGTCATTCCTTCTGAAGAAACAGAATACTGAATACCACCTAATTTATCTAAAATTAGAGATGGAATCAAACCATCTGAATTTACCCTACATAAAATAGCCACGGACTTACCTTCTTTTACATCTTCTTCTACTAATTTACCTAAAGCAGAAATCATAGATTTATAGCTAGAATACCCACCTACTCTACATTTACCACCTTTTTTAAATGACTGTAAATCCTTACTAAACCTATTTTTGTTTTTCTCAATACTAGGTTTAATGCAATCTAAAATATTACTTGGACATCTAAAATTGATCGATAAATCATTTTTAATAGGATTGAAATCCTCTAAAAATTCCTTTGTAATGATTCCGTTATAACTACCTCTCCAAGAATAAATAGTCTGGTCGTCGTCTCCAATAGCAACTACTTGTTTTGCACATCTACCATAAATCTTCAGTAAAGCATATTGAATCTGAGATGTATCCTGGAACTCGTCAATATAAATAAAATTAAATCTTTTACTCAAATAATTGATTACCGACTCATTATTTCTCTTATAGCACTCTTCATATAACATCTCCTGTAAATCTTCGAAATCGCAAAACTTATTTTTAATACGCATTGATTTCCAATCTCTAAGAATAGCGTCAATTAACGTAGGTCCGATGTTTAACTCTTCATAAACATCATTTTTATACCTAGAAGAATCTAACCTATTTCTAGTATATGTTAAAGCACCTTCCAAATCTCTGATGTTTTCAGAATTCATAGGATTACCCTCTGCGTTTTGTAAAGAATACCCTTTTATGATTTCTCTTAAATAAGAAGTATTTGTACTAGCATTTATAATATTTGTAGTTACCCCCATTAAATTTAAAGCTCTCATAAACTCAGCATGTAATGTACTAAACTGAACAGCACTAGATGTATCTCCACAATGTAGTCTATGCTGCCATTGTACCAATGAAGATTTTAATTCATCTGCACCAGACTTTAAGAATGTACAAACCCATGTCTTATCTATTACTCGAATCTTATTTCCATTCACTTCCTTAACTCTAGTTGCCCATCCGGTCCTTTGATCGAATATTACTTTAAAGATAAGAGCTGTAGTTTTACCACTACCTGCGCAAGATAAAATTAACTGATTACCCTGGCACTTTAAAATAGACTCTAATTGAGACATTTCAAAACCGAACCCTTTTAAATCTGAAAGTAATTTTTCAGAAGGCTTTACTTGCTTTTTAGTTTCTTCTGCTTTATGTTCTACGCTATTATAATTCATTAAATTATTGAATATACCGTTATCTTGTAATGACATAATTACCTCCTAAAACTATTGCTGTTTTAAATATCTAATTAAATATAGTTATATATCTAAATAGATATTTTTGAATTTCAAATATAATATTTTTATATGACTAATTTAATATATTTATAAATCTAATTAAATACATTTTAAATTAGCATACCCCATTTCTAGTATTCCATTATTTTCCATCAACCAATACAGGTTCTCTATGTTTCCTATCCATAAGTTACAGCTAATTGCACTTTTTATATCTATCTCTTCACCGCTTTCTAACTTGATATTTCCACTTAATCTTGAATAAATCTTAGATAAAGAAACATCTATACTTCTATAAATATCCTCTATACTACTACGCTGTAAATCCTGATACTTATTACAACACACACCATCCCAATGATAGAAAGCAACAGCACCTAAAACAACACTGTTTATTACACCTTGTTCGGAATCATCATCTAGTACAAATAGAGAGTATAAATTAGCATACTCAAATTCCCTTTCTAATACATCACAATAATCCTTTAATACAAGATTAAACGTATGAGGTAAACAATCTACTATTCTCTTATTGCATACACTTATAATTTTATGCAAATACATATTTAATAAACTGTTTCTCCCTAACTTATAGTTTAATACAGTACAAAGAACGCAGAATAACTCATAATCTGCATTCTTGGCAATGTCTAAGTACAACTCCTCATTAAACTCACTACCATACTTTTTGTAAAACTCTTCAACATATTTATTCTTCATCTAAGACCTCCTACTAAGAACACTATAAATTGAACTAAATAAACCATTATTCTCTAATAAAGAATAAATTGCACTTACATTAAAACCATTAACAATGTAATAACAAAAAGAAGTTTCTTTTTCTGAAATATCAGTATAAAAATTACAATTATAACGATATTGATTTTTTACATTTACAAACATAGGAATTTCTACTGCATCTAATAGCTTAAATACAGATGGTTCAATATTTATACAATTACCATTGTATTTTACATACAACCAAATGCACTTACATAATAATTCCATTACATCTCTATCAGTTATATCTCTGCTAAATAAAGTATACAATTTATTTAAAGAAGATAATGAGTGTTTATTAAAGATACAATATCTATTAACCAAACCCCAAAATTTATCTGGTAGCATACTCAATACCCTTCTGTTTAATGAGTTTTCAATAATGCCACCATTAAATTTTAAAGTACAGATATCTCTAAATGCTTCAATATCACATCTATCGATAATAACTAATAAATCTTGAAATGGAACTCCATTTAGTTTAACTGAAGTTCTATTTCTTAAATCTTGTAAATACATTTCTGGATTTTTAATAAATCTACTCATTATATTACCTACCTCCAATACTTTTATATTTCTATTTTAACATATTTATATATCTATTTAAATAAACTTATAAATCTATATAAATATACTTTAATTTCTATTAAAGTATATTTAAAAATCTAAATAATTATAATTACATATCTAAATAAATATACTTTATATTTTTACATTAAATCTGTGTCATCACCGTATAAGTCCCACATAAGATCCTTACCATCATTATACATATTCCGATATAACTCTCTATCAAATTCAATAGAATATTGACATAATAACCAATAAATCGCATCTATAGATGACATAGAAACATCACCCTCTTTTCCATCTATTGTAATTCTCTTACAAACTTTTTCAGACTTACTCAAGAGAGTAATAAATTTTGATTCAGAATACATGTAATCATCAATACCCAACTCGTATAGGGATAAAGTGCTAATAAATTGTTTTACATTGAAATTTAATAAATCAGCAAAAATATACCTTTTTTCTGGCTCTATAGATTCATAATCTAGTCTAACTTCTTCTTTTGTTTTGTTTAAAGCCATAGTTGTTACACCTAAAAAAGTATCTCCTATTTCATCTACCCTAGCTATTACGGCATTTGAAATTTTCCCTATACTATTGCTTTGATTCAAACCACTTCTTGTGTACAATACAAGTATACTTCCTTCTACCATACCTTTCTCTTGCATCAACTTTAATTTTTCTTTTACTGATAATAATTTTCTATGACCCGCTACAATACCATTGTTACAGAATATAGAATATTCTAAATCGATTTTAGCATTGTCAATATCAATAGATAACTCTACCATATCTTTAAACCATGGTAATGTAAGAATGCAACTATACACATTTACATATAAATAAGTATTTTTAGACATATTTACATCAAACTCTGCCAATAATTTCATATCTTCTAACTCACCATAGTATCTTCCTACTATATAATAAGCCACTAAATGCATAAGGACATTACCCAAGTTAGATATTTTTCTATACTGTACAGGTGCATCAGTATAACTCTCACTAACAACATCCGGTGACCAGTAATACCTTTCATTCTTTATTGAAAAAAGATGATTCTTTAAACTTTCTAATACAGATAAATCTAAGTAATACTTCATATCTTCAGTATAAAAATGCTTGTTGTCTTTATATTCAAAACCTTCTATATATACAGCTTCTATAGACTTTAAATAATCAAAGTACTCTAACTCATTTTTAGACAAGATATCATATCTTACAGTCATATTGCTTATATTTAATCTAGTCCCTCTTCTTTTGCACTCTGCTGCTATGCACATTGCTAAATAAAACTCAGAATATGAGTCGAATTGTCTTTTCTTAAAAATATCCTCACATAATATCATAAGTTAACCTCTTCCTCTCCTAGTACACCTAACAAATAATACTTTTCCTCTAATGTTCCACTATACCCTTCTAATATATCGAGTAGATAAGCTAATTTTTCTATACTTAAATCAGCTAATTCTCTTTTAATTGTACTTAAGCTATGTCTAGATAAAAAAGCTATCTCTTTATTGCAAGAACTCAAGTTTACATCACTTAAAGATAATTTACCAATCATCTCTCCATTTATTAAACTAGAAATATCAGATAAAACATAATCATGTACTCTTTTATCTGACATATTTACTAAAAATACCCGCTTATCAACTTCTGATTTATGTACAGAATACTCATTTAATAATGAGAAAAAATCATCTCCAAATAAGCTATATAATTTCTTACTAAGTACCTCAGTATCTCTCCACCTAACAGTTTCTTCTGTAACCCCTAAATTTTTAGCTACTCTTTCATAGCTATAACCAGACAGTCTCATATTTACAAAACGTTGTGCTTCTTTATAAGTAGAATATGAACACTCCTTTACAAACTTTTCAACTTTTAAAAAAGCCTTTCCGGCATCCCTATCTCTTTTTTCTGCTATAGACAATTTTGTTTTTACCATCATAGAGAAAAAAGATTTACGATAAACCTTAGACATCTTAAGTACCTCCAATTCTAAAAAACGTTACATACAATTTCCATATATTATATTTTACCATAGTCTTAATAAAATACAAATACTATCTTAATATAAATTTAAATATTATTTTTATAACTATAAGTATTTATAATTTTACAAAAAATAAGCATAGATTTCTAAATATCATAGGTTTTTACAAACTTAATAACCAACAAAACACTTCCACCACATACCTACAATTTCGCTACAAACCGCCGTATAAAAGGATTTATGCAAAAAGTAAATACACCTAATAAAAAATATAATATATTCCAAACTTACTATACAAACAAATTTAAATATCAACTCAAACTATTTACTAAATTTATAAAACAACAAGTTTCTATTCTAAATCAAATATAAATATCTTATAATAAATTTTACCAAACACAATTTTAATAAAAAACTAAATAATGATTTAAAGAACGAAACTAAATTTAAATTAAATAAAATTTAATAAAAATTAACTAAAACAATTTATTCTTAGCAAAATAATTCAAATAATTATTTTATATAAATTTTATTTATAATAATAAAACTTAATTGTAAACATAAATTATTTTAATCTGTATATATTTACACCATATTAGATATATTAAAAAATTTAATATATCTAATATAACATTTTTCTATTTCTAATCTAACATACTTTAATTACACTTTTCTGCAACAAAATAAAAAAGGTATCTATATTTATTTATAAGATAAGGACTATTTAATTTTAAGCTTGATTATATAGCATTATACTAGTATATTTAAATTTACATTTGTTTAAATTTAAAATAACTAATTAAATTTTTATCACTCCACCGAATACTCACTCGCTAAAAATAGCAAAATTCTGCGAAAAATTCTATCTAAATCTTATAATACTTAGATATATAAAACTTATGTTTTAATCTTAGTACTTTTAATATATTAAAAATATGACTAAAATTTATAAAAAATAAAATTCATATATTTATAGACATAAAAAAATAGGATTGGTATATTCTACCAATCCTATACTAAAACACCTATTTACCCAACTGCATATGAGTTAAATAAAAACTTCGAGTCATTTAATTTATTACAATTTAGCATCTCAGAGATATTCATACCTCTTAACTTATCTAACTCTACGATAAGCTTAATATTCTTAGGATTTATACCCCAAAAACAACACTGTACACAGTCTGCCTGGTCTACTGAATCAATAAAAAAGTTCTCATTTGATTCATTCTCTACATATCTGCAATACTTATCATAGTCTGATAATACTGACTCTGACTCATTTAGTTCAAAAAATACCGCATACATTCTATCTTTAAAAGGAATATTTCCACTATTATAATAGAATGGTAAATATGGATTTTTTACCCAACCCCACATACAACTATCTAATCCATATCTATAACCGATTCCTGTCTTTTTAGATAAGGACTCTATATTGTACATATAACCTCTTAAATATCTTGTTGAAAGATACGCATATCTTGACTTTCGCAAATCAGGAATGTATGACTCGTTATATATTTTTTGAATATTTCTGTAACTTTGTACTGTTAAAACTAGCATAAAAATCTACCCTTCTTTTTGTGTTATATTTAGATTATAACATACTCTAGAAAGGGTTACAACTGATTTCCTCATATTCCCAGTAAGACTCTAAATCTTTAAATCTTTTAACTATGTCATCACCATCTTCTTCGGATAAACCATAGTATTCTAAGGCAGTCTCATTTAAATCTATACCATCGTACACATCTACATACTCATCTACAAAACAGTCTTCGATATCTAGTTCTTCTCTAAATGCTTCACTAACTATCTCATACATATTTTCTAAATCAATAGAACAACCCTCATTTTCTGGATCAGATAATATAAAAGCTCTGCTATCCTTGAAACATACCACGATATTTCCATTACAACCTTCATATAACTGACAAGCTGCAACAAAACCTCCATCTCTACTTTCGAAGAATGCATTTGCATCCCAAAGCATATTAACAGTACCATTTTTAATATATGTACACATTTACAATTTCCTCCTTTTTAAAGTAAATAATGTTTTATGACACCAAATATATTTATCTGATGTATTTTGCTCCTTTAATATATCATAAGCTTTGATAATCTCATTTAGCTTATACGCATCTCCGGACACAGAATTGTCCGGATGATACATTTTACATAACTTTCTATATTTAGATTTAATAGTATCTTGACTATCTCTTATAGAAACACCTAACACTTCATAAGGATTCATAAAAACCTCCTAAGAATTAAAAATCTCTTTAATACCCTTGGATAAACCACTGATAACCTTAGGAGTAGCTCTTCCTACTTTAGTTGCTACTTGGGCAGTTCCCGATACAACAGCACCAGTTGCACCTATACCCCATTTTCCAGCTCTTATCCAAAGTTTATCTTTCTTATTTCTAAAAGACCTTTTAGCATAACTCCAAGAAGAAGATCTGCCTTTTCCCATAGCCTTATCTAACGCCAAAGCATAATTATCAGCAATTCTCATTGTTTTATTGAATGTACTTGCTTCATTTCTTCTAGAAATATAATCTTCTCTTGTGTAAACTTTGTTACCTATCTTTAATACAACTAATCGTTTAAAACGTTTAAAGAATAAATCCAAATTCAAAGAGTTACTTCCCAATAACGGACATACATAATCGTATACAAAAGATGGTGAATCAAACTCTAACTCTGTAAGATTAGGCATATGAAGTAAACTTGAGTAATTAAATAATACTGCTATGTTTCCTGAGTTGATTTCACATCTAATATCATAAGGTATACTTGAAGCAAAATTTTTATTTATCTTGCATCTGTAGAAATACCCATTTACTTTTATGTTTCCACCTATTACTCCAAAATGACGTATCCTCTCTATACCTGCATACTTAGCAATCAAATCATCTGTTATTATATCTGATAACCTCTCCATATTTATCTGAATAGGTACATTATCGTCATATAAAGGTACTTTAGACATCTTTTCCCCTAAATCAGATATAGGAGCAACTCTATCTTCTTTAGGATTATCTACTACTTTAGCCTCAAAACCATTACTTCCTACTTCAAAATCTATTTTTCTACTTGCAATCAGTTCGTTTATCCAATCAACAATCTGATTCATTTCTTTAACATCATTTGATGTTTTACAGAAATTTGAAAAAGTATCTTTGGTAGAGTCTTTTGTGTTATCTTGTAATATATCATCATCCTCTCCATCATACCAAAAATCAAATTCATCATTTATAGAATCTAGAATTTCTCCATCTCCCATAGCAAATCCAGTTTCGCAATCCCTATTACTATACTGTTCATCAAAATCAGAATAATCATCGTCAGGTACTCCTACATCCTTAATGAATCCAGTTGAAGCTTGTTCCTCTGCTCTAACATCTGACATACCCATAGATTTATCAAACTTATAAAACTCTCTAGTTACTGAGTTTATAGATGGGTTATGTAAATCTGGAACTCTCCCTGCTGCTACATCACAAATATCTTTTACAGTAAACATCCACTCTACTCTTAAGTCTGTAATAAACTGAAACCACAGAGGGGCATTACTTCCATTACCAGTATACCCTAATTTTTTAACAATCATATTGGCAATTTCAGCACCTTTAGATAAAATATCTACATAATCACTAGTACCAGTTAATTTTAGATACTCTTCTAAACCTACTGCTTTATTTAGTTTGCTGCTATCTTGATCATCTGGATACTCGGCAATAACTTGTTCTTTTGATACATGAGCTCTTACCCTATCGTACATAGGCTCTACAAAGTCACTTGTCGAGTCATTTAACAATAGAAAAGGCTTAAAATAAGTACATTTATTTGCTATCTCTATATTATCTGATACTCTTCCTGAAACTATCCTTTTTCTGACATCTTCATTGAAATCGTTTAGATAAGCAAAATTACTAGCCTTATCATCTAACCTTCCACAAGCATTAGATGATGAATTTGTCTGAGCTAAGTAAACCTCTCTACCATCTTCTCTATTTCTTCCAAAGAAAGCATCTGCTGTTTTAAACATCACTAAACTATACCCAAAAGATTCTGTGGTGATATTTAATTTATCTCTTACTTCTCTTGGAACTCCGGTTCTACCTATTGTTTTATATCTTCCTCCTACACCTAAGGCATCCTTAAAACCTCTGTATTCTAATGATCCATGTTTTAAATGTTGACCTATTACAAATACATCTGATAACTCTACTTCTTCAGAAGAAAATCCAGCGTCTCTTAGACTACTTGAAAACTCTATATCAGTTATTAGGCTATTTAAATAACTTAAAGCATAATAATTTTCAGTCTTACAAGATTCTTTGTACAGATTACTATACTCTTTGTAGTTATTCTTTTTACCCTCTTCCTTCTTTTCTAATTCAGTTTCCATTTTTGATAAATGTACATCACAGCTTGTAGCATCAGGTGGTATAACTGATAACATTTTATCAATTATGTTAGAAAAACCATCTTGAAAATTCTTAAATTCATCTACAACAAGAAAAATACCATTCTTTCCACCATAAGCATCATTTGAACTAAGACCCTCTCTACCTCTGGCTAATATAATACCCATTACTAATTTGAGAGCTCTCATATAGAACATATCACCTAAAGCATTCCAGTCTATACCACATTTTAATATATCTGTAACAGCCTTAGGTATATTGCTTTTATTTATTAAAGAATCTTGATTAGTGTATTGATTATAACAATCATGTTTAGGTACATAATCAGCACCATTTACTACGAACATCTCGGGTGCTATCTTCTTTAATACTGAAGCCATATCTGGCTTCCTATCTAAGTAAAATATTACTTTTCTAGAACAAATAGCTGATACCAATATACTTAATGTCATTACACCTTTACCTGCTCTCGATCCTGCATCAATAACATGAGTAAGCTTACTTCCAAGAGATATACCCCTAGTGCCGTTTCTCAATATTGTACCATCTTCGAATTTACCCAGTATCATATTGTCCCATGATAAAGAAAATCCCTGACCTTTTAATATCTCAAAAGCACGATATGCAAATAAAGGCATAGCCTGGCTCTCACTATGATTAAATTCATGAGAGTACTCTTTTACTAATGAATCTTCTTCTATCCTAGGTTTGTAACTAAACGAGTCACTACCTGTTGCACCCATAAATACCGTATTTATAATATTTCTGGTTAAGTCTTCATTGCCTAAAGAATTATTAGGGTCACAAACTCTTATTTTAAATACACTTGGAATGCCGTTATTAGATTTGTAATCTATAAACAGTAAACAAATACTCAAACACTTTTTAACGTAATCTAGGAAATCTCCTACGCCTTGTATAATTTCTACAGACTTATAATCAATACCCTTAGACATAGCCTGATTAGTAACATAGCCTTCCAAGCATACCCATACCAACCTTTCAATAGACTTGTAAAGTATACTTTTATAAGAACTCCATACTTTTCCTTCAGCACATTCTGGATATGTATGTAAAGAATTTTGTCTGTCACCAGTAGGAGATTTTCTACCATAAGCAAACTCTAACATTTTATAAGGAAAGTATAATAGTTTCTTTCCACTTAAATAATTTGAATACATAGAGTTACCTATATTTACTAATGATCTTGATTCATCTAATTGAAAACATAACTTGTCTTTAAAGAACTTATACATCATTAAAGAGGATGCTGTTTTATCAGAATACTTTACATCGCTTCCTGATAATGAAACACAACCATCCTCTACTAAAATTCCAAAAGGTTTAAATAACTCATAGCCACTTGCAAATAAATCATTATACCTTTTCATTAACTCTTCTACAATAGCTTTATAATAAGGTTTATAAAACTCCTGTAATTCTTTTCTATTAGATTGTTCTTCCTCTTTAACTACTTCCTCCTTTTCTTCTTCCTCTTCACTTACTTCTGTATCTTTTTTCAAAGATTCAATACTTGTACCAACTAAAATATTCTCAAGTTCATCTTCGGATATAATTTCTTTTGTATTACATCCCTTATATAATTTTGCTACTATTTTAGAAGTTTTCATATTTAAAAATATATCTTCACCCTTATTGCAAGATAAAATTGCTAAAGTATCTAATAATATTTCACGAGTTAATTTATCATTTTTACCTAGCATACAAGCATTTAAGGTATCATATCCATTTATACTTAATTTTGAACATTCCACAAGTTTACTACCTGCAACAGACCTAAATACTAATTCAAAGGACTTATTGTTTTTATCTATTAAATCTAATAACTCTTTTTTCATACTATCTACCTCTACTCATATAAGAATAATAAGACTCTGGACTCCAACCACATATTCCAAAGAGAACATCCAACAACTCTTTATGATAGCCACCACCTGTAATAGGATACTTAATAGCTTTCGAGAATAGCCCTTCTGGTATTCTCCATACATTCGATACTACTGATCTTATAACCAATAAGTAATCTGGATACTGTTTAATAATCTTATTATAGCTATTGTATAATATTCTATCAGTTAATTCTTCTACTCTAAATAATCCAGTCTTATACACTAAATCTAATTCTTCATCAGACAGTACCTCATTCTCCCTACCAACTATACCTAAATTACTATATAGCTTTACTAATAGTTGCTTATTTTTACAATCAATTAAACATTTTTCAAGAATTTCCTTTCCTACAATATACTTTTTATAGAAACCATCACTTATTTCTTTATTGAAAGCGTCTACCAAAATACCCTGTATAAGATTTCCTTTTATCGGTTTTGATAGAAAACTTACTAAAGTATCTAAATCTCTTGTATATAAATCATCTGATTCTACACAATGTTTTAACTTATTTAACATGCGAGATTCTTTTTCTTCGAGTTCTAAATTAGAAATAGCCTCTCCAATCTTGACTTCGCACATTCTAAAATATCTGGCTAAATCACCGTTTTCTGAATCTAACTTATAGTATTGAGGTCTAAGATAATGTTTTTTATACCATTCATTATTGCCTTCTACCTGCATATAAGATAATACATCTCTGTTTTTATCTAAAGAATAACTATAAGTATAATATAAATTCATTCTAGCATTAGTATATTTATCTACTAAAATATTACTATTAAAGCTAAATCTCCCATACCCATAAAACCTTAACCTAGAAGCTGAGTTTACTAAACTCTTAACATACCCTACAAGGTCGATCAAATCACGTCTTTTTTCGTAATCATAATCTACATAAATCTCTTCCATGCAAGACAACTGTCTATTAGAAAGCAAATTATGCAAAGATCCAGTAACAGGTCTCAATAACTCATCTGATACCATATTACTATCTAATTCAAAAACTCTAGGATTCTTAGTATGATATGCAATAAAAATATAATCTTTGCCTAAGACAAGACACCTAACGTTATTAGGTGTCCAATCATTAACAATACCTCCGTGACTTTTTGAAAACTTGTTTCCTCCTAGAGCATCTCTAAGCCTATCGTATAAATACCCCATAAGTTTACCTCCTTCAACTATTTTTACTTATTTAACATATCATAAGTAAACTTCTCTGAACTACCATTTTTTAATATAGTACAATACCCATTTTCCTTAAAAGAGAACTTTTTAATATCATAAAAAATAGAAGTTCTTTTACACAATATAGAAATAATGCCAATATCTTTAATGCTCTTATTATGCATGTCAATAACATCTTCCCCTAATTTTTTAGATATAATAACTTCTTCTTTATTGTTTTTTACAACGATATTAGTTACAAAACCATCTTTTCCAACCAGTATAATATTATTACCATCATCTGTTTTTTCTACTGATACACTAATATTGTCCTTTCCACAAATTTCCTTTAAAGTAAAAAATACAGCCTTATACTTATCCATTTTCAACAACACCGCCTAAAATATATTCTCTTACATCGATTTCTCTTGTACTCTCGTTTTCATACTTAATGATTAAAGATTTACTATCGTCCATATAATACAAACTATATACATCTTCAAATAAAGTACATACTTCATTAAGTATATTTAATATAATACCCTCTACCAATTTACACTTTTTACCTGATAATTTAACTACATCTGAACCTTCATAATATAATATTGAACCACTCTTTATGTATTTAAATACCATAGTAAATTCTTTTCCAGCTTTCTGAGTTGCAACTATACTACAAATACCATCTTCTATACATTCAATACCAACTTTTACTAAACCATTTGAATACTTCAGCCTCCTATGTTCTGGAATACCCTTACTGTCTAGTAATTCGTTATACATATCATGTAAACCAATTAAAATAGGCATATAACACATAAAAACACCTCCATCTATATAAATATCTTACAATAATCTTAAATTAAATTAAATAACTATTAAAAATAAAAAGAGTCGTATTTTAACGACTCTTACCTTTATTGAATAGGTTATCTATTGCCCTCTGCCAGTCAGGTGCTTTTCCTTTATCTGGAAGATATAATTTTACATCTGAGATATGATATCTATACTCACCTTTATATACTTTAATAGGGTGTAATATACAATTTACTATGTTTGGTCTAATATTCTTTGTATAAGTTATCTCTACATGAGGTTCAAGACTATCATATATTGTAATCCTATTTACTGGTAAGGATCTTATCAGTACACCAGTTCCATTGTCACATTCTACACTTATATTATTTCCGTCTTCGCTTAACTCATACCACATACCACCACTATTTGTCTGTACGTTATAAACTTCTTTTTTGTTTACCTCTTTTAATCTATAATCCTTACCTATAAAACTAAAACATAAAATAGATATTAAAAATAAACAAACTACATATCTCATAGTATACTTATTCTTCATAATTACCCTCTTCTATTATGTAGTTTTCATTATAATAGCCACTTACAGTACTCCATAGATTTTTACTATAATATCTTACACTGTTTATAGATAAATTACTGTTATTATTTTCGGTTACAGATACTTCATATGAAAAATTTGGAAATTCAAAAACTATTATCTCGACTCTCTTACCATCTGTGTACTCTTCATCAGATAATCTCTCAGACCATATTTTAGTTGGATTTCCTAATAACTTCACTAAACTACTCAAGAAATCCTTATCAGATATGTCAGATTCAAAAGAAAAAGCACTTCTATAATCATTTAATTCTATAAAATACCCATAACTTTCTATTGAGTTCTTTATAGTTGTGGGATTTTTACCTAAATTATACATCTTTATAGAAGATATAGTTTCTTTTAAAGGATGAGAATCTTCTGACTCTTCTTGATTATCTTCTTCCTTTGTATCTTCTTTAGTCTCTTCAGTTGCTTCATAAGATGGAGTAATTGTAATACCCTGACCTTGTACTAATTTTGTCTGCATTTTTACGATATCTGATAATTTTACAAAACTACCATTAACTTCAATATCACTACCATCAGTATTTTTCCAATAGTTTAATGCATCCTCTTCACTTACTTCTATTGGTTCTCCATTTACAGTCTCTACAGCTAGCTGCCAATTCCATTCTTTTGCTAAACCACTTACTGAGTTTTCCTCCAAATTTAATGGTAACACTATACCATCTTTTAGAAAAAATCCTTCGTAATCTATAATATTCTCTTTTGCATATTCTACACTATTATAAAAATAATCTCCATCCTTGCCACCTACAACATTGTTTTGCTTAATTAAGCAACCTGTTAATAAGCTACAAACAGAAACTATTGATACCAAACAAAATATTTTTCTCTTAACCAAACAATCATCTCCTTATTTACAAATAAGAGTTGGCTATATTCAACCAACTCTTATTCAACATACTAACCTATTACAACTTCTTCCTCTAGGTCTTCATCTTCTTTGTAGTCCTCATCTAATATAGATAAATCCACATTTAAGTCTTCAGAGTAAACCATGTCATCGCTATACTGAACACCATCTAAGCTAACAACGTTACTTACTCCACTGCGATTTTCTACATTATAGATCTTTCCTAAATCATTTAATGAATATTCGATAAATATGAACTGAAAGCCACCCTCTGCGAATATCTTAATGATCTCTGATAGAACCTGTTTTGCTTGTTTATGTAAACCGTTCAATCTCTCATCTAATATCAACAAACGTCTACCTTTTCTTATCTCTATTAGACAGATTACATACATAAAACTAATGATTTGCCCTAATCCTGCACCTTCTTGCGCTTCAATATCTAAGACATTTCCATCACCATTTACGATTTCTACATTTATATGAGGTTTACTTCCACCAAACAATTTTTTCTTTAATTGGATACGTCGTATATTATCTGGAAAAATCTCTGATAATACTTTATTAACCATACCAGTAATAAAATCCAATGTTTGTTGAGTATTTTCATCACTTACGGTACTTAAAAGCTTTTGAGCATTTATCATTCTTACATACAAAGACTGAGAATCTTGGAGGCTTTTTATTAGGTTTTTACGTTTATTTTCTAAAACTCTTTTAGTATTTAGGTCTCTTTTTACTGAACCTATAATGGTTGAATAAAACTCTTCAGACATATCTACCCTCCTAAGCTTTAGTTACTTGAATATTCGATAACCATGCTCCTGTTTTATCTTTAATGTATACCCTATACCCCCTAGCTGATGGTACGAAATAAATAAATACATCTTCGAAAAAGCTATCATCTCTACCAATAATTGCCTTTTCTAAATTAGCAATAGATACATTAAAGCTAACACCTGAAGTACCTTCTTTTACATTTACAAGAGGAATTTCCTGAGAAAACTTATCTGTCTCTACATATAACATTCCATCATTTGTGATAGACATTCTACCTGTATCAGACATATTACCCATTCTTTTTAGTACATCCTTTAAATAAAGTCTATCTACAACGATACCTAAGTCTTTTGACATACCTTCGATGTACTGTTTGTATCTAATCTTAATTTTCTGATACCGAAGAAAAGCTTCTGTATTACCACCATCGATGCATAAATATTTTTCTTGTTTACTTACACCAATGTTTTCTACATCACTTGTTAACTTCTTGAGAAAGTTTACAGATGAAAAGCTAAGAGTCAAATCCTTGAAAGCATCTGGCAACTTGTTCTTAAAGTAAGATGACATATATCCAGTTAACACAAATACATAATCATCAGCAAAATTTAATTTACTAGCATTGACACTTGAAGATTCATTGCTCATTAAAGGATATAAAGAATCAATGTATAAGAACAACTCAGCACTATCTAATACACTTACATCCTCTGGAAACTCTAAATTAACTTCTTTAAGGACATTAGACAAAATAGTAATGTTTTCCAGTAAGAAAGAACTTTCCTGAGATAACCTACTATCAGCTTCATCTTTAGCCTCTTCAAATACAGTTAGCCTAATCTTGACACCATCTTCTGTGAATTCAAGCTTTGAAACCTCCGTTTTATACAGAGATGAAAAACTTGAGAGTACTTTATTTAAGCCTGCTGCTTTAACCTGAAATACCCAACCCTCTTCGTTTACGTCTTCTACCTCTGCTTTCTCTAACTCAGTTCTACTAAATGTAAGAGGGTTATACCCTACTACCTTTACACTGTCATTCTTTACAAGAAAAATTACATTTTTCATTTTATCGTCTACTGATTTATCTGATAAAACAGTATTAACAAAACCAAGTACCCTAACCAGTTCTTCATAATCTACAGTAATCTTCATCTTTTACAACCTCCTAAAACTTACCACCTTTTAACATATCACCAAACCCAAAATCGAAATCATCGTCATCGTCTTCTGCAACAAACGCATCAGACTCATCTGAATCATCTGAATCATCCTCAACATCTAAATCCCCATCAAAAGCAATCTTAAAGCTTTCTGGTTCTTCTTCTACAACTTCTTCAGTTTTTAATCCTAAGTCTAAGTTACTTACAGCAGATTCTTCCTGATTTTCCAAACCTAAAGACATCTGAAAACTGCTTTCATCAAACTCAACACCTTCATCTACTTGTAAATCTAACTCTTCATTGTTATCTTCTTCGTTTGAAATACTATTATCTTCTTCAGCTACCTCTTCAACTTCAGGTTTGATACCCAATAAGATATTAGCTTCCTCAATATCACCTTTTTCAATGAGAGATACAATCTTTTCTTTAAGATCATACTCTTCTTTTACCGCGTCAAATACTTTTTTACTTTCCGCCATGATAAGATTTTTACACTCAGACAATGTTTTTCCATGCAAGTCTGTGCCAAAATCACTAGCATACTCAGAAATTAATTCATTTAACTGTTTTTTAAGTAACTCTGACTGAGACTCAATCCTTGTTCTCTCAGTATTTAATTTTTCTATTCTTTTATTAAGGTTTTGAACCTCGTTGACAGTTACATTGCCCATACTATTTACCTCCGTTTTCAGCTTTCTGATAATAATCTGTTGCTAAATTCTTAGTTTCGTCATCAAATCCTGGAATTGATTTAATTTGACTAACAATATCACCAGTTGTTAATCTACTTTCAATAATATCTTTGACAAGCAAAGTCAGCTTTTCTGATTTTTCCTTAGACATAATTTCTTCATCATCTACTAAATCCAAATCAAACTGCTCTTTAGGGTAAAATACATCTTTAGCTGGTTTTAAATTCATTAATTTCTGATTGCATTCTGTACCAGTTTCATTGAATTCAAAAGTAACATACCAACAATCATCGAATCTCTCAGCTACCCTACTAGGACTTCCTGTATAAAAGATTCCGATACTATTTCCGTCTTTTAAAGTTGTATACAATATTTCTGTGCTTGGAATATGTATATGACCTGATATAACTAGTTCCACTCCGCAGAAATTACCCAACTTAGATAGTTCTACGCCACCTTTTGCTGAATACCAATTAGTTACACCATCAATATAGTAATCTGCATGACCTAAAACTACATTACTTACAGCATCTGTTGCTTCTGTAATTGCCAATTTTTCATTTTCATGACCATAATTTACAAGATGAAACCTAACTTCCCAACCTCTCTCATCATTGTAATAATCAATGTACTTAGGATTCTTAATTAAACCCATACCTACCAAGAAGTCATAATCAGAAAAATCTCCAATATCATGATTTCCTTTTACTGAATAAACCTTACCTTCAGTAACAACATTTAAGTATTCAAAAAACTGCATTACCCTCATTAGAAATTGTCTATCTCTAATATTTCTTTCCGTAACACCTATCAAATCACCTAAAAATATGATTGCACTAGGTTTCTCCTCTTTGCAGATTTCTTTAATTCTCTCCATGTTTTCATAACACTCAGTACCATATGAGATATGTTGACCATTAAAAGCAATACTTAAATGTAAATCACCAAAGATACAAATCTTTCCACCATCAACTCTGCTTGGAGTTCTTGTATTACTTTCCACCATTAACTATTTACCTCCATATAAGAACCGCAACTATCACATTTAATGAAACTTTTTCCATGTAATTTTGCATTATTCACAATACCTTCAAGCTTCACTGATGTTTTTTGATACTCGTCTTTAACAGATTTTAATTCCTTTGCAGAATCATATAGCTCAGAAAGACCTTTAAGTAATTTCATAATCTTTGTTGATTTTTCCAAATCAATTACTTCAATATCTTTACCCTGCAACCTATTTAAAGAATTTATCTTATTTAAAGTATACAGTAATTTTGAAATCATCTCAATCCTATCTGAATTCATTTTTTCAACATCAGGTATAGTTTTCATTGATTCCAATTTGTCAATAACAGAATTTACTTTTATAATAGAAGATATTCTGTTTTCTTCAAGCTTATCTATACTTGGTATCGGTTTTAACTTCTCTATTTCTGTGATTACATCTATTATCTTTTCTACTTTTCTTTTTCTATCTAATAGACTTTTAGCATAATTTTCACGTTCCATCAAGTTGGCAAGTAATTCTTCAGTTGCATCTCCGCATTCTTGTAGAGATAATTCTACACCTTGCAATGATGATTCGATTTCAGCTACTTCCTTGCCAACCTCATTCTTATCGCTATTTAATAAAGTATTAGCTCTTGCGATAGATTCTGCTTTTAAAATTTCATGTAAAGAATAGTAATTCTCACTTCCGCTAGTCTCAATCAACCAAAGTAAATCTGAGCGTGTCTGATAATTTAAACACCCATTCTCTAGTGTAATTAAACCTAAATAATCTCTGATAACCTTGGGTACTTCTGATACTTTTGTAAGTTTATTACCCTCTTTTGTAGAATAAACCATTTCACCGTCTTTATACATCTCATATAAAGATTGACCATTTATGTATTTATCTCTAACAACACTTACACCATCAGAGAAATTTACAATAATTCTAAAATAGTCTTCTCCGAATCTAATAAAACCTGTTTGTTTTCTCTTATAAGCATCTGTAAAACAAACAGCTAAGGCTCTTAATATAGTAGATTTTCCTGCACTATTATACCCCTTAAGGCAGATAATATTAGATTCATCAAAAGATATTTTAGCATGTTTGTATACCATAAAATTATGTAACTCAATGCTTTCTATCTTACTATACAAAGATTATCCACTCCTTTCCATTTATAATATTATAACATATATCTAAAAAAGAAAAAAGAGGGATTAACCCTCTTTTTCCTAATATCTTACATTGTCATATCGAGATCACTGTCAGATACCGCAACGTCATTACCATCATCTTCACTAGGAATAGAAGCCTTCTGTTCTAATTGAAAACCTGTATCAGCTTCAATTCCAGTTGAATTATTTAATGCTTTTGTCTGATACATAGCAATCATCATTCTTGTACGTTCAAGAGCTCCATCTACAAGACCTTTGAGCTGCTCTACATTGTAAATCTGATTATCGATAACAGTTTGCTGTGCTTTTAGAGGAGTCCAGTGCTCTGACTGTTTGTCTAAAGCTTCTCTTAACTTCTCAGTGCCTTTAAGAGTTCTTGCATTTACTGCAAGGTTTCTAGCAGAATCCATCTTGTTAGGCTCTCCGTTTTTAGGAGTGTAGCAATAGTTTAACATGAAGAAATATCCACCTGGGTTTGTAGGTTCATCTTCCATACCCTCAAGAGTCTTTTTCCACTTGTCTTCATACATTGCTTCTGAAATTGAGTACCACATAATCTTGTAAGAGATGTTACCATTTTCATCTTTTGCAATTGTTTTAGCATCATCATTTACAGTATCGAATACTACGATAGGGAATGTAAGGTATCTTGTAGGATCTTTGATTACCCTGTCTGTAAAAGCTGCTGAACGAATAGATTTTACTGCTGGGTTTTCTTTGTCTTCTGGATCTAACCCTACAACTTCACATCTTTCTTTGATAACTAAATTAGCTAACTGCCACGGTTCATCTGTACCATCACATAAAGGACAAGAACCATCTAAACCATATTTTTCATCTACAATACCATCGATACATCTGTATCTGTAGTATCTATTTCCATCTGTTACTGAATGAAGTAAAGGTTTGTCCATTCTTAACTGTTCTACACCGTCTGCATCAATGTAAGTATGTTTTGGAACATAAATCAAAACTTTTTTGTTAACTGGAATATCAAACACTGGGAAGTGTTTAGGATCTGTACTCTTAGGTACGACTCTACTGATTTCCTGTGTTCCAAACTGCTGTTGTAGCTTTTCTCCATCTTCCTCTGAAATTTGAATTGGTGATAACTTTGCTAACATAATTTTTCCTCCTTATTTTTCGGTTTCTCAGTTTTTTAGTTGCTCGGTTTCTCAGTGGGTTGCTATGCATACCCTATATTAACATCTTTCGATGATAATACCATTAAATGGTTTGTATAAGATTAGGTTCTCTTTCGAGTAAGTCTTTAGACATCTCATAAGAACCATACAATATAGTGTCTAAATCTATTTCTGAGATTTCTTTTGTAACATCTATATTCCTAGTCTTTAACCAAGAGATGCAAGACTCACTCTGACGATTACTCTCGTTCATAGTATCTCACCTCTACTAACCTTATACACATATTATAACAAAAATTAAATATAGATACAATATATATCTATATTTAATTATCATTTCCTTTTACCATTTTTCCCCAATCTTTAGATAAGATACCACAATCTGTTGATTGTAAACATAAATTGTGGTCTTCATTGAAAGTACCAATTAAATAAAGTACAATTTCTCCTTCTTCTCCTGTACTATCTGGTACAACCAAACCTTCCTTGAATTCTTGAGTAAATTCAAAATACAATTTTGAAATAGGTGGGTTAATTTGCTCGATCTTAGAAATAAGCTCTCTAATAGCAACACTGATTTCTTTGTCACTCTTTAATGAAAACTTTCCACCATAAAATATCCTATCGAACTCTGGGTCGTATAACAGAGATTTAGATTTTACAACACCATTAATATCCGAAGCTAATAAATCTAAAACAATATTACCATTTGAATCTACATAAAAAGCCCCTCTATAAAAAGCATAGTCATCGCTATTATCTTCTATAGTCTTAATAAAAGGTTTAAAAACACTCTCCATTTTCCTTACTACTTCGTACTTCAAACTCATAAATCTGCCCATAAGTTCTCCTCCTAAAAATAAAATAAAATAACTATACTATAAAAATATTTTACAATATAGTATTAAAAAATTGCAATATATTTATGAAATATTATACATATTATCATAAGTACATCTTAAATATCTTGTTAAGATACCCCTGTTTAAAAAAGCACTATGAAGATTTACACCATCCTTAGTTGTACCACTAAGATGCTTAGTTAAATCACTATAACTTATTGTACCGTTACTATCATTTACATAAACAAAATAGTTATTTACAATATCTTTATTCTCAATCAAAAAATTTAATACTGACTCTGTACCAATTCTTTTTACCTCATTAACACACATAAATATTACACTCCTACTTCTACATTTACTATTCTCTTATTTTCTTTTAGTACATCATTTATTAAATTTTTTACATCATTGTATTGAAATAAATTTATAAAACTATCTATATCTTTTATATAAGTTTTACAATTCCAAGTCATGTACTTTCCACTTAAAGGCAATTTCCACTTATCATTAGAAACAACTAGTCTACCTTGTTTATCGTTATCTGGTATAGCTAATATACTTTTGAATAATGTATATAATATCTCTTTATATCTTGATGACTCTATACCCATCATAGCTAAGCTATTATATCCTAAAGATCTTAAAGAGATACTATCAAATATTCCTTCTACCAAAATTACACTACTACCAATTTTGGACTTAGAAAGCTGTTCCATTCCATAAAATAAACAAGACTTATTAAACATCTTACTAGGAGTTGTTACATACTTTCTTTCATCTGGATACCAACCTATTAAAGCTATAATATTTCCTAACATATCCATTACTGGAAATATATATCTACCATCTAAAAGAAATTTTCCATCTTTTAGTAATGATAGATCGTCACCATAAGATTTTAATATCTTTAAATCTAACTTTGAACTATCTACATATATAAATCCAACATCTAGTAAAATATCGGACATCCTATCTACTTGATAACCTCTTAGAGTACAAATTTCTCTGACTGTCTTGCTTCTATCTTTTGCACAATGATTTAAATACCTCCAAGCTAGTCTATACCTTTTACAATAATCTGAAAACTCTTCTCTTGATAACAATCTTCTAACACCTACCCTATTACACTAGTTAAAACTACTATACATAGTATAAATACTATAACTCCTATAATAACTTGTATACCTGAAATATAATAAATACTATTTATAGTTTTTAAGAAATCTTCATCACTTAAATGTTCTAACTCCTGTATTCTTTTTTCATACTTTTTTAACTTTTTACTTTTCTTTTGTTTATTGAACATAAGCTATTTCTTAGTATTCTCCTGCTAATATAGACAATACATCACTACATTTAATAGTACTTACACATTGTCTTCCTCTATTAATTGGACTATCATAACCCTTTACATTCCCTACACAACAAACTACTTCCTGACTTCTTGTAAACATTGTATTGATCATGTTTCTATTTATGAAATTAGGATTGCAATTAGTACCAAATGGACATATAACTACTCTACTCTGACTACCTTGCATTTTATGAGTTGTTAAAGCATAAGCTAAATCAAGATTTCCTAAATCCATACCCTCTAAGCACATTATATTTCCATCCATATAATATGAACCTCGATACAAAACAACAACATCCTTCTTTAACTCTGAATCATAAACTTCAACTTTTACAAAGTAATTACTTGAGTTTTTAAATCTAATATCATCTCGTAAATCGTCTTCTTTTGCAGTACGTTTACTGAGCATATCATTTAAGTCATCTTCATTTACATACTCATATACACCTACCCCTGATTTGCAATTATCTGCACTAAAACCATATATTCTTACCATATCTGACCTTACAACACCTACAAGTTTACCAACCTCTCCGTTTACCATACCGAATGTAGCTACTGGAGTAAATACATCTTTATCTGTTTCTACATACCTTTGCATAGAATAATCATTTTTCTTTAAATGAATAACTCTATCATTCATGTAAAAATCTCTATCAGCATACTTAAATAATAACCTATCATTAGATCTTAGTAACTTTTGAATAGGTGGATTTAAGTTTGGAACAGAGAATGAATATTTATCTGTTTGATACCCTGATATTACTTGGATGTCGTCTTCTAAATAAGTTTTACCATTCATAGAACCATTCATAAAATCTCTCCATACTCTCACAACTTCCATTGGAATCGAAGCATCTGAGCACTCCCTTGAAAAGAAATCTGAATTATTATAAGAAAGCTCCTTTATTGCTCCATCAGATAAGCAATTTATTAAAGTAGTATTATAGTTTACAGAACTACCCTCAGCTGCTCTTTTAGATACACCCAGTTCTACACATGGTAAAATTTTCATTAGTAAAGCAAAAGGATTTCCTTTTCCAATAGGTGGAAGTTGTTTAATATCTCCTAAAAAGTAAATCATATCTTCACTTTGTAAATTTCTACAAATTTCATATAATAATGGCATACTACACATAGCCATCTCATCCATTAAATATATTGTAGCCTTATCATTATTGGATCTTGATTTAGAGTAAACAGGTGCTAAAAAAGAACCTCCTCCTATTCCAACACCAAACTGGCTATGTATAGTTCTTACTGTTCCTCTCACAACTTCAGCTAATCTCCTACATGCTTTTCCTGTTGGTGCACAGTAAACAATATTATATTTTGCCTCGAAATCCGGTATTCTTTTTAAAGCTTCTGTCATACAATCACTTGTAGTAGTTTTACCACTACCTGCGCACCCACTTAATACAGCTGCACAATATTTAGTTAACCTTACTCCGTCTTTTTGCAAAGACTCAAGTTTAAAACCTCTGTCTTCTTCAAAATCTTCTATTACATCAGAAATATCTTCATCTGTTAATCCAGTAGTTTTATTACCCAATTCAATGAGAGTTTTGTAAATTAGAAACTCTTTTTTCAAATCTGTAGCGAGAATTATATCATCGTTAATGGTGTCTACAATTCCACTCTCTAATAAAGTTTCTAGCCTTTCCTCTGAATACCATTCAGTCTCTGAGTAATACTTTATAGCATCCTCTGATAGTATTACACTATTACCCAATAAAAGTTTTACGCACTCACATAAATCACTATTTATAGGTAAACCATTTTTACTTATGTAACCATTTACCCTAGCTGAGTAAACGTTAGAGGATCTCTTTAATTCAGACTCAGTTACTAAACTATCTTTATCGCTACAGTCTCTAAGATTTTCTAAAAAGAGAATATTGCTTCTCATTTTCATATTTTCATTATGTAAACACCCTTTAGAGTACACCTTAGTAAAAGTCATATAAATAGAGTCACACTCTACCAAACTTAAACCTGAAGATAACAATGATAAACAGTAAGGAAAACGTATTAAAATATAAAACCATAACCCTTTATCCATAGCAAAATATTTATTGCACCAGTAATAATTATTAGAAATACCCTCCATATCAATTCCTAACACAGAGCATATTACTGAAGTACAGAAATCAATATCATCTCTAACAATAGGTATACCCCTAAATTCACTATTTCTTCCATTCAATACAGTTGGATCTACAGCAACCATATTTAATAAATTGATTATACTCTCTTTTAATGCAATCTTAGTATCTCTGTCTAATGGATCTGTGTTTTGATCTTGTAAAAATATACCATTAGCACCAGTTTCTAATATTTTATTTACAAAATAACTACCTCGTAATTTTGAGTTACCAATATTTACACTGAAGTTACTTGCAATTCTTTTTATAAAACTATCTCTTATACTGCTGTGTATTTCACCCATGTAAGGAACATCGTTATCGCTTCCTTTATACCCAATTGTTGTATAATCAAAGTTTTCTTTTGATTCTGCTTTATACATTTCTACAAGCCACTTAACTAACTTATTAGTAAATTTTCTACTTCTATCAGACATATCATCTATTTCTTCTTGAAAGGAATCATAAAACTCTGATTTTTCAGCACAATCCATATGATAAGTAAGATTTAAATCTATCTTAGTAACATCTACTCTTTCTTCCGAATCATCAAACTCTACGCTTTTAACCATTCTTGAAGCTTCTTCATTTGATAATTCTTCATAATCACATAAAGCTTCATACTCTAATAAACTATCTAATGTTACTGGATATTCTATTATACCTTCTTTATTGTATACAACTGATGCCATGTAGTCCTCTAAAACTGTTCCTCTTACATCTTTATCAGTTTTACCTAATTCTAATAATTTATTAGGAGAAATATAAAAACTCTTATTAGAACTATCATACATAAATGCGATAGCAATTATACCATCTGTAGACGTTTTTGAGTTGAATTGCTGTTTTATTTTACAACCCTTTCTATAAGATGTAGAATAAACCTTTACAACCTTACCAACCCAATCAAGACTTTCTATAAAAATAATAAGACTTCCCTTTGTAAAGTATATTCTATTTATATCGGAAAATCCATCTTCTGAAAAATAGTCTTTTCCTTGGCATTTAAAAGCAAATGCATCTATAATAGCAAATACACCATTTCCTACCTCTAAACTACCCAAGATTTCTGGGTGTTTAATGGCACATCTTACTTTACCAAAAATTACAACATCTTCTAAAACTTTTACACCATTATTTCTATCTCTTAATACTCTAAGTAAATTAGCATCTGCCATTTCGCTGCACCTCTCCCTAATAAAATATAACTATACAAAAATTTTTATAAAACTTATTTACTAATAAATTTTACCATAATCTGAAAATTTAAACAATACTCTTAAACTAAAAAAGAGTAGGGTAATTAAACCCTACTCTAATTATAAAACAATTACATCAATTTCATACCATCGTAAGAAATCTGTGTATCCTTTTCAACACCTTCTAAAGATTGATTTAAAGAAGATAAATTACTTTCTAAGCAATCAATAAAGTGTACAATTAAAGCACCCAGAGTTCTAGGTCTTTCACCATAGTCTCCATGGTGTTGAGAAATGATTGATAGTAAATCATAATAAAACTCCTCACCCTTTAATTCAATAATCTTGCTTCTATAAGTATCTAATAAGATAATACCCCATGTTAAATGAGATACCCTCTTACCCATTGGTGAAACACAACCTTTATCATACTCCATAATCTTACCAATATCATGAAGAGCTGCTCCTAAAAATAATACATCTGGAGTTACCCTATTAGAGATTTCTGGGTAAATCTGAAGAATAGTCATTATTCTAACAACCTTAGCTGTATGGGCAAGCAGACCTGACTTGCAATTATCATGATGATGTACTGCTGCAAATTCATTTAAGAAGCAAGCCTCTACTTCCTTATCTGACATAATAAGATTAAAAATCTCAAAAGCTTCATCACTTACGTTTTTCTTTAAATCTTTAACTAGATGACCATACCACTTATCTACATTGTATTTTTCTTCATAAAAATCTAATTCGCTAAAACCTGAATCAATAACCTCGCAACTATTTAAAATTAAACTATAAGATCCATTATAAACATTAACATTTCCACTTATTAGGCAAATCTTTCCTTGTAAGTCCTTATTTGACATTTCATCAAAACAAGAATTTCCAGACCAAACCTTAAACTGCATATCTCCTACGCAACTTAGATTTCCTGCTAAATATACACCACCATTTCTTGTTGGTTGTTTAGTGTAATTTCTAATAAAAACAACACCTCTTACATACTCTCCGTCATTTTTCTTTACTAAATCCCTCTTTGAAAGAATCATATTTTCTTCTAACATAACTTTTACCTCCATTTAAAAAATAATACATATTTTACTGATGATAAATATTATAAATACTTTATAATATATTAAGTATGATAAATTACTTTGCAATTTATACTTAGTAAAATACCATACTTAATTTTTATAACTCCAACAGATACTCACTCCATAAAAATAAGCAAATTTTGTAAAAAATTCTATGTAATTCTTATATTATTTATAAGTATAATAATTACATCTTAACTCTTACACTTTAGCACTATTAAAAATATGAGTAAAATTTATAAAACACATAAAGTATATATTCTGTCACCATCTAATCTAGTACCATCTAAATAATACCCAAATACGTTGTCTACACCTACTAGCTCCAATAATGACTCAATCTGTCTTCCACTTAACATACCAAGTTTAAATAAACCCCCTCCATTTATAAAGTATAATGATGTATCTTTACCTTCTTCTGAGTTATTTACCATATTGCTTATTACCTTCATTTTATGTTTTGGACAGCTAAAACCATCATTAAACACAATACTAGGATACTCTATATCTGTATAAGTAAAATCCGTTACCTTGTCTGTTATACCCTTAATCTCATCTACAGATTCCTTATCTTCATCTGAATCATAGAACCCAAAATCATCTTCATTCATATAATAACACCTCCTGCCTATGCTACTATATTACGCTTTCTTATAAAAAATGGCAACAACTTTGGATAAGTCTTGATATCTGTATACATATTTGTCTTGTAGACACACCCATCATCTTTTATTGTTAATACTTCAACATTTCCTGGGTTATTTTTTATAACCTCATATATACTTTTCATAAAAATAGGATCATTATCATACCACTTGAAATACAATTTCATTCCATTTTCTTCTTGTATTGTATATATACCCATTGTATTTATTCTTATTTTCAGTAACTCTTCTTTACTTACTTCAAAATCATTGGCTTTATCTTCATTTACATCTAAATCTACATGTTGTTCTTCATGTACTGGTTTATGTAAATTAGCTTTTTCAAATAAGTCTAAACAACCAAATACTTTTGAAAACTCCCTTAGATTATTTATCATATCATCTTTATCTATAATGAAGTCAACATCTAAAGCTCCATGAATCTTTATACCATCTTTTACTTCCTCTAAAACCTCGTAACATAAACTATTCTCTACTGGTTTTAAAACCCCATTCCAGTTTTCTTCATTTTTCATGAAGTTTATTACCCTGTCTCGTTTATAATCGTTTATTTGATTTATTTCCCATTCATATAATTTTGAACCATCACCATCCCACCAATCTAAACCTTTATCGCCCCACTCGTTTACAAATTTATCTTGTACTTGTACTGGCAATTCAGTTTTCTTAGCTTCATACCAATTCCGTCCATACCCACAACCAATGAATAGAGGACACCAACCTTCAATCTCTAGCATCATACATTCTCGTAACATTTTTAACATTTTACAAGGGTCAATAGACTTATGAACCTCTAAGAAACATTCATCATGGACAAATGCGGATATAAGAACCTTGCCTAATAAATCCTTTTGTCTTAATTTATTAAAAAGCCTAATCATTGCTAACTTATAAATATCTGCTGCTGTACCCTGGATTCTAGCGTTACATGATTGTCTTTCAATAGTGTCTATTCTTGTTTTTCTAGGATCATAATATCTACGTCTACCGAAGAAAGTTGTTGAATAATGTTGCTCCCTACCTTGAGACTTGGACTTATCTATAAACCCTCTTAGTTCTTCCATACCTTTGAAATATAGTTCTTTTTGCTTCTGCGCTTTTTGCTTATTAGCTTCGCTTCCAGTACCATAAAGGTTTACTCCTAAGTTCCAGTCCCCTAATCCATAAAGAATACCAAAGTTAACACCCTTTGACATTTTTCTTAATTTACTTGATACCAGTTCATAAGGAACTCCAAACATATCTGAAGCCTTAGCTGTATGATAGTCCATGTCAGGATCTTTAAGTTTTTCTACCATATTATTACATCCTGCCATACTAACCATGATTCGAGCCTCAACTGAACTATAATCAGCATCCATCGCATAATACCCTGTTCTAGGAACTATATACTGCTTTACTGTGTCGCTATAAGATTGATAATTAGGCTTATTTACAGAAACTCTACCAGTTTCTAGGAACTGGTTTACCTCTGAGAAACAAAGACCGTCTTCAGTAGCAAATTTTTCAAGATTCTTGGTAAAGTTACTTTGTAATGTAGACTCTTCTGCGTAATTATGTAAATGCCTAGCTAAAGGATACTTGTCAGTTCCATCTGAATTCTTCTCTGACATTAATTTCTTTCTAGTTCCTTTACCAGTAGATGGGTTACCAGTATCAGTTCTCTCTACAATAGGATACCCTAATTCTTCAAACATTACTTTTGCTGTTTGACCTGAACTATTAGGGTTAAAATCATGACCTGCTAACTCTACCATAGCTTTATACTCTCTTTCCATAGTGTCTTCTATATCTTTAACAAGACTAGGTATCCTATCTACATCAACACAATGACCATAGTACTCCTGATAAGCTATTACGATAGAAAAAGCTACTTCCATCTCATATACTTTTCTAGCACCATATTTATTTAATAAATCTAAACCACTAGGACTCGTTGCACACTCATATAACTCAATAAGGTTATCAGTATCTGGACAAGCATAGTACTTAGTGGATTCTTCATCGAAATCCCAAAACTTTATGTTGTTTTCACCAAACTTGCCAACAGTAAAATCACTTAACTCAAAACTATCCCTATTTAAAATTTGCTTAGTGATACTCTTCAAACCTAATTTCATACTTCTATTATCATTCCACATAGTAATTTTAAATAATATGTAAGCATCATGTTTTACATTGGCACAAATATTATAATTATGCATTACCTTCCAATCGTATGCACCATTAAAGCAAAGCAATTCTTTTTTCTCTAAAATAGGTTTAAAGTATTTTTCAATAATATAATTTTCATTACCATCATTACATATATTTTTAAACTTCTTGTGTTTTACTGGAAAATACCAAGCCTCTCCTGGAGATATAGAAAATACCATTCCTACAAGTCTATCTCCAATACCACTTCTACTAGTTATATTTACATATAAACCAGTAGTCTCGGTATCGAAAGATACAATTCCATTATGCTTCCAAATCTTCTTGCAGATACTTTCAACTTCTCTTATGTCAGAAACTACTTTATAATTTCGTTTTCTTAACCAATCATAGTTTTTATCTGGGTTTCTTTTAATAATATCATCTAATGAAAATAATGTATTAAAATCAGAACTAAAATCCCAACCATCATCTTCTTTTTCAGGAATAAAATCTGATAAATCTAATTTTACTTTATGTCTTGTATCTGTTAATGGAAATACCCTTACACCATAAGTTCCATCTTCTACAAGATAGATTTCAAATTCATCATCTGAGTACTTGAATTCTTTTATGCTTTGCATGTCTTTTTGAACATACCCTGTATAGCCTACTTCCTCATTTTCAAACCTATACTCATTTACTTTTTTAGGATTGAACCCCATTCCATACTCTTCTTCAGATATTATTGATTCTTTATTGCAAGATTGTTTTAAACCACGAATAATTGATCCAAATCTGCTAAAAAAGTACTTATTGATGCTATTCTTATACTTAACACCATCAGATACCTCTAAATAACAATCAACTTTTATATCACCATTACCAATTGAAATATATAATTTATCCCAATTAGGTAAATCCTTATTCCCATCTTCGTACAATATACCATTGTCTAAAACTAAATTTCCTTGTAATTCAGATGTTTCTAAATAAAAAGCTATTGAGTCTTCGAAATCATAACCCTCTAAATCATAATTAAATCCTGAATATCTTATGTACCCTTTTAACAATGTTGTTTCCTCCTTTTAACAACCCTTTTAGAAGTCAATCTTTTAAAATTAACCTCATACTCATTACCCCACAAATACAGAGAAAATAATACAAATTCTCTTGAAGAAGAAAATATAACTTCTCTACCTCTCTCATAAGCTACTACGTTGAAATAAGGTAATTTAGCTAATATAGCACCTACTATCTCATTCTCCAATTCAACTTTTAAATCTTTAATTGAAGTTACAATCTTACCCGATAAAGTACAATAAGCTGTGTATTTCTCAACTTTTGCAATTAACTTACTATCTTCTCTATAATAAGTACTTACTATATTATCTACAGTCTCTTTTATATCAAATAAAAAGAAATATCTTAAGCTGCGTTTATCTGTAGAATACAATACAGTTCCATTAAACATTCCTAAGTAGTCTACACTTGGATCTAAACTTTTCTTGTAACGATTACCATCAAAACTTCTATACCTACAATTTTTAGATATCTCACCTAGCCTCTCCATTTCTTCACCGTAATTTTCAATTAAATACCTCATTGCAAGTATTACTATATCTGATTGAAACATACTGAAAAGACCTTCGTAAGAGCATTTTCTGTTTTCTGATTTTTGTGAAATAAATAATTTATAATCGTATATAAAACGCTCAGACAAGAAATCTACACATTTATGAAAACTGCTGCAATCTTTGTATTCTTCTTTATCGATATACACATTTAAAGGGTTTGAATCAGAGTCCTTGAAAGATAAAGCATTCATACCAGTTTCTAAAGCTATATCATGCTCAATCTCATGACTGTATTTACCAAGTAATATTTTTGATACTACCTTTGTAGCATAATGTTCTAATTCCCCTAAATTTTCATCGTATTTATCTAAAATATGAAAAAAGGCTTTGTCTAAGGCATCTTTATATAAACTCTTATAAATGCTCTTAGCATAAGCCGTTAAACCAACAACAACATCATAAATTTTTAACATACGTTGTATATCTAATTTATCAGTATACTTAAAATACTCCATAACAACAACCACCCTTCAAACAAATTGAGGGCTTAAGCCCTCACTATTAAATGACAACCTCTAACTCTCTAATTAAAGAAGAATTACTGCTAGTTTCACATAAGGATACTATAATATCACATAATGTAGAATTTTTTGAAATAATATTTTTTATTTGGTTTACCGACTCTGGAATACCCTTCAAGGACGAGGACAAAACAGAAACCAAATCAATACCATGTTCCTTAATATATACATCTCTAATATTAAGCAAACTCATTAGATTTCTATAAAAAGCATCACTGTTTTCTATATTTTCAAAATCGGTTTCGACAGATTTCAACTTTTTAGAAGATACATCTCCAAACCCTACACCATCATCTTCATCTACACTATCAACGATATTAAGAAACTTCTCAGCTTTTTTAAACATACCTTTCTTTTCATTTTCCGCACATCTAAACTCATAAGCTTCAAGATTAAACGAATCATCCATAGTTATTGAACCACTTAAAGCCGATTTAATAATATCTAAAGTATGCTCATAAGAGCAAGAATATTTACTTTTATGTAATTTCTCTTCAACAGATACATCCTGTAATCCAGAAAATAAACTCCAAACCATACCTAAACTACCGCTTTGTTGATACTTAAAATAATTCATAAAAAATTCCTCCTCTGAATTTATACTACTATTTTAAACTATCTTAAAAGCAAAATAAACAACATTCGATAAAAAATTATATTTTAATTTATGCATTATTATATAATAATTATATCTAAAATTCATCTTCATTATTATCGGCAAACAATGAATTAAAAACTTCTAACCTTTTAGGTTTTCTAGGAGATTTTGATTTTGATACTTTTTTATCTTTAGAATTTCCTTCAAGTTCTTTCGCCTTTTTACGAACTTTTTTGACTATTTCTTGAATACCCTCTAAGTTATTTAATTCAACCTCCACGAAGTTATCATACATATCTTCAAAATAAGGCGACATTTTTTCTTTACCACTATCAAATCTTCCTATTCTAACCCCATCTATGTTTAATAATTTGCCACCAATAAATCTTACATTTTTATCTTGTTTGCAACTATTTAATACATATCTCATATCCGAGAAGTCCTTGTCTACCCTTACCAATTTTACTATATCTGAGGACTCTTCTGGTTCTGTATTACTAGAAAGAAATAATTCATTAGGATATTCGTTAAATACTTTTTCATTAAAAGCATCAGGAATATTCTTAACTAATCTACCCTCGTCAACCATAAAAGTAATAGATTTTAAAACATTTTTATCTACACTAGATAATTTCTCAAATACCTCTTCGTTGCTGTACGAACAATCACTTCCAACTACAACATTTAGGTATACCCTGTTTGGTTTTTTACTATCTTCATTGGGTAGTATAAGTCTACCCTCAAAAGATAAAGCTTCATCTACACTACAACTTGCTAATAAATCCATCTTACAAACCTCCATAATACTTATACATAAATTCTAATATATCTATACGCTTAGTCCATCTTCCGCTATTTTTTAAATCTGTATACAACTCTAATATTCTTTCATAAGTAATATCTTCAGCAATCCTTCTTAGATAAAAATTTAACCTGGACAATCTCTTTTCATCATAACAATCAGGTAATTCTCTTATTGTCTTATAAATTACACCTTCCATATATAGCATCTTTATATCTAAGATATCTTTTACTGACGATGTTAGAAAATTTTTAAAAGTAGAAATACCATATGCATCCACAAGACCTTCCACTGTTTTCATTCTATTAACAAATCCACGACTAATTCTTTTGTTATCAGTTAACATTCTTATAGCAAAATGTACAATAGAACCACTGCTCTCACCACAAAGATTTACTATATCTTTTTGAGAATTTACCTCGTACCCTAATTGCATTTCTTTCCTTAGTAAAAATACCTTATCTGGATCTCTGCTGTAAGACCTTGAAATAAAAGATACATTGTTTGGAGATAACTTTAATCCTCTTAATAGAAAATTTACATCGTTTTCTCTGATTACAGATAGATACAAATCATTAACACTTGGGTAAAGCTCTTTGAATTCTTTGTAATCTTTATAATTTTTAACCTTTATTAAAAACTTAGCAGTATCTGAGCTAAATATACCTTTCTTGTTTTTTATTGTAGATTTTAATTTACTAAAATCTATAATAAACAACCATTTATCGGCTAAATATGCTTGCATATTAACTAATTCCAACATTTCTGATACATCAGATTTAGTATTTATATTGTAAATACTTTCTAAATCAGCATTGCAAGATTTTTTTAATGTATCATATACATAAATCTCTGCTAAATTAGAAGTTGTGTATAACATATGTACATTTTTATCAGAGGATAAAGATCTTAAATCTCCCATAATCTACTCCAACTTTCTATATAAAGAACTTACATAATCTTTTAGATTTGTTAACGCATTTAAATACTGTTTATTTAAATTATCGTTATCTGCTTCTTGACGAATATCTTCAAATGTTTTACCCTTTACTTCGTTTTTATCTATACCCTTTAGGAATTCTAAGAATCCTTTACAAATGTCTAATAATTGTTTAGCTTCGAATGAATAATATACTTCACCATCTTCTAATAACTTTAGAATACTTTCATTTTCAATAACATTTAAAGGATTAATATTTATAGATCCATTATAATCTGAACAAATATTATTAACATCAAATAAAAATAATGGTAAGCAGTTATAAAACAACTCTTCAAATAAATTATTGCCTGTTATAAATTTTTTTATGTTTTTAGAAAAACCAAATCTGTCTAGAGATCTGACAACACCGAAATAGGTTACAGCTAATTTAAAGTTAGACTCATTTATTTCAATACACTCTTTACTATCTTCTGAAGAACTGTTTACAAATAAGTTAAACTTATCATCGAAAATAAGATAACCATAACTACATTCTTTTAATGAAGAAGTTTTAACTAACTCTTTGCTATTCCTGATACTTGATAAAGCCTCTTTAGTAGAACGACTATATCTTTTAATATTGCTAAGCTTCAATTTACCATCTTCTAAAGTAGATTTAATTAATACAAAACCATCTTGAAGTTTGTCTTCGAACATTCTAGGTTTACATTTTACAAAAGCATACTCTCCGCTTGCATAAGAATTTGATAACAAGATGTTGGCTTCTACTACAATACCCTCATATTTAAAATATCTTAAGAAATGTTTGATGATTTGATCATTGTCCTCATCATACAAAAACTTTGAATTTACTAAAAAAGCAAATGTAAAATTCTGAGTACATTCCTCGAATGCAGATACCATTGAACATAGTCTATATAATAAAAGACTACCCTCATTTTTACATTTTATTCCTCTTTCTTTTGCCTCTCTGAACATATCTGAATCTTTTGAACAAGGTTTACTACTTAACTTACATACAAGAGAAACATTGTTATCTTTTAAAAATTCTCCTGAAAAGTTTTCCGGTAACTCTTCTCTGATAAAATAAGAATTATGAGAATCAATATCATAACCATTGAACCAATCCACATCCTCAATCATTGTACCAATATCTTCCATATTGATAGAAAATATATTATCAGATAGAATAGATTTAAAATAAGACAACCATTCTTCTTTTATAGAACTATCAGAATATTCATCCATTAACTCCTGTATAATGTTAAACTTCTTTATAAGTAACTGAGAATACCCCATGCCACTGTTTTCTACTAACTTAATTATCTCACTAGCTAACCATCTCTTATAATCATCACCTTCATAACCATTTGAAGATTCTATAAGAGAAAACATCTCATCTGGGGATACACCAAGTGTTTCAATACCATATCTAATAGCCTCATTTGCAACCTTCATTATCATATCACTCCTATTCCAAATCACTCATCATATCTTTTACACTAGCAGTTTTTACTTTCGAAATGCTATTTTCTTTTACATAAACTGAAGCATAATTATTAGGTACACATACAACCTTGTACTTGCAATCAAGCATTTCCAAAACACTAAACACCTTCTCAAGATAGTCTTCATACCCTGCATAGTCTTTTTCACCAAGCAACCAGTCTACTAAATGAGTATTTTGTAGTTCTATCATTAACAAATCTTCATGTTTTATTAAACCTCTAGCACTTTTAATACCCCAGTATAAAACTTCTAAAGCACATTTTTTTACATTTTCGTCTGGTAAAGAAATTACTTTTTCAGACAGCATCCTACCATCTCTCTCTAGTATGTAACCACACTTTTTCATTGGTCTTACAACTGCACAACTTAATCTATAATTCATAACTATCCCTTTCTAACTACTCATAATCGCAATTAGGTTCTCCTAATACAATATCTACTATGGCATCTTCTTTTAATAATCTTCCATCTGGAAAACAAGGTACTACCCCTGCCTCACCACCATATCTGAAATATAAAGGCTCTCCTGGATATGCGTCTAATATTAAGATGTTCTTAGGTTCGTATAATGGTACTCTTCTTACACGATTACCCTGACTGGAGAGAGTTCCAAGTTCTTCGTAATTTAATACATTACCATATTCATCTTCCTCAATCATATTTACATCATCGGCAATTAAGGCTACTGGACTTAATTTTGTTTTTCCTTTTGTCCATAATATCTTTTGTACATACCCATAGTACTGTACTTGCTCCCATAAACCTACCTTTAAAGCAATATTACCTAAATTATGATTACCCTCTGTTCCTAGAGTGTGGAATAAATTTCTATCGTTTACCTCGAATACAACACCATCACAAAAATATCCAAACTCTTCATAGTTTTCTTCAAAGGCTGATACTACATCATGCAGTAAAGAGTATAAATCATCTTTTGAAGCACTTTCAATTAGTACATACTCTGGAGTTGAGTATCCAACAGATTCTATCATTTCAAACTCTTCCAGTCTTTCATTGAAATAAAAATCTTCAATAATGATACCATAACACAAGAAATCAAGTAACTGTATTTCTTCATCACTAGCTGATGGTCTTGATAAACTTGCTACTGCAGAAAAGGCTGATATAATGCTAGGATTGAATAATCTGGCTTCTGATAATTTATCAATCTTAAGGCAAAGCTCACCTCTCAACTCCACCATTCCGTAATCAGCTAATAATTCATTAAAATCACCTAATAAAACAGTTAAGTGTCTAGTTAAGTCCTTCCCTCCTGAAGATCTCGCTCTACTAGTTGCAGATACGAGATGACCATTTTTGTATACTACCCTGATTCCATGACCGTTAATTTTGTAACTTGCAAAATAACTTGCACATTCATCTGGCATACGATTAATGAAACCATTTAAAGCATCGCAATTATATGATTTAGCTGTTTCAATACTCATCATAGGATTCTTACTAAGAAGTTCCGTATAATCAGAAATATCTCCATCTTCTTCCCAAATATTGGATAATACTTCTGATTTAGGATTTACTAATTTAAGTACATCATATAATGTATCATATAAACTATCCGCTACCTGATTAGTATAAGTTCCAGTCATTAAGCTATTACAATCTAGTAATATTCTTTCTAACTCGTCTACCCTACTAGAATCAAAGCCTTCTACACCTACTTCATTAATAAAAGAAAGCATATCTTCCATTCTTACATTTAATTCTTCTCTATCTACCATATTCTACTCCAATCTACATAAAATGAAATATACTCTATAAGAATAGTTTTATAACATATTTTAATTTTAACATACTCTTAATAAAATAACAGCAGATATTAAAAAATCTGCTGCTAATTTTTAAACTAATAATCCATTATTCTTTGATGCAATCTTCTCTGTGCTGCATAAATATTTGTTTCTGAGTTACAAATATAAGTTATATCTTCTTCTAATAAAACATGTAAATCTGTTCCAGTATTTAGAATCTCCATCTTATCTAATGAAATATCCTTATACTTCTTCAACATAAGTCTTAATTCTTCTTTTGAAATACCCCTAGCCATTCTTTTCCCTCTCCAAACTAAACTTTAAATTACTTAAAGATTCTTCTAAGGTATAAACCCAGTTATTTACTTGTTTATCTGATAACTCATTTTTAATTTTACCATCCCTTAGAGATTCGTGTAAAGCTTTAATGTTTAGATTAAGTTCATTTAATCTATAATTTAAATCTACCATTTAAACTCCTCCATAAACTTTTTACTGTTTTTAAAAGAGTATTCAGCCTTATCTACTGCTTTTCTAATATACGAAAACATTTTCTCAATATCCTCTTCTGAATATTCGTAATACTCAGGTTGTCTACCAATATTATCTATTAGCCTAAGAGAATCTACAACATTTGTAACTCTTTTACTAGATACTCTTAGAAACCTTTCTCTAGAGTTTTCAACAGATAAATCTCCGTTATCGTTTAATACAAATTTTTCTTGATTATCGATTTCCTTAGATAAATTTTCCATACAATCACGCTCCTTATTTGTAGTTAATAGGTACATTTAAATTTGATAAAGCATCTACTACAATATCGTCAACAAATGTAATTCCTCTTTATTTATCCAACTCCTCTTCTGACAAAACAGCATAAGTTGGCGTTAAATTACCATTCCTTCTAAATCTTTAGTAACTAATTCAAAAAAAAAATTCAATACCCCCTCGATTGTAGATTTACACTACATTTTATCTTCTTCATAGTTATTATAATCATTATACATAGACAAAATATCTGTGATTAACTTATATCTATTTTCAGGAATTACAATACTTACAATCGGGTAATCCTCATTTGAATTGAAACCACAACTGCACCAATATTCGTTTATTCCTGCATCTCTTAACAGTTTTTCAAATTTATCTTTTTACTAATATAATCACTTCCTTTCATTTATATACATTTTACCATACTCTCTATTAAATAACAATACATTCTCATTACTACAAAAAATAATCTTGCATAGGATATATTATAGTCTTATAATTTAAAATACTCTCAGTTTTAAATATTAAATCTGAGAGTATTCAAATAGTATTTAATTAGATAATGGAAAACTTAAGATAAAGTAGTCCTCTAAATTCAAAGTACAAACTACATTGTTCTTACTAATAATATTTCCACAGAATCTACCATTTACATCATCTACTGTTCTAGGCATATAACTACTTCTATACCCTAAGGTTGCTAGTAATTCATGACAAAAATCATTACTTGGTAAATTAATAGATACACTTCCATCTGAGAACTTATCACCTATTCTTAATTTTGGACAAACTGACTTACAACCTAAATCATTTAAATAATACCCTAAGAAGATAATAAGATGCTTAAAATCCTTAAAATAAACCTTGAAATCTTTTCCGTCTGTAAAGACTATTGATTCATTTTTAGTAATAGAGTAACAAAGCTTAATTAGTAATAATAGTCTATTTAGAGCTGCTAAATTACCCTTTAATTGAGGTAAAAAATACACATGAGATCTGTAATATCTAGCACACAAATCAACCTTATTGTACGTTTCTACAAAGTTTTCTACAGGCTCGCCTATGTATACATTATCATAGTCTAGTACTGTTTTATAACCACTTGTTGCTTTTATAATATCTCCACTTAAAAATTGAAAGTTCTCCTTGAAGATTTTTTGTACATCCTTTATTGAATGATTCGGAGTACTGTCCTTAAACAAATCATAAGAATCACCAGCAACTGTAGGTAATTGATACCTTTCACCAATTTTTTCTGATTTAGAATTGTAGATACTTCTTACTATAATTCGAGGTCTAGAATTCGCTCCTACATAATATTTTATCTTTTTTAAAATTTCTTTCGTTTCATTTTCTGTTGATTTTAACATAATAGACTCCCTTACATTTCTTCTAACACATGAATTAACTGTTTAGCTGTTAAAATTGGTATATCGGTCTTTCCGCTACTGTTCCAACTTTCTACAGACTTTACTTTACTAGTATACCTTGCTGGACTACCATCTGCTCCCTTCCATACAAGATAATCTATACTTTTACTTACACTTGATAAGAAGTTTACATGTACCTTATCTTTAAACTCATTTTTAATGTAAGCATAAAACTCAGATTTTTTCTTAAATGGAGTACCAACTTCATCCGAACAAACTACATTTATCTCCTTAACACCATCTAAATCAACAATATTTACATTTGGAATGCAATCAAATAAATCTTCTTTATACTCCATGAGAGTATTATAAATTTTTATTGCTTGTATTGAAACTTCTCCATCATTATAAATACCTAAACTATTTTGTATGAACTCTACTCCACCATCTTCGATATCCCTATAAGCCTCTTCTAAAGAAGAATACCCTTGGAAGATTTTTCTTGCATTTGTTTTTAAATAAGGAAGATTTGCACACATTACATATTCCCAAAGCAAAAAATCTTTCTTAGATAAAATCTGATTTATTACCTTTTCTGATACAATTGGAGAAACATCATCTGATAAATCCATACCTTCCTCTAGAGCAAATATAGCTAATGGATTAGTAATACCATAATAATCTATAAATTTTCTTATAGCACTCTCACCAAAATACATTATATCTAAGTCCTGACATATCATTTCTATTCTCTTAGCAATCTTATCTACACACCTTGGATTGCTACAATGTAAACCTGTTAAAGATTCCCCTATCTCTAATGGAGAACCGCAAGATTCACAGTATTCTGGAATACAATCTATAAATTTCTTAGGTAAACCATAACCAATGTAATTACTTTTCAAATCTTCAACAAACATATAACAACCTCCATTTATTTATATATTTTAACATATTCTTAAAAAGAATATAAGGTCTGTTCTATAATAATTTATAAAACAGACCTTATCTAGTTAAGTAATAATTAAAAATATACAAAACTTAACCTACACAATACACAACTTAACCTAACCGCACCTATGCAATTATACTACAACACTTTGCATTTATGACTTATACTTTAACAATACCCTTACATTGAAAAACTGCACTGTGCATTTACTCAACAAAACACTACATCGCCTTACATTTACTCAACAAAACACTACATCGCCTTACATTTACTCAACAAAACATGACATCACTTCACATTTACTCAACAAAACATAGCACCACTTGACCTTTACTTCACAAAACTTAACTATACCTTGACCATACCAAACAACACTTTGCTTTACTAAACCAAACCAACGCAATACCTTTACTTCACAGAACTTAACTATACCTTAACTATGTCCAACCTCGCCTTACTTTACAAAACCAACGCAATACCTTACATTGCTAAACAATTACCTTCGCATTACTTTACAATACCCACACAGCAGTACTTCACCTAAGCAAAACATTACCTTACTCAGCTCTACCATTACTTGTAAAATAGCAATTACTAGAGATTGGATAAGTAGTATATCCAATCTCTAAAAGAATTTACTAAGATTCAATTTCCTCAATTCTGAAAGAACCATACCCTGCATTTCTCCATTGAAGAAGCCCCTTGAATTGACCATAAGACAACAGTTCCTCGACAACACCCATATCCAATGCAACAGATTTAGCAGTTTTCTTGTTTTCGATTACCTTTACTGTAATATCTATATACCAATCTCCACAAATCTGTTCTGATTTTGCAAGGGATACTCTCGGTCCCTGAGGTGTTTCTCCACGCAGAGGTCTCTCTAAGAAATTATCAGGCTGTTTAATCCACTCGCCACCCCTCATAACAGGAATATTATCCTCTGCGATAAACACAAAGTTGTCGATCTTAGATACACAAGATGCCAAACCAAGCTGATCTTTTAAAGCCTTAGCTGCCTCTTTCATAAAACCTTTAATCTGATACCCTTTTATAATTACATTTCCAGTATCAACATCTCTGTAGAAACCTGTTACCTTTTCATTTTCATCAATAACATTCTCCACATCTTCTTTTGCATTCTCTTTTTCAAAATCCCTAGCTTTTGTTGCAATATACTTAGTGAAGATCTCCTTATCCAGTGCTACACCACCTAAAAGTGGTTGTAATCCAACCAATCTAAATTTCTTTTCTTCTACTTTCATAGATTTACTCCTTTACTTTTATTGTATACTTACATTGTACCATAATATTAAACATACTAAAATAACTATCTAAAAATAATTATAAATTATAATATAATCTTTAACTACTCCGCAATATAAATTACCATAAAGACATTCTTACCATCAACTTTAAACTTTACAGCCACATCTACTGGCATACTAGATAAAAACATCTCCAACCCTTCCTGCAACATCTTATCCCGCTTATACTCCTCAAAAGAAATACAAGGCTTTACAGAGCAGAACTTATCAATCATCTCGATCTCCTCGTACTCCTCTAACTCATACTGTTCGATGTTCTCGGAAAACTTTTCCTGCCACATATCTAACTCGTAATCTTCTATAGGATGAAAGTCACCATGCAACCTCTCTAGAACATAATTAATGTCCTTTATAACCAAACCATATTCAGAACTACATGTAGCAGTCTTAATTACCTCTTTAATATTCTTAATACCATCAAATACCGTTCCTACTATATTTTCTTTCATTATCACACCTAAACCTCCTTTTATAACCATATCATAATAATTATAAATCTCTATATTTTTCATGTTCCCTAACCTTTGAAGCAATGAACTTAGAGAAAATCTTTTTATCGAGATATAACCAACCAATCTAAATCTCTTTTACTCAAAAATAATTATCTAGCTTCCTCCTTTGATTGCATTTCTATACATATAGTATATAATATTAGTATGCTAGTTACAATAACTTTTAACAACATTCTAAATAACTCTTAAAATCTTCATGTTTTAATCTTATAATCCTCATTACTTTTGATATAGAAGTAGCCACCACATTCCTACTTACACCATACATATTAGCTATTTCATCGTATGATCTTTTGTGAAATGCCCACAGATATAACATTTCCACTTTTCTTGGTTGAAGTTTATAACTACTATTACATAACTCATTTAATTTTTTAAACACTTCTTCCCTGAATACAGATAAATAAAAATCTTTAAAAAGTTCATCATATTTGTTAAAAATTAAATAATCACTATTACAACTATCTAAATCCTCATTCTCCTTGTAATAGTTCTTTATATATTTATCTATAGCATTCTTTGTATTTGTATGAACAGAAACGTAAGAATAATTATTAAAACCATTCTCTAAATTACGAGTAACTACACTTAATAACTCACAAATACCTTCCTGATATAAATCTTCATATTCTATATAGTCATTGCACTTTTCTTTTGCATAATTACTGACAATATAAGAATATTTATCGACTAAATAATCACGTATACCGATATCTTTAGTAATTTTATATAATTCGAATAATTCTTTTAATGTGAGTTTTTTATATTCCTCGTACACACTTATTTCCCCTTATTATCAGTAAAATCTTCTTGTAATGCTACACTCTGATACACACTTCCATTACCAATATGTAAATCTATCTCATAAACACCAACTTTTACTTCCATATCAACTTTTACATATTTTTTCTCTACCTTATTGTAAAGCTCTATATCTCTGAAGATAACCATACCACTCTCAGTTACACCAATGTATTTACCCTTGAATCTTTCTTTTGACTTTGAGAATCTACCTTCAAATATATTACCAATCTTTACAATATGTTCACCTTTTACGGATACTATATTAAACATTAAATTTTACTCCTTACTTTTTATATTTATTTATATTTTACCATATTTCTTGATACATTAAAAGAGCAATCTAAAAAGACTGCTCTTTTAATTTACTACTTCATTATTTTTGTATCTCCAGTTGTATAATCTATTTCTATACCTGGCTGTACATTATAACAATATACATCAAAATTTATTCCAGAACCACTATCTTCTACAGACTCAGCTTCCATTATTACACCATCTGCGACTAAACTGTTTCCAGTATATACAGGTGTTACGCTATACATAACATGATTTCCAGTTTTCTTAACGTAATCAGCAACCATATTTTCAAATGGAAGCATACCATCTATATTTAAATACCTAGTTCCAGTTATTAAATTCTCCGGATTAGCATTTTCTCCTGTAAGTTGAAAACCTATTAAGTGACATCTATTATATACCCAACCTCCTTCAACCAAGTCGCTATCGTACCGTTTGTTCTTCCAACCTGTTGGTGTTACTGAAGAAATATCCTCTCTATCATCTGTAGGCATACTATCCTTGCACACCAAAGCTTTAGCCTCAGTACATCTACCTAGTCCATCTGACGAAAAATCCTCGTACCCTTCTTTCCACACACCTTCTAAGTCTGATTTACCATCTTCTATATTTACATATGCGTTACCATTATAGTCTGGTATATCAGATAAACTTACAGATGGAGTACTTTCAATTTTATACTCTTCTAGTAAAAAACTTCCAACTGCTAAAAAACCTATTGCTATAAACGAAGATAGTAAACCTTTAATTCCTTTTTTCATCTATAGTACCTCTCTTTCTTTTTGTATAAGATAATTATATCATTACCTCCCCATTAACATCTGCTATTAAATATTTTCCATTCCCTAATAAATTAAGCTTCTTGTAAGCACAGATACTCTGTTTTGTATACTCGATAATAAGAAAAACATCTCCATTTCTCTTTTTACATATCTCTATACAATCTCCAATATTATAGCATGTGTCTATAGGTTTATTTTTACCAATTTCTACCTTGTCTTCAATCTCATTGTAATTATAAATAACATACTTTGTATCTTTTGGTTTTAAAATTTCCTTGTCTGTATTAACTAAAGATACTATTATACCATTCAATTCAGATTTCTTAAAACCTATTGGGGCGTCCCCTAATAATACTTTTTTAGACTCTTTATCTGCTATTAAACTGTAATATAATTTTCTTTCAGGTAAACATAAATGTATTTTTAATGATTTTGAACCATCCTCTACAAGAAACACATAATACTCTCCGCAAGAATACCCAGTTTCAACTGAATCTCTTATATCTGGGTCTCTTAGTAATTCTAAATTACCCTTGTATTTATTGTATAATTCCTTCTTCATTACGTTATCCTTATACATAAATATAGGTTTATTACTTAAAATTGGATTTTGTATACCATTTTTATTCTTTCTTATTGAATATTTATATACTGATGTATATAAACATACGTTATGAGCAGAATAAGTAGGTATCTCAATCAGTGCATTTAATTCTAAACCATCATTTAATATTACACAATAATCTATACCATTTAACGATTTGTACCATTTATTTAAAACTACATTATCTCCTATACCCTTAAGAAATTCTAATTTATCATAAATACACTCTTCTTTTAAAGAGATATATTCTTTAGATAAATATTTTTCTGATATATCTGAAATATAATAAGTACCTATCTTTCTACCAATAATCGATTTTAAATTAGATATGTGTAGTAGTTTATGTATTTCATCTAAAGGATCATATTTATACTTACTAGGTATATTAAATAATAATATACCACTACAATCTAAACTACTTCCTGATCTTCTAAAACAGAAATTATTTATTGTACCAATCCGATTTTCTATTAAATTAAAAATATCGTTACAATGTAATAATGTCTTTCCAGTACCATTAACACCACCATTTACATAAAATCTACTATTTATACCCCACTTATTCAGGTACAGTATATTGTTACAACCTAATACTAAACACCCTTCTTGTAATTTATTGAATTCACGTTGTCTTGAAATATAACCTTCTGAAACATATAATCTTACAGATAACTCTGATTTATCTTTATTTATTTTTGGTATTAAATAAGCAGGCATTTCAAATATAGTATTTAATTCATCTACTATACTCATATATACATCTTTATTTAAATCTTTTCCTTTTATATGAACATTCCAAGAACTCTTAATATCATCTATTCTGAAAATAGCAGTACTCTTGTTTTCATACCTTAGAAACTTCAAAACATTTACACTACCCTTTTCGAAATAATAATCGTTAACATACTTACTTCGTATTAAAGGGTACACACTACTTCTAAATTTCTCACGAGTATATCCTATTCTTTCTGGGGTTGTTAGCAAATCTTTAATAGAAAAACCATCCTTAAAATCATAAATTTCTATTTTGTCATAAACTTTAACTGTTAATAATTCATTACCATCCTCTGAACAAACAATAATATTATTATCTTTAGATATATCTACCAGTGTATAAAGTATATTATTTATCTTAACTACATAACCTATATAATTATGTAATTCTTCCAAGTTTAACTTTTTCATTTAATTAACCTCTTTAGCATTTTCAAGATTTATAATAAGATCATTATTGTTAGCAATCTTATATAATTTCTTGTACCCTATAATACTATCTTTTCCATACTCTACTATTAAGAACTTACCACCATGGCGATTTTTACATATTCTACTACAATCACCTAAACTATAACATACATCTATCGGCTTAGACTCTGATATCTTAATATTCTTTCCATCATAACTGTATATAACATATTTACTCTCCTTGATATTTAGAATATCTTTATCTACAGCTTTTATAGAATTTATTAGACCTTTTAACTCTTCTTTCTTAATACTTATAGGAGGTTCTGTCATAATAACCTTTTTAATCTCTTTATTTACCATAAAGCTATATTTTCCTAATGTTTCGCTATTAGTAAAATACACATCCATAGTCTTGATACCGTCTTTAATATCATAAATAAAGAATCTACCAGATTCGTAACCAGTATTTACCCTTTTCTTGTATTCTGGATTAATTAACCAATCAATATGTTTAATATAATACTTGTATAACTTCTCCCTCTCTTCCTCAGTTCTGTAAATATCTAATATTCTGTTTTCCATAATAGTTTCTTCATCGTATTTACTCTCGCTAAAACTCTTAAACACATACCCTCTGTGGATGCGAGTATACAATTTTACATTATGGGCAGAATACACAGGTATCTCAATGAAATATATAAGGATTATACCGTTACTCTTAAATACTGTAATATACCTAAATCCATTCTTAGAAGTGTAAAACTTTTTTAACTCTACAACATCTTTTACCTTAAATAAAGATTCTAACTTATCACATATACCTAACGCTTTTAAATCAATTTTCTTATTGTTTAATAAATCATATAACTTATCACTCTTAACATAAGTTCCAATAGTCTTACCAGCTACTTTACTTAAATCCGAAATATGTTGTTTGTCTACCAGTTCCTGTATTGATATTTTATTAAAATACTTATTTGGTATGTTAAATAGTATATAGTATCTCATATAATAGTTATCATACATCTTATAAATACAATAATTCTCTATATCGCTAAAATAAGAATTCAACTTACTAAATGTATCAGTTCTATGAAAACCATACTTCGATTTACCCTCTCCCCTCCAGTCCACTAACTCCATCACAATACCATCTTCATTGATAACATAACTCTCGCTATCTCTGCAAGGAAGCCTAAAATGTCTTCTAATAAAGAACTCATCTCTATTCATGTACTCTTTATACACACGCTCATAATTCTTTGTATAAGATACACTTGCTATCTTATAAGTATCATCACCTAAGATGCAAAACTCTTCCCTCTTCTTCGTAGAATAATTTATAGTGTAAACATACAAGCAATCAACAGTATCATCGAGAGATACATAGACATCGTCTAATCTATCATCTACCACTAATGTTGTTCTAGTGACCTTACTTTGTCTTATAAATATGTCTCTATTACCTGGAAAAGCAACAATATTCTTGAAATAACTAGCATAGAAATTATCCCCTTTAATTCCAATCCTCTCAAATGTAGTTAACAAACTCTTAGGAGAATATCCTCTCTTGAACCCTAATACTTCTACATCTGTAAATTCACGTGAGTGCCATAATGAATGACCATTCTCTGAACATATAACTATTTCTGAATCATTTACAACATCTATTAAAGTATATAGAGAATGGTCAATCCTTACTACATACCCTAAATAATTTTTTAATTCTTTTAAAGTTAATCTATTCATTCTTTACTCTGCCTTTCTCTACACTTATCGCAAAATCCTGTTTTAATACCTATATCATCTCTTATCGGTCTACCACATTTAGAACAATAACCATTATGTACTACATGTACACTTCTTCCTAAAGGCTCTCTATGGTTTAATACCCACAATAGACCTGATACTGCTCTATTATTAAAATCTTCAATCCTATTTAACTTAAATGTTTTAGGTTTATGAAATAGTATCTGGTCATTGTAATTAGAAATGTAACCATGATATGACATTTTACCATTACCCAACTCTCTAGTATACAAAAAATACATGTTTCTATTGTTTTGACTAGTTCTTACTTCATAATCTTCTTTTATTGTAGTACCATTACTAATTTGTATAATTGAAAATTTAGCCCTTCCACCTAATATATACTTCTTTATACCATAAACTATCTCATTCTGCATAAATCTCACCATCTTTCTTTTATTAAAAATTTTAATATATTTACATAATAAAGGCAATAGCTTTCTACTATTGCCCATTTAAGTACTTAATTATAAATTATTTTTTACTGCTTCCATATTTTCTTTCTGTACTACCCCTGGCATCTTGAATTTTACGGCATCTGCCGTATCTTTTTTAATCTGTTCTTTGGTTCTTCCTAACTTTCTATTTGCTTCTACAGCTATTCTAGCTATCTTCATAGTACCAGTTATAAAATCTTTTTCCTCTTGAGGTAAAGCATCGTAAGTTTCTTTACTCATTCCAACTTTTCCACCATTTCTTTCAATGATATGAATAAGGGTATGAACATCTAAACATACCGTTATTAAGTTGTCCATGGTATCTTTCCCGCCAGCATGTACAGGAACTTTGTGATGTACGTTTAATATAGCTAGTGCAATAGGTGTCGGTAAACCCTTTCCTCTTCCTGTAACCTGACAGCAATACCCATCCCTAGCTAATACCGCTGCTTTTAAAGCTGGATCTAAAGGATGACGTTCCCCTACTTTCTGACCATCATCTGGTAGGTTATTGCCCATAAATTCGTCAAAATCTTCTTCTGATAATTCATCTCCCCCTGAACCCATCTCTAATATATCTTTAATTTCATCATCACTTAAAAGTATATCCTCGCTACCCTCTACTACGCCTTCAGCTTGCTCCATATCAGATATCCCAGTTACATCATCCTTGGCTAACTGGTCTACCTCTTTCATTTGTTTCTGTAACATATTATAAGCCTGTTGTAATGTCTTTTTATTATCCAGTAAATCTTGTTTAGGCTCTGGAAATTCATCTGCTCTTTCCATAATACTTTTTAACTTAGGAGCATCTCCAATATCTATCTGAAGTAAATACTCAATAGATGATTCAGATACAGAAGCCTGAGCTGTTAATAACTGATACATTTCCCAAACTTCCATCCAAGAATGCTTTTGAGATTTATGTAATAGATTAGAAAGTACCATAGATATATCGTTACCCTTATCCTTGTCTTTAAAATCCCATATTACAGCCATACATCTCTCTAAACCATTCTTATATCCTCCCCATACCCTTCTAAATCCGTGGAGAAGTACATATCTAAATCCGTCAAAATCCTCTTCAGATCCGCCACTATTTTTCCAATTTGCGTAACCTTCTGTAATCATTACGTGTATAGGAGATACTATTCCTAACTCCCCTATTGAAGTAGAAAGACCTAAATATGTTTCCTTTCTACCTGTTTTCATAGGTTCTGGTATCAATAAATCATCGAAATCTACAACACCTATGTCAATGCTAAAACTTTCTTTACTTAATTTCATAGCATGAGATATTTTTTCCTCGCTGGAAAAACTTCCTTCATACTCATCTAATAAATCTTCATTTTCTAATAATTCTTCATTCATAATAAAAACCTCCTATAATCGAATAGATTATAAGAGGTTTTTATCTCTATCTACACCTATCCGATTTTGAATTTTACAATTTTACAATCGTCTTTAACCGCTTTAGATGTAGCTTTTTCATTTCTCATATAACTTTTTAATGTTTTTGCTGCACCAGTATAAACGTATGGTGTAGGTTTTACTGATTTCATAACGTCGTTGAATGTATTTATAAGGTACTCTTCTATAAAGTCTTTTAACTCACCGTTCTCTAAACTTGTACTAGCAAAGAATGTAACTAAAGCTAACATAGTCTGAGTAAACTGCTTTACATTTCCAACAGAAAATGTATGTTCCCATTCACTACCCAAATATAAATCTATGAACAAAATACCATTTGTATCATGCGATTTAATTGAGTAATGTTTTTTCACAATACCTTTCTTGTAAGCTTCCTTACATAAGTCTTTTGCAAATACAACAGCATCTGAATTTGAATACCCTTCGTGCCTGTAGTGTTGGATATTTTTAAAAGATTCAGCATAAAATTCAGCTAATGTATAGATATTGCTAGGTTTTTTACCAAATCTTCTTCTTGTACTACCGAATAATACTTGTTTGAAATAAAAATCAAACATCTCCATTTCAGTTAGTAATGCACCACCCTTAATAGCTTTCTGAACCTGATTGATACAAGAATTTAACCCTTCTACATATTTGTCGTACTTATAAACTTTCATTTTTCTTCTCCCTTTCAAATGTAACTCGATAAGTAACTAACTAAGTTACTTATATATTACCATTATGAAACGGAGTTCACAACACCTTTATAAAATTCTAAGAACTTTCACCATATAATATATGAAAAATTTAGAAAATTGATTGTAAGGAATTACTATTTACTATAAGTTTCCCACAATTAGGACACCAAAAGATCTCTACAACATAATCACCGTTTATAGTTGGTACAGTAAACATCTGCTTTTGAAGTATTTTTATCTCCTTTGTTCCTGGGCATATGTGTCTTGTATTTGGGTGACTAAACTCATCAGCTTTAGCTAATTCCATAGCATTTAAAGTTATCCCAATGTAATCTACTATCATTTTCTGGGTTACTACCCTACCTTGTCTACCAACTCTACCGTTAGTCATAGGTACAATTCCAAACACCATAATAAAATATCCTTTCTTTACTTATCTGAAATATATTTACTAACCTTTTTAGGATTTATCCAGAATCCAAATATACCTCCACCGTCTATTATAGGCAATCCAAACTTATCTGCAAATCTTCCTAAAAGAACATATTCGCTACTCATGAAAGCCATATTTGGTTCTTCTTGCAAATACTCTATAATTTTACTTTTAGACCATCTAGATTCGTTTACACTTCTATAAGATTCTATTCCATATAAAGACATTTCATTAAATACTTCGTAATCTTCTGAGCAATAACTTAAAACTACATCTTCAAAATTTATTGAGATTTTCTTTTTTAAAACTTCTTCTTTTGATGATTCTTTTATTGCCATTATATAACCAAGTACCATTCCTGTAGCATCTAATCTATCCTGATACCCTTCTCCGGATTCAGTTACACCCAGTTTTTCCAAACACATTTCTATTCTTTTCTTATCTGAGTACCCTTTATAATCCCCTAGAGTATCTACTTTATATAACCAACTCTTCCATGACTGGTTTTGTACTCTTACAAAGTCTTTACAACTAATCCAACCGTCTAGTATCATCTCATCTATTGCGCTATTTAGAGCATATAGTTTTCTTGTTACAAAAGGATTTACCCCTTGGAATACATCTTCTATAACTATAACATCAAAATTAGTTCCAAATATTATAGTATTTAAGCAATCCTTCAATCTTCTTCTAAGTAAAACTTCATAATGAGGAGAATTTTCATCTACATTTATTGTGTAATTGTAAGTTGTTTTTACCCCGTCTTTATATAAGCATACACCAGTAGAAGATTCTGAAATATCTAAACCTAAATAATTACCTTTATTTGGTACTATGTTATATTCCTTTAGTTCCTTTATATTGCTGGATTCAGTATTACCCTTGTCGTCATTCTCTTCTAAACCTAAATCAATATCAAACTCCATAATATACCTCGTAAATCTAAAAATAAGTATTTTAATATCTAATTTAATATACTTATATTTCTAAAAATATACATTTTATAAACATTTATTTTTTATAAAACTAAATACATATTTTTACAAATCTAATTATATAAATAAGTCAACTAGAATAAAATTTCGTATATCTAATTAAATATACCTTATACACCGTATTTATATTTTTTAGTCATCTCCTTGAACAACCTATTTGCCTCACCTGTGTCAGATATATTGTTATACTCTTCAATTATAGGTTCAAACCAAACACTTGTCATTATAACATATATAGACATACTTTTACCAGTTTTACAAACTATCTCGAAATCTTTATTTAACTTGTATTTTTTAATTGATTGTTCCACTTATAATCACTTCCTACTAATCTCTACAAGAATCAATCATAATCATTAGTACTGTATTGAAATACCCTACACCTTTTCCTTTTAATTTTCCTTCCATTAACATTGACTTAAAATCAGATATATCAAATTTCTCTATAGATTTTTCTAAGGCTAACTCCTGTCTTACACCAACATTTATATCTTTATTTAGGTCTTCTTTTGGAAGTTTATCGTAATCTACATTGAATATTCTGCAAAGGTCTTTTAGAGCATCTTCATCTGATAAATATTTATTGAATAACCTTTTAGATACCCTTACATGTAAATCTACTATATTTCCCCATTGACCACAACCAAAACAATGAAATAACTCATCTCCGTCCTTACCCAATACTATTCCCATAGATGGGTCGTGATCATTATGTAAAGGACATACCATTAACTTATCCCCTTTAGTATGATACTTCCTATTAGTTGGTTGTACAACTTTTCTATAATATTCTAATATTGAAAAGTAATCCTTATATTTCATATACTTCACTCCTATACTAATAATAGTATAGCACATCTATATAAAATTTTCTATATCTTTCAAAAATAAAAAGAGATGACATTCTTAGAGTCATCTCTTTTATAAATAAAATTCTATATTACCCCAAAGGAGCAACTTCGATAAACATAGCATTGCTGCTAGGTGCTACTAACAGATTTTCCATAACAAAATCTTCTCTCTGAAGAATCTGATTAGGAGTTCTTACAGCACCATTCATGACAACACCATAATTGCATCTTGTACAAACCTGCAATAACTCTTTAAGAGAAATAGCATATGCAGGATAAACCTTACCCTGTACTGTAATAGTCTGGCTATCATTTGTACAATAAATACCAATCAATCCTTTAATCTTTTTACTCTGCATCTTTGAAGCCAATGATACAATAGCTTCTTGTCTATGCTGAGAAGCCTCTTTAAGAGTTGCTGCATCAATTAAACCTGGAGCAGATGTATTTAGCAAGTTACATAGGTAAGTGAAATTCATGTAAACAAGATAACCGTAGATTCCAGACTTTTTAGAATATGTTACCCTTTTAATATCACAGTTAGGGTTATTCTTTATGGCATCGAAATTTTGTCTTAATTCCTGATCCATTCTCTTGAATTCCCATGAGCATCCGTTAATTACATTCTTAGAGATTGCACCAACTACTATTTGCTCTTCAATAGGATACTTGGATAAGTTTTCAGCGAACTGCTGAGCTGCTTTTTGCTGATTTAAAGTATCATTAGCGTTTTGGTTATTCATAATTTTTACCTCCAATAAAATTTTTATTTTAAAATAGCAATATCTTAAAATACCTTAGTTAAGCAACATTACTATTCTCTAGTAACAAACCATTACTTATTTCTTTTATCCTAATATTGTTTTCTTGTACTAAACTTTTTATTAAACTAAGTTGATCTTCTGGTATACCCACTAATCTACAAGATTCAACTTTTCCGTTAGAATTTAATACAATACTTACATGTTCATCAGCACTTTCATACATATCTATTAGCATGTCTTCTGATTTATCATACACAGAACTCTTGTATAAAATATCTGCATTTTCAATTCTTACAAGACTCTGAATAGTATTTAAAAAATCTTTAGCACTACTAAAAGAAATATTAGAACAATCTACTGCCTTTTTAAAATGAATTGATTCTTCATTAAAAGTAGAAGTGTTAATCTTATTTACAATCTTATTTATTTCTTCTTTATCTTTTTCTGCTTCATACCTTGCATATTTCATGCATCCAATAGAAGCGCATGTAACACCTAGTATAGACACTGCTAATAAACCTGACAATATTTTTACCTTCTTATTAACCATTCTTACCTCCTATAAACAGGTTTACTACCCACTCAATTGCCTTCATAGTAAATGGAAGAATACTTCCTGATATTAATAATAAACCTATAGTCATTACAACTGATACTATAATAATTATTTTAGTAGCTGATGCGTAACCACTATCACGTTTTGTATTCTTCTCGTCACTATACTTCAGCAAACCAAATGTAACTATACTTACTAAGCTAATTTCAATGAAATTGTTGGCTTTATCAAAAATCAAAGCTACTATTAGAAATACCCCTAATAGGACTAGACATAATCCAATGAATACTACAATTACTCTAACTATATCTATATAACTAGAATACTTCTCTAAAGCTATATTTTCTCCTGATAAAGCTACAGAATACTGCTCTTTAATAGACAAATCACTATTAGTTGGTAGAATTACTTCAGACTGATTATCTTTTAATTTCTTATCTAATCCTTTCATACCTGTTAGTTCCCATTCACTAACTATTTCACTAGTACCTGTATTATCGCTGTCATTACCGGAAGTTCCACCTGATATTGATACATTTCCTAAATTAAAACTTGTTTCTTTTCCTATACCATTATTTCTTTTAGGTAAATCATCTATGTAACCATTATACATTCTGTAATAAGCTACTTGATTACCATCTAAACTCATATTATATTTTTCCATAAATTCTGAAACACCTGCACCCCAAGAAACTCCAGCTAACTCTATCATGTTTCCATAGGCTGCATGAAATAAATGTTTGTATTGATTTATTTTTAACTTACTGAACTCGTATTGAACATTCCAAAGACTTTCCTCCTTTGGTCCACCATTTGTATGAGCTGAATCATTTGCATCAACTATTACAAAATGTATTACAGTTCCATCAGTTAGTATCACATCAACCAATTGACCATTTTGAGATCCCCATTTAGGAAATGAGGCGTCTTCTTTTATTCCTGGAAAGCAATAAAAAAATTCCTGTATAGCCATCATATAATATTTATTGCCATTCTTATCTACAAGAACCTGCATCCCATTCTCCGATTCGATATTACACCCTCTGTAAGGACTTCCCATTGGCTGATAACCATTAACTAAATATGAGAATTTGTTTGCTATTCTATCTGGGTAATGACTTTTCATACTGTAATTATAAGTTTCGTAAGTATAAGCTAATACTCCAGTTGAATAACCACCTATTTTCTCTGGCGATAAATTATATGGAACATAACAATCATAATAATCTAGATCTGAATAAGATTTCTCTATCTTTGAATCACCATAAGGATTTTCTCTTGCATTCCCATCGTTATCAAATGTAACAGCATCTACCCTGATACTAGGTAATAGAATTAAAACAACCAATAATAATATTTTATAGAACCATATTATCTTTTGTTTCACATTTACACCTACCCTTTAGTAAAAAGAACCTTAAATCCACAAATATCTTTTATCAAAGCACAATCAGGTACAACACTTAAACTAATAACACTTCCATAATCATACCCTTTAGTGAAGTCTGTACTAAACTGAGTACTGCTATAATCAATACATACTAAATCATTAGTAATATTGTAAGGATAATTATAAGCACATACTAGGTATTTACCTTCATACATACCTAATACTGTTAAACTATTTTTAAATGTAACCATACTATACTGATTTATATTGCCTAAATCCATATCTGAATTTATATCTACATTATATAGTTTAATATTGCTGTCTTGTTTATATACCTTCTCTGGTACATCAGAACAATATTCAACTACATTACTTCCTACCTCGTTTAATACTTCTGAATACCTTGCATAAGTATCTCCTAAATACTGTTTTTGTCTTTCATCAGTTACATCACGTTTATCATATACAGCATCTGGAATATCTGTTGGGTTATCAGAGTTTTCGTATTTCATTGAGAACCCGTCACCCCTACCTGATGGCTCTGTAGTACCTTCCTGTTTATCTTCCTTGGGCTTTTCGGCATCCTTTATTTCAACCTTCTTTTGTTTCTTTTCCTTATCTGACTTTTCCTTTGATACTTCTAAATACGAATCATAACTTTTATCTACAATGAAACTAGATAATCCGTATACCCCTAAGCTGCTTACAACTACTACACCTAAAATAATTAAAACTTTCATTCTTTTCTTCATACATATACCTCCATACAATAACTATAACATACTTTAAAAATAAAAACAAAGAGATTACAAAACTGTAATCTCTTTAGTAACCTCTATTTCTCATATGATACAAACTGGCAAACAGATAAGTCATGATGTACAGGTATCTCAGGAAATACCTTAGACATTCTTGCTGGGGTGGATAAAATTTTCATTTCACCATTAGCCAAATCCTGAGGAGATGCCCATAATGTAATAATAATATCTGGGGTTCTAAATACCTCTGAACTACCACCACCTGCTGTACGCATATCTGCATCAGACGTATCGTCCTTATTTGCTAAAGCATCAATTACTTCTTGTTTGTACTGACCTGGGGATAGTACCCCAATGTTATTTGTTTTACAGTAATTAAGAAGAGTTCTGTAGGCTTCTGCAATTCTTTCTCTTTCAGATATATTTCTTCTACTACCTATAATCTGTAGGTAATCTATAATAACAAATTTACTTCCATTTTTTCTTACAGATGTATCAATATCTTCTAAAAAGGTTTCTACCTCAAATGGTCTATCTATGAAATCTACACTACCATAAGATGGATTAGATTCCAAATCTCTTTTGCTAGAATCTTCTAACTCCTTGAGTTCTGGAGTTGCGAATGTATCTTCAAGAATAACTTTTTGATCTACACCATATTTTCTATCCGTTACACTTTTTCCTGTATTATAGGTATAATCAAAATGAATAGCTCTCATTTGAGCTGTCCAAGCTTCGTACCCACCTTCAGCTGCCCATACTGTAACATTATTTCCATATTTTACAGTAATTGTATGACATACCCTAGAACAGAATTTAGTTTTACCACCTTTTGATGGGGCTAAAACTTGATAAAATGTACCTGTATAAATCCCACCATAAATATCATTTAAAGCAGTCAGTCTATCAAAATCCCCTATTTTTGTAGGTTTTTTGTTACGTTCTTTTTCTTCTCTTAGTACCTCTGTCATAGAAACAAAACCAGTACCCTTATTGGGGTCTACCAAACCTTCTATTTCTGCGAGTTTTCTCTTTGAATAACTTGTACTATCATCAAAACCATGATAATATTTTCTTCCAATATACATACCCTCTGTTAATATCACAGATGCGGTATTGTACACCTTAGAAGCTTCAATATTTTTAAACTCTATTAAGTATTTCTCAAAACAAGTCTCAAAGTCTTCAATAGAGGTTTCTTCCATATTTGAAAGTCTATTAAAATGCTTAATTACGCCACCTATATACCCCAGTTCAACAGAACCATCAACTTCTCCATAGGCATTTATATCAATATAACCTTTAGATTTCTGAAGCATACCTCTGTTTCTATTTAAAAACAGCTTCAAAAACTCAGAGTCTATGTTAATTCTTTTTATTTTGCTTCTGTAGGCAAATAAAACACTGAATAATACATAATTCTCATCTCTAAATAACTGAGGACTAGCAACAGAAAATAACCTATCTAAAGCATACCATTTGATTTCTTTGTTTCCTATACAGCTGCTTAACAATCTATCTGAAAAAATTCTAAGCCTTTCTTCAGGAGTTAATACACCTGAATTATCCTCGTCATCAGATTCATCTTCTTCTACAGTTAATTCCAAATCCCCAATATCTAAAGTTAGGGTTTCAGCTAAAGCTGATTCGTCTTCGTACTCTTCTGTATAGTCTGTTTTTACACCCTCGTTTTCAACCTCAGCTTCACTATTTAATTCTTCATCTTTGTAAAAATCTTCATCTTCATCTTCAAAAACCGTACCCATATTCCCTCCATCTTTAGTACTCAACTAGAGTAGTTTTAAAACTACTCTAGAGATACATTTTCAAAATCTTTGCACAAGTCTAAATATTCTCCGCCAACAAGCTCTTCTGGATCTCCTATGAAGTCTGTTTTTAACTTTGTAAATTTGTCTAAGTACATCTCAGGTTCAGAAATATAAGTATACATATCCATAACTTCCATTGGTTTTATAAATTTAGTATTTACAACTCCTGGGAAAATCTTGGCTCTACTCATTCTTCCTCTTACTGGTATAGACTCAATCATTTTGATACCAACTTTGATTTGATTGTTCTCATCATCAGCAAACATTAACACACTAGGAATTTCATCTTCCTCGTAAACCTGCAACAACTTATCATATACAGCTCTGCACACACCATTACTTACAATCTTGACTACATTTTTTCCTACCCATTCAGAAGTGTCTAAGAAACCTACATGACCATCCCTGTACACTAACATTCTAGTCTTGCCGTCTAATAATCCCATGTATAATACCTTATAATCTTCCTGGAAAGTAGCTTCAAAATAACTTGGCAGATAAGTACCATTTTCTCCATATGGAGTATAAGGAATATCCTTTCCTTTAATTCTTAATAATCTTCCAAAGTTATCAAAACCAACTAAAATACTGTTAGCTTTACCCTCAAACTCACATAAAATAGAATCTATACCTTCTTCAGTAACATTAGTTCCTCTGTACTTTTCTCTAGTTTTCTTTAAAAAGCCATCCCTTGTAAGTGACCATACACAATAACTATCGTCTTCAATTTCATCAGATTCTACAATTCTACTAAATTTATAATCTGTATACGAAATTTCAGTTTTACGATCATACTGACCAGCTTTATTTACCTTAAGCTGTTGCATTTCTTTAATCATGTATAACTTAGGATTATTTAAGTTACCCTCGTATTCTTCTTTTAATGCTAATAAATCAGAATATCTATTTGCGTACTTACCACCATTGTTGAATGCTGAAATAGCTCTACCTCTAATCCAATCACATACATCTTGAGAGATATCTGGAAAGATTTCAAATAAGTAAGCATCGGCATCTGCTTTTTTTGAATACAAAGCTCTCTTAGTATACTCAGCTTTCCATTCTTCATTATTTACAAGCCTTACAAAGTAATCTAAGATATTTAATTCATGATTAAGATCATTAAGAGATTTCGTAAATTTCTTTACAACTACCGATTCTCTCCACTTACACCATTTTTCAATGATTCCATGTACACCAATGATATATGGAACATCATTTTCTGTAACTACAATATTAGATGCAAAAATGCTTTGTAGAATATTTCTTCTATATAACTCCATTAAAACATATTCTACAACCTTCTTAGTTTTACATTCGATTGTTACTAAAGCTGGAGAATTTCTACCAACAGTATTTGTAACGATAGAAATCTCTTTAATACCGCTTTCCTTTACCTTTCTAATAATGTTTTCTACTGTTGTACCAAAAGGAATTTCTTTTACAAGAATTTTATTTCCTTCAATCTCTACATTAGCTCTGATTTTTAATTTACCCTTTCCGGTAGACATAATCTTAGCAAGCTCTGTTTCATTGCGAACTAAAATACCCCCAGTTGGAAAATCTGGAACAATTACATCAGTTACCTCAAGCTTACCATTCTCAAGATACTTTACAGCTAAATCAATAACATCTCCAAAGTTAAAACTTGGAATCTTAGTTGCTACTGATACTGCGATACCCATTGTTCCGTTTACTAAAACTACTGGATACAAAGCATTTAATACCTCTGGTTCATCGCCTTCACCTTCTTCTGCTGGTACTAAAGTCATTACATCTTTATCTTTAAAGAAATCCATAGCATTTTCATTTAGGATAGCTTTAGGATATCTCATTCCTGCTGGACTTTTACTTGAAAAGCATTTACCTAAGTTACCTAAAGCATGTAATGTTGGCATATTACATGAACCATTTTCATCAGTCATCAAAGCCAACGCTCCATAAACAGCACCGTCACCATGAGGGTGAAGTTTTAAAGCATCTGATACAAAAACTACACATTTCTGCATAGTTGATTTTTTATTCTTGTAAGCACTATATAAAATTCTTCTAGATACTTTTTTCTGACCATCCCTTAAATCTGGAATTGCTCTTCTAGAAATTACCTCTTTGGCATAATCTAAATAGCAATCTGATAGAAACTGAAAACTCTCTGAAGAGCCTGAGTATAACTCTGACATAAATTTCTCCTCCTTAATTAACTCTTCTACAAATCTATATACTTAGTATAACATATTTTAATAAAAAACAAAATAATCTTGTAAATCTATTTTACTAAATTTACAAGATTATATATTTTTTATATATCTAATAATACTATACTAATAAAGCAACTTCATCAATCTCTATATTTTTATGATTCTTCTCGTTTACAAGTACCCTGAAGTAGGGGTAGTTATCTTTATTATATATCAGTTCTTCGGCTACACTTCTTATGACATCATAAGATAAATTAACCTCACCTGCTATTAAAAGAAGTTTTCTGTATGATATACATTTTAATATATGTCTATAAGACTTACCAGTATATAATTGCAATTTACCAAACAACTCACCTACTCTATACTCTCTTGACTTATATATTTCAAAATCAGAACTCTCATAATCTAAAGTATCATGATACAACTCAGAGAATAACTGTATCCCTGACATTGTTAGATACCAATCATCTTTAGATTCTAAATACCCTGCTAATTTTGATTTTGAAAACTCTTCTAACACTTCTTTTGTTGAAAATCCATTACAAACAGCTATCTCGCACATCTCGCCCAAGTTCCTAGTAAAGTTTTCTAATCTCTTGTACTCTAAATAATTTTCTCCCATAAAACAACCTCCCGTACTCTATATACTATAAGAAATATTCCTAATAACAACTTACAAAATATACGAGTACCCACTACAACGGCGTTAAACCGCCCTAAAAACAAAAATAATACACTACCCTACAAATACTACCCTACCGCAATAAACCCCCTAAAAACACAAAATACGAGCCTACAAAGCATACCGCCCAAAACGCATATAATACAACAAATACAAAAATACAATATATACACCTAATACTCCAAGTAAAAACCACTGTATTGGAAAAGAACTAACTAATATATCTGAACAATAAGGTTTCATTACTGAATCAATTATAAGTATCTCGCAACCAAAGAAAATACCCATCCAAGTAAAAAACTTAATGCTCTTACAATACATAACCGCCAAACAGATAAAAATTATTAAAATTACTACATTTAATATCTCAAACCTTTTACCTAAATTGATAGCATCTCTTGAAGTTATCTCAGCGCTCATCATATCTTCTGGTATATAATAAGAACCACTTCCTTTAGTAGTTCTTATATATTTCTTTATCTTTCCCTCTTCTATCTGTTCTGTGTTTTCTAAATATACAGTACCATCTGGCTTGATATGTGCTATTTTTATCTTTGTCTCATCTTGCTCTACTAATTTAGTATTATTTACTATAATAGAAGTATTTAAAGATAAGTCTATTCCACTTAATAAGTGATATATAAATATCAAAATTAGTAAACTACACATTAAAATATTAAAAATCTTTCTCTGATTTTCTTTTTTAACTTTTATAAAAGGATACATACCAATCTCCCTGCTATAATTTAAAAATAATTACTACATAAAACCATTCTTATATTACAATAAAGTATGATTACCGTAAGATAACCATACTTTATTTAATAATTAGTATTCGATTAACTCCTCTTCAACTTCATTGAGATCCAATCCTTCAATTAAACTGAACAAATCTTCGATTTCATCCATAGTTTCATCGTAATCAGTTCCTAAGATTTCACCTAAGATAGCCTTCTGACGTAACGCAGTTGAACTTCCGAACATTACTTCTAAAGAGTCTAGAATATCCATGTCATTTCTTTCGATTTTAATTTGTTTTAAAGTTCTAGTTGCTGGATTCATTGCAGTATCCCATAACCCCTCTGCCGTGGTCTCACCATGACCCTTAAAACGGTCTACAGATACAATGTTCTCATCTCCGATTTCCTTACGTTTTCTCTCAAGCTCTTCCTGATTCATGCAGTATACCTGCTGCTCGTCTTTTGTCATAATACAATACAAAGGTGTTACTGCAATATATACTTTACCCTCATACAGTAATTCAGGCATTAGCTTAAAAATCTTAAGGAACTCAAGTACATTGATATGCTCTCCATCGACATCGGCGTCAGCCATAATAATTACTTTATCGAAACGTAGCTTTTCGATGTCGAAACTCTTATACCCTTCTATTCCGAGTTCTACACCACAGCCACAAGCTGCAATAAAGTCTTGAACCTCTTTATTGGAAATAAGCTTATCTGTAGATGCCCTATAAAGATTAAGAGATTTACCTCTAATCTGTAAAATACACTGGAAATTACTATCTCTAGCTGTCATAGCTCTCCCACCAGCTGAATCACCCTCTACAATAAACAACTCACAACCATCATATTTCTTTTTATCATACTGTTTACAAGAAATAAACTTATCTGAAGTTTTAATATTTTTTGTAGTCTTCTCAATTTCTCTTAAAGACTTAGACATCTCTGCAACGGCAATTCGATTTCTAGCTGTTTCTACAACTTCATCAATAATCTTTAATAGCCATGGATTGCTTTTTGCATACTCTAAATTCAAAGCTTCTAACATACCATCGATGATTGTTGTAGTTACATACATATCATCGATAGAATCTTTTGTCTGACCTTTTGGAGATAATTTATTAGCCAGAGTTGAAATTATGATTGAGAATTTACCTGAGTAATCTGAATCCTTAATCTTTACCCCATAATCCCTAGAGATGTTTTGGAAAAATGTGTAAAATACAGTATTAACAGCACTAGAATGACTTCCTCCTGATACAGATACCATATTATGATAGTATTCAGATCCAATACCCTTAGGTCCAATTGCTACACTGCTATCACAAATACAAATATCGTCTACTTCATCTGTTGTATGAGTAAAGTTGTGAACCTTGATGCAATTCCCTGTTTCTTCCTTCATTGTTTCAAAAATATCACTCTTCTTATATACCTTATCGTGACCATTATTATGAAAGATTACATCAAATCCAGCTACATACGACAAACTCTTACACAACTTGTCTAACCACTTTGCTGGAATATTTACATCTGTGAATACTTCATTATCTGGTTTCCATCTAATATATGTTCCATCAGGTTGATTAGTTTCATTCTCTTTTAACTCTTCCCAAACGTGATACCCTTTTTCGTATCTCATTGAAGTTTCTACTCCATTTGAAAAGGAATGTACCTCAAAATACTCAGAACAGAACTGGGTAGATGCACCACCTAAACCATTTAATCCAATACTGATTAAGTATGGATACTTGAAGATATTAAAATCATTCCAACCATCTTCTTTATCGATCTTCTTAAGAATTTCCTGGTTTTTCTCATACTTTCCACCTGCAAACAACTCTTCATAAATTAAGAAGTAATTCCAGTTTTCTTCAACAGAGTTCCAACCAAGAGGTACACCCCTACCATAATCTCTTACACCGATAGAACCGTCCTCAAATAAATAAATATCCGCTTTATCTCCATACCCTGCTAATTTTTCATCTGTCATATTACCTATAATCTCATATACAGTATGTTTAGCACCTGCTAATCCGTTACTACCTAACATTGCTGCGGGTGCTAATCTTACTCTGTCTGCACCTTTTCTTTGACGAATTGAATCGTTACCGTACTTTAAATTAGACATAACATGTACCTCTCCCTTATATTTACTATACTAATATATTATACTATTTTACTAAAATATGCTATATATTTATAAATACATAAAGAATATCTTAATAAAATATTATAACACTTAATTTTTAGATACTACAAATTTATTTGATATTAAATATTCTACAATAGAGTATCTTACTATACTTTCGCTATATCTCAGTTTTTCTTTTGTGTAATCTATTAGAATATCTAAATCCATATTACCCTTTTCCAATAATAAATCATTTACAAATATTTGAATAATCTCTACTACACATTCTCTGTCTAGTAATTCTTGTATGACAAAAGACAAATTTTCGATTTTTAACATGGAAACAATATCTGTATTAGGAAATATATCGCTAAAAACAGTATTAGCTTCTCTGCTATAAGTACATAATAAATCAAAGAATGATATAATATTGTTGCTGTAAGAACTAGTAACTCTAATATTGTCTACTATTTCTTTCCAAGATTCAATAAAATAAATGTATGATACATCTTTATCTTTATAAAAATACATAATATTACTTGCAGATATACTTGTAAAATCATCTGGCTCTGCTGTCATCTTTTTAATAGAATAACTTAGTCTTGCATATTCATACATCTCTAATAATAGATAATTAAAAGAAAGCTTTGATGGGGATAAAATAAATTCATTGAAAGAATTATTTAAACTTTCTTCACTTCTATCTAATAAATCCTTTGATATTTTAACTTCCATATTATACTAGAATTCCTTTCTTTTATTTTCTTAACTTTAATAATTTACCTATAAAGAATACTAAAATATATACAACAACTACATTTCTAATGCTGACAAAGTTTACACCTATTAACAATGACAATACAAATAATAAACATGCATAACATAAACTCTTAAATAAAACCTTTAGTATTGCATACCCCATTACAATCTTTAATAAACTTTCCATATACACAACCTCCTGTAATATGTACATATTTTACAATATTCTTATAAACAAGAAAATAGGAATGAAAAATTCATTCCTACATTCTGAGAAAAAATACCTTTGAAACAAAAACATAACTTATTGACATTTAATGGGATTAAATGTTATATTGAGTTAATTTAATATATTCTGGGCTGATATTTAGTAGCAAAAAATTTATATCTCAGCCCAATATGTCAGAACCTACTTCCGACTATATACCTACTCATCATTTAATTGATGAGTAGGTAAGATTCTGTTTACTATTTATTAAAAGTTTCTTTGCTGCCACAGCTTGTGCATTCTCTACCTACTACAACTGTCTCTGTCCAAGCTTTCTTGTCTACTACAAAGATTTCCTGCATTACAGCTTCATGATGAATAATCTCTGTGATAGCTTCCTGATCAACTACCCATTCCCAGTGACCTTCTTCTTTGTGGTGGATAGTTTCTTCCCAAGCTTCTTTATCTACGATCCACTTGTCTTCGTAAACTGCTTCTTTGTCTACTACCCAAACTTCTTCGTCCCAAGCTGGTTTATCTACTACCCAAACTTGTTCATAGACAGCTGGTTTGTCTACTACCCATTTTTGTTCTGTTACAGCTGGGTGCTCAATTTTTTCATAGTGACCTTCTTCTGGATGTTCTACTGTTTCTGTCCAAGAGGGTTTTACCACTACTGTTTCATAGTGACCTTCTTCTGGATGTTCTACTGTTTCATAGTATGGTACATTAGTGTAACTTCCATGAGAGAAATCACCATTCATAGCTGCTGCTTTATCGTGAGCTGCCCATTCTTCGTCTGATGCAAATTCTGCATGGCAACCATTGCATACGCATTTGTATTTCGCAATAGTCTCTGTCCAAGCTGGTTTGTCTACTACCCATTCTTGTTTTGTTTCTGCTGGGTGTACTACTTCCTCTGTCCAAGCTGGTTTATCTACAACATATTTGTTTTCAGTCCATCCTGGAGTGATTACTACTTCTTCGTAGTGACCTTTTTCTTCTTCAAGAAGTTTACCATTCTCGTAGTGTCCTTCCTCTTCATGATGAATAGTCTCAAAATGACCTTCTTCCGGAGAAATTTCTACTTTCTCGTAATGACCTTCTTCTGGATGCTGGATTACTTCATCGTAAGCTTCTTTGTCTATTCTCCATTCTGAGTGTCCCATTTCAGCTCTTACTGGCTTTTCTTCATCCCATGCTGGAGTTTTTTCGATTGATACATAATGTCCTTCTGCTGGGTGAAATACTTCTTTTGTAATATCCTTCCAAGTATGTTCGTGCTTAGACTCTTCTTTTCCATCTTCATGGTTAGATTCTTCTTTAGATGGCTTATTTGTATTGTTATTAGGTTTAGATGTTCCCTCATTTTTATCGGCTACAACATCTCCTGCGATAACAACATCATCATCTTCTACCATTCCAAGAACAACTGAAATAGCCTGAGCTACATCAAGTTTATCTGCTGCTTCATTAGGTAAAAATTTATCTGCTTCTTCCTCTGACATCAGTTTGTTGCCAACTACCCATTTTACAGATGCTTCATACTCAGATGCTACATCATCCTTATCCTTGAATTCATCAAGGTTTTCTGCTGCTCCTTTAGAAGTATCTACCTTCAGAGCCTTTGAAGCAAGATTTGTAATAAACTGAGAAAATTCAGCTCTAGTAATTTCTTTTTCACCATCAAATTTACCATCTTTAAAGAAATCACTCTTTAATCCATCAAAAAGTCCGATTTTTTCTGCCCAAGCTGCTGCATTTGCATATTCTGTATTTCTTGCATCTTCAAATTTTGAATCCCCTTGAACATCTGGAGAAGCTACTGTTTTATACAGATAACTCACTACATCCCCACGAGTCACTGCAACTTCTACACCAAACTCATCTGATTTTTCTCCGTCCATGATTCCAAGGTCTTTTACATCTTCTACATATTTAAAGAAGTTCTCACTTTTTGGAACATCTTTAAACTGATTAGCGTCCATTGCATAAGCTGGAAACGCTGTTCCCATTGTTAACGTTGCTGCTGCCAACATTGCTACTACTCTGTTTCTTTTCATAATTAAATACCCTCCATATTGATATATTCTATAATACTACATTTTACCAAAATTTACAACCTATATCTATTTTTTCTTTTTCCTCCTTTCCGATAAGGTTAACCTCACCAACAACTTGATTACATTGTATAAAATCTGGAAACCTCTTACAACCCTTTTATAAAACTTATAAAAATTTTTCTAAATTCCAGATTTTCTAGTTCTTACTTACTATAATAAGTAAATATATCTATAGTAAGAAATAAGATTATACTTATTATATAGAAGAAATACAGTACAGATAAATAAGTACTCCACCGAATACTGCTCCTCTAAGAACTATAACTATATAATAAAGGAATTTATAAAATAATACAACTCATATTAGAAAATTTTTACAATACTTATAATATATTATATATTAAATTAAAAAGAGTATTACTTAATACAATATTAAGCAATACTCTAAATATATGACTATATACAACCGTACCTTATTTGATAAAGAAACAAACTCTAAAAATTAGTCATTTTTCTCAGACTCGGTAATTTCTGAAATCTCCGATTCAGTTTTAGTAGATTCTTCTTTTTTAATTTCTTCTGCTGGAGTAGATGTTTCATTAACTTCCGTATTTTCTATATCACTAGATACATAAGAAGTTTGTACTGTGTTATTTACTTCATTGTTTAAATGAGATTTTATAATCTCTACAAACTCATTGCGGTTATACCCTTCAAATACATAGTCTAAAAACAATATCTTTTCAACCTTACCACTCTGTAGGCAATTACATGATAGTACAATACCATTTTCTACTTCCTTATACTCTTTAACTGATACCCATGACCATTTTTGAATATTTGTATCATTGAATTTAAATGAAATACCTTCTTCATTTACAACAAGAGTACAACATGGTAAATCAAATAACTTATACTTAGTACCAAACTGTTTCTTCCACCCTACCTCACTAAGTTTTGCACATAGAAAAATAGCACGGTTAAATCCTAAAATAGACAAATCTAAACCTATAATAAATATTATAAGGCTTAAAGGTCGATTGATTACCAACTCAAACCATGTATAATATGCCACAAATACCCCTAGAATCATACTTACGATAGCACTTCCTAGTGATAATAAATAATCTTTTCTTGCTAAAGATTTCTTATACTTTTCATACACCTCCCTATATTTCTCATAATCAAGCACACATTCCATCATACAAACTACCTCCTATAAAATATTTTATAATATTGTAACATATTTATATTATAAAGAAAAGACATCTTAAAAGATGTCTTATTCTATTACAAATTTTTCCCTAGAAACACCAAAGCTTACAGTAACTCTCCAAGGTGTACCTACATACCCCTCGCAAGTTGCTAAAGTAAAAACCTGACTACCCTTATTGTATTCGTTTGAATATAACCATTTACTTTCTAAGTAAATGTATAAGTCATCTAATGAATTATAATCTTGTTCCTTATTCAACTCGAAAATATCATCATCATAATTACACACAAAACTAGATATTAAAGATAGCTCTTTAGACCTCTCTGGAGTATAAATATACATCTTATTATGGGTTCTACCATATTCTTGATTTTTATATTTACCTAAACTACCAAACATCTGATCTGAAATCATATTATGACCAAACACACATACATGGCTATCCTTGTCTATATTTACATCCGAAAATGTAAATATAGAACCAAAATCAGAATAGTTACCATTGTAATCTCTATTCAGATAATACTCATCTGAATTACCTTTCAATATTGGATAATTGATTTTTGTATCTGGAATATAAATCCATCCTATAATATCAGGGTTTATAGCCTGCAAAGACTTAAAATCTACCCTTCTATTTAAAGGGTCTTCATTGGTAATCTTTTCGGGTTCTTTAGGTATTTCTATAAATTCTGATACCAATACATCATTTTTCAACCATAAATCTATGAGTTTTAATAACTCCTTTGAACCAAGAATAACAAATATTACTATAAATATCGTTATTACAAAGTTAACAACCTTTTTCCACATAGGTTACTTTTCCTTCTTTTTGTCTCTCTTTCTCATTACAACATTGAACACAAATAATACAATTAGTAATGCCCCTGCGATACCAAAGTACTTTACAATAGGACTATATACACCAGTTTGAGGACTTACTTTATCTGATGTAGGAGTGCTAGGTTTTGGACTATGTTTAGGATTTACTGAAATATCATATAACATATCTCCATCTTTTTCACTCCATGTTGGAATTGCTACTAAAAAAGGTGTAACATCATCATACTTACTATCATTAACGCATTCAAGTAGATATACCCCAACTTCTAAGTCTTCGTATTTTAATGTACCATTAATATCTGTAGCTTTTTTATTATCGTTAGGCACTACATTAGCAAACTTTTTAGCTGCACTCTCTAACTCATCTGCATTTTTAATATTATTTAAATCTACAACTACTGAATTATAAGCACCATCTGTTACATAAGAACCATCTACAACATCAGCTACTTTCATACAAGAAAACTCTACTCCTGATTTAGAAGTACCGATCTTACCATCGGTAAGAGATACTGTAATACTTCCAAGAATATCTTTTTCTACATTTTCTAACTCTTCATTAGGAATAAGAGAATTTTCTCCATCACTACCCTGTTCGACTATTAAAGAGTCATTTATATTATCTTTATTTGTATCAGCAAATACTGGAACAGACATTACAGACATAAGCATAACTCCTGCTAATACCGTTGCAAGTTTATTTCTCTTTTTCACGTTTCTTCATCCTCCATTCTCTTAATTTTGAAATACAAGCTCCCGCTAACAAGATAAAAGGTAAAGTAGTAAATAGTAACTCTCTGCCCGATGGGATAGACTGCTTGATACCCTCGTATTCTCCTTTTTCATAAGGAACTCTTTCTCCAGTTACAACTAGTCTATGAGTATTTAAACCAAAGGGGGTACAGGTTACTAAAGATACAATATCTTTCTCAGCCTGAATATTCATTACTTCTACATCATCTGGTTCTACTACCTCAATCTTATCAACTTTATAAGCTAAAGTATCTCCTAATATATTTAAAAAGAACAAGTCACCCTTTTCCATTTCATCAAGTCGTGTAAACAATTTAGATCCTGGCAAACCACGATGACCTGTTAACACACAATGACTATTCTCTCCTCCAATAGGTAAACTTGTTCCTTCCTGATGACCTACCCCATTAGATAATACTTCATCTGAAGTACCATGATAAATAGGTAAATCTACATTTATTTTAGGTATTTCAATACTCCCCATAATACCTTGAGATGACTGTTTTAATTGACTATTATAACTTTCATCGCTCAAAATACCCAAGTTCATATCATCTACAACAGCACCCTTACTTTGATAAAGCATATTGTTGTAATCTCTAGCATTTTTTAATATTTGTTCTTTCTCTTCTTCGCTGCTTTCCTTTACATTAGAGGAATATGTAGCAACGGCACGTTGATGATACCGTTGCTGCATATAACCACTAACTAATGGATAACAAAGAAGTAAGAATCCTCCAATAAAACACAACCTAGCAATCCACTTCTTCATACACAACCATCCTTATTATTAGTTAGCCTCTTTTTTCTTTTTCATTACGAACATAGATCCACCCATAAGAGCGACACCTGCACCTACCATCAGAAGCATTGCTGCAGAACCTGTAATAGGTAATTTAGCACCAACTTCATTGATGATCTTAATATCAAGAGAACCATCTTCAATATCTGTATTCAGATTAGCATCTCCTTCTTTATACTGACCATCGTAAAACTCTCTAATATGAGCAGTAGCTTCGAGAGTCTGAAGAGTTTTATCTGTTGCTCCTTCACCTGCAACATAATTATCTCTATCTGCTGTGTAAGTAGGTTTAATAGTAATTGTAATAGGATCAAGTAATGGTCTATAACCTGCTGGCGCTTTTGTCTCTTTTAAGTAATATGTACCCTGATCCAAACCTCTGATTGTAAAGTTACCGTTATCATCTGAAACCATCTCTACAGCTTCTTTTGGAGCTGTACCACCTTCATGATCAGTTCCACCAATGCTATCTCTATTGATTACAACATAACCGTTATTACCCATAGCATTCTTTTCATCTGGAGTTGGATTTGTTACATTGTTAGTAGTTCCAACTTCATCTGTAAGTTTAGCAGTTTCGATACCTGCTTCTTCGTCACTTACAGTTTTAGTAGCATATGGTTTAACATAAATCTCATTCTTGCATTCTTTATCACTGTAAAGTCTAAACTTAGCTCCTTTAAGTTTTAAGTCATGATCATTAGTTTTAAGACCATTTACCTTAAATGTGAAACATACAACTGTGTCCCAAGGTGTGTAACCAGTTTCTCCACCACCATTAGAATCTGCGTCATTCTGGAATTCAAGTCTTACATCATTTTCAAATCCTGGTCTACCAGTATTATCAGCTGCAAGATCATTCAAGGTAGCTTTATATTCAAGAGTTACAGTCATATCTGAGTAATCATTGTGGTTATCGGAATTCTTATTATCGAATTCTCTATCAATGATTGCTTTGATATCTTCGATCTCGATCATAAATGTATCTTCTTGATCAAGCTGTCCTTTATCTGTATCAGCAAGAGTATTAGCTTTAGCCTTTTCATAAACATTGTATTCTGAATCTTTTACTTTGTACTCTTTGTTACCCTTCTTGATAACGATGTTGATTTCACCCTTGTTATTATGGAATGTTAATTCTTTATCCATACTATCATGCCAAGCATAGTAGTATTTGTGGTAACCATTCATATCTGGAATAGTAGAAGTAAATTTGAAAGGTACTGTCTGACCAATCTCGTAATCACCAATATCATTCCAACCATCTGTACCGATTGTACCCTTATTGTCATCTTCTTGAATCTTTTTGATGATCTGAGGATAATCAGATTTGATGTTGATGTCAGCATTTGGATTTGCTGTATTTACCATACACAGAGAACTTGCAAACCACTGTTCACCATTTTCATCATGTACAGATAACTCATCTACAACGTAGTAACCATACTGGAGACCTGTTAATGTAATCTTGTTATCTCCTCCAACAGATTTAACATCTACAATATCTCCCTGAACACCCTGTTTCTTGATTTCATCTCTTAAATCTTCTACAAAGTATCTAAAATCAGAATATCTACCCTCAAGTTCTTGGTTAGCTTGAGCTCCTTCTACATAATGATTGTTTAATGACTGGATATAATCGATTACCTGATATTCAGTAACCTGGTCAGGCTGAAGATTTACTGAATCACGTTCATTTAATCTTTTAGCTACTACAGTCTGTAATGCTGATTTATACTTTGGCTCGAAAGTATAATTGATTGATTCTTGATGATCTGCATTTTCAGCATTAAACAGTTTAAATACTTCGAACTGTTTTCCAACAAGACTCTGACCCTTATTACCCTGGATATCGATAGTAGCATTTCCACCTTGATTGAAATTGCAAGTTCCATCAACTACTGAGAAACCACCAGCTTTCTCATCAGCTAATGCTGGAAGAACGATACTCATTACACCAGTACCTGCTGTTGTTGTAGCAACTGTTGCTGCCATTACACCATAAGCTAATTTTTTCATGTTACGTTTCATAATCTTTTCCACCTTTCTTATTTATCTTTTAACTTCTTTCTTCATTAATACTGAAGATGAAGCAATAAGACCTAATCCAATTACAACTAATAAAATCATTCCATAAGATCCTGTATTAGGTAACTTTTTACCAATTTCATTGATAAGTTCCATGTTTGCATCTCTATCAGCCTTTGTACCTGAAATATGGAATTGACCTGTTCCAGTTGTATACTGTTTATCATTTACATAGAATATAAATTTATCTAATGTAGGGTAGCTCTCAGTTTTAATCTTCCAAACTATATCACTACCATCTTCATTTACTGGTATTCTATACCCTGTTGGGGCTTTTGTTTCTTTTAAGTAATACTCCTTACCGCAAATCAAACCCGACATTGATAAATTACCTCGTTCATCTGAAGTAGCTTTCTTTACTACTGTGTTGCAAGTAGAATCACTGTATAAAGTAAATTCAGCACCTTGTAATGAGAAGTTCTTATCATTAATTTTATGGATATTTAAATCAAATGGAGCAACCTTATTTTCAATAGTACCATCCATGTTACCATCAGAACCTACTGAAACTGTAATCTTTCCATCTGTATCCGTAACTACATTATTTGAAGTAACAGTAATTTTATTGTCTTTAGAAACAGTAAATGTAATCTTATTCTTGTTTACTGAGAAACCATCTGGAACTTTTACTTCCTCTATTACATGGTCTCCTTGAGTTAAACCTTTGAATGAGATCTTTCCTTCACTATCTGTAGTTGCTGTTTCAGATTTTCCATTTGGGAATGTATGTTTAAATACAGCTCCTGGGATAGCATACTTTTTACCATCGAAACCATCTTGATATTTTACTAAATCAATTTTTACTGATTTATCAGTAATAGTAGGTTCTTGGAATACTGGTCCTACGGTAGATGTTTTACTATCTACAGGTACTACAAATACTTTTGGGTTTACTAAATATCCATTAGGAGCTTTTACCTCTTTAATTGTTATAGTACCAAAAGGAAATCCAACCGAACCTGAGGCATCTTTAGGAAATTCTGGACCAGACACTTTATAGGAATCTAACATATAACAGAAACCATCTTTATTCGTTTTTAATACCCACACCCACTTTGGTCTCTCACCTCTTGTAGCTGGATCTACAGTAGTAGGCTTATTAGCATAAAACTTAAACTCAAAATGAGCATCCGCTAATGTCTGACCCTTACTAGCATCTGGAGTTAAATCTTCTCCCTGCTTTCTAATAAGTACTCTTACAGGGTCCATCAAAGGTGGTTCTTTAGAATTAACATGAGACTTAATTACTGCCGAATTACCACTTCTAAGGTCACATCTGTATTTTTGACCATCTTTTCCATATCCAGTAGAGGATTTTGTTTCTTTTACCCAATAGATATTCAAAGGTAAATTTGAAATTTTAGCAGAACCCTTAGAGTCTGTTATCATTTTACCAACATACTGCGTACAACCCTCATCCTTATACACACTATACTCAGCTCCTGCTAAAGAATAGTTAGGATTACCATCAGTACAATCCGGTTTGCTTGATGCTTTTGTAAGACTAATCTCAGCAACCTTAGGTGGTTCTGTTGACCTTACTACATTAGCTGCTGATACAGACAATGGCAACATTCCAACAGCAAGTGTTGCTACTGATAGCGATACTGCCAACAACTTTTTAAATTTGTTCACAAACAACTCACTCCTTTCGTAATATTATTCAGCATTTACTGGGTATACATTTCTGTCTAATTCATAACCTTGACTTGGACTAATCTCTTTGATGAAATATTGACCAATATCTAGATTACCTAATTCTCCAGTTCCTTGAGCATTTGTTGTAATTCTTCCAACTTCCTGCTGACAAGCTTGATCTCTATATACCCCATATACTGCACCCTGTAACGTGTAGTTTCCGTTGTTTTGAGTGATTTGTGAATTACCTGAAACTTTGTTTAATTGTACCTTTCCTTTAGGAGATCTTGTTGTAGTCATAATATCTTGAAAACCACTACCACAAGTCATTACATATAATTCATATCCCCTTAACTGGTCTCTGTGACGAGGAACATTTATATCTCTCACAAAATTAACTGTATTTCTGATACCTTGAATTTCATCCCCAGTTAAACCTAATACTGTTCCTTCATACATTAAAGAGATGCATGAGTGAACATATATTATACGTTTATTTCTATCCCCAATAGTTGTTCCAAAAACCTGGTCACCTTCTGATGCAAAATCCTCTCCCTGAGTATACATTGATACAAGCTTTATAATTTCTTCTGCTAACTCAGCAGAAACACCATCAATTGCCCGATTAAACTCTGTGTACCCATATATTCCGTTGTTAGGAGTCATTTTTGAAGCATTAGCACAATATGCTAAATTATTTCTACCATTTAAATTAACCGTAAATTCATTGGTAGTATAAGTACCACTAGGATATGTAATAACATGACCTACCATTAACTGAGCTTGACCACTAATCTTTGAATTATTTGTGGAATAAAAAGCACTTCCTGGTTGAAAATCCATTGTACCATCTTCAGATTTGTACTCTGGTTTTAAACTATCCTTCAATACTGGAATATCGGCATTTGCTTCTTCAGGATTAGCTAATGACCAATCAAGTACTTGATCTGACAAGAAGCTTAGGTTATCATACCCAATATTTACAGTAGCAGAATCACTTAGACCAAAATCTACAGTTATCTCACTACTTGGATAAGAGTAATCATTTTTACTAAATAAACTCTTACCATCTTGACTTTGTACATCAACACTAACAACATCACTTCCTAATGGAAGAACAGTGTTATCTGTACTAAATGAGATGTTTTCAGCTTTGACATCACTTAATACAACATCACCATTTATTGTACTTTTAGACCCGTTGTACTCAACAGTACTCTCTTCACCTAAAACATCAATAGTTGCAATAGTAGAACCATCACCATTTACTGTAATCTTACTCCCGTACTTACAACCATCAATATTAAAGATTAAGTCCTTACCTTGTTCATCATTAGTATCTCCGCCTCCGGTATCTGCATAAACAAAACCCATGCTACCAAATACGACTGAAGCTAACAAGAAACAAGACAGAAGTTTCTTCTTCATATATTTTACCTCCTTACTCAGAGTATAATAACTTCTGAAATTTATATTTATATTTTATAAAATTAAGAAACTTCTGCGAATTTTTGAGTACAATCTTTAATCTGGGGTAGCTTGTACAGTATATACATTTGGATCTAAATTATACCCTGGGGAAGCTTGTATCTCTTTTATATAATATGTACCCAAATCTAAGTTTCCAAGTTTACCTTTACCACTCTTATCAGTAGTAATTCTACCTACACCCTGAGTACACTCTCTATTTCTATATACCCCATAAATAGCACCCTCTAAAGAGTAATTACCATTTCCCTGGGTAAGATTTGGTTTAGCAGATACCTTCTCTACTCCTACACTACCTTTCTTTGGTTTAGGTGGGGCTGCCTTTACTACTGTTATTGCTGCTGAAGCTGCCTTTGGAACGATATTACCAATTTGGTTGCCCTTTAAAGGCATATCTGAAGAGTGCCACATTCCATTTGGATCACCTACAACCTTATATATCCAACCTGGATATGCTCCAACAGTATCAAATGTAGTACCAACATATATACCAATATGATGATGATCTGAAATACCATGAGATAAACCATTTTGCATTCCACCAGCAGAAGCATCCCACATCCATATAATATCACCTGGTTCTATAAAGTGATCTTCATGATTAATAGTATCTATAATATTATTTATATTAGAACCTGTATATGTACGATACTTTATATTATTCTGCTCTAAGAAATCAACCCATCCTATACTTCCTGGAACATTTTTACCACCTGAAGCTGTTAAAACATACCATACAAATCCAGTACAATTCATTCCTGGTACTCCTGGAACATCATAATCTCCATGAACACCACTTGGATCTCCATTTGGATTTCTCCAATCATATGTTTGATAAGGTGTACTTAAGTAAAAATTTGTTTTTACATGGAAATTTAAGTTGTTCATTATTTGTTCTCTACCTATTCCAATAGCTTCAGATAAAGGTCTCTGACCGTACTCTTGTACAACAGTATCTCCTTTTCTAGTTACAAAGTTAGGAGTTCTTTCATGACTAGAACGTAATTTGCTATTCTTTCTGTGTGCTATCTCATCTGTTATACCATACCCATAAGAGTGCCACTTCTCTGTTCTTGACAATTCCTCTATTTCTTCTTCAGATAAACTCAATAAATCCTTATCTTCTAACTTAGATATGTCTTCTTTTTCTTCATTTGGAACATCCTCTGCCCACTCTTCTGAACTCTTATCAATTTTCTTAAAATTTATACTTATGATAATAGGATTTTTAAATTCCTTTGGAGAGTACTCAGAGATACTTCCTAAACTCTCTAACACAGAAAGCGTCTCGCTTAATAAATCTACACTCGATATTTCATACCCTTCTTCCGGTGCAAATACAAAATTATACCCTTCTTGTACGTTTACAGAAACACCATTAGACTCTTCTTTTAATTCCTCTGTTTTTTCTGAATCTTGGTGTTTTACTACTTCACCCTCCTTATTGTACTTATCCAGTACAACACCATTTTCATCTGATACAATAACACTACCTCCTTCACTTACTAACATTCTCCAATTAGATTTAATTTCTTCTTCTGCGACAGCTTGTTTTTCAACACAAACTAATACAGAACTTGCAACCAAAGAAACTGCTGCTGCAAATGAAATTACTCTTTTAAGAAGTTTCTTTTTTCTCATAATAACTATTACCTCCTTCATTTTAGGATACTAAACGCAATCTGCTTTTCTTTTTAGAAAATCAAAATATATAATATTTTTAACTATTTATTTAAATTTCAATAAAAATAAGAGAGGATTTCTCCCCTCTTATTCTATAACTTACAATTTATTGTATATACATTAGGATCTAAATTATACCCTGGAGATGCTTTTATCTCCTTTACATAATAAGTTCCTATGTTGATATTAGTTAACTTACCATACCCTTTGGCATCTGTTGTTATTCTACCTACTTCTTGTTTACAAGCCCTATCTCTATAAACTCCATAGACAGCTCCATTTAATGAGTAATTTCCATTATTTTGTGTTAAGCTAGGGTTCTTGCTTGTTTTATACAACTCCAAGCTGGTTTTTCTAGGTTTCTCCCTACATATAAAAGCACCTACCATCTGATTAGCACTGTTAGAGGAGTCGTACAATACTTTACCATAACCTGTATAATTTCCTTTTTGTGCTAAAGCATAATCTAAACAACGTCTTATATACCCAAAACCACCACCTTCAAAATTAACATTATCTTCCATTTGTACTGGCGGATTATGTACTGTTTTCCATTCCCCATGACTATTTGTAAAACTACCTCTATAATATGGTCTAGTAGTTTCTAGAAAAGTCCAAAAACAAATTTGCTTCATTGCATAAGCTGCTGAACTTTCATCTAAAGTTGATGCAGGTCTTAATTCATTTTTAGCTGGGTGTTCATTGATATATTTATCCATTAACCCTAATACAGTAACTTCATCCTGGGATAAGAAATCTAATGCATTTCTAACCACCCTATTGCTTGAAATAAAATTCTTTCCTGGTTCAATGCACCATAAAGGTGTACCCATAGCCGAACTACTTGGAAAATAAGAACCTAAGACACCTTCTTCCCATCGCTCTACTATATCAAATCCTCCTGGATACCCTGTCCAATAATCTACAACATCTATATTTGACATCTGCCAACCATTGAACAATCCATCTGCGTAAGCTGTTGAACCTATAGGTGGGAAAGCATTGTACTCCCAATCTCCATAAGTTGCTACATCTGACGGAGTATTAAATACATCATCACATATACCATTCAATTCTTCTGTTGAACCATTAACGCTTAAATCCAGATTAGCGTTATCTACCATACTCTGTATTTCTAACCATATAGAATCTCTACCTACAACAGATGATTTAGGTTTTTCTGTAGTTTCTTCCTTAATTTCATCTTTAGCTTCATCTGATGAAACTTCTTCTTTTGATACACTGTTTTCTTCTTTTTCTAATTCCTCATCACTAGTATCAGCATTTGGTTTTAATTGTTCTTCCTCGACTGAGTCGTCAGGGATGATTAAGATTGTCCTCTGCCTGGGTACTATCTACACTTACATCATCTGCGTAAACATAGCCTAGTCCTCCAAAAGCTAAAAAACAACTTAAAGCTAAACATAAAACCTTCTTCCTCATAATAAATACCTCCTTATATATCTTATGTTTTTAGCTTACTTAATTAGTTTTTTCATATATTTTAAAAGTTACCAAGCTCTGCCATAGATAAAGTATATTTATTTTTAGAGTCTTCTTTTGTTTGCTCTGTAACACGTTCATTCTCAACACCAAGTAAATTATTGATGTAGCTAGATTGCTTTTTCTTTGATGATTTGTACTTTACAAATACAGGTTTAGCCATATATAAACTACTTTCACCACTGAAACCTAATAAACCACTACAAGCCTCTATAGTCCATGTTGTTATAAAAATTGTAGGTTTACCCTTTGTGGCTCTTACTTGCATAAGACCTTTAGCAGAAGCAATGTCTGCTAAGTTACTTCCATCGTTTATTAACATAAATAATAAATCGCAGTTATAATATTCTTTTATATCGGAATCCATATTAAAAGCTTTTAAGTTAAACTCTGTGCATGAGATAAATTTTCCTATATTTACATTAGCTAAATAAGCCTTAGCTAACATTGGATATACAAATCTATCTATTCTACCCTTTACAGAGATACCAAAGCATAAACTTTCCTTTGGTATTTCTCCTACTGTTAAGTTTAAATATAACTCTTCTGCTACTTCTGACTGCCACTTTAGAGATTCTTCTTCAATAAATAATCTCTCCCCATCAGGTACTACACTATCATATACAAACTTTGTTGATAGGTACTCACTTTCAATCCCAAGTGCATCTCCTAAAGATAAATGACTATCATCTTCTACTTCGACATACCCTTGCGCTAATAGTTCTTTCTTTCTCTTTGAACAGTGAGGACAAGGAATCATAGCACCCTTATCTACATCTAATAATAAACCCTTACTATTACAACCGTATGGACAATCTTCGAAATGATTTTTTGCTAACATACTCACTACCTCTTTTTATTCACAGTATTCATACCTTGTACTACATAACCCTTTTTCCTACAACCCAAAGTAAATCACCTTCTTTTAAGAACTCTCTACATTTAGCTTCGTAAATAGGGTCAAGTCTATAATCTCCTACATACTCCTCTAAATCTGTATGATAATCTACACTAGATTCTACGATATCCCAATCTAAAAAATCTAATCCAACAGCATATTCTTGAATGATCTTGGTAGGATCTTTACCAACTCTTACCCCTAATATTGGCTTATCTACACCATATCTAAGCATACCAGTTACAACCGAGGAAAACGACATACCACTTCCAACAGGTATTACAATCCTCTTTACTTGTTCTGGAATATTTTGTACTTGCTTAGATGTAACTTCAACATTCTTTTCACATTCCATTCCAAATGGTACATACCCACAATTTCTGTTTTCTGCGTATTCCCTAGCCCTTGCTACTATGATATTATTGTATCCTGGTCTTACCCTGATTATTTCTGTGTTTGGATTGTTTTTAATATTAGAAATTACAGAAGTATCTCCTCCAAATGGCATAAATAATTTACACCTTACTCCTAAACTTTCACAAATGAAACTAACAATCTCGCATTGAGGGGATTGCCTACTTCCAGCTGTTACAATAGTATCATAACCTTCTTCAATAAGTTCTGTTATTACTTGATAGGCTGATCTAGCCTTACCACCCCTAACACCGCAAATTTCGAATAAATCATCTCTTTTTAACCAAATACCCTCTTCTTCATTATATTCTACTGGTGTTAATTCGTCAATTTTCATTAAAATTTTCCTCCAATTCCTGTTGTAATACATAAAAACTTAAAGATATATTCAATATCTTGTTTTTATCACTAAAATTAAGTCTTTTTACATCTGGCATATCATTTAAACTTTTTAGTCTTCTTATGCAAGCTTCTCCATACATATAAATTGAGTTACAAAATTCACAGCAATCCAACTCATATATGGTTTTTAAAGAATAAGCCAATAAACTGTATTTCTCATCTTTACTATATATCTTAACATACTCGCAAAATAAGTTAAACTCTCTTACATAAGATTTTGCTATTCTTAATAAACTGTAACGCATAATATCCTCCTCGCAGAGGATAACATATATTTAACAAATACACTATATAAAAATATTAACTATTTTACTAATAAGACCTATTATAATATCCCATACCGAATTAGACATTACAAGTATACCAACAGATATTATTATAGCAACCCTAGTTATTAACCCACCGAGAGATACATATTTTACTCTCTTACTGCTAACATCTATACCCTTTTCCGTTGCTACCATTAACCTTCCAAAAGATAATATCAATAATAAACTAAATTCTACAAAATTATTAAAATAATCAAATAAATATGCTACTATTAACAGTATACCATATAATATTAAACTAAACCCTAATATATTCGTTAAGACTCTTATAATATTTTTAGTCGAATCTTCTTTTGCATTGATACCCTCTTTTAAGTCATTTAAATGATTTACATCCTTTACTGTGTATAGTGTACTTGCCATTGATACATCATTCTGTACATCTGATAGTTTGTAATATTTCATTCCTGATAATTCCCATTCACTCTTTAACTCTTCATACACAGCCTTCTCTTCGTCTGAAGCACCACTATTAGTTTTATCACCATTACTTCCTACATTACCACTATATATTGATTCTTGTTCATTGCACTTCTTACCACTTTTAGAAGAATATACATTTACATATTTAAAACTACCACCATTATCTTTGTAATAGTCTGACCACTTAGTTCCTTTAAAGCCACTATCACCGATTTTAAAGTCATCCTGACCTATAAATTCATCTATAAATATATAATGACCTGCAGTAGCATTTGCGCTTATACATACTTGTAAATATTTGCCTTCATCATATAAACCCTTTAAAACAGCAATAGCTTTTTTATTTCCCATACCTTCTAGACTTAACATATACTGATCACACTGTAAATCAGGTTCTAGTTTATTTACCATAGAACCATTCATGTGTCCCCAAGCAGTGTCCCATCCATTATAAGATTCTACCTTGTCTATTATATCTATTGGAGTTTCTTTTTTAGGATTTATATACCCTCCCTTAGCAAGTATGTATGACATTGAAAAATAACTACATGCACTTGAAGTTATAGTATCTCCAGTACCACCTGCTAATCTCCTAGTATCGCTTTCTGGAAAACTACCCTGACACCATGTGGTTATGTCATAGATATCATGAGGTTTACTGTCATCATATGCAAATACACTTAAATTATTAAATATCAAAACAATACTAATTATAAAACTAAATAATACCTTTTTAAAATCTATTTTAAACTTTCTTGATTTACAAATTAAAACCATTCTACCACCTTTACCCATACACTGTAAATTATATTACCTAATACACCACTTGTTAACATTAATCCTATAAATATTACTATTAGACTTCTTGCTATAATCATAGGAAATGTAACATAAGTTACCTTTTTTCTTTTATTGAAACCAGATTTTACAATACCTCCCCTTACTGAGTCTAAATCTACTATCTTTAATTTACCAAAAGTTATTATCTCTAACAAAGAAAATTCAAAAAAGTTATTAGCATAATCAAATATAAAAAATGCAATTAATAATATACCATATAGTATACAAACCATTCCTAATAAACTTTGTAATGCGTTGTACCAATTTATAGGAGTATCTTTGGAATTTTCAATCATATTTGAACAATATGATAAAGTTCTTATTTCATCTTTAGACAAATTTTCTCTACCCTTTAATAAAAGCTCTTGTTGCTCACGTTTTAGAGTTGATAATGATGGCATTCCAGTTAAATCTGATTCTGTTATTATGCTACCATATCCTTTTGTAGACTCTACCTTGTCTTGTACTTGATTTCCCTTATTCCCGCTTAATGGTTTTAAATCATTTACATCTTTAACCATTCTTAAAAAAGCTTCTGGCTGTCCGTAATGAGAAAATTCATCTACATGTACATAATTTGTAGGTGGCTCTGACGTATTAGTGTGGCATATCTTTCCATCACCTATATAAATTCCTACATGTTGGGCTGAGTTACCCCACCAACAGATATCTCCTGGTATAGCCTCTGATTCATCTGTAAATACCTTGTAAGCTTCTGCTTTTTGAGCATCGCTCTGAGGTGTTATCTCTATTCCGAAATGCCTATATACCATAGAAGTAAATGCAGAACAATCGAAACCAACTTTTTGATCTGAACACTCTTCTAATGTTTTAGGTCCTGTTCTGCCACCTGGTCCTGAATAAATATAAGGCATTTCTTTGTGACCATCCCATTTTATTGCATATTCAGATACTTCAGTTTGCTTTGGTTTATTTGTCTTAGCCTCAACAACAGTATTTGATGATAAGCATAATACTATTAAAAATAACAATGATATAATTTTTTTAAGCTTTATTATCTTATTTTCCATCTACTTACCCTTTCTACTATAAAAATCCATAAATTATATAAAACATCTTGTAACAAACCAGTTGATAATAATATACCAATCACAATAACTATACTAGCTATTATAATACATCTTAAAGGAGTTACATAAGTTACTTTTAGACTTTTATCATACCCTATTATTTTATTTTTCTCAAAATAATCCTTTCCAACCAGTCTATACTTTCCAAATGTTAAAAAACTTAATAATGACAGTTCAAAAAATGCATTAAACCAATCGAACAACATGAATACAATCATAAGTACACCATATAATATTATTAGCATCCCTAAAAATCCTGACATAACACTTAAGCTTTCTGATAATAAAAACTTATTGGATTTCTTAGCTTCATCTATAGCTGCTAAATTACCTTGCTGAGTTATCGATAACTCATCGTGCTTTGGTAAATTTATATCTGACCTATTATTACCTAATATTGAAGCATCCTTCATTCCTATTAAATCGTATTCTGCTATTAAATCAGTTATTTCTTGTATTTCTTCTTCTGTGGATGGCTTTTCCTCATCTACATTATTACTACCATTCATAGATTCTGTACTTTTCATCTTGCTACTCTGAAATACATCTATATTAGATATTCCAGCATTCGCCCACGTATCCCAATCACTATGAGCTCCACCTGCTACATCCCAAACAACTGGAGTTCCATTATCAACCCCAACTATTGGAGAGAAATGAGTAGATGTTGTAATAGGAGCTCCGCTTGTCATTATCACTACATAATACCCTTGATTGAAGTAATCAACAACTTTCTTTTTAGCTTCCTCTGGAGTATATAACTTATCGTCATCTAATACCTTTGTAAATGTAGGGTCTACATTGGAACATGATGTTGAGACTAAACCACCTCCCACATAAGACATTCCATCTGATAATACCCTTGGATTAAATTTATCTACATCTCTTAAATCCTTATTTGCGTACCCCATACAAACAGCTATGCTTGTTATGAAACATCCTGCTGATCCAATAGTGTAACCTGCATTTGGTATAGTATAATCTGCCCACCTTGGGTCCAACTGACTAAACGTTTTATAATCTTCTGATGTACTCGCATAAGTTGTAATGCAATTAAAAGGTATTGATACTATTACCAATAACCATATTATAAAACTAAAAATATACTTTTTCAAATCTAGTACCTCCGATTCTCATATCTAATTGTAAATTGATAAATTATTTTAGTAGAATAACTATTTTTATAAAAATTTTATAGGATTTTAAATTTTCTACAAAATTCTTTTATACTTCTAATTAAGCATATTTATATATCTATTTATAATAAAATATTTGTTTTATATAACTATTAGAATATTTTTATATTTCTAATTAAACGTAATTTAATATCTAAATAATAATATATAAATAATACTATAATTTTATATTTCTAATTTATAATACTTATACTTCTAATTGTATATAGTTATAAAGCTAATAAAAAAGAGAGCTGAAACTAAGCTCTCTTCCAAACCTTTAACCCCTCTCTTTTTCTAAATTCAAGTATATCAAAAGGTTCTTCATCTCTGAATTTAATCCAATCATAATCATTCATCATGCATAAGTGAGTACTTCTTGCCATTTTTTATACATCTCTTTCTGCTAAACCAAGTTTGAATAAAAATAATTTTTCATCTCTTCTACCAGCTGGTATTAACCTATCATCTAGCCGTTTTTCTATAAATGATAAAGACACAACACCATCTCCAAATAGAAAAAGCTTTCCATTACGTTTTGAATAACACAATTCCTCTTCGAAATCTACTATTACTGTACCCACTAGATCGTCTTTATGATAGTGATCAAATATTACTTTTTACCCATAATTACCTCCTTGATAGTATCTTAACATAATTATATAAAAAATAAAAGGTATTCACATAAAGTAAATACCTTCTCTTTTAAAAATAAAGATTTTAGTTAATTTCCTTTTCATTTATTAACAAACTCAATACACAACTATAATCGCTTCCTGCAAATACATTACTAGCTTCAGCTCTATCGGATAATATCTTATTAAATGTAGATAACTCTTGACCTTTAGTTAACAGCATTTTAACATGCTTATTGTATATATTAAATGACCTAGTCATTCTTCCTTCGAACTGTACCATATTATTAGTATTAGGATCAAAATTATAGAAAATACAATGGTTACAATTACCAAAATTTAATCCTTTTTGTACATTTGTTACAAGTACTGAAATATCTCCAAGCCTAAATCTATTTATAGTGTCTTCCCTTTCTTTCTCTGAAGTATCACCATTCATTACTGCTACATTATAGCCTAATTCATCTAATGTCTGATATATTGCCCACTGTGCCTCTTTATATCTAGCATAAATTAGAACAGATTTAGCGTCTCTCCAGTCATCTCTTAAAATTCTAAGTACAGCTGCTAACTTTGGAGTAGTATCTACATTTGTTGGAATACCCTCTAAAGTGAAATAAGATGGGCAATCAAAAACCATCTGAGACATACTTGTTCTTTTTAATAAATACCTTTGTTCGTCGGTTACTGGCAACTCTACAACCTCTGCTGTACAGTCTTTCATCTCAGCACCTAAAAATTGTCTTGTTCTAGCAAAATACCTGTAAGACACAAGTTTTCTAAATTCTTCTTGATTTTTATATTTACCACTAAATGTAGGGTAATTACCATAATAATCGAATACCTCATAAGTATTAGAAAATTCAGACTTAGTAGGCAACAAACTACTATCTACAAAATTAAGCTGAGCATAAAAAGACCTAAGCTCTTTCTCAAAAGGAGTAGCATTTAATAATATTACCCTTTCAAACATATTAGCTAAATACATACCATCTTTATACATCTGAGTAGCAGTGTTAGATAATATATCTCCTGATTCATCTATAATTAAAGCATCAAATGGTATATCTCCAGTATCTAATATAAATCCTCTTAAATATTCTTGAAAATCTAAACTTTTTATAAGAGAATGAGTTCCTACAACACTAGAAGTTAACTCACCATAATTATTTTCTATAAACTTTTTTACTTTAGGCTTTTCACCATATACAGTTTGAACATAATTACCAGTAAACTTAATAAGTTCATCCTGAGCCTGAGAAACAATATTTTTATTTGTTAAATATAAAAACCTAAATTCCTTACCCGATTTCATATAATTATTTTCTAAAAGATTTAATAGCCCTGCTACCTCTACAGTTTTACCAAGACCAACGGAATCTCCTAATACCAATCTTTTAGCAAAAAACATATAAGCTACACCTAATGTTTGATGATCTAATAATTTACCACGTTTATCCGTAAAATCTACTGGTTCATTAGACATAGCCTCTTTTATCATATCTACATCATGGGAAGATAAATCCCAAATAACATTTTTTAAATCCTCGACAACACCGTGATTTATGTCTAGATTCATTAATTTCTCTAGACTAACACACTCTTCGTCTGATAAGTATTTACCTGCATACCTACCATACTTATAAATAACCTCTTTTCTTCTACTCATTACAACACCTACTTAAACACCTTTACATATTTTCCTTCATTACAACAAGATTCATATGCTTCTTCAATAGCATACAATAAACTAGAGTAAAAATCAGATTTTACAGGATGAAAGAACTCCTCGTACATACCCTTCTCATTTAGACCATTGTTTAGAGGAATAGTTGGCAACTTTATTTCACATCCCTTATTCTCTTCTAATATAGATTTGTATACATCTTGCTTACTGGGTAAAATTAGATATCTACCATCATCACCATTTATCAGTCTTATATTATTTAACCTAAGACAATCATCTAGTATTACAGAGCAAGAAGCTAAAAATCTCCCTTTTCTTTTTTCATCTGAAAACATAACTTTTGTAACTCTCATCATAAACCCTCCTAAATCATTAACTTACCTTTTCTTTTATATATTCTTCCAAGTTTTACTTGCTTTTCTACATCCTTTTTATCATAGTATTTAAGTACAAATTCAATAGGAGAATTTGGGTACTTTCTTAAGAAATCTCTTATATCTCTTGGAACTTCCATATATTCGGATTCTACACTACTAGTATTCTTGGAATCTTCATCTTTTGAAATTTCTTTATTATCAAAAGTATCTATAAACTCTAAATCTATTGATGTTCCTTCATTATCTTCTATAATAGATTCATTGTTATCTTCCAAATCCTCTAAAATGAAATTTGAATCAGATGAAAATAAATTTGAATTATCATTTAAGCCAAATTCTTCTACATTTGAAACACATTCTTCTAAGCTAGTATCTACCTTATTACCTAATTTTAAAGATTCATCTTCTTCGACATCTTCTTCGTTTTCATTGCTATATAGTTCAAACCCATCTTCTACTTCTTCAGGTTTTTCGAAATCTTCTACAAACCTACCATGTTCTGAATAATTATATTTATCTTCTTCTACGAACCTACCATGTTCTGAATACATAATAGTTTTATATTCATTTAAACTATCTTCTGAACTTTCATTACTAGTTTCTTCTACACTGCAATCTTCTACAAATCTTCCATGAGGTACATAAGTATTTATATCCGAACTTGAATCAGAACTATTAACTGAGACAAAACTTAAGAAACTATTACCATCCACCTCTTCAACAACTTCCTTAGAACAATCTGTATAATCTTCTACAAATCTTCCATGTTCTACATAACAATTATCTTCATTCTTTTTACAACTTATAGAATCTTCAACATACCCAGTATCGTTATAGCTATTGTTTAAATTTTCTAGAAGTATTCTTTTTCTATCACGTTCGTCTTCCATGAACAAACCAAAAAAATACTTACGCAAGTCTTCTTGATTTTTAATCCCTTGCGTAGATGTTATATTTAAATAAAAATCTATATCTGACTGTAATTCTTGTATGTTTGACCTAACCCTAAATATATTACCCATAAATAACCCTACTCTTCTTCTAATAATTCGTTCCAGAAATCTTCCTCTGTACTATCCTCCTCTTCAGTTTCATTACCCATGTTCAAATCACCTACATAATTATATGAATCAATACCACTTGTGTGGTCTATTGGTACTGAGCTCTTATTCCTTGTTTTAACAGCATCTCCTATCCTACCACCTATTTTCCCATCAATTTTTATACATTCTTGACAGTCTGGTTCTAATTTCTTCCATAAAGAACCTATATATTTAAAAATATCTTTATTTGTTTCATTATCTTTAGAAAGAACTTCAGCATGACAAAATACACATTTACCATTAGCTATTTCCTTAGACCTTAAAGCCATATCGCCTTCATTTACTAATGAGTAAGGAAACTCTTTTGGAGTAACTTGTAAAGCATTTTTTATTTCATCTTTATTTAATTGTCTTACCATAGCTCTACTAGATATTAAGGAATAAGTATTTTTACCTATAACGGAATCAACGACTCTATGAGGAAATAAAATCATTCTTACACCCAAATAAGCTAACTTACTTACAACAGTAGCCAAATACCCTTTTAATTCTTTCTGCTCGTCGTTATCTAAATATACTTCCATAAGTGACATAAGCTCATCAATAACAATATAAGTATATGGTAATCTTTTATCTGGATTATGTTTGTTGTAGTCTTTTATATTTATTTCACCACTGTTTTTTAATACTTCTCCTTTAGTTTTTTCACAATACTCTATTATACTTTTAATACTAGGTATAATCTTCTTTGGATCTCCGCAGAAATATCTTATATGAGGTAATACAGTACTCATATACTTAAAATCTGAAGAGTCATTCTTATGGTCTAAAATATAAAACTCAATTTCTTTTGGAGATGTAAACATACATAACTGAGCCAATATTGACTGACCTTTCCAAGATTTTCCACCTCTACCTTCACCGCTTATCATTAAACTATCACAATCTAATAAATCACAATTCCACACGTCTCCTAACTCATTTATACCCCATACAAAAGGAAATCTATTTCTTGTATCAATAACAAAATCCTTAATATTTGAATAAACATCTGCTAAAGATACCATTATACTTTTTCCTAAGAATATATTTATTATTAAAGCACCAACCATACTGTCTACAGTAGCATATACACCATCATGTATAACTTTTCCGAAATCATCTCTAGCATATAAATCGGCTACCCCGTTAGCAATTTCTTGTTCTTTTAAACCAGGTGGTCTATTTGCTCTTAATTGAATAATAAAATCATTCTTTCTAACAGATTCTAGAAATGGAAAGTTATCTTCCTTTGTTCCAGCTTGAGCAGATGATCTCTCTAGATAATCCGCAAACATCATAAATTCATCACTACCATCAGTAACTTCATACATTGTTGCATAATCTGGAGTTATTCTTGGTAGTACACTCATATATCTTTCAAATAAAAACTGACGAGTCTGAGTTCCAGGTGTTATTTCTGGAATATTAGATATAGCCTCATCTATATCTACAGGTGTAGAATTAATGTATTCTGTTTCTATCAAAGGTTCTTCGTCTTCCCAACTATAAAGATCTTCGTCTTGTTCTGAAGATAAATTATCTTCCTCATCACCCCAATCATCATTTAAATCTTCTGATATGTCTAGTAAATTGTTGTCTTCATCACCCCACTCATGGTTTTGCTCACTACCTAGGCTAATGTCTTCTTGTTCTTTTTCTTCATTAACAGTGCTCTGATGAGCATATTCTCCGTTTTTACTATAAAAAGTCATTAATGGTAAAGCAAACAAATACCCTAATAAACCTCCTATTACAAGATCACTTGGCTGTTGTATATTTGGAACAAAAAATCCTAAAATACAAAAAATAGTTCCTACACCAACACATACAGATGATATTTTAAACATCCTCTCACCTAGTACATGCCAATCACCTTCTTTATTATTTTGAAAAGACTCTACGAATAACTTTATGTAGTCTATAGTACCCTTAGCAGATTTAGAGCCTACACTTACCAAGCCCTTACTCACAGATACAACTGTTTTTATAATTTCATCTTCTCCTGCTGACATAGCTTTTAATTTATCATCAGCTGAACACCCCATACCTGATAATGAATTATTATAATTTGTATTATTAGTATTATTATTTGTATTTTGCGAACCACCTAATGCATTATCTAATAAACTATTAACATTTAAATCCGAACCACCACTGAAACTTGATTCACTAGTAACAGAACTACTTGAATCCATATTCCAACCATCATCACCTAAACCTGGAGCATCATTAGGTTTATTCTTATTAAAATCTCTTACTGCTCTAGCGTCATCCCAATCACTCATTATACAACCTCCTAAAAATCAAAAATACCAAATGCTATGTAAATAAACCCTAATATTATTAAAACAGCATAAGTTCCATTCTTTGTATTTTTAGGAAAATCACTATCTACAGATAAATGACTTCCTAAAAATATTACTAATGCTATTATAAGCGAAATATGAAAACCTTGCATATATTAATCCACCTCTTCTGCATTTTTAATAGATTCTAATAATTCTTTACCCTCGTCCATATATCTTTCTGTAATATAACTTACAACCAACTTACCATCTGCATAACGACAAGCTAAATCTACATCTGTATCTACACTTACCAACCAACCAGTATCTAAGTCAGGATACCTTTGCACTGTTAAATCAAAAGTTACACTTCTTTTAACTGCATCCTCGCTCTGATAATAATCTAAAATATAATCATATAAATACATATCTAACTTAGTACTATCTGATTCATCTGAACCATAAATTTTTAAGTTTTTATAAATTTCTTCTTTATCATCTTCCCAAAAATCTTTACTTGTTAAATCTAACATTTTTACTCTAACAGTAAAGACCTGTTTATTCTCTGCAAATACAGATGAATTAACTATACCATCTACTTCTATACTTAGAAGAGCCTCTCTATACATATTTCTTAAAAATTGATCTGTATAATCAGTATTCTTCTTTTTCTCATCAAAGTACCCTTCATAAGTATCTATTACTTTACTTCTCCTTGAATACTTCTGAACCATACTCATATCCAATGCCCTTAAACCATTTAAGTATGCATATACAACCTCTTCAGCTGACATTTCCTTATCTCCTAATGATAATAAAGTACCATCTGTGTCCCATAAATAACCATCCGGTAATTTACCATAACTATCTATTAAATCAGCTTGCATCTTTAAAATCATATTATCGTTATATTCATCTTTATCTTTACTTTTTATTTTTTCTCTTGCTTCTCTTCTTTCTTGAGCTGCTTGTTCAGCCTTCTGTTGTTCTATGTTAGTTTTTACCATTGAACCAATTAGTATTACTACAAATAATATAGCTCCTGCTATCATTAAAAATGTTTTATTTTTTAGTAATTTCTTTATTTTTTCCATGACAACCTCCTGTTAATTAGATAAATCTACTCCTGTTTTGAAGATATTACTATCTGCAATATGTTTAGGTATAATCATTTTAGCAATAGTTGTAACACTTTTATCTAATTGAATTAAAAACGCCTTATCGTACATACTCATTGTTGCATTATCGCTTTCCATACTATTTAAAGTACCTTTTTTTGTTACTAGAGAATCAAGATCGCCTTGTAACATAGGAACAGATAGCTCTTTACATATTCGTTCTCTAGTATCACTACTTGCAATAGCACCTATTGCAAAAGAAGTTATATTATCAAAAATAGCAAATCTGTCATCGTCTAACAATTCCTTAACATTATTTGTTACAATGAAGTTAATATCGCCTAATTTTCTACCACCTGTAATAGCTGTCTTAATAGTATTTGCTGAATCAGGAAAACTACCCCATCTTTGAAATTCTTCCCAAACCTTGAAATTAAATTTACCCCTTGCCTTACTAAATATTGACCTTATATGCGAGATATTAGCTGCTGATAACTGAGTAAGAGCCATCTGTGTTTCATCTATAGAATCTGAGGATTTACCTGCCATACCAAATGAACATATTACCAATTTTGCATTAGCAATATCTGATAAAGATACTCTATTTTTAAATACATCGCATCTTATTCCACCCTTACTAAAAGGTTCAAAGTATTCTGATAATTTTGCGACAACCTTATCCAATGTGTCTATATAACCACTATTTATTTTATATCTTTCATGCAACTCTAGACTAGATTGATCTTTCTTTGATAAAGATAAACATTCTCTATATAAATCCTTAAACTTGGTATATACATAAAATAAATTATAACCTTTTGTATTTTTCCATGTACTTAAGTCGTCGTCTATTACACCTAAATCTGTATATGCCTTTGAAATAGCATTGTTTACTATCTTAACAGACCAAATATTATCTTTAAGTAATTTACTTCCAATTAATACCCTAAAGTAAGAGTTTGTAAAACTCTTACAGAAAGTAAATATATCCTTATCTAGTTTATCAATTCCTGTTAAAGTTATTTCAAAAGGATCATAATAGCAACCCTCTCCTTCAGCCATATTTAAAACAACTACATCATCATATGAAGCTATAAAATTACCAAAAGGTATGTATTCAAATCCCTCAATATCATTTATAGTACCTACAAAATTAGGCATTGCTATAAGTTGTAGCAACAATGTCTTTAATAAGAAAGACTTTCCTCCACCAGTTTCGGAAGTTATTAGAATATTTTCGGCATCTGTATCTCTTCGTTTTATCTGCTTATAAACAGCAAATCCAGAAAATATATCTGTCCCAAACATAATACCATCTGCACCAATCTTACCCTGGTCATATGTACTGAACCTTGCAATTTGTTCATCTGGTATTGTATTTGAACCTACCCTTTTTGCAACACTAGATGACATCTCGGATGAAAAAGGACTAAATGCTTTTATAAAACCATCTAAATTATCTTCAACCCTTGTTATAACAATTCCAGTACGTTTACAATAATCTTGGATCATGAAAATTGATTTATCAAAATTTTCACCTCTCACACCACTAATAATAATCATTGTTCTATATTTAAACATATTTCTTTTACGATTCTTTTCAGCATCTGCTAAATATATTAAGGACTGTTTACGTCTAGACAACGTATTTATTGTTCCAATAGAATCATAAAAATTATAAGCATTTACTTCATCACTATCTGATTCAATATTTTTCCATGTACGAATCTTTGACCTTATCTGAGGACTTGCCCAATCTATCTTAGTTGGTTCAAATGATGAAATAAAAGAAATTCTTACTCCTTCTCTAGCCTCTCTTCGTATATTGTCTTTGAAACCAATAGGTATTGAAGAAGGATACCCATCTATTGTGTAATAATAGCATATGTTATCTTTTCCACTCATCGTAGCATTTTCAGACTTATAACTATTATAAGGTCTGATAATCTGATAACTACTGTTATCCCTCTTTAACTTCTTTAATATACTTTTCCTCCAAAGGTCAAGGAATCCTATTCTACCATCGTACCCTTCTAAATTACCATAAAAATTCATTAAACCCATTATAATTACCTCCTTTTTATAGTGTATAAAGCTTCGTAATTTAAATCAAAACTTCTTAAATACAACCGCTCCCTTTGATCGCTTGATTCTGGGTAATCTGGAAACATAGGTATAGTAAACATACAACCATTTACATCTCTTACAAAAGAAAAACAATTTATAGGTTGTAAATTAAATTTTTCTATAGAAGTCTTTCCATTTATAGCATATTTTATAGAATTACCCTTGCTATTTAATATGTGTTCATTTGATGTTTTCAACCTGTCAACTACTATAAAAGTATCATAATCAGTGTCATCTAATAATTTTACTAAAACATCCTTACTTGGATGGTTAGTAAACACTACTTGATTATAATACCCTTGCATGCTTCTTACTGACTTTTGTGTTACCCAATCAAAGCTTTCATATCTTTTTTCATACTGAGATCCAATTGGTTCTATAATTATTAACTTAGGTCTTACATTCTTTACATACTCACAATACAATCTAAATCCTAATATAAAAGATGTTAAAAAACTACAACTTCCTATTTCTTTTATCCTAATTATATTTTTCTCTTTTGGATATAATACCGTTGGGAAGAATACAACACTTGGTAAACCTCCAAATGAAAAAGTATTAGCAGTACTCTGGGATTTTAGCTCTTCCAATTTTAATACAGCATCTTGCATTTTTTGTTGCTCTTCTTGAGCTCTTCTTATTATTTCTGATGAATTTGTAAATATTTCTGTAGCGGTTGTTGATAACTGAAGAATCTCCATATCTTTTTTACGATACTCTGATATCATATTTTTCATTGCATCTTTTACAACCATCAGATAACTACTATTAAAATCAGAACCACCATCTTTAAGATATCTATTAAAGAAATCTGTTAATACTGGAACTCCACCTAATTGAGTTATTGTTGTAACATCGTTTATATTTCCAATAAGCCTAGAAAGTTCATCTGAACTCTCTAAGAAAAATTCATCATCAATGTACTTTCCCTCTGAGCCTACTACAATCATTCTTACTGCATTCTCTACTTTATCTTTAGAACGAATATAAATCATTGTATCTACTCTACCCTTGATTTTTGAAAGTAAATCTACTTTTTGCTCTTGGGACTCACAACTCTTGTGGTAAACAAAATACTCTATTTTACCTACAACCTCGGATACTTCTTTTAAACTTGATACTTTTAAAAATCCATTATAATTTACATTGTTACTTGTAACTATAATATTCATGTACAACTCTCCCTACTAATTTATATTTAACAACCAATTACCATTAGGAAATAAGAAACTTCTATTTACCCAATTTACATCTTCTTGTAAACTACTAAGATTTTCTAAAACTTCAACATCGCAATTTCTCATTATATACTTTTCTACATATAAGTCTACTATATCTCTATTAGTTAAAGCTAAAGAGGTTGAAACTAAATCACATCTATCTCCTTTCGTAATTACCAAAACATTACACAAATCTATAACTTCTTTAGATATATTATATAAACAATCACAAGGGCAATCTATAAAAACCATATCATACCCTTTTATAAAATTACTATTTAAAAGTCTTACTAAACTAGATTTGTTTATATTTGAACCAAAACCATTAGATATTACACCCACACCATCTTCCTCGTATACCCTTAATTTATTTATTCCATCATAGCACCCATTAGAATAAAACATATCCGTATCTATGAAAGAAAGTATACTATTTTCTTTTGTATCTAAATCAACTATCAATACTCTAAGATTTTGCATATTAGACATTTTAACAGCCTCATCTACAATCGACTGAGTAGAACCACTACCTCGAACACCTGTTATTAAATCTATATTAGGATACCCTTGCCTAGTCGCAGTTTCTTTATTATAACCCTTAAAGCAAGACTCGGAAATGCTTTCTTTTTTCTCTATATTGTGACTATTGCTAGAGTATTCTGGAATAGATATTTCTTCTTTTTCATCAGTACATTCTTGTAAATCAGGTTCAGTACTATCTTGCTTACCAATCTCCCGTATAATATCTTCTTCATCTTCTTCATCTAGAAAACCAGTATCTGAATGCTCTTTACCAAAATCACCAACACTTAAATTATCTTCTAAATTATCAGTAGAAGAAAATCCCGAATTAAAATCTACACCTCCAATAGATATTGGTCCATTATCAAAAAAGTTAGAATCTATATTAGAATTACAATTACTATTTATATCCTCTGTAAAAGAATTCTCCATATTCTCAGCATGACTAACTACATCTGAATCTACTATTTCTTTAACTTCATTTAAAGCAAATTCTCCAGTATTTGAAGCTGTGTCTTCAACTTCTTCTTTGTTTTTAACTTCTTCTAAATTTTGGGCAGAATTTTCAACACCACTACCGAAAAACCTTTTAATCATTCCTTTTTTCTTTTTCTGAGATTCTTGAGATTTCTTCTCTTCCTCGACATCGTCTTTTTTATCTATTGATACAACTGCCCTATCTACTTTCTTTATATCAAACGTATAATATCTAGTTTTAAGAGCTGTTATATCATCTTTTAAAATCTGTAATAAACTGGCTGGGGAAGCCTTTTCAAGTATAATTGGAGTATACATAGGTGAATTAAACATATTTATAAATACTTCATCTATACTATTTCCTTCCTGCTTTTTACCTTGAATTATCATTACTATTTCAGTTCCATTTGAATTATTTTTTATAAATTCATTTAATTCTCTTAAATCCCCCTCTGGATCGCTTTTACTCAATATCTTAGTTGAAAATACAATTCTGTCAAAAGATATATGCCTAAGCATTGACTCTCTTATCATTTCTTGTATATTGATATAGGTATAAAAATCTATATCATCCGCTGACTTCTTTAATGTGTTGATAACAACCTGAGACTTATCACCTATTGAAAATGCTACTACCATTCTAACAACCTCCTAATTAAAATAAATCTATTTCATCTTCTTGTTTTTTATTATGTTTCTTACCCTTAGATTTTCTTTCTTCTTTTCTCTTTTTGAGTTCTTCCTTCTTTAATTCTTGCTCTTTTTGTTTTTGAGCCTGCTCTTCTTTCTTTTCTAATATAGTCTTATTATACTTAACTACACTACCATCTGAACTAATTTTTTCTATTGGCTTAACACCGTTATAAGTATCTCCACTAAACACATTTAACATCGCATCTACTGTACTAAATTCATGTAAATTAAATAATATCTTTGTAAACTCACGCAAATCATTTTGATTTAATACATGATAACTCCGATAATTCGCCTCTAAAAAACAATTTAGAATTCTCTGTATAGTATTCAAAGCATTTATATCGCTTCCTGTCCATTTAAATAAATAAATATCAAAGGTTGTTACCCTTCTCATCATTTGATGTTGTTGATAACTAAATATGTCTGTTAAAACATCTTTTACATCTGGATTTGTAACTTGACCTAATTCAACAAAACTTTTTACCAATCTTTCATCTGTACCTACATTATCCATATAGTCAATATGACAGATCTTTACTTGATCTGCACCTGCTAAATTTAATGCATCTGCAATAGCTTCATAATGTTCGAATTCAGAATCACTATACTTACCCAATATTACATCCTTGTCTAAACGTACAAATAATCCTGACATACCATTTCTAAATCTACAATAATAATAAGGATCCTGATTACTTATCTCATAAATACCCCACATATTTTTTGTAGAAAAGGCATAATCGTCTTTTTCTAACTCTAAATATTCTTTTCTAATTTTACCTTCATTTAAAAGAAAAAAACGTACAATCAGAGATACAGCAAATATCTCTAATATACCAAATAATAAATTTACAGCAAAAAGACCTTCCTTGTTAAATATAATACCAATTCCAATAAACAAACCTACAAATGATAGTACCCAAGACCATAGTTTCTTTGACTTTTCTGATTCACCCCTTCCACCTGAATAGTCAAATGTTATTGGTAATGACATAGATATACTACCTTTTTTAGGTCTCATTCCACTAGAATCTTCGCTATTATTCATTTTTACTCCTCCTCTTTTACTTCTTCGGTTGTTTCATTGCTTTCTTCTGCATCTTCTTTATTTGAATCACTTTCATTTGAATTATTCTTTTCTAAAGATAATTCTTGTTTTATACTTATATTTCCACTATCATCTATTTCTGAATATAATACTGCAAATCCAGCACTAGCAGATGTTAAAATTAAAAATACAACTATATCTAATATAATTACATATAAGCTCATAGCTACTAAAGCATCCCTTAATAATTTTACTATAAGTCTTATTAGTTTTATAGTAGATTTTGTAGCTAATATTATAGCACTTTTACCTACATTAACACCCAATTTTACAAAACCAACACTAGCATCTATACTAGTCTTTGCAATATTAGCAGAAGCATGAGCAACATGCCCATGCTTCTTAGAATATCTTACTGCCTGTTCTTCAGCCTCTAAACGTATTTTATCTGCACGCTCTGCTACATAGTAGGCAACCTCTAAACCACTTATTGCAATTCGAAGAGAAATACTAGCAACTGTTAATATGAAAATTAAAAATATTATCATCTTAACCCTCCTTTTTAGAATCACCTAATTCATTTACAGATTTATCTGAATTAAATTTACCCATATTTCTTCTTTCGTTGCTAGTATCATTATAATCATTTTTTGGTTTATTTACCCTAGTTCCACCCTGTTTTACCTTGTTGTTAAGTTCTTCTGTTTTCTTTTTATTATCTTCATAATTATCTTTGTAAGTATCTATAGTATCTCGTTTTGTATCATTTTGTCTTGTAGAACTATTCTTATTTGAATAATCCTCTTCGTAATCATGAATATTATTTGAACCTCTGTTTTCAGCTCTTTGACTACTTATTCCAGTTCCATTCTGAGATACATTTCCACTATTACCACCAGAAGAACTCCTTCCACTACCAATATTAGATATAGACTTAGCTAAAGCAGAACCAGTTATAATACCTCCGATACCGCCTACTACTCCTCCTACAAAACCTGTAACCATTCTTGAGTATTTTTTAATATACCTGAATACATCTCTGATTACAAAGAAATAAGCCACTAATACAAGTAAATCTATAGCTATAATTGCTAACATTACAGATACTGGATCTCCTAATTTAATAGAAATCTCTCTACTCTGTGTTACACCATTGTAGCCTGTACCCATGAATAGTGATATTAAGAATGAAAAACCTATCGTTATTAAAAAGAACTTAATCATAGGAGTTACTACACAATTTAATACCCTCTTTATAAATCTTAGCTCTGTATCTACCCTAAATGCTGTTGTGATTATAACCAATATAGATGATAAAAATACTAGTATTATAAATAACAACTTAAATGCTGGTAATAAATATACAGATATAATGTCAGCTACAAGCATAACTATCGCAGTAGTCATACTAGAGTTATTTACGATATTATTATAAAAATCATCTTGGGTATTCATTGTCTCTCCAGTAGAATTTGATAATATAAATCTTAAAAAGGCATCATATGAAAAATCCGCTAACTCATATGATTGAGGATATATGTTATGATTATCGCTAAAAATACCATTTTCAGAAAATACACTATTAAACTCAAATGCACAATTCATTGCTGCTGCGGTATTCATAGTTACATCACTAAAACTATAATAGTTCAATAAATCATATAATCTATCTTGCATACCCCTATTACAGTCTATAATTAAACTTTCTACCTTAGTCAAATCTTTTTTGGTTAGACCATAATCATGCATTTCACTTTCTGAGAAAATCATAGGTCTTTCTTTAGGATACAATGCTGGATCTAAAGGATCATCTACAGATTTTTTCTCTCCCATTACATCAATTAACTCAGGTTTTGCATAACTACAATCATACATTATATCTACCCATGGAGTGTACAAACCATAGAGTCTGGCAACATTTAAATTATGCCAATACTTTTGTTGCATTTCCTTTACAGAGTCTTGATTCTCTGGAGTACCCTTTATAGCTTCATCGTCCCAGTGACCTTCTTCACAAGGAACACCTTCATATAAGAATAATCCATACACATTATCCCATTCCCTTACTATATCATTACACTGTTTTAAGTATGGAATAACGTAAGTAAATAAGGATCTCATATCCATAAAGTCTTTAAGTTCTCCGTTACCTTTAGTATTATAAAAATAACCTGCTTTATCGGCTTCTAATATTAAGTCCTTATAACCACCCTTAGTCCCTGCGCTAGGTTCAAGTCCCTGGTCGTATAAATCCCATGAGAAATAGAAAAATACATTTTCTGAATATAGACTATAAGCTGCTAAACCTGAGAAATCTCTGTCTGTATAACTCTTTAAATCAGTCTTTAACCTATCTTGACGACCTTGAGGCTTATCTGATACACCTTCTACAATATAGTCAGATATTCTCTTGGAAGTTCCGTCGCCACCATCACCTGTATTACCTTTGTTAAACACAGGTATTCCGAAATTAAATAAGTCTGGATTGATTCCTACATAATCTGATATTTTTAGGTCTTTTATAGTACCCTTTTGTACTAAAGAGTCGTTTATTATTGCACTAGATAAAGGAACTTGAATCTTCATTCCACTATCTACTTCATTACTACCATTATTGGAATTAGCATATCCTACTTCCCTGTCCGCTAAAAAGTTTTTTCCTATATCTTGTACGGCACTCTTAAGACTATCATTATAATTTCCTGTTATACTATTATCTAAAGATTTTTGATAATCTCTTTTACCCTCTTTTAAACCTCTATATATGTATTGACTATAATTACTAATATCTAAGTAACTTCTAAACATATACAAAGACTCAGGTCCTAAATAAGTTTCACCATTTTTTGCACTACCAAACATTGCATCTAACATTTGTTGACCTTCTGGTTTAAGAGAAGAATAACTATCATCACTACTAAACATAAATGATGTCATTTTCTTAGGAGCTTGCCACTTCAATACAATAGACTCAGAACCCTGATTGGAATATACCTTACTATTCTCTCTGTATAGAGTCTGTAAATAGTTTTCATATGTATCCTTTTCTGCTGCATTATATATTGCATCTCCGTAACTCTCTTGTTGTATTAAAGCCCAATAAGTAAATTTCTCTCCATACAACTTTTCTGAAATTCTATTACTTGCACCAACCACACCATTTATTAAGTTAACTGGTAATAGTAAGAAACAAGCAAACAATACGAATCCAAATATTGAATGTTGCAATGATAATACACCAGTAATATATGAAAATACCATTGTTACCAACATAATAACTATTAAGAACGGTATTAAATCATTGTATAGCCCTATTAAAGCATCTGTCCATTCGATTTCCGATAAATCTGGAGTTGTTACATACCCAGTTGTGTTTCTATATCTAGTAGTTCCTACATTATTTCCTACACCATAAGTACCCAACATGTCGTTGTGCCAACCTATTAAAAAAGCATTTACTTTATTTGTAACCAATTCTCTTACATAGTTAAAACCATCTGTGGGATGTAATAAATAATATAACCAATCCCTTATTGATTTTAGCATCATATCTGATTTTACTTTTCCTGATATTGCTAAAGGTTCTTTAGGTATTTCTGGTAAACCTGTAGTATTCATCTTGAAGCCAATTCTACCTATTGTTTCCTGCTTAGAAACTTCTGTATTTTCATATAAACTTGAGAAACAATATGTTGAATACAGAGAAACAACTGCTGCAGGATCTACAGCTACTGGGTCAGCAAATTTATTGTTCTTGAGATCGGAATACCCTGCTGAGAAGTTATTCTCACTACCATACTTCCAATTAAATTTCGTATCAGTATTATTTATAGTAGATTTACCATCTTCATTGATATAGTTTAATTCCTTGAAAGCCTCATAATCTACATTTTCATTTCCACTATCAAATTTATAAGTACCTAAATCGTCTATCATCATCATTACATCTAAAATATCAGATACAAACATAGCATCTGAACCTGCCTTAGGAACTTTTACAGTTGACTTAGACCAAAGAAATCCACCACTACCCATCTTAGCCTCTTCTATAGATTTTTCTTTTGGGTGTTTTTCTACATATAAATTATAAGCTTTCTCATATACCTTATCAAAACTTATACCCATGTTTTTTATATCTTCATCATTTGTACCACGCTGAACTTTTAAATTCTCTGGTAAATCTGATAATAAATTATTTGTATTAAAGGTAGCTGTTTTTAATCTTACAGTAGTAGCACCTGTACCTTCATCAGTACTTTGATTATCGGAAGAACTTCCTCCGGTATCTATAGATTCATCTGCAATCCTTGATGATTTATCTTTTGCTGCTTGTAAAGACTTTTGTAAATCACTAATTCTACATACACTTGCCCTATTTGCTGCTGCATCTAAAAATACCCCTGATGAGCTACTAAGTTCTGGTATCCAGTTTTGATCTAACTTTGCTAGGTTTAACTGAAACTGTTGGAATTTTTCAGTATCTTTTTTATAATCTTTATCTAAACACTTCAAGTTTAGACCTGACCAATACTTCTTCTTTGCACTAATAGATATCTGATGTTTCTTTCCTTTACTGTCAGGTTTTATTGTTACAGTCCATGTACTATGAGGATTTCCATTTTCCCCATCCATATAATTTAGTACAGAACTTAAAGCATTCTCAGCCATAGAATACATTTGTTTTATATCAGAATCTTTAACTTCGTAAGTCTTCTGATACTCCAATAAACCGTTCATAGAATTTTGAAAAGATCCAGTCTTGCCAAATATATTTTTTGTTATTATTGTTTCATTTCCATTACCACTTGTAGTACCATTTCCTCCTGGTCCGACATTAGAGTTATTATCTGATACACCTATACTAGTGAATAGAGATCCATCATCAGCTGCTGCCATTGATGGTATATTTATCATATTATAAGCTTCTCCTGGATATAATATGTCGTTTCCAGAAGCATCGACTGCTTGCCATGTATAGGGATTTACTGCACCTGGAACTGCTATTACCTGATGTTCCTCTCCGTAAATAATAATATCACCAAAACAGTCCACCATCATCCTACTACCCAAAATAGATACCTTCAATGAATCTTCTTTGGATAATTTATTAGCACCTCCTACATCTAATTCTTTCTTAGACATATCGAATAAGTTATACCCATAACCCTCACTATAAGGAACGTTCCTTAAACAAGTCATAAAAGCAGACTGAAAAGCTGTCATATCGTTACCTGAAATAACAAAATCGGCTACTGGTTTAAAAGAGCCACCATCATTATACCCCCAATAACCATAATTAGCATTAGAAAATGTATCTCCATCATAATGACTAAATAACTGACCTGCTCCACCTATCATAGTTGCTAAAAAATTATAATAATTACCATTAACAACCTTTACTTCTTTGAAACCTTCACCATATTTACTTGATACAGCAAGACTTAATTCGTTGCTTTTAGCTGAGGCTCTTGCAAGTCCCATTATCTCATCAGTAAACATTTCCGCATATGATTCCTCGAAACTTAAACCATGCATTAAACTCTTCTTAACAGCCTCTATTGTATCATTAGTTTCTTCTCCTGCTGCTGCACCTAACTCTGTTCCAAAAGGTATATAATAATTACTTACAAATACCCCTAAAAATTGGAGTTGGTCTTTGGTAAACTTTATATCTCCAAAACTATCTGCTTGTTTACCTGCTGCCAAATCTAGAAATGCCTGTACTCTACTATTAGCCCCTGTATAAGTTGTACTACCACTCATACCACTTATACTATTATCATCCGATGTTTCATCAGCAAAAGCTACCATAAACGTACTAAGACTCATATTTATTGCCAATAATAAAGCAATTATTCTTGTAACTATCTTATGTTTTTTAAAAATATTACTAATTTTATTAAACAACCTCATCACCTCCTGTAATTAAAATCTAATTTGAGCAAAAGCATCTATTATATATGATAAAGCATCATAGATATATCCACTAACTACATATAATAATGCCACACCACCTACAATTATTATTGGAGCTCTTCTACCAAAGTACAGTGTTAATATATTTCTGTATTTAGTATCTGATATACAATCTTTGTAAGAACTCCAAGCTTCTCTGCTTACACCAAAAGGTTTTTTATTTTCTTCTCCACGTTCCAAAATAAATTGTACACCTGGTAAAGTAAGATAAGCTATATCAAATAAAGCAGATACTCCAATCATCATAAATACAAGCAGACAAGTTATACCTAAAAAAGTACTTATTGGACTTGTAAAAGGTTTTAACCAATCCAATGCAGTTACAAAATCTGCACTTGCATTTCCTCTTAAGTATTTTACAGCTGCAGATGTTGTGCTATCTTGGTTAGCAATAAAATTATAAGTTTTATTCTTCATTTGAGCTCCGAGATCTGTTTCCTGTACAGCAGACAAAGCTACTTCCATATACTCCTTTTTCTGATTCATATCTAATTCACTATACAATTTATTGCTAAATGATAGTAAACCATCATCTGATGTATACACAAGTATTTCTTTATCACAAGTTGAATTAGCTTGAATACATACAGACATTACCTGCCCCAAACCACTTTCCAACTGAACAACTGCATCTACCTCAGACCTATCTGCAAATACCCCCATAATAGATGACAACATAAATAGCATTGCTGAAAATAAAATTATTAAGTTACTTCTTATACACTTCCTCACATTTTGCACTCCTCTCTAATATAATTTACATCTATGCTTTATATAAAATTTGTTAAAAAAGGATATAATATTTATAACCATTAACTCAATTTACTCATATTCTTATTTAATTTTATTGTGTACCATTTAGGAAGATATTATAGATATCTTTCTATAATAAAAGGGGACTATGTAGTACATAATCCCCTTCTTGTGAAATGTGAACTTAAAACGTAAGGAAACCTCTTAATAAATCTAAGATCCATCCTACAAGTACATACAACTGTCCTTGGATCAAGTACATTAAACAAATACCAAGTAATATTAACTTACCTATGGACTTTCTTAGATAAATACCCAAAGCTTGTTTTCCACTATCACTATTTTCTGCTTCCTCTACTGCGTAAAGTGCTGCGTGAGAAAATACTTTAGATTTAGCTAATTTATGTCCACCATCTGAATCTTCAACAAAGTTTCTAACAGGCGGTAAACAAATGTAGCAAATATCACATACAATTACAAGACCTAAGAATGCCATAATCAAAACAGCACCTAATCCAAGTAAAGTACCAACTAATCCACTAAAAGGTTGATAAATTGCATTTGCTGTTACAAAGTCTGGTTTAGTATTCTTAAGAATTTCATTCATGAACTTAGAACCTACACCATTTTTAGACTGAAGTTCTTTCCACCAACCCTGAACAGTAGACTGTGTTACATTTTCTTCTTCTTTCTCGGCTTTATTAGAGTTTTCTGCAATATCGCTTACTACCTCTGCCTGAGCAGAACTTGTAAGAGTATTAAATTCATCTTCAACTAAATCATACCCATCGGTATCATTTCCGTCAAACAAATCTGAACCACTCTTATAGCCACCACCATTTACTTCGTACTTATTTTCTGACATCTCTGAGTAAACATAATTTGTTAAATCTCTTCTTGCCTGCTCATCTACAGTAGCTTCAACGTTTGTATCAGCAAAAACAGTTAATGTAGATAACATCATCATAACAGACATCATAAGTACTGCGCCAAGTTTTGCAAATTTTCTTTGCATTTTAAATACTCTTGTACCCATTCTTCTTCCTCCTCTTCTCTTTTTTATTCTGGTACACAACACAACCTTAAAATGATAGCAAAAAACGATATGGTAAAAGAAAATATATTATTCTACCAAATAATATAAAACTTACAACCCACATCGTAATCCTTACCATTTTTTCCCATTGTCCTCCAGTAGCAAAAAAGCTAGATTTAGGAACTAAATGGATTTTCTTAGGATTTATCTTATGTTCTGATAAAGAAGATACTACTGTTCCAAACATAAACCAAATACCTTCTGGAGTTAATAAATCTAGTATCAAATGACTTATTACCCCTAAAATAAATCCTGTGGCAACCAATTTTAATATAATATCATTAGCACTATCAATTCCGCCTCCTATAAGACCTACTGATAATGCAATGCATATTATCAAAAACAAATCCGAATGTGTTTGCCAACTTCTATGATCGGCATCGAATATTTGTATTAAAATGTTATCGCTTTTATTATCTTTATTTAACTTAGAAGTTATATGTAATATCCTATTTACACCTACACTTACTATATCCTTAGATGGAATTGAGTGAGGGTTATGGTCTAAATCTGAAAAGATGCTACCATATATTGCAAAAGGATACATAACTGTTAATTGCAACAAAGGACTTACATCACTAATCAGCATTCCCTTACTTTCTAATATTGAGTACCCTGCTAAGGCACATAGCACTCCACCTACTCTATGAGTTTTACCTTGCATTTTCTACCTTCCTTCTAAACGAACCTAAAGCACATGCAGTAATATCCATTCCATTGAAGATAGTTGATTTGCAAACTCTTAGTTTCTTTCTACCATCTGGTAGAGTATCTACTTTTAATCTTACTATACGTTTTATACAATAATCTTTTCCATGACGTAAATCATTTAATAAATACTCTTCAAATGATATTAGTACCCTTAAAACAACCTCAGGTGTTACATCTACTACATATCCTATTTCATTAACTACATATGCTAATGTTTCTCTTGTGTCTGAAACACCCTTACCACCAACTTTTAAATAACAAATATTTAAAAATTTAACAGTTTCTCCAATAGACAATCTATCAAGTATATACCCTATATAACAATTTAGTATGTTTACTACACATGTCTTTGTAAGGTTTAATCTTTCTGATAAGTTATTTATCTGTTCTTCTTTGTATACTATTTGTCTACTACTAATCATTATAACTCCAGCTCTCTTAACTTTGCAACAAATAATGTATCGGATGTTTGCATTATCTGATACTTTGATTTTAAAGGTTCTTCTAACAAAACCTCAGAAACATATGGTAAATCAGATGGTTTTACCTCAAAAGTAAGCACCTCTTCAGTGTCTTCTATGTATTTATCACACACCATCAATATGGCATTTTTAACTTTTTGCTTTTGCATCAACTCTTTTGACTCGCTTTTATTGTTTCCAAAATACCTCTCTTTTATATACTCTGTAAGCTCACCCACCTGATTCACCTCCTTATTCTACCTATACTGGTATATATTTATTGAATACATCAATAAGTTTTAATACAAACTGAGCCAGATTGACACCAGTTCCAAGTAATGCAGAACTCGTTAATACAACTGCACAAATTACAAGCATTACCATAGCAAATACTCTTTTCTTAAAGTATGTTGCCAAAAGTACCTTAGTTGTAGGCTTCTGAGGATTGCTTCCACCACCATTACCAGTATAATGTTGATACTCGTTTCCCTGATTTGCTTGGGCTGTTCCACCTAAAACTGCTGCACACATTGCTGCTTCATCTGAAATCCACTGGATATGATGGTTGTCATCAATAGTACCATGTATATCTCTACCTGTTCCATCAGATCCACCCTTGTACAATAAACCTCGTACTGCTGGAAAAGATAAATATAATAAATCTAAAGCAGTTACAAAAAATATTGCACAGAACAAGAATGCAATTATACCACCTACTAAATACCCTATTGCATTTGTTAAAGGTGATATAGCAACAGATGCCTTTGATAACTGCTCTGATGTCATTCCACGATGATTTTTAATTATATTCCCAACTTCTTTGTCTTCTTGAGAAACTTCTCCATTGTAGAAATCCCCACCACCTGAATTAGGAGAAACAAAATCATCTTCCAAACCTTCTGCATATGCAACGATTGGAGTTGGACTTTTACACATAGTAGCAGATACACTTAAAGACATACTAAGTGCAACTAAACCTACTAGCACACCTTTCTTTGCGTTTACCATCTTTATTCCTCTACTTTCTCTAAATTTCCGAAGAACTCAGCAACATCTGAAAAGCTAACAGAATCTAATTCGCTATTCAGAGATTTAGTTCCTTCATCTAACTTAGATTGTTCTATATTTTCTAGATTCCTATTTCTAAACTTTCGTTCACTTTCAATAGAACCAGTAGTAATTTCTGATTTTACCTCTTCTTTATTTTCCTCAATTTCTGTATAAATAAAAGACATAAAATTAGCTTCAATATCTCCTACATCCATACGTCTTAAAGAGCTTAATATACTACTAATCTCTTTAGGAGAAAAACTTTTAAATAGAGTTATATAAGACTTTATCTCTTCAGCAGATAACCCTTCTACGTTCACACTATTTAATATGTATATACCCCTAGTAGTAAAATTAGTAAGAGTTGTTAAAAACTGACTGAAATCATACTGCGTTTTTATTTTATATAATATATTTATGTATGAATAATAATCCTTATTTAAGTAAGCATCATAAAAATCAAACACTAATTTATCAGATACCTCTTGAAACTCCATTGCCACACTTACTGAAGTAGCATTACCTCTTGTATTTAATACCCTTTCTATGTTATTTAGAGAGTCTCTAATTACATTATCTGAACGACCTGCAATCATTCTTAAACCACTAATATCATAATCCTTATCTTCATTTACGCATACTCTTTGAAGTAATTCTACAATATCCTTTGTTGTTGGTTTAGTTACCTGTAATTTTAATTGACATCTGTTTTTTATTGTATCTAATAATTTTTCTGGGTTAGTAGTACAGAATATCATTAAAACACCTTCAGGTGGTTCTTCTAAAGGTTTTAGTAATTTACTCATAGCACCGTCTGATAACTTATGTACCTCATCGACTATATAACACTTCCAATCTCCGGCTACTGGTGGATACTCCATACTATCCAACATAGCTCCGATACCCTTACTTCCTTCTGACGTTGCGTCGAATTCATATACATCTGGTAACATTTCACCATTACTTGTAGTTATATATTCATCTACAGCCTGGCATGTCATGCACTCTCCGCAAGATCCAGTTTCGGAATCCCTATTCTCACATAGATACTCTTTTACAAGAAGTCTTGCCATTGTTGTCTTTCCACATCCACTGTTACCAGTTAAAAGAATACTTTGAGGTCTACCATTTTTTAAATATCTCTTTACAGTGTCTTTTACATTCTGGTTTCCTATATACCCTTCCAAGGATGTAGGTCTATATTTTCTCGCAAAGCTAATTTTATCTTCCATTATATAATCCTCCTATAATAGAATTATACAACAAATCCAGTATATTTGCGACATCATTATATAAAAATAGATGGGTATCTTGCAATACCCATCTATACTTGCTGCAAATTTGTCTTTATTAGTGTTTTGCAAGAGCGATCTGTAAGAAGATATCTGCGTTTTTGTTACGAGTAACTCTATTAGCAGAAGCTGTAGAACGTCCTTTAGATGCAGACTCATTAACTTTGCAAAGTGGTGCCCATTTCTCAAATCCAGCTCTGATAGTACGGATTTTCTTAGTTCCACCATTAGGAAGTTTTTCTGTTGTGAAATCCAGTACTGGAATCATTGGAATGTCTTTGATTGACATACCAGTTTTAGCTGGTCTAAGAGATACAGACGGAATTCTTGAGCTCTTAGAAGCTTTAGCAACAGAACCATCAACTTTGTTTGTGTTCTGATATTTTGTGTAAGCAACGATTACTGGAACTTCTCCACCTGTTGCTTTAGAGTTAAACGGCTCTGGAGATAACAGCATACCTGTTTCAAATCTTGTAAGATAGAATTTCTCACCTTTTTTAACTGCTTTCTTATTCTGAACCATTTCTGGATTGTAAGACATCGGGTTGTTCTTGAAATCATCAAGTGTTCCACAATCCGGAACTTCCATATCTTCAAGAGCTTCAAAAGCATATCCAACGATTGTTGGGTCAACTCTTCTTGGTGTTCCTTTTGTTTTATCTTCTGGAGTAATATCATCTCTTGATGGATCTCCAAGTGCTGCTACGAAAGCAACTGTATTAGATTTAGAACCTAAAACAGATGAATCAACTTCTTTAACAGGTGCTTTAGCATCTACTGCTGCATTTCCAACCTCTTTTGCTGTTTCCTGAACATCTTTCTTTGCTTCTACCTGATTTTTCTTGTCAAGCTGTAACTTCATAGTTAAATCCTCCTTGTTTAATATACTTAATAATATTTACTGTAAGCAACACCCTACCTCGTTTGCTATGAGTATAATATACCATAACAAACAAAAAAACGCAACTCCTTACAGCTCTAAAAATAAATTTGGGTATTTACGCCAAAAACGAGTATAAAAAATTCGGTATTACTATACAAACAATATAAAAATAGTTATTTAATGTAAAACTCTCCGTATTCTTAAATAATAAAATTTAAGCATTTACCCTTCTTAAACTAACTTCCTAAAAATATACAGTTCTTAGCTACTTACTTACACTAACAATACTATACATTTCATCCTTACTTTTTTGCAATTCTACAGTGACCTCATCTCCTTCAAAGATACCATCATATGTCTTACGAGGGCAAAAATAAGATAATTCTATTTTTTCACCACTCTTCTTCTGAAGTACAAGAGATACCCTATAAACATAGTTTGTTGAATTTATAGAATATATACTTTTATTACCTACAACTGCTGGTGCTTTAAAAGATTCACTTAAGTCTGGTACTTCAACCTCTGTAAGACCACTTATGCTACCATTAGTAGAATTACTACTATTTTCAGAGGAGTCTCCATTAAGAGATTTCTTAGCTTCTTCAAATAACTCTCCTGCACTTTTACTCTCAGTATCTATATTTTCCATAGATTCTTTTTTATCGGACGAACGATTACTCACCTCTTGATTTTCAGTAGATTCTGCGATATTTTTAGTACCAGTCTCCTCGCTTTTTTTAGTACCTTTATCCTCTTCGTATATTGAGGTTTTAGCACTATCAATTTTTTGACTACTTTTTACAGATTTAGTAACTGAGCAAGCCCTAACAGACATCATGATTATTATAGCAAGCACACATATAAACATTAAAAAGAAAAAACATGTATACTTGGACACCTTCTTTACCTTAACTTCTTTTTCATTTTTATCTTCACTATTAAGTTCTTTTTCATAGTCACTGTCGCTCTCTTGAAAATTACCCTCTAGATTGGAAAGTTCCTCTTCTCTCTTTTCTAGTTCTTCATTCCAACTGTCTTCATCCCACATATCACCCATACTAATCCTCCTTAAATAGAAAAAGGGTCTGACTTAAGTCAAACCCTAAATATTACAACTTAGTTACTAAGCATTAATAGCTCCAAGAACATCTACGTCCTCTTTTCTAAGAGTCTTAAGATTAAATGGAGATAAAACAACCTCAAAGTTTCCTTCAAATTTAGATACCAATGCAAACACATCACCATCTTTGTAATAGAATAAACCATCTTTTCTCTTGCTAGCTGTTGTTACATTTCTATTTGTAACTTTTTTAATCATTGTTGCAGGTTTTACTAATTTAGAAATGTCACATACATATCTTACAAGTAAACCACCCTGAATAGATACAAGCTGCTCTACTGTCTGAGCTGTGGCAATAGTATTTACTTCCTGTTCAAAAGCATTATCAACCATCTCTTCTGTTACAAGACCACCAACATCATGTAATACAAGAATATCATCAAGATCGAATACCCTATCTACATCGGCTACAAAAACAACCTCTTTGTCGCCAATCATAGAAATCTTTTTACCTTCATTTCCTACTGGAGATACTACACTAACTTCATATGAAACTCCTGCTCCTTTAACAGCCTGAGAAACTACTGAATTTACCAATTCAAGATTTTCATTAATCAGGAAGTCTACAATCAGAACACTATATACATCTTCCATAAATCCCCTGATTTTATTAATTGTATCCCCAACAGTTGCTGAGAAAGAGTAGCTAAACTTCTTATCTGAAGAGATTGAATTTGTAATTGTAATCATAGCTAATGTAATACCCTCTTCAGATCCAGTAAGATATTTGTATACTGCAACCTTAGGTACTGCGATACCCAAAGGTACAGATGCTAAAACATTTGCATGAATCTTATCGATACAATCTCTTACTAATGCTACATTTGAATCCGCCATGAATTGCTCTAAAGCCAAATCTGAACAGTTTTCTGACATATTTTCTTCTACTGTTTCATGGAACATTTTCAAGATTTCTTCTTTGTCTTTTAAGTTATACATTCTTTCTACCTCACTTTTATAATATTTTCATTTACGTGTAAATACTAATATATTTATAACATATACTAAAGTATTTATAAAGTTAGACTAGTTATCAAGTTTACGAATACCATTTATAATAGCCTTTTTACCCGTAGTAAGAACCTTGCCTGTAATATCATAAATACTATCCGTTAAATCTTTTTTAGGTATTACCCTTACATTTGTTTGTTTAGCCGTATTACCAATATTATTTGTATAATTTAATACTTTATCTGTTGTACTAGTCCCATTTACTGAAGAATCACTTAAATCCTTCTCATTGAGCAAATCACTTAAATCGTCTTCGTCATTAAGTAAATCACTTAAATCCTCTTCGTCATTGAATTCATCATCTTCCTCACTTAATAATTCACTTAAATCCTCTTCATCACTGAATTCATCTTCATAATCTTCATTAAGTAAATCACTTAAATCCTCTTCATCGCTAAATTCATCATATAAATCATCTGAGTCTTCATCTTCATAATCTTCATTAAGTAAATCACTTAAATCCTCTTCATCACCGAATTCGTCTTCTTCATCATCTGAGTCTTCCTCTTCTTCTGAGTACTCCTGACTAAGTAAATCACTTAAATCCTCTTCGTCGCTGAATTCATCATATAAATCATCTGAAGTCTCTTCATCCGAATAGTCTTGATTAAGTAAATCGCTTAAATCCTCTTCATCACCCCACTCATTGTTTGAGTAAGCATCTTCATCATTGAGCAAATCACTTAAGTCTTCTTCTGCGTTTTCATTATTTTCATACCCTTCGTCTTCATATACAATGTCGTCGTAAGGACTCTCTTCGTATATTACGGAACTACCATCATACCCCTCCTTATTACCTATAACACAGTCTTCTACATATCTACCGTGTTCTACATAAGATTCTTCTTTATCTGTAGAACAATCTTCTACATATCTACCATGTTCTACATAAGAATATTCGTTATTAGAGTACTTGTTTTGATAAACAGGCTCTACTAACGATTTTTCTTGTATATATTTTAACATAATATCATTTGTATTTGAAGAGCTGTCTAAAAGTTTTTTAGGGTTATTACTAGCTAAAATACTACTTGAAATACTCATCTTATTATAATCTTCTAGAAAATCTAAAAATTCTTTATAGAATATTTCACGCATCTTTAACATGTAATACCCATTTAAAGGTATTTGAAATTTACTTAATCTGTCTTTACTGCCTGTTATTTCTAAAATTTTATAGTAATAACAAATACTATCCAAATAACAACCTATTCTGTAAATATCTATATAAGATTTGTCTTCTGATATAGACATATCTACACCGCACTGTATTAAGTTATTTTGTATACTTAAAAGATATCGTCTATAATCTTCAAACATAACCAATATTTACCCCATTATCATTGCATTTAATATTTTACTTTCGTCTAAGTATCTGTAATAATCTGATGAAGAATAAGCATCTATAGTTCTTACCATAATATTATCCGTATTAGAAGAAGCTCTCTTTCTAATACCCTTTACCTCGTAGATCTTCTTTACGAAAGCATCCTCGTTTTCTAATACCTCAGATACTTCATGCGGATCTACATCAATCTTCATCTTTAACAGACTACCCTGCAACGTATGACCAGATTTATACAAATTATAAGCTTCTCTACACCTAACACCTAAACTTTCATATTTCCCAAAATAATCCTCACCATAAAAAATAGCTAACTTTTCTTTATTATTGGTACAAATGATGCTACTTAAAGTACAATCAGACTTTCTAATTATAAACTTGCATACATTCTCTTTTAAGACATTCCTTAAATCAGATAGTTCATTTGCAGACATATTTCTGCATTTTGAAAACATATTAGAATATTTCTCTATGTCTTCTTTAATACCCAATTTTTCTACTACAACCGTTTTAGATTCTTCTGATATACTTCTAAAATAGTTATTTATAATCGTACTAGAGCAGTCTTCTAAATTTTCTCTGCTTTCTAATTTCCTTAGCTCTGGAAAACTTTCAATTGTACTTGCAAACTTAAATAAGCTATCTTCCTTTATTTCAAGTAATCTCCTTGCAACAAATAAATTAGTTATAAAAGTTTTTATACCATCTCTACATGGAACAATACCATACTCAGCAACTTCAGATGTTGATCTTACCCTGCTAAACTGGGTTAAGTTTGTAAACTTAATATTCGTAACCATACTTGATATACTTGGAGCTCCTAACACTGGGGCATAGAAAAACCCTTTTAATGGAAAATAAGATGGTTCTAAAATATCTTGAGATACCTGAGAATCACAATACTTGTTAAACACTTCCATATTTCTAGTAATACATCTTATTTTCTCTTGACCATTTACATCTTGTTTAGTAAGAAATACCCCGTTTGTATTTATTAAATTTTCAAACATCTTCATCAATCTTAAGACAATAACATAAGGAATTAAGACTACATTTTCATAATTATCTACTATTTTTCTATGATTAACTAACTTATAAGCAAAATTATTTGGGCTTCCCATATATTCTATGTCAACCCTGTAGCATCTTAATTTACCTTCTCTGTTAAAGCTTATTACTTTTTTAGTGTCTACTTCTTCAGGTTCTTGACCTAATATAAAAGTATTTAATGTATACAAATCCATTGAGTCTTTACTAAAATCATACCCAAAACATAAACTATCGAATAGTGCTGCTTGAGCTGCTTTTATATCATCTGGTACATCATTTACATACCTCTCGTTACCCATTGTACCATTGTATAGTGCTACTAATTCAGCTTTAATATCTTCTTTATCGCTTAAAAAGAAATCTAAGGTTGGGATAGCAAAATTTTCACCATCTGAGCTTAATATATTTAATAAATGCGAATCTACATCCTTAATATGTTTACCAAATATAGTGTTGCATAAACTATTTTCTAACTTTTCTGTGGATAAGTATCCCTTTTCATTCATTGTTTTTCCTTCCTTCCTACAAAGACATCTCAAAATCAAAATCTTGATTTAATGCATCGTTAGAGTTACTTGAAGAATTCTTTAACATCGGTTCGCCAGTATAACCATTGAACCACTGAGGATTACCAATCATAAATAAAGCAAGTTGTCTTAAGAATACAGTTCCCAATAACAACTCCTGACTACTTACCCAAGATTGAATATCAATTGGAGTTTTTAGCCTTTTACCCACAACCTCCCTACTTGTTCCAACTTCAAATACATCTAACATATCTACAATCTCATCCATATAAGCCGAGTTATCGTTTATATAATAATCAAATGTAGAAATAACACTACTTAAATCAATATTGACATAAGTTAAATCTGGTTCTCCTTCTTCAAACCCTACAATTCTAGCAAAATTAATAGCCCTCTCAGGACTATCATATTTACTTGAACCAACCTCGAAAACCTTAATATACCCTCTTTCTAGATATGGGTTTTCTTTAAAATCACCATCGTACATTAAGGATACACCTTTTCTAAAGAAATCTGTACTTCCATAAATATCTTTTAATTTATCTATATTAAAAGTTGTATTTATTGAACGCTCAATCCCTCCATCTTTAATAAAACTGATATTTACAAAGTTATTTAAAGATTTCTCATAAAGAAAATTTACCCCTTGTTCTAAAGCAAACAAAGGTACTACTCTTGTTCCTGGTAAACCTAAATCTAAATCCTTTCTAGGTTTAGTTACCTTATGTTCACCATCTCTAGTAGAGTATAACTTCAAGTACTGAAACATATCGCAACCATTATCTTCTACAACCTCGTCTAATCTACTTCCATAAAGCAAATTAGCCTCTTCTAATGAAATACCCAACCATTCAGCTACAACATATAAGTTTGATGTAGCTAAAAACTTATTGTAAGCTGACTTATAACCTGTAGAGTGATCTCCATCTCTTGCTACTGTAGGACATTCATAGTAACATAAGTAGTCTCTTAATAAGTATTTATATATTGCAGACCTATATAAAGTATCTGGATAGTATTCACTCACAAATGAACCTAACTTTACACCCTCATCATTCTTAAAAGACATAATATCTACTTGAGTATCTTTAATTCTTGTGCAAAAACTAAACCACATACCACTTTCTACAACATTATTTACAACACTGCAACAAATCTTTCTGAAAACAGTATTAGCTCCATATAAATCAAACTGTTTTTCATTATTTAATAACCTATCAATTCCCGATCTCTCATACATAACAACATCTCCACAACTAAAATCTAGATTTTAAAAAAGCTTCTCTATCATTTCCAATGCTTACTAACTCTTTTGATAAATGATTTAATAAAGAGGTCATCTGCTCTGGTAACTCTAATATACGGTGTAAGTTAATGATACCCTTACTTAGAGAACTCTGAGAAGCTTTATTAACTGTGTAAACTTCACAGCAAGTATTATCTGGTACAAATGAATTATCTCTGTAATCAATACCTGCTCTAATTTTTACAATGAACCCATCGTTTAATCTAGAATAAAAAGGTTTCTTAGCATTTAAATATTTTTTAATACCCATTTCTTCTTCAATTTGCGAAGCTGGTATAAATTCCTCTCCTCTAAATACATAAGGCTTTGCAAATTCTCCATTTGAATTAACAACAGCAATTATAGTTATAGAACCCATATCTCCATATCTATAGGCTTTATACTGTTCTGCGAAACCCCAAATACCTGACTTAGATTTCCTTACCGCTAATTCCATTATATTTACCTCCTATTTTAAATACTTCATTAAATTTTTTCTAGCTTGCTCTAAACCATCTATGTTTTTTAATTTACCTACTAAATTTCCCTTTAAGGCATTTAAATAGATGTTTGCTAACTTATCTTCTAAACTATCCTTTGAAATATTGCCTTTTATTTCTGGAAGATCTTCTTCCTCGCAAAATACAAAATCTACATTATTACATTTAAACCATGTTTCTTGTTTAGTATCTACCTGCTCTAAGTCGTAAAATAACCTTTTATCTTTATTATTTACATACAACTCAATTGGGCAACCTATATATGTTATATCGTTGCTATCTAAATACTCTAATGGATATGCTTCTCCAGTGTACCCACATAGAGAATTTCCTTCAAACAACAAAATATCTTCTTCATCTGAAGATACAGTAAAACAACCAATAGGTATGTAATATTCCGATACTTTCTTTTTAATATACATATAATTTTTATAAATACATATTACATCTTTTCTATTTGAAAGTAACTCTACCTGAAATCTCATTAACTCATGAAACCTATCGGAAAATACAAATTCAAACAAACCTTTGCAATTGTTTGTCATGCCTCTAGTTTCCCATTTATGATCTATTAACCAATTTTCTAATAAAGATGAGTATTTTCCATCTAACCTAGTGCTTCCCTCAAATATAAGGTCACAAAACTCAATCTCATCCTTATTTGACATACCCTTTACAAAAAGACCGTCTTCTTTACGTTCACATTCTGGTATACCTAAAATATCTAAAGCGTATTCCCATATTTTACTATTGAAATTAATTTCTTTGCAATACTCATCGGAATTTAAAAAACAATTACAAATAGACTCTGAAATACCACACGAAGTTTTACTTACAACCATAGCGCCCTTAGATCTTAATCCAAAAGACACATTATGGCGCTGTAAATCATTTAATTGATTTTCATCATATAGTTTATCTATATCTTTACTTAATTCTCTGTATTTCAAAGCATTGCTTAACAAATACAAAAATAACTTCTCTTCTTCATCTTTTACCAATTTACTAGCAAAATAAGATTGCTTATAAGTTAACCTAATATTTCCAGTATAATCATACATACCACTCAATTTCATGCTAGAAATATTTCCAAAAAACTCTTTTTCATTAAACAAGGTTGGATCACTTATGAAGTTACTATCATACAACTTTACCATAAATACCCTATACATAGACAAATAGTATCTTTTTAAATCCATTACCCGTTGTGTCTTTACTGTAGACTTTTTATTCATCTCTGAAATATAATCTTGTAACTTCAATTAAGTACCCCCTGATTCTTTAGTAATAATTTATATTTAGTCAAATTATAAATAAGACCTTTTCATGTAATGATATTATTTTACCACACATGAAAAGGTCTTACAACAACCTTACATATACTATTCCAATTTCTCCCATTTAATACCTTCTATATAACTACTTATAATTTCCTTAGAAATACTTTTATAAGGTATTAAAGCCTGTATAACACCCTCCTTAATATGTTTTATTCTGAATACCACTAAAGAAACCTTATTAGGTATACTTCTCAATATTGATAATACAGTCATATAATCTTTCTCTGTAAAACCGACATACCCGTTAACATATATTTCTGAGCTGTATCCAGACTCTCCAACAACACTTACAATATTGCATTTAGTGTAATTCTTGCATTCATAAAAAACTTGTGTATCACTTAAAATTCTTATACCTTCACCGAACCTATTAAAACAATACCCTTCACCGAAATCAGTGTTTACAAGATAATAATTACTTCCTTTATTGCAAAAATACTCTGTCATCTTATTACAACACCTACTATCATATCTTTTGAAATAGGTCCTATCTCCCTACTATCCTTGCTAACGTTTCTATTATCTCCTAATATAAAATATGAGTTTTCGTTCAATTTTATACCTTCTTCTGCACAACCACCTGAATACTCCAATACATTGGAATTTAAATAAGGTTCTTCAACGAGCTTATTATTTACAAATAACATATTATCTTTTATCTCTATAGTATCTCCTGGTAAAGCAACAACTCTTTTAATTACATTTTTTGAATCCTCTTTTACTATAACAATATCACCACGACTAGGATTATTTAATCTTGATACAAATACTTTATCTCCTTCGTAATAAGTAGGTTCCATTGAGTGACCTATAACTTCTGCTCTTACTACAACATAATTATTTAATACATAACCTATTATTAATCCTATTACTACATACAGTGCGATATATAATACACCATTTATATGTTTCTTATTTTTCATTAGCAGATACCCCATATAATTCTTTCTCCCCTAGAGATATTAACTCTATTGGATTATACTCATTATAACCTACTGTTGTAGGCTGTAATACAAAATTGCTACCATCCTCTAACTGGCATAATAATATATTTGGTATAAAATTTACAGACTTCTGCCAGAAATTCACTATCTCTTCTACTTCCTTTGAATAATTTAAAGTTACTCCTGTCTTTAATATCTTAGAACCAGTATAACTTGAATTAGGGTTATAAGGTATAATATGCAAAAAAACCTTACCACTTTCCCAAGAATTATACCCCATTCCGTTATAATTCTTCATGTCTTTTACAGATAAAACTAAAGCAGTCTGATTTATCTTATATAAAACACTTTTAGGTAAAACATACATGTATTCAATGCCTTTTTTAGTAACTGTGAAGTCTATATACCCATAACCGTCTATAGCTTTTAAATATTTATCATAAGATAAAGAGATTTTTGTTTCTGATAATACAACTACACTTCCATTTGGAACTATATAGCTTTCGTAAACATAGTTTCCATCTGAATCTCTTAGAAAATCTCTAGTAGCTTTATTTATTGATCTTCTTTTTGCTTCTACCCCCTTAGGTAATCTTTTTACAAATGTCTTATTTAAGCAAGAAAAACTTTCATTTACTACACCATCAACACCATACATTTCTGTTCCGCTAACTTCCCAAGTCTTAGAACTATCTGGTAATGGAATCTCAAATACGTTTTTAGAGTACCCTACCGGTTTCATACAATTCTTTAGTTCTCTTAAAAATATATTCTCTAAGTTCTGCATCTTTATCACCACCCATTAAAACATCTACTATATCGTACCAATTATGAAATTCCCCATCTATATTAGACAACTGACTTTTTACCCCGTTAGAACTAAACATATATTTTTTAACTGCATTTGAGTACTTTAAGTGTTCTTCATCATTATCAATAAAAATACCATCAGACATGTCTACATGAGATTTATCATAATTTTTACACAATATCAACTCTACACCAAACTTTTTAGCAAAAGAAATCTTAGCTTTTGCTTCATTGAAATAAGTGTAACAAGATACCAATGTAATATCATACTCGGTTTTAAGTAACTTTAATGAAGTTCTAGCTCCATCTATCATTGGAATCACATGATAATCAGATAAAAATTCTTCTATTAACTCATCATATTCAGTGCCAATTAAATCATAAGGACTATCTGAGTCGATACCGATACCTAAACAAGATAAATATCTCCTCAAACTGTCTTCTGTATCTATCAATGTATCATCTATATCTAAATATAGCTTCATATACATCTCCCTCCTTAGTACAATTGTATATTAACATACTTTAAAAATTATAGCTACTCTTGTTTAATATCATCCTCTAAATTTTCACTATCGGTATTGTTCTCTTCTACCTTATCTTCTTTATCTTTATTTCCTTTTATTAAAGAATCTTTTAATTCATTAGATTTTTCTTCTAATTTGTCTTTAATTTTATTCAACTCTTCTTCAGTCTTTTTTTGAAGTTCTTGAGACTTTTTAAGCTCATCTTCAGCTTTTTTACGTTCTTCTTCTGATTTTGCATCATTCAATTCTTTTTGTTTTAATACAGTCTGTTTATCTGCTATAATTTTATCATATATTGTCAGTAACTCATTTTTATTGTATTCATGAGAAACCTTATCAATTCTTTCTTTATATAAATTTTCATCAAATGTGCTAACATCTGATACACTTTGTAATTCTTGACGTAAAGCTACAAACTCATTATATGAACTATTTAGTCTACTAGCTAAATCATTTATAGTTACCGCAAGTCCTGAAACACTATAATTTTTTGAATTCTCTACAATCTTATTAACCTCGTCCAACATACCCTGGGAGGTTAAGTCGTAACTACTACTATTCATTTCAACCAATTTACTTTTATCTGATAAGAAGTACCCTATACTATCTAGCTCTTCTACATATTTGTCTACATCTTTACCGTTCTTTTTAGCCTTTACTAATTCTGAATAGTATTTACTTAAATCTTGTTGGCTAATATTTTCTTTAATGTCTACCTTATCTGGAGATGTATACATTTTACTAATTGATGAAGATATTTCTTCTTCATTGTAAGAACCCTTTCTTCCAAAGAATACATAAAAAATTCCCATTAAAAGTAAGAAACTAATAAACACACCAACTACAATCTTTTTCTTTTTCTTCTTTTTACGTTTTTTATCCTCTTCTTCCATAGATGACTCTAATTCTAATTCATTCTCTGAGTCTATTTCCTTTTGAATCTTTCTAGCCTCCAATAATTCTTCTCTTTTTTCTAGAGAATCAGCTTCCCTTTCTAACATACTATCATAGGATCTCAATTGCTCTTCTTGTCTTAATGATACTTCTTCTGCTATCTCATTATAAGCTTTTATTAGATTCTCCTTTTCCGCAGATATTGTTGATTCATTTTCTTTTACACCTTGCGTACTAGAAACCTCTTTATTGACTGTTTCTCGTTCTTCATTATTTCTATTATAACTTGTTCTCATAGGCTACCTCCTGTAAACAAACTAAGGAAGAGGTATATTAATAACCCCTTCCATTTTTTATTTCTTTAGTAAATTATTTTCACTAGAAACTCTAATTATTTCATCAACTGGTTTAACTAACTCATCTTCCTTTAATACCCTTGGTTTATAGATATCTAGTTTATCTCCGTTTTCATTTACGGCAACTAACTGAGTTGTTATAAGTCTACCAAACTCACCTTTTCTTTCAACAACTTGAGTTTCACCTTTTAAAGACTTATCTTCTTTATAAATAGTATTAAATTGTACCTGGTCATTAGCTATTTTTTCTTCAACCCATTCAGGAATCTTAGTTCCTTTAGATACAACTCTTTGACAAGATTCTTGAATTAACTCCCTTGATATTTCCCTATCTACCTCTCCGGTGACAGTTCCTGAAATCTTATCAAGTTTCATTACCCTTGATACTTTTTCAATCTTATCCTTTCCTGGAGTTAATTCTAATTCCTCTATTTCCCACTTAGTATCATCGTATTGGTAAGTAGTAGTAAATTTCTCCACTTCTTCTACTACACTTAACACACCTACTTCTTCTATACCATTTATAGAATTTTCTTTCTCAGACTTTAAGTACTTTTTAGAACCGTCCTTTACTGGTTTACCTGTTTTACTATCTATTTTTACCTCATAAATAGACTTTTTGTAACCGTCTTTACTTTCTTTTACGGTATTTACCCAACCAATAGGTTTATCGTCTACTGGTTTATACTTAGTTTTAGCTTTTATTACATCAATATCTTCTAGTAAAGAACCAGCTTTCCAAGTATTGACACCCTGTTTCTTCATTACTTTCTCTTTTGAAACGACTTTTTTCTCTTTTTCATTCCAGTGATATGAGACTTCTTTTTCACCTATATTACCCTTAGATTCTTCTAAGTCTGTGTATAACTTATATTCGCCCACATTCATTGTTTTATCTGGTATATAGTACTTATCTGCTTCTATCTTTTCTAACTCTACTACTGGTTTAGTACCTTGTTCTAATACCATCTCCACAGGTTCTTGTAGGATAATTTCTTTTTTAGTTGAGTTATATATTTCACCTTCACTAGATACTAACTTATTAGTAGATACAAGTTTTTTACCATTTTTACCTTTCTGTACTACAATAGGTTTATCAGTGCAAGGTAATTCACTATTGTATCTGTAAGTTGTCTTATATTTAATAGACTCCTCGGTTTCTGATTTTTCTTCTGTAGCATCTATGCTATAATATAATATTGCGGATAAATTTTCTTTTGGATCTTCAGATAAAACTATTTCTCTAGAATACCTAGAACCCTTTAAATCTAAACTCTCGCTATCTGTTGGTAAAAAATTTATAAAATATAAACTTCCTGCACAAATCAATATTACAACTGATGATAAGCCTATTACCAATCTAGTATTTTTATTTTTGTTCTTTAATAACAAATAAATGTAATACCCTATTCCTACAGAAGCTGCTATGTTCAGAATTACAATATTGTAACCACCCATTTCTGAGACATATTTTTTAATTAACCCTGTTCCTACATTCTTAGTAGTAACTTTTAAAGTTTTACTTTCTCCTGGCTTTAGATTACCATATCTTTTTAAGTAATTATCTACTACCAATCTCCCGTCTGTAGGTACAGCTAAAACAACATCTTTGATTTCAACATACTTATCTAAATTCTTTATACTAATTTGATAAGCATCATCACTATCCTTAGATAAAGAAATTTTCAAATCGTCAGTACTGAAATCTTTTGTATAAGATTGTTTATCTTTACTAGAAACCTCTGCATTAGCACTTATAGTAAATCCAAATAAAGATATACATATTAACCCTATACACAAACACCTCTTAAATTTCAAAATTAACACCTCTACTTAAAAACTTAAATTTATCTCAAAAGTTCTTGCTTCCTCTCTTAGTTTATATGGATTAAATGAGTTTATATCACACTCTTTTCCTACTTCATAAGCCTTTCTTGCATACATAGGATTTTTATTAGGATAAATCTGATTTAAATTTATAGCCCAATACATTTTCTCTATATGAGATAACATATCATCATCCATATCTGTATACATTTTTAATATAGTAAGAATTGCATCCAATTCTTCCGAATTACAAATCTTTTGATACATTTTAGTTCTATCTGGACTTGCTAAAGCTTCTTCTAAAGTACCCTTGAATTCTTCGTCAGTACCCTTGTAGAGAATTTTTGTTAACGGTTTACCATATCTAAAGATCTCTGGAAAATTAATATAATCTTCTAACATCCTCTCTATCATTTGATTCCACTTAGTAGGTGGAAACATTCTGCTAATATCCTTCCTTTTATAATTATCTGAATTATCTCCCCTTAGTAATTTATGTAATAAAATAGAATTATAAGGAATAGTAAAACCCTTATAATCAGATAACCCTTCTACAATTTCTTGAAAATTTCTAGGAGTTACTTGAATATAATTTGATTTTTCTATATTCTTATCTTCTGCATAAGTACCTTTTTTACTTCTAAGGAACAAAGATACCTGGTCGTCTACTAATGGAAGCATATCTGCATCATTTGTAATTACATCTATCGGAAGATCTGGGTATTTCTCTTTAGCTCTCTGAATACAAGCAAAAATTAAATCGTCTGCTTCATACCCTTGTTTGGCAAACACAGACACTCCTGCACTTCTTAGCATCTTTTCACAATCTTGGATAGCAACAAACATGCTTTCTGGCATTTTGCTTCTATTGCCTTTGTATTCATTTGATGTACCAATCTCCATATCTGGAAAACTATCTTGAAACCACATCTTTCTTGCAGGAGTAGGTCTATCAAAACATACTGCTGTTGGATTAGAACCACAATTACTCCAATTAAAAATTGATTTCATAGTTCCTGAATGGATTCTTGTATCCTTTTCTACTATTTCTCCATTTTCAACTACTCTTACAGATAACTTAAAAGGAGAATGAAAGTACCTGTGCGCCATATGATTAAAATCTACTATAATAACTCTCTTGCCCATTTTTACCTACCTTTCTAATAACCTTAATACTCTGTTAGCTAATTTACCACATATTACTGATTTCTTTTCCTTTTCTTTAGCTAACTTATCTGAGTATAATCTCAAATCTACAATAGTTGTTTCTAGGTATCTTCCTTGAGTTATTAAAGCCCTATATACAACATCTAATTCTTCTTCTGATAATTCTAATATCATTTTATCTCCTTTATAAATTTTTGATAACATTCTGAACAATAAAAATGCCTAGAATTTCCTCCATTCTTTGCAATATAAGCATCATCGCCCATAAATATAATCTTACCGCACTTATGACAGTATCTTAAACTAGATACCCTTACTGGTTCTATCCATAAACTGTTAATAGTCATAATAATTCCTCCCAAAATTACAAAACTAATAAAGTCTTAACTGCTCACCATTTATGGTTTTATACCGTTCTCCACTAGGACTTATACATAACTCTAAACCAATGTACCCTTTCAATACAGATGGTTTCCAAGATACCCTAGTGTAGTTTCCCATGATTAGCTGCATATCTCTATTTACATTTAAAAATGATAACATAAGTTCCTCTAAATTATCTTCTGACATACCATTGCAATCTATTAAAGGCATACCATTATTTAGTTCTCTTACAGAATACCCTTTTAGTTTTAGGTTTTCTACTAACAAATTTAAATCACTTAAGTTATATTTTTCAATGTCTTCTGATATGTAATCTTTTTCATCTGACATACCTGTTAATAATATCAAGCCTACCTCAGGTCTCTTAAAAAGTCTAATAAAAAACTTCTCAGAAGTAAATAAGTCTGTCTCAGATACCTTATAAATATTCTTAGCTAATTGGAATACTTCTTTAATATTATCTAAATAATAAAAGCATAATTCAGAACCATCATCAGATCTTCCTAATCTTGTATCCCTCATTTAAATACCTCCTATGTATAATATAATTATATTTTAACACCTCTCTATAAATAAGTAAATATATCTTAAAATAAAAAAGGCTTATGTAATTTAAAATATAAAAAATCACCGCTCTAAAATTACTATATATTACATAATAATTTTATAGCGATGATTGTAATAAATTATAAACATAAACTTTTCTTTTGTTCATAAACACAAATAATGTTTATTCTTGTGTACTTTATTATATATCTTAAGTATTTTCTATTTGTTTAACATATCTTTAGTAAAACCATTATATCCAATACTCAGTCACCCGTTATAAACGAAACATAAAACCAAGTCAATAACACAAGCTACTCGCATAAGAAATCTACATATCTTAAGCCTCGCATAAAAATTATCTTAGATAACAACTACCCATTTGGCTTTAATAATGCTTACTTTTTATTTCAAGGGCAACATTATATTTTGGGATACTCCTATACTTATAACCTATATTCCCAATTATAAGCACTTGTATAGGATTCGTCTAATAGACTCTTTTATATAATGCAAAGTAAACACTACCTTTTAGATATAATGGATTATTTTAAGGCTGACCAGACCTTATCCTTTAGATAGAATAATTTAAAGACCATAAGGTATAATATGATTAAACTCATATAACATTATTCTATCTAATAGGCTTTTTAGGAATCGAACCTAAATTTCTACTTACATTTAAGACTCTCGGTTAACCTATGTAAATAGTATTTTACCTATAAATTAAAGCCTTTTCCTTACACTCCATGCATAAATGTAAGGAATAACAAAAGTTTATCCAAAGAGAGGATAAAGAGGGTGTGCAGAAAATGACTCTGCATTTGCTAAAATAAAGATAAGGAATTAAAATAACCTATTTTAGTCTTAGCAAGTTTTATCTTTAAACTAACACCCATCTGAAACTTATCTTATATGTAGGAATTTTAGGAGTAAAGATTCTTACATAAATGATGATATATTATCATCAAAAAACACAATAGGAATCGAACCTATCAATGTAGACCAACTCTATGTATTTTAAGAGGAGTATGCTGTTTTAAGATTGGGGATTTAAAACAGCATACAAATGAATTTTTCTGCCCTAAACTTAAGGGCAAACTCAGCGATGTTAATTAATTGAAACAATGTACTTACCACTACTACAAAAAGAAAGTTGCACCTTTAACTAAAGTACATAAATAAGTTTGTAGCTTACGATATATAGTATAATACGATTACACATATAATACAACATCATTGTAAATTTTTTACTTACTTTATTAAAACCTGTAAAAGATATTTTAATTATTATCTAAAATATCTTCGATAATACCAAGCATATCGTATAGGTCGTCTTTCTCTAAAGTAATACCCTTTCCATATTTAGACATATCCTCATTCCATGGTCTAATATCAAACTTAGGTTCTTTGCCAAACCAACTTACCTCACAAATATGATACTGCCACTTACTATCTCCGAAAGAACCATAATCTTTATGTAAAACACAATTTTCGTTTATATTCTTAGTACTCATTACTGTACCCCCTTACTTAATATACTTACAGTATATAACATTTTAAATATAAACACAATGTATTTTAATAAATATTTTATTTTTTA